>WNGL01008213.1_pt1 | contig 12527 bp, 10 predicted proteins | sample 5400591 | NCBI WGS metagenome assembly WNGL01 (sample SAMN13153377, study PRJNA577476) | soil metagenome | isolation source: 80 cm soil or saprolite under Garry oak tree replicate 1 | place: USA:California | collected 2016-06-15
CGATGCTCGGCGGCGTGCCGATGATGCTGGGCACCGGGGCCGGCTCCGAGCTTCGCCAGCCGCTCGGCTACGCCATCGTCGGCGGCCTGGCCTTGTCGCAGGTTCTCACGCTCTATACCACGCCGGTCGTCTACATCTATCTCGACCGGCTGCAGGCCTGGATGTTCCGGGGAAAGAGCAAGCAGACGGCCTCCGGCCACGCCGACCCGGTGCCCGCCGAATGAACGGCAGCCGCCCGGGTGGCCGACGAATTCGGCAGTAGCGGACAAATCACGGCAATCGGCAAAGAGCTATTTTTGGTGCAACCATTATTTTCGATGAGATCTAGCAGCGCTACTACCCGGAAGCCAACCCGTTGCTCCCGTTGGCACGCCACGATGCAAAGAGCAAAACCCCGGCGGCGAAATCGATCCCGGTTGTGGTCAGACCACAATGAGGGGATGGGCAACGTATGTCATGCGGAACCCGCTGGACGGGCTTCGTGCCTCTGCTCGAGAGGAGTCAATGGGTCATGATATCGAGACGCGAAGTACTGGCAGCGACAGCCGCTGGTGCGGTTATGACTGCCGCCACGGCGCGCGCGGCCTCCTTTGGCAATCCGGACGAGCCGCCGCAAGGCGCGATCAACGCCAAGAACCCGGGGAGCGTCACCGATCCGGGCCCGCAGAATCCTGCGGTCGCCGGTCAGTTTCCCTCGGCGGTATCTCCGCCTCCGACCGACGTCGGCAGCCTGCAAATGGACTGGGCCTCCTTCAACAATTCGCCGCGGCGCATTCAAGACGGCGGCTGGGCGCGTCAGGTAACGCAGTCCACCTTCCCGATCTCGGACACGATCTCGGGCGTCAACATGCGACTGTCGGCCGGAGGCATCCGCGAATTGCACTGGCACCAGGCGGCCGAATGGGCGTTCATGACCTACGGCAACTGCCGGGTCACTGTTCTCGACACGAACGGCCGGCCCTATGTGGCAGATGTGAAGGAGGGGGACATCTGGTATTTCCCCGCCGGCTACCCCCATTCGTTGCAGGGGCTCGGCCCCGACGGATGCGAGTTCGTCATTTGCTTCGACAATGGCGCCGCGAGCGAGTTCAACACCCTTTTGGTGACGGACTGGTTCATCCATACGCCTCCGTCGGTTCTCGCCAAAAACTTCGGTGTGCCGGCCGAGACGTTCGCGAAAATGCCTCTGCACGATCTCTGGATTTTTCAGGGCAAAGTTCCGGGAGAGCTGTCTGCTGTCAAAAAGGCGATGACCGGAAAGGCGGGCGCTCCGCCGTACCCGTTCACGTTCTCTCTCGGATCATCGGCACCCGTCAGCGAGACCAAAAGCGGCAAGGTGCAGATCGCCGACAGCAACAATTTCAAGGTGTCCACGACCATTGCGGCAACGCTGATAACGATGCAGCCAGGCGCATTGCGGCAGATGCATTGGCATCCGAACGCCGACGAATGGCAATATTACATCAAGGGTAAAGCGCGCATGGGCGTGTTCGATACCGGGCCCAATGTACTCACGATGGATTTCAGCCCGGGTGACATCGGTTACGTCAAGCGGAACTTTGGACATTACGTGGAGAACGTCGGCAACACGGAGCTGCAGTTTTTCGCCGTGTTCAGGACGGCGCAGTACGAAGAAATTTCGTTATCGGACTGGCTCAAACATTCGCCGCCCGAGATGGTCGCCGAACACTTGAACATCGATCCGGCCACGATCTCGGAATGGCCGGACGATGGGCCGCTTATCCGGCCCGGGTGATCGGATCGGGTGCGCGCCATGGCTTTTGCGGAGATCGACGTGCCGAACTTGCCGACTGCGGTCGCGTGCCTGCCGCGCACCGCGGCGCGCGCCGGCCACCTGGTAGGGGGCGAGCGGCTCGTTCCCGAGGAGACTGCGATGGTCGTCCTGATCTTCTTGGCGGCCTTCGCCACCCTGGCCATCTCATTCTGGCGTACATGATCCCGTTCGTCCTCACCATCGACGAAGCGGCGGCGCCTCAATCGAGGTTCATGTTCTGGGGCGAGAGCCTGTTCGTGTTCCCGCTGATGCTGCTCTACACGATCATCAGCTGCAGCGTCTTCAGGGCCAAAGTCGCATCCACGCCCGAGCACTCTGAGACTGCTCAGGTTCGACGGACAAGAGAGGCGGATTGTGCGGGGCCAATTGAACAATGGCGGCAACATCGGCACGACCACGGCAATACGCATCAAGCGTTTTTCCGGCATTCGGATAGGCTTCCCAGCTCCCGCATGCCCAACTCAGCGCCTCCGCAGGTGCGCCGGGTACGGACGCAAACTGGGCTTCACTGATCATTCGCAAGGAGCAGCCGCATGAGAAAGAACGCACTGAAACCGGTTGCCACTCACGGCGTGCCGAGCGGTCAGCCCCGGTTGCACCAGCGCGGCAGGGAGATCCAAGCGTTTGGGACCGTGCGGCGGTCTTTGCTCGGGCTATCTGATGAGGCGCGGCTGTATTCCTGCCAACGGCTCAATCAGCTCTTGGCCGACACGCACATCCTCCACGCATTGTACAAGAACCACCATTGGGTGATGCGAGGACCTGGCTTCTATCAGCTGCACTTGCTGTTCGAGAAGCATGCAGGTGAGCAGATCGAGCTGGTCGACGAGATCGCCGAACGGATACAGGCCCTGGGCGGAGTCGCGGTGGGCGATCCCCGGCACGTCGCCGAGATCACGAGGATCCCCCGGGCACCGAACGGCTGCGAGGCGGTGCCCGCGATGCTGTCTCGGCTGCTGCAGGCGCACGAGCTGATCCTGCTCGACGGACACGACGCAGCTACGAGCTTCACCGAGCAGGGCGACGATGGCACAAAAGACCTGATCGTCTCCGAGGTGATCCGCATCGGAGATACCCAGGTTTGGTCCCTCGCCGAGTATCTCGCCAACGCCCCGCTCGTCCGTGGCTGAGACTCAACCGCGCGATTTGTGCTCGATGGCACGACCTATGAGGAGAAGAGGCGCACGATTGTGCCGAACGGCCCGGCAAGCAGGTTGCCTCGAATAATCGATAAAGGTATGGCTTCTCCCATGATGACACGTCGGAGCCTGCTGGGCACGGCAGGTCTAGGCGGGTTGGCACTCCTATCCGCACCTGCCTGGGCGCAGAGGATGATCGATTTGCCGCTGCCCGGCGGTCCCGACGCGCGATCGATCACGACCCAGTTTCCCCAGAAGGGTTCAATGATCCTGCAGCGGACGCGACCGCCGCTGCTGGAGACGCCTTGGGATGTCTTCGACACGGGTGTGTTCACGCCGAACAACCAATTCTATGTGCGTTGGCATTGGGCCGGCATCCCGACCTCGGTCGATATCGATACCTTCCGCCTGACGGTGCACGGTCATGTGCAGCGAACCGTGTCGCTGACGCTCAAGGATATGCTCGATGGGTTCTCACGCGTGGAATTGGCCGCCGTGAATCAATGCTCGGGCAATTCGCGCGGATTCTTTGCGCCGCGGGTGCCGGGCGCCCAATGGGTGAACGGCGCCATGGGAAACGCGTTGTGGACCGGCGTCCGCCTGAAGGACGTGCTCGATCGGGCGGGTGTGAAGGCCGGCGCCGTGCAAGTGCGCTTCAGCGGCCTCGACGAGGCGGTTGTGCCGGACGCGCCGCGCCTGATGAAGTCGCTCGACGTCGACCACGCGCGCGACGGCGAGGTCATGATCGCCTATGCGATGAACGGCGAACAACTCCCCTTGTTGAATGGCTTTCCTTTGCGGCTCGTCGTTCCAGGCTGGTACTCGACCTATTGGGTCAAGATGCTGAACGACATCGAGATTCTGGACCAGCCCGACACCAACTATTGGATGAAGACGGCCTACACCATTCCGGATACGCCGCACGCCAGCATTCGGCCCGGCGACACCGGCGTGAAAATGGTTCCCATCAACCGGATGGTTCCCCGATCCTTCCTCACGAACATCAGCCCCGGCAACACGGCGCCTGTCGGCGCGCCGACACCGGTGCGTGGCATAGCATTCGGCGGCGACTGCGGCGTTGCGAAGGTGGACATCTCGAGCGACGCAGGCAAATCCTGGAACCCGACTCAGCTCGGAAAGGACGAGGGGAAGTACGGCTTCCGGCAGTGGGAAACCCGGATCACGCTGCCGTCAGCAGGCAGATACACTTTGATGGTCCGCTGCACGAACACCAACGGCGAGGCCCAGCCCGATACCCCCAATTGGAACCCCGCCGGCTTCATGCGCAATGTCATCGAATCAGTCGATGTCATCGCGGCCTGAGAGGACTGGCCGTGCTCCGGACATTCATTGCCGTGGGGGTTCTCCTGGGCGCTGCGCTCGCGCCGTTCGCCGCCTGCGCCGCCGCACCTCTCGAGTTGAAATCGGTCACGGTCGACCTGCCGGACAGCGACCGGACATTCCCCCCGGGCCCGGGATCGGATGCAGTCAACAACAACTGCCTCGCCTGTCATTCCGCCGGCATGGTGCTCAACCAGCCGGCATTATCGAAGGCCGCCTGGAGCGCCGAAGTCAACAAAATGATCACAGCCTACAAGGCCCCCGTGGCGCCGGAAGACGTCGGCACAATCGTCGAATACCTGACCAGCCTCCCAAGCGCCAAATAGAAAAGGGACCTGGCCAAGGGTCGCTCATGGCGGCTTCACCCCCCGAATGTCGTGCCGGAGGGCGATGGCAGGCAGTGGCTGCAGCCACTCGGCGGCGCCCGCGCGGTCGCGCACCTCTCGCTTGCGCCGGCCGCGCACGGCGGGATCGCGGACAGGAAGACGACGCCCAGCACCCCTTCCAGTGAGAGCTGCGGACTACCGCCTGAAGCGAGACCAAGGGCTCCAACGCTCGGACTGTTGAAGTTCCGATTCCCATGATCATATGCTCCTGCAATGTTTTGAGCGATCACGATGTACGCAGAGTAATGACTGCGGCCGCATCACAGCCACATACCGCCAGCGATCTCTATGGTTGCCTCGGCTGCAGCGCGCAGTGCGGGCGCTGCGCGCGCACCATCAAGCGGATCATGGACGAAGCGCTCTCGGCTTCCAGCTGTTGTTGCCGTAAAACGAGTCTGCCTCCGGTTCCCATGATTCGTGCCGGAGACCTGTGCACCGGGAGCTCCTCATGGTCCGCATCGCGACACGGTGGAAATCGCTCGGCACGCAAGCCCGGGAGCACAGGGCCCAACTGGGGCTCTCCCTCAGGGTGACAATCGCCGCTCTGTTGAGCTTCGTACTGTCACACTTGCTGCATGTTCCCCTGCCATTGTGGACGGTGCTGACGGCGGTGATCCTGACGCAGGTGAGCTTCGGCAAGTCGCTGAAGGCGACCATCGACTATCTGGTGGGTACGCTCGGGGGCGCGGTTTATGCCGGCGCCGTCGCCGCGCTGTTCCCCCACGCGAACGAAATCGCGCTGGCAGGCGTGCTGGCGATTGCGGTCGCACCCTTGGCTCTGCTCGCAGCGATCAATCCCAGCTTCGGCGTCGCGACGTTCACGGGGGTGTTGGTGATCCTGGTTCCTGAAATCACCCATGTGAGCTCGATCGCGTCGGCGTTCTATCGCGTGCTCGAGGTCGCCCTTGGAGGTCTCACCGCCGTAGCGGTGTCGTTCCTGGTGCTGCCGGCGCGTGCCCATGCTTTGGCGATCGAGGCCGCGGCCCAGATGCTCGATCTGATGGCACGGTCCCTGCCTGAGTTGCTCAACGGTTTTATACAGACGCACGATGCAGCGGCGATCAGGCACATACAGGACGGCATCGGCCAAGCCTTGGCGCGGTTGGAGGCCCTCGTCGCCGAGGCAAGACATGAGCGGATAAGCCTTCTCGCCGCGGAGCCCGATCCGGGGCCACTGCTGCGCACGCTGCTACGCCTGCGTCACGATCTGGTGATGATCGGACGAGCGGCTGCCGTTCCGCTTCCCGAGACGTTTCAGCGACGGTTCGGACCGCTGCTCGCGCAAGTCGCGAATAGCGCAGCCGATTACCTTCGCCGGAGTGGAGAAGCGCTGGCCGCCGGGCGCGATCCGCCGCCGCTCGATGCCGCCGAAGCAGCCCTCGACGACTACGCCGATGCGTTCACCGCTGTTCGGCGCGAGGGCCTTACACGAGATCTGCCGATCGACACGGTGGAGCGCATCTTCGCGCTGGGTTTTGCCCTTGACCAATTGCGCCAGAATTTCCGCGACCTCGAACGCTGGGTGAGGGAAGCGGTAGCTGGGCGGTAAATGCGGCCACTTCGGCGCAATTTCACGTTACACCCGGCAAAATCGCGATAGCGCTATTTTCTCGGCAGCATACATCCCGGCAGAACCGGCCGTAGCAGGCGTCGACGCTCCTTGGGCTGGGCCGGCTATTCAAGATCAGGAGTTGACCATGAGAGTCCATCGTCCATTGGCTTTCCTCGCAGTCGTATTCCTGCTGACCCAGCCTGCGTGGGCGGCACCACGATCTGGAGGATCCACACCGCATCCGGCCCTTGGGGGGCTGAGCGGCGTTCCGGCCGAGGTGCCAAATCCTATCACACCACAATTCAACGATCCGGGTCCGCAGCTCACCCCGGTACAGCCGGGCAATCCGGTGCAGCAGCTCTCGCCCCTCGGCAATTCGGGGCAGCCGGACTCGCTGGGAATCCGATAAAGGACGGAATTTGTTGAAGACAGAAGTCCAACTGGTTGGGCGGGCGGGGTCGGCTCCGCCTACTTGCCGTTGCTTAGCGCGATTTCCGGCGGTCCAATCGGAGGCAGCGCGCTGTTTTTTGGGGAGATCGAATCGGCCGGGTGAACGGAGGTGAAGCGCGACTTCTCCTCGGCAGCTTGGTTGTTGCCAAGTGATCCACTCCGGCTTTCCGCATAGAATCCGGACCTCGACAGTCAGGTCAGGGCAGCGATGCGCGACCAAACGGCACGGCTCGTGCCGGCGTCGGCACGCCATCGCGCCACCACAGCATCGACGCGCCGATAGTCGGATTGCCGCAAGAAGCAATAAGCACCAGCAAGATCGCGTAAGCAGCCGCGACGCTGCGTATTACCTGTCCCTTGCGGTCCACCGATCGGATGTTGGCACTTGAGACGGCCGGTCGTGAACCGTTCACACCAGTAGTTGACGCGCGGCTCGCGTCCAAAGGAGAATGTCATGTTGCGCAAGATGATGATGGTCGCGGCAGCGGTTGCCGCTCTTTCCCTCGTCGCCACCGATGGTTTCGCGCGCGGTGGAGGCGGGGGCGGTGGTGGCCATGGGGGCGGGGGCGGGGGCTTCAGTGGCGGCTTTGGCGGCGGCGGCGGCGGCTTCGGCGGTGGCCATATGGGTGGCAGCTTCGGCGGCGTCCATGGCGGCTTCGGCGGCGTCGATGGGGGAGGGTTCGGCCACGCTCGCGGTTTCGCGGGCTCTCAGGAGAGAGGCCACCAAGGCGAACGGGGCGACCGAGGCGAACGGTTTCACCACGCTCGTCATTTCCGGCACGACTTCGACGACTTCGGCGGGTACGGCTATGGTTACACCTGCGACTACTACTCGCCCTACTACCCATACGACTGCGCGTCGCCGTATTACCAATGGTGAGCTTGGCTGCAAACTGACGATGTCAGCAAAGATGCGAAACGGGCTCCGCAGCAATGCGGCGGAGCCCGTGCCGGCAAGCTTGATCGCGGCGCTAACCCAGATCGCCGCTGAGTGCCCTTGCCGCCTTGAGATCGGCCGTGTCGAATCCCTCGGTGAAGCGATCGTAGACCGGCATTAGGAGTGCGCGCGCGTCTGTGGTGCGCCCTTGTTCATGCCATAGGCGGGCAAGGCTGGTAGCGGCGCGCAGTTCCCACGACAAGGCGCCTTGCCGCCGCGCCCAGTCGAGCGAGCGCACGAAGTGCTCCTCGGCCGCCGCCGCGGCATCCGGCGCAGCTTGCTGTCGCAGCAGCTCGCCTTTGACGCGCAGCTCCTCCGCGATGCTCCAGCGCTCTTCATTGTGCTCGGATCGTGCCAGCGCCTCGTCGATCGCGGCGAGCCCCGGTGCGACCCGCCCGGCGGCCGCGAAGCCTTGTGCCAGCGCGCGTAGAAACGCGGTGTGATACTGGACGAATCGCGCTTCGCGCAGCTCGTCGATCGCGACGCGGAGCAGCTGCAATCCGTCGTCGACATCGCCCCGCTGGCGCAGAAGGTCGCCTTTGAAGCATCGCCCATGGGCATGCCAGACGTCGAGCGCATGGCGTTCGGCATGGTCGAGCAGCATCGCAATGAAGCGTTCCGCTGCCGACAGTTCGCCGGCCAGGAGCGCAATCGGGCAGGCTGCCAGGGCAAGCGCATTGCACAATGAAAGCGTGTGGTTGATCGACAGAGCGTGCTCGATATTGCTCTCGACGTCGCGCATGGCCTGGTCCGCGAATCCCTGCAGCCAGAGGGCCCGCGCCAGCGTGATGCGCGCCGTCACGCGCTGATCGAATCGGAAACGCACGGCATCGGATCGTCGGGTGGGCGTGACGTAGCCCTTGAGCACGCGCTCGATGTGCTGCCGTGCGCCGGCTTGGTCACCCAGAAAATGCAGCGAGGCGCCGATCATGCGATCGCCGATGAGGGCGTCGGCGGGGTCGGGCGCGCGCGCCGCTAGACTTCGGAATTGTCTTGCGAGTGCCAGTGTCTCCCGGAACTCGCCGTTGTTGACGCGACCGGCCCATAGCCCCCAGAGCGCCCGCAACTGATAGTCGGTGTCGTCGAGTCGCTCGGCAAGTACGAGCGCGGTCCTCCAGGCTTCAGTCTCGCGCTCCGGACCGGTCGTATACATCAACGACCAGCCGAGTGCGGCGTAGAGCTGCATCTCGCAGCGCTCGCCGCGGCTCGATCCCGGCTCCAGAGCGGCGAGCGCCCGCTCGACCCGCCCCCGACACTCGTTGATCAGCGACAGCTGGAACCACAGCGGCGTGGCGGCGACGGTCAGGGCTACGCCGATCGCCGCGTCGCCGCCCGGCGAAAAAGCCCAGTCCAACGCCACCCGCAGATTGTCGATCTCGGGTGCATACGTGGCCAGCCATTCGCTCGTGTTTCGCGTCTCCCATTCGGTTTCGGCACACTCAAACAGATGCCGGTAGTACTCGGCGTGGCGGCGTGCGACTGCTTCAAGCTCACCGCTTTCGACGAGTTTCTCGAGCGCGTAAGCGCGGGTTGTCTCGAGCAGCCGGTAGCCGGCGGTGGTGTCATCGCCTTTCGCCGAGACCAATGACTTCGTGACCAGGTTCGCAACGCCGGCGACGACATCCGATGCCGCGATCTCGGCGCCGGCCGCGACCGCGCTCGCCGCCTCCAGCTTGAAGCCGCCCGAAAAGATCGCCAGACGACGCAGGACCACGCGCTCCGGCTCGGCAAGCAGCTCGTAGCTCCAGTCGAGCGTCGCCCGCAGCGTCTGGTGCCGCGGCAGCGCGGTCCGCCTCCCCCCGGTGAGCAGGTGGAAACGATCATTGAGACGGGTGGCGAGCTCCTCGATCCCAAGCGCAGCGGCGCGCGACGCGGCGAGCTCGATCGCGAGCGGGATCCCGTCGAGCCGCCGGCAGATTGCCGCCGTTGCCGCCGCAACGCGTCGGTCCGGCGAAAAGTGCGGTTGTGCCGCGCGCACGCGCGCGACAAAAAGCTGAACGGCACCGTAATGCAACGGATCATCCGCATCTTGAATGCCCTCCGCCGGCACATCGAGCGGCGGCACCCGGTAGATGTGTTCGCCCTCCGCCTGCAACGGCTCCCGGCTCGTCGCGATCACGCGAACGGCCGGGGTGAAGCGCAGCAACGCCTCGCTCATACGCGCCGCCGGGCCGAGCACGTGTTCGCAATCGTCGAGCAGAAGCATGAGCCGCCTGGCACCGAGCGCATTGGCGATGCGTTCGGGTGACACTGCGTCGGCGGCGAGCTCCAGATGGAGCGCAGTGGCAATCCTGACCGGAACAAGATCGGGATCGGACAGGCCTGCGAGTTCCACGACCCACACCCCATCGACGAACTTTGGCAGCAGGCGCCGGGCGACCTCGAGGCCCAGACGCGTCTTGCCGATGCCTCCGGCACCCGTCAGGGTGACGAGGCGGCGGGAGGCGGTGAGGCCGAGGATCTCCTCGAACGCGACGGCGCGGCCGATCAATTCGGAAACCGGCTCCGGCAGGTTCGTCGATGGACGGGCCGAAGCGGGCTCAAGGACGACGGCCGTGCCTGCAACCGCCTGCGCCTGAGAATTTGCCGAGACCGTGCGTATCACGCCGGTGAACTGGTAGCCTCGTCCGGCGATCGTGCGGATCAAGCCGCGATCCGCCGCGAAGGCGTTGCGCAGTGTCGAGATCTGGACGTGCAGGTTGTTCTCTTCGACGACCTGGTTCGGCCAGACACGCTCGATCAGCGCGTCTTTGCTCACCACAGCCCCCGACGCCTCGATCAGCGCCATCAGCACATCGAAGGCGCGCCCGCCGAGATGGATCGGTCGACTATCGGCAAGGAGCTCGCGGCGGTGCGGCAAAACCCTGAAACGGCCGAACTCCATTGCCGCCGGCGTTTCGGATAGGGGATCCATGAGCGCGATTGTAGCGCGAATTTTCAGGTATTTTCAGGGTTTTTAAGAAGGCTGCTCCAATGGCATGCCGCCTCGCGGAGGCGATCGTAGATCGGTGCCCCGACGCGGTGCGTCAAGGTCTTGCTCGCGTCACGTATGCAGTTTTCGAGGCAGAGCGGTCATTGAGTAAGTACAGTCGAAGCCGGCCTCCTCGCCGTGGAGCACAGTGGAAACCGGGGGCTGCCGCCGCAACCGATCGCCCCCATAGGGCCAGCGCGTCACCTGAAATCGCCGCCAGTTCCTTGCCGGCGGAAAAAATGTCGTGCCGTTCGAAGATTACGACGCCTCACCCGGCTTCGTCACTCGACAAAAAAAAGGCCTGCGGCGCGCTGCCGCCGGCCCAAGTGTCTACGTCCAAGCGAAAACCCGCGGGGAGGAACCAGGCTTCGCGACGACCCACGCAGCGATCAGGACCAGGAGGCCGGACCCGAGGGATCGAGCGAACGTGGGCCTGACGTAGACATCGCTCGTATGCTCGGTTCGTCTTAAGGCTTCGACATCGGCCGAATGTAAGCGGCCTTGGCGCAAGCTGCTGCGGCGAAATTGCTACGATTGATGCGTTCTTGCACCGATCCGGAGGCTGCGCTGCACTTGGTCCAACCTTGATCGCGGAGTAGCTGATTACACCCGTCGCGCCGAACGGGAGGCTCACGGCTTCCGCCACACCGGCGTCTTCCTAGGTCAATCCGGCTTCATCGGCTGCAACGCGGCCGAGCGCCGACCAATCGAGTCCCGCATAGCCACGTGCAATTCCGGCCATCAGCCGATCGCGTGCAATGCGGACCGACGGCATGGGGACGCCCGCGGCTTCCGCCTCCGCGAGCGCCAAGCGCACGTCCTTGAGCGCCAGCGGAAGGACGAAGCCCGGCTCGTAGTGCTGCGCGACGATCTTGCCGCCGTAGATCTTGTGCACCCGGCTGCCGTACATGGTTTCGGTCAGGATCTGGAGAAACTGCTCGGGGTCCTCCCCGCGCTTGCGCATCAGGGCAACCACTTCGCCGAGCATTTCCAGTGTGGCCGCGGTCAACGCATTGCCGGCGAGCTTGATCAGATTCGCGGTCGCGGGTTCGGGGCCGACCACGAAGGTGCGCTGGCCCAAAATGTCGAAGATCGGCTGGCAGCGCTCGATATAATAACCGCTGCCGGCCGCGACGATGTAGAGCTGACGGGCTGCGGCGGCATCGGGATTGCCGAACACCGGCGCGGCAACGTAGCCCTGGTCGAGCTTGGCGTGCCCCGAGTCGATCGCCGACGAAGCGGCCGTGCTAATGGTGCTCATCGAGAGATGGATGGCGCCCGGCATCAGCCCGGAAGCAAGCCCATTTCCGGGCCGCGGCTCCAGGCCGAACATGACGTCCCGGACAGCCTTGTCGTCCGGCAGCATGCTGACCACGATTTCGCAATCGAACAGGTCCGCGACTTCGGCCGTCGTGTCGAGCCCGAGCGCAGCAAGCTCCTTGATGCGTTCGGGACGCCGGACATAGGCCCTCACATCGCAGCCGGCCTGCACGAGATTCGTGGCCATGGCGGCGCCCATGCGTCCAAGCCCGATGAAGCCGATGCGCTCCTCCACGGGTCTGCGCTTCTGGACGCCCGCCGCAGCGCGAGAATCGATGTGGTCGTGCATGGAAGCCTCAAAGCATCGTGACACCTGATTGCGGTGCTCGATAGGAACTTAGTATGATTTCGGAACGTTTCAGGCCGTCGCCAAGGACCTTTCAGGCGCCGAGCGCAATATTTCGTGCACGGACGGAAGATTCGAGCGCCAGAGGTGCAACGCCATGTCGATGAACCCGCTGCCCACGAACGAAGTCCCGCTGCCAAACCAAGGTATAAGGCTCTCAAACCAATACGCTATTCGGATCAACCTCCGTACGATGGGCGGTTTGCCTCGATCGAACTATGCTCTCCTGAGTTGGTGAGAGCCGGAATGGGGCCGGGGAAGTGCGAGCTAACCGACGCGAACGTCAAAGG
>WNGL01017779.1_pt1 | contig 12525 bp, 11 predicted proteins | sample 5400591 | NCBI WGS metagenome assembly WNGL01 (sample SAMN13153377, study PRJNA577476) | soil metagenome | isolation source: 80 cm soil or saprolite under Garry oak tree replicate 1 | place: USA:California | collected 2016-06-15
CCGGCTGGGCCGACATGATGATTGATTTCGGGATATCTTATCCAGGTGTCACCCCTGCGCAGATGTCACCTGCAGACCTGCAGGAAATCTTGTTTGAGATCTTCCCACGCAAGGTATCGGCAGAACCTGATGAAGCACCCGGGGTCATTCGCGAGCTGCAGGCTTTTTGGAAATTCTTACAGCGTGAGTTCCATCTGGAGAATGCCGCCGCTTGCTTAAAGGTGCTAGATGACAAAGCCGCCCGCAGGCTAGAAAAGGAAATGGGCAATCCAGCCAATTTCGGCATCGCCAAATCGTTCGTAATGATGGGCCAGGCACGTGGCTTCGACATGACCACTGAGGAGGACGTACAGAAGTGGATGAGCGTCTATAACGCCGAACTGGCATTAGGAGGACCGCGCATTCCCTTACCCGGGGAACGGAGCCAGAGCGCCAGGAATGTTCAGGAAAAGTTAAAGCGTAAGATGGAGAGGGATAGTCGGAAGAGGAACCGCAAAAAGAGATAGTAGAAATGTAGGGGCGCAATGAATTGCGTTCCTACATCAATGTACCCTACGCGCTCAGCTTCACCACAGTCACGCCATCGCCGCCCTCCTGGGGAGGAGCAGACGTGTACGACTTCACCAATGGATGATGGGCCAGTCGTTCGCGTACAGCAGCCCGCAGCGCACCTGTTCCCTTGCCGTGAACGATACGTATGGAGGACATGCCCGACATCGCTGCATCGTTCAAGTAGGTCTCCAGTTCTTCCAGAGCCGCTTCAACACGCCAGCCGCGCATATCAAGTTGCGTGGCAATTTCAGGACGATCTTCGTAGCGTGGCAAGACCACTCCTGACATTGTTCGATCCTCAGTAGCGGCCTGGCGTTTGCTCAATCGCTCCAGGTTATCCACGTTCACACGAATTCTCAATGCCCCCATCTGTACATCCGCCTCGCTGCGATCAGCGGAGAGACCAAGCAGTTCGGCGTTCTGACCAAAACTGAGCACGCGCACGGTATCACCAATCTGCAATGGTCCTTGGGCGACCGCAAGGGTCGCCCCTACATCTGGCTCTGCTCTTTTACCACGCGGCTCTGGAAGGGACACAACCTTCTCTTCGAGGCTGCGTATCTGCTGGCGCGACTCTCCTAGTCGCCCGCGAGTTATATTTCCACGATTCACATCAAGCTTGACTTTTGCCAGCTCCCTTTGCACCTCTTCCAACTCACGTCGTGCCTGTGCTCGCGCCTCATTGAGGATATGGACACGCTGCTCTTCCAACTTGTGCCGCTCCTGCTCAAGCTGTTTACGCTGATACTCAGTCTCGGCACGCTCCATACTCAGGTGGAAACGCTCATCCTCTACAGCTTTGCGCTCAGATTGCAGGCCCTCTAGCAGATTCTCCATACGTACACCCGCACTACCCAGGAACTCCCGTGCGCGCTCGATGATACGCTCATCAAGGCCCAGGCGGTTCGCAATCGCGAGTGCGTTACTACGTCCTGGCAACCCAATGCTTAGCCGATACGTTGGCGAGAGCGTTTCAATGTCAAACTCGACCGAGGCATTGACTACACCAGGCTGCTCGTGGGCGAAGGCCTTCAGTTCAGAATAGTGTGTCGTAGCCACTGTCGTCACATGGCGCTCCAGCAGGAACGTAAGAATGGCGCGTGCCAACGCTGAACCCTCACTGGGGTCGGTACCTGCACCCAATTCATCAAGGAGCACCAGCACTTGCGGCTGCTGGCTCGCTTGCTTACCGGGCAGGGTCTCCGATAATTTGCCGCGTATATCGGGTTTCTTGCCGCGTTCCTCTGTCTCAATCCGACGGAGAATTTCAATAATGCGGCTCATATGTGATGAGAAGGTGCTCAGGCTCTGCTCGATGCTCTGCTCATCGCCAATATCGGCAAAGACGTCTTGAAAGACAGCCACCTCTGAATACTCCTCCGCCGGGATATGCATACCCGCCTGTGCCATCAGCGTCAACAGGCCCACAGTCTTCAACGCCACCGTCTTACCGCCTGTATTGGGGCCTGTAATCACCACCATAAAGAATTCGTGCCCCAGATGGAAGTTGATCGGTACCACCTTACCAGTTAACAACGGATGACGAGCATTGTGCAGATCAATACGTCCCTGGTCGTTCAGGCGTGGCTCAGTGGAGCGTGTCAAACGTCCATAGCGCGCCTTCGCCAGGTGGAGATCGAACTCGGCCAGCAGTTCGACCGCGATCTTCAGCGCATCCGCCTCAAGGCCGATCTCGTGCGAGAGGACACGCAGAATGCGCTCGATTTCCTGACGTTCCTCAATCTGCAACTGGCGCAGTCGATTATTCAGTTCCACAACCACCAGCGGCTCCACAAAGACGGTTGCGCCACTGGAAGATTGATCGTGTACAATACCGCGCACCTGCCCTCGGCTCTCCGCCTTGACGGGAAGCACGTAGCGATCATTGCGAATGGTGATAATATGCTCCTGTAGGGCAGGGCTAAATTCATTCACCAGCGTGCGTAAGCGCTCATGTAAGCGCTGGCTGGCTCCACGAATATCGAAGCGCAACTTCTGCAGTTTTGGGCTTGCCGTGTCCAGCACTTCGCCTTCTTCGCTAACAGTTTCCTCGATGCGCCGGGCAATCTGCGGCCGCTGGGGGATAGCCACGCCCAGTTTATGTAATAGAGGGAACGTCTCGGGGTCAAGCTTCTCCAGCAATCGTGCCACAAATAGCGCGCTCTGTGTGGTCGCCAGCACCTCTAGCAGGTCGCTCGGAATCAGCACACCGTCGCGGGCAGCACGAGCCAGCAACGCACGTATATCGCGAGCACCACGCACACCTGCATCAGCCTGCAGGTCGATCAGGCGGGAGGCCTCCGTGGTATAGGCGAGGCGTCGCCGCGCCTCCTCCAGGTCTGGTGTAGGCTCTAGCTCCATTACCAGTTCTTTACTAGCAGAAAAGGCAGCTTCCTTCGCTACCTTTGCCAGGATTTTGGGATACTCCAAGGTGAGTATACTTTTTTCATGCATGATCGTGTCTATAAGTCCTCTGAATGCGTGTGCGCATCTGCTCCCACGCTAACGTATATCTAAAAAAAGTGCTCTTGTAAGATATCACATTCAGCAGTAGATTGGAACAGGGGATTAAGTATGGTAAGATAGATGTGTTATTGATCTAGATCAGTTAGTCTAGCTTAGCTGATTTAAATCGAACAAATCGAATGGTAAGGAATGGTCTAGACGTAAGATGTCACCAGATGAAAAAGTTGATTCGATTACTAACTCTCTGCGCCAGCGCATTTTAGAGGGTGAGTTCGGTACAGCAGGTCGCTTGCCATCTCTTCGCATGCTAGCGCAGCAGTTCGGTACAACACAAGAAACAATCAATAAAGTGATCCAACAGCTTCAAGCTGCGGGATTGCTCATCTCCCAGGGTCGTGCTGGCGTGTTTGTGCATTTCCCTCGAACGCATATACCTGGTATCACTCCACGTTTTGACCTTTTCTTACAGCAACAGCGTTTGATCCCAGTGGAGATAGACCTTGATAGGCCAACCATAGTATCTGCATCGGCGGAAGTAGCTACAGCGTTTGAAGTAGCTGAAGATACCCCAGTTGTCCGGCGTTATCGCCTCCAGGGAACGCTCCAGGGAATGGTCACCATCCCTTATCGTTTAGCTGAAAGCTTCTATCCAGTAGAGCTAGCAGGGGGAGAAATACTGGAACGGATGCAACAGGATGTCCATTTCGATGTCCTGGAAGCAATCAAAGAGACTCACGGCAAAAAGATTAAGCGTGTACATGAGGATATATATGGACGTTTACCAACCCTACAAGAGCAAGAGGTGCTGAAGATTGTTCGCAACACTCCGGTACTCGCAGTTCTGCGCACGAACTATGCGTCAGATGAGCAAGATGATGACAACCTGGTTATTATGTATAGTCGGCTTATCTTTGTCGCGAGTTACTTCGTGTTGTCCTACGATTATAACCCTCCCTTATTGGCAGAGTAAGCAGCACCTATGAGGGCTAAGCTCTCACATATTCTTTTCCAGATATTATCTAGACCATGAAATCTAGATTGAACAATCTAGATTTCATGGTCTAGATAATTCAATCTAGATTTCATAATTTAGATCATGCATGATAATTTCATTACTTGACATTTAGTACAGAATGCTGTATATTCTAAACAGGCATTAGTACATCCCTATATACAGAGAGGATAGTGACTGCGATGAACGCCGAGGAGGCACAGGCAACTATCAAATTGCCAGACGAGAGTATCGTCGAAGAGGAGGGATATGGAGTTCCCTTCAAAACGTTTACCTGGACACAGTGGGAAGAAATGCACAAGCAAACGTACCTGCGATTCGCTCGTTTCCAGCATGCTATCGAACAAGGCCAGACTGATAAGGCTTTATTAGTGGCTCTGGAGATGGACGAAATGGTGAGCGAATGGCTTACAGAGGTTTGCGCACAACTTCTATTCGTAGGATAACAACGAGTACCAGCCGTCAGTCGTAGTAGCGGGCACTCCTTTATGGGTGCCAAGGGGTATGCAGAGTTTGTTCTGCTCATGTTGAGAGTTATACAAGTTCCAATTTCCTGGTCCGTTCAGGGAGAACGAGAGGGCAGACATGGACCCAATGACCACCGTACTACAGGACTTCGGCTGAATCGTCCTCGGGTAGTTCTCAGTAGAGCAAGTTGGCCGAGCAACTTTTATAGTTGCTCGGCTTTATTGTTCCGTGAGTTACAATCCAATGCTGCTTTCTCGCGGAAAACGAGATGCATAGCCACCACGGGCGACCACAAGGGCCCCCACCCAGCCCGACCCCACTCCCGCCCCTACGGGGTACGACACCCTCTGAAGGGGGTGCCAACAACCTATTGAAAGATTAGAACTCTTCCCATCCTGTCACGTATTGTATAGTGTCACATAAATGGAGAAGAAGGAGAATAGTAGCCCATGATCCTCCACCTTGGAGAGCGCGTCTACTGGGGCGCACCCGAAGTCATCTACCTGGAGGGCACGATTACCAGGCTGAACGAGGCGACACAGGCCGCAATGGTGCATATTGATCGTGCAACGCCACATTCGGCGCACTTGATCGGCACAGAGGTACTGTTTTCTGCGAATGGTCTGACACCGCTCAAAGGCGATAGCCCTCCAGGTATCACAAGTAAACGCAGTACGGAACGCCAGCCAGCGCCTACACTAAGCGATGATGAGAAAGTTCGTAGGGCTGCCGCTGTCGCCGTTCATCAGCAATATGGCTACACGCTCCCGCCAGAACAAGAGAGTACAATGATCGACCAGGTGGCACAAGTCCTCAACAGTGATTCCGCTGTGCGTGCGCATATCATCGCCTCGATGGACGAGATCTTGCGCCGCGAATTCTAATTCGCAGCCCACAGTCAGTGAAAAGCACCCTCAGTGAAGCAGTCCATAGACACCGACACAAAACCAGACTATACTATATAGACTGATAGAAGTGGAAAATGCGAGCAAATAGACATTGAGTGGTGAAAGGTGTCCGTCATGAACTGCGCACAATGCAATATGCCATTAGAAACGAATGCACGTTTCTGCCGAAGCTGTGGTTTACCTGTCGCTACGGCTGCTCCCAATAAAGCTGCCGCCAACCCGATACCCGTGGATAGTGACTCAACAGTACCGCCAACCTCCTGGCAGTCACCACCACCGCCACAACAGCCTTGGGCACCAGCGCCGCAATCAACTATACCACCACAGCGACAATCAATGCCTATGGATGGCGGGGCAACCATACCGCCCCCCTCGTGGGGGGAACCACAATCATCGCAGCAGCCATGGACACAACCACCACAGCCGCCACCAGCACAACCATGGGCACAACCACAGCCAGCGCAAGCACCGCAGCAAGCATGGGCACAACCACAACCACTATCCGACCAGCCTGCTTCGCCCGCTATACCAGGCACTACCAGGAGTAAAGGGGCTAAAACACTTTCCAACTCAGAAAAGATGTCCCCGCGCCGCCGTGGGCGTGGATGCCTGGTAAGGAGCCTCATCGTCCTCGTTGTCCTGGTACTGCTGGCAATACCAGTCTGGTTCTTCGGATTGCGCCCCGCAACGCACTCATTTGTTCAGAGCCATCTCGACCAGGTATTAGCGGATGCCGTTAACCGTATTCCTACGGAACTCTCGGTGTTACCGGCAGGTAATTTGCCAGTGAAACAAAGCGTACTGAATAATCTGATCGTTCTCAACTCTTCGCCCTCTGATCCGGTGCAGCAACTGCAGATAACTATCACGTCGACTCAAATGCGAGCGGATTTTCAAGTGTACGGGTTCGCATGCGATGCCATCGGCATACCACAAATAGTTAATGGAAAGCTCGTCGCTACAGTCCTAGCGGTCGACGGCATCGTATCGCTGATTATGTCGCCCGACGAGTTGGCAACAATATTGGACGCACACATAGCCGATGCGGTGGCGCGGTTAAATCATCCTATTACTGCCGTGTCGCTCAAAGACCAGGAACTGGATCTGACATTAGGTTCTCCGAATACTCCGAGTCCGGGTAACCCGGGAGGACAGCCGCCCCCGATTCCCTAATGTACCCCAGCTAGCTGGAGATTCAAAGATGCGAGCCAAACGTTGCCGCGAAAACAGTACGAACAGGCCAGGCATGACCAGGAGGAGGGCCTCGTTCTCGCCCGGTGCATTCCCAGCATTCTGGGAAGCTGGTACTATACCACCCGTCTGATGTCCGTTGTTGAGCGTCATACAGGGTGGCACAGAAGCTGTTTTCGTCGTCTGATGCACGTTGTCAAAGACGGAGGACACATTTGGCAAAAGCCCATCGTTGTCCTGTTGCAGTGGCCAGTAGACAAGCGCAGCCCGTCCAATAATGTTCGCTCGTGGCACGCAGCCCCAGGCACGCGAGTCCGAACTTCCACCACGATTGTCGCCTAGCACAAAATACTCGTTAGGTGGAACGACAATATTGGTTGGGGGGTAAGGGTTCCCCTGGCGGTTTGGATCAACATAGAACTCTTTCAAGGTCACACCATCCACCGTCACCGTAGTATCGTGAATGGTGATCACATCCCCTGGAATGCCAATGATGCGTTTGACGTAGTCTTCTGATGGACTGGGCGGGGCTATAAAGACAATGACATCGCCATGATTGGGCGCGTGGAAAAGATAGGACCACTTATCCACTAGAATAAGCTCTTTATCGTGCAGATTCGGCTCCATACTCATACCCTGGACGTTAAAATTCTGCACGGCCAGGCGAATAACTAAAAACATGAGGACCGTGAGAACCAGGGTCTCAATAACCTCACGCACCAATCGGTACCGCTTCTCAAAGTCAAGTTCTACCGAAGCCATCAGTGTGAGTGCTCCTTCTTTACGTCTTCTCCTCAGCTATTTGTAGTGTACTTGAACTGTACCAGATACAGCCAATAGAAGGCAAGGTCCCAAGGTAGAGTTAAAATGTTCATCCTATTTCATTATAGTCCTATGGAGGTACTTGTTTGCAGAGCTGCCAGCGGTCCGCCCTGCTTATGACTTGACATTTGTTCAAGGCACCCACTATAGTATGAGGGCAATCACAACAAACACATCGAGCAGTAAATGTAAGTTATGTCAAATCAAACTCAGACCGCGCTCAGTGAATACATTGAGCGAGCGCGAAAAGTTCTACAGCATGAACAACGCACCAACCACCAGGACAAGGCCATCAAACCGGGTGGCCTGGAACTTTTTGCTGCCCGCTGGGCAGACGAAGCCACCACCATCTGCCAAAATGCAGGATTCGACATTAGCCCTATCCATCGCTTCACTGAACATCTGGAAGGGTATCGCCAACAAGACCCAATGCAACGTGCCGCAAGTTTACGAGCAGCCCTTGCCACACTCAACGAATTAGGCAACAATGGGCAGAATAGTAACGTAGCACCTCCTGCACAGCCTGTTATTGGACGCGAAAGAACTGAAAAGGCACCTAATCCCATCCCTTTGGAAGCTGGTATGTCGCTAAGAACTGAAAAGGTACCTAATCCTATCCCTTTGGAAGCTGGTATGTCGCCAGGCCATACCGTCCTCACCCTGCTAAGCGCTGATATTACCGCAGTCCCTGGAGTGGGTCCATCCGTGGCCACACGGCTGCATAATTTGGGCATACGTAACGTGCGTGATCTGCTCTTCTATTTTCCACGCGAACATCGCGATTACAGCAAACTTGTAAAAATTGCCAACCTTCCCTTCGGGGAGGTCACTACTACCAAAGGGCTTATCTGGGACGTGGAGACCACACGTTCTAGCGGCGGGCGGGCACGCACTGTTGCCACTATCTCGGATGAGACTGGCAAGCTGAAAGTAACCTGGTTCAATCAGCCATACCTGCAAAAGCAGTTGAGCGCAGCAAAAGGCTCTTTTCTTGTCGTGACTGGCGTCAAGCAGCGTTTCGGCAACAAGATTAATTTCACTGTACGCAGCCATGAGTTTCCTGAGCAGAACGATATGGTAAATACCGGGCGTTTGGTGCCCATCTATGCTCTCACCGAGGGACTGCACGCAAAGACCCTGCGCCGCTTCACCAAATGGGTCGTTGACCGCTATGCTGCCATGGTCCCTGAGCATCTCCCGATGTCAATACGTTCCGCCGGACAATTCATGCCTTTACCCGAAGCGGTCTCACATATCCACTATCCCGAAAACGAGCAGGCCTTGCTAGCCGCGCGTCGTCGCCTGGCCTTCGACGAACTGTTCTTGATTCAACTTGGTATGCAAGAGCGGCGTAGTCGCTGGCAACGCGAAGCACCGCAGGGAAACGCATTCAAGATTGATCTCACCAAGATTTTTATTGATGCTCAACCTGATATAGGGGCGCAATGCATTGCGCCCGTCAATACACCCACTAATACGCCCACCAATACATCCACAAAAAATGAAGACGAGGATGATAAACTTCCTACAGCTCTCACATCCACCCTTTGGTCAACGATAGCCGCCAACAAGCCGTTTGAGGCAACACTGCCATTCCGTCTTACCGAGGCCCAGCGGCGCGTCATAGGCGAAATCTTTGGCGACCTTGCACAAAGCAGACCGATGTGTCGCCTTCTACAGGGCGATGTCGGCTCCGGCAAAACCGTCGTGGCAGCAGCTGCACTGCTCATAGCGGCCATCAACGGCTACCAGGGTGCCATCATGGCCCCCACCGAACTGCTAGCAGAGCAGCACGCACGCAATATTGGTGATATGTTGGAGCCGTTCGGCATTCGGACCGTTCTTCTGACCGGCAGCCTGCGCCAACGCGAGCGAGCTATGGGACGCGCTGCGATTGAGAGTGGGCAAGCCATGGTTGCTATCGGAACTCACGCCCTCATTCAAGAAGAGGTGACTTTTCAGCGACTTGGACTGGTTATCGTTGATGAACAGCACCGTTTTGGCGTGGAGCAGCGCGATATCCTCCGACAAAAAGGCTACCATCCACATATGCTCGTGATGACAGCTACACCTATTCCGCGCACTCTGGCACTCACGCTGTATGGAGACCTGGATGTCTCGGTGATCGACCAACTCCCGCCCGGCCGCCAGAAGGTTATCTCGCGCTGGCGCACAGGCGCTCGTCGCAATGAATCCAATACGCTCGTCGCTCAGCAGGTGGCAGAAGGTCACCAGGCATTTATCATCTGCTCCTTGATTGAGGAATCCGAGTCACTTGCCGTCAAAGCTGCTACCGTCGAATATGAGCGCTTGAGCCATGCGGTCTTTCCCAATTTGCGCCTGGGCCTGCTGCACGGCGCTATGAAGCCTGCCGAGAAAGATGCCACCATGCGTCGCTTCCGCGACCATGAACTGGATATCGTCGTAGCAACTTCGGTTATCGAAGTAGGCATCGACATACCTAATGCGACTGTGATCGTCATCGAGGATGCGGACCGCTTCGGCCTCTCACAGCTCCACCAATTCCGCGGACGAGTTGGGCGTGGCAAGCATCAATCATACTGCTACGTACTCAGCGCCGATGCAAGCATGCAAGCACAGGAGCGCCTGGATGTGTTCCAGACGACCGATGACGGTTTCCGCCTGGCCGAGGAAGACCTGCGGCTACGCGGCCCAGGTGACTTCTTCGGCGTCCGCCAGAGCGGTATACCAGAGCTACGCGTAGCCGATCTGAACGATATCCCACTGATCGAACTTGCTCGCTCACTCGCAGCAAAACTCTGGGAGAGCGACCCCTACCTACGCAAGTCGGAGCACGCGGTGTTGCGCGAAAGAATGCATTTGTTCTGGCAGAGCTTCATGGCGCACTGAGTTGGCAGTAAGATACTATAAATGCTGTGAATGGCCGAAAGTATATTGCCGAATTCTCATTGATATGATTTAATGAACACAGGTCTCTGTTTTCTAGAGGTTCTGTTAACGTAGTTTATCGTATTGAAGGGACAACCAAAGCGTGAGCAACGAGGAACGACATAGACGCATTGCCGTGTATCCGGGCAGCTTTGATCCACTAACCAATGGTCATCTCGATATTGCACGGCGAGCGGCACGCCTCTTTGACACGCTGATTATCGCCATCTATGCCGCTCCCGCCAAGAACTTGCTTTTCTCGGCTGACGAGCGTGTAATGCTCTGGCTAGAGGTGCTTACCGCCGAAGAATTGATGAATGTACGAGTTGAGCAGTACACCGAACTCACTGTAGATTACGTGCGTTCAGTAGGGGGGCAGGCCATTATCAAGGGGTTGCGCTCACCCAACGACTTTGAGGCAGAGTTTCAGCAGGGGTTGATGAATCGCAAGTTAGCGCCAGAAATTGAAACGGTCTGCTTACTGACCAACCTACAGCATCTTTTTGTCAGTTCATCCCTACTCAAGGAAGTCGCCCGCTTGGGAGGTAATGTCACTGATATGCTTCCCCCCGCAGTGGTGCGAGCACTGCAGAGCAAGTTAGGTACATAGTGCATTGAGGCCGTCTAACCATCTTAGCGGCATAGCTGGGGAAGGAGGAAAGCTGTGGATATACTCTATCTCGTAGATCGGTTGGATAACCTGATTGCGAGCAGCCGTAGAATGCCATTGGTCAACCAGATCATGATCAAAGAAGGAGATATCCTCAATATTGTTGACCAGATGCGAACATCCATCCCCGATGAGATCAAACAGGCACGTCGCATTATTCAGGAGAAAGAGCGTATCCTGGCTCAGGCGCAGGCAGACGCCTCGAATCTCCTTGCACGAGCACGCGAAGAATCCGAACGGGTGATGAATCGTGAGGGACTGCTGCGTGCTGCAGAAGAACGTTCTCAAGACCTGGTACGGCGGGCGGAAGAGCATACCGAACAACTCAAAATCGATGCCGACGCCTATGTTGCGGAAACACTGCGTAACCTCAGAGAGCATCTCACGAGTATCGAGATGGAGGTCAGCCGCACTATTCTGAGTATCGAAAAAGGCCTTGAAAGCTTAGAGCCACCACAGCAAGAAGGGGAGAGCGGAGAAGAACCGTACGAAGAAATCGAGGAATTCGACGGTGTTTCCGTACAGGGACGCACGGTTCCTCGGCGTGCATCACTGGCCAATGATACGATGGGTGGCCCGATGTATCAGCAGGACTGACCTGGTACCAACAGAGCAGGGCTTGACACTATTAGAAGTGCTCGCCTATAATGAGCGAGCAAAAGAGAAGAAGATAGTTTCATCCCGTTTTTCCTCTCAAAGATGGAGACCCAGGAAATAGAACATCATGCTTTATAACGTGGCGCAACTCATGAAGGCCCCTGTGGGGACCTCATTTGAGTCCAATATTGACGAAGAAAATATTCAACTCGACGATGATCTCAAGGTAATTGGCCCGCTCACGGGACATGTGCGCATGCGCCGCACAAACCAGGGTTTGTTGGTTGATGGTTGGGTAGACCTGTCCCTTGAACTTTCATGCAACCGCTGTTTGAAGATATTCGAGCAGCCGATGCATATTACCTTTGAAGAACTGTTTTTTCCAACTGTGGATGTGATTAGCGGTTTACCACTGCCGCCCATCGACGAGGAAGAGGTCTTCCCTATTGATGCTCACCACCAGGTTGATCTGACCGAGGCTATACGGCAACATGTGCTGCTCGATCTTCCGATGGTGACGCTTTGCCAGGAAGATTGCGCAGGCCTCTGTCCACAGTGCGGACACGATCTAAATCTTGGCCCTTGCAAGTGCAAACCGGAAGTCGATACGCGACTGAGTGTACTCGAAAAATTATTACAAAACGGTTCACAGTCATAATCACACAAGTAGGTATGCCTGATGCTTCAGGAAACAATACTGTACTGGTGGAAGAGGAGAAATTTATCTTATGGGAGCACTACCAAAACAACGAACTTCACACGCCCGTCAGGGTCATCGGCGGTCGCATCATCACCTGACTCTACCCCAGTTGGTCGCCTGTCCACAGTGCAAAAAGCCACGGCTTTCGCACCATGCTTGCCCCAACTGTGGAATGTATCGTAATCGGCAAGTCTTCTTTCCTAAGGCAAAGAAAAAGTAAATAGCAGAG
>WNGL01007845.1_pt1 | contig 12524 bp, 10 predicted proteins | sample 5400591 | NCBI WGS metagenome assembly WNGL01 (sample SAMN13153377, study PRJNA577476) | soil metagenome | isolation source: 80 cm soil or saprolite under Garry oak tree replicate 1 | place: USA:California | collected 2016-06-15
CCCCCCGGCCCGCCGCCTGACCGCCCGCTGCGCTCCGGCAGCGATCACCGGGCGGGATGTCGGCATGCCCGCCGAATCATGATCGGAAAAGATTTCCGGACCCATCTCTTGACAGCAAACGCCATGGGGTGTCTCACCCGGCGCTGTCCTGGCTGCCGCGGTGGCGTAACGTTGCGGGTCGGCGTCGAAGGCGGCGGCGCAGTGCGTGGAGCAGAAGTAGACGGTGCCGGTGCCGGTGCCGCGATGTCCGGCGGCGGCAGCCGGGTCCACGCGCATGCCGCACACCGGGTCGGCTGCCGCCGGCCCACGTGCCGGGCGGTCGTTGCCCGGGACGCCGTGACCGTGCCCGTCGCCGTCGTGTGCCGTGGTGCCGTGACCGTGGCCGGCACTCTCATATGCGCCGGCCGCGTCATCGCGCCCGGTGCCGGCCTGCACCCGCGGTTCAATGCTGGCCACCTCGGCATCGGGCAGCGGCGCAGGGCGGTAGCGGCGCAGCCGGTTGGCATTGGACACCACCGACAGCGAGGACAGTGCCATGGCCGCGGCGGCGATGATCGGGGAGAGCCGGATGCCGAAGAACGGGTAGAGGACGCCGGCCGCGACCGGAATGCCGACGCCGTTGTAGGCGAGGGCGAAGAACAGGTTCTGCCGGATGTTGCGCATGGTGGCCCGCGACAGGGCGATGGCCGTCACCACCCCGGCCAGCGACCCGGAGATGAGGGTGATGTCGGCAGCCTCGATCGCCACATCGGTGCCCGTCCCGATCGCCAGGCCGACGTCGGCGGCGGCGAGGGCGGGGGCGTCGTTGATCCCGTCGCCGGTCATCCCGACCTTGCGGCCTTCGCCTTGCAGCCGCTGGATCTCCCCGGCCTTGTGCTCTGGCAGCACCTCCGCGAGCACCCGGCGCACCCCCACGCGTCGGGCGATGGCCGCAGCGGTTCGGGCGTTGTCACCGGTGATCATGACCACCTCCACGCCGAGGTGGTGCAGCGCGGCGATCGCCGCGGCTGAATCGTCCTTCACCGGGTCGGCGACCGCGAGCACCCCGGCCGGCGCGCCGTCGATGGCGGCCAGCACCGGTGTCTTCCCATCGGCGGACAGCTCGTCCGCGATGGGGTCGAGCGCGGCGGTGTCGATACCTGCGCCTGCGAGCAGCCGCGCGCTGCCCACCAGGACCGGGTGTCCTGCCACGGTGACCTGCACGCCCTTGCCGGTGACAGAATCAAAGCCGGCGGCCGCGGGCAGGGTCAGGCCACGGTCCCGGGCGCCGGCCACGATCGCGGCCGCGAGCGGGTGCTCGCTGTCGGTTTCCGCTGCGGCTACCAGCGTGAGCAGTCCAGTCTCATCGAACCCGTCCGCTAGCCGCACGTCGGTGAGTGCGGGCTTGCCGGCGGTGATGGTGCCGGTCTTGTCCAGCACGATCATGTCGAGCTTGTGCGCGGTTTCCAGGGCCTCGGCGGAGCGAATCAGGATCCCGGCGCGGGCTCCCTTGCCGGTCCCGACCATAATCGACAGCGGGGTGGCCAGGCCGAGCGCGCACGGGCAGGCGATGATCAGCACCGCGATTCCGGACACCAGCGCCAGGGTCAGCGCCGGGGCCGGGGCCGCGGTGAACCAGATGGCGAACGTGGCGATGGCGATCGCGATAACCGCGGGCACGAAGAAACCGGAGACGGCGTCGGCGAGCCGCTGAATGGGGGCCTTGGACGCCTGGGCCTGCTGCACCATCTTGATGATCTGGGCCAGCATCGTGTCGGAGCCAACCTTCTCGGCGCGCACCCGCAGCGACCCGGTGGTGTTGATGGTCGCGCCGACCACGGTGTCCCCGGCGCGCTTGGTGACAGGCATCGGCTCACCGGTGACCATCGACCCATCCACCGCCGAGGACCCGGACAGCACCACGGCGTCGACCGGGATCTTCTCCCCGGGCCGGATCACCACCTCGTCGCCGACGATCACGTCTTCAACCGCTATCTCGGCCTCCGCGCCGCGGCGGATCACCCGGGCGGTGCGCGCTTGCAGGCCCAGCAACTCGCGGATGGCCTGGCCGGTGCCGGCCTTGGCCCGGGTCTCGATCAGCCGGCCGAGCAGGATCAGGGTCAGGATGACCCCAGTGGTCTCGAAGTACACCCCGCGCACTCCCGCGGGCAGCAGGCTGGGGGCGAGGGTGACCAGCAGGCTGTACCCGTAGGCGGCGACCGTGCCGAGGGTGATCAGGCTGTTCATGTCCGCGCTGCGGTGGGACAGGGCCAGCCAGCCGGTGCGGTGGATCGGCCAGCCGGTGTAGACCATCACCGGGGTGATCAGCGCCAACTGCAGCCAGTGGTTCAGCAGAACCGCTGGCACCCAGCCCGCCTTGAAGACCTCGTGGGCCATCACCGCGAACAGGACCGGCAGCGTCAGCACCGCGCCGACCGTCACCCGGCGGGTCAGGTCAGCGATCTCCGCCCGCCGCTCGGCGGCCTCCGCCGCCTCTGCCTCGGCCGTTCGCGCCTCGCTGCCCGCCGACCCGGCGCCGATCGCCGGCCCACCGGCGTCAGCTCCGGCGGGGCCGGGGACGGCTCGCTCCCCATTACCGCCGGCAACCGGCGGCGCGCCGTCTGGATCGACGATCAGCGTGCCGTGGATCATGTTCATCCCGCACGCGAAACCAAACGACCCGGCCCGGGCAGGAGCCAGCCGCACCGTGGTCCGCTCGAACGCCGGCAGGGACGCGCTCAACGCCAGGTCGGGGAACACCACCCGGGGGGTGCAGTCACCGGACTCCTGCCGGTCGAACACCACTTCCAGTGGCACCCGCTGCCGGGCCCGGATCACATCCGGGCTGTACCCGCCCCGTACCGTCACCGTGACCCAGCCGGGCTGTGGTAGAGGTGAACTCGAAGTTCCACCCGGTAGGCGCCCGATTCCTCGTCAAGGACTACCCGAAGGACGGGGAGTACCGCCGCGTGAAGCTGACCGGCCAGATCGCGGGCAAGCTTCAGACTTACGTCCGCGAGCGCGGCCTGTCCGATGATGACCTCGTATTCGCCATGCCGGAACGCGGTCCGACGCTGACGATACTGCCTAACCCGAACTCACTTGGTCGTACTGAGCCCAACGCCGTGGGCCGCACCTACCGGCATAGCACGCTCAGCGCCTACACGGCTGGACGGTGCCGGTGCGACCACTGCAAGAAGGCCTTCGCCCAGTACCGCGCGCAGCGCCGGGCGGCTGGCATGGATGACCCGCGTACGGCGCGCACCCGGGACACCGATGGTCACATCCCGCGTGACTGGTTCCGAAACCAGGTGTGGAAGCCAGCGCTAGCAGAGGCCGGGGTAACGGCGGTGCGTCCGCACGACTTGCGTCACGCGCACGCTTCATGGTTGCTCGCGGGTGGCGCGGACCTCCAGGCGGTGAAGGAACGTCTCGGCCACGCCTCGATTGCGACGACTGAGAAGTACCTGCACACGCTGCCAGACGCGGACGACTCCACACTCGACGCCTTCACCAAGATCCGCGACCGAGCCGCAACGAGCAGGCCACGCCGCCGCGTGCGCTAAAGGCTCTGGTTACCGGCCTTGATGCTGTCGAGGAAGCTCCGCCACTCGTCTGTGGCGAAGATCAGCTTCGGTCCGCTCGGGTCTTTGGAATCCCGAATGGCGGCCGCCGCGCCAAGGTCAGCTATCTCGACGCAACTACCGTTGCCGCCGCTGTAGGTACTCTTCCGCCAGAGCGCGCAGGACAGCTCGATGCCTGACCCGCCCCGCTCCTTCCTGATGCTGGTCACTCCAACTCCTCTGCCGCTGCTGCGAGCATATCGCTCGTGGCCTGCGGGCTCAGGGCTGTGGCGCGGAGGTAGTCGAACACCTGGACGTACCGTGTGATGTCCTCGGGCCGCTCCAGGAACAGTGCGCTAGCCATGTTCTCGAGGTACACCACATCCGGGTCGATGGGTTCAGGGAAGCCAAGGATCTCGAACGAGCCGACCATGGCACCATGCGCACCAGCGGCGTACGGCAACACCTGAATCATGACGTTTGGCAGATCGTTGGTCTCCGCGAGGAACCGAAGTTGCACGGCCGTGACCGTGCGGTCGCCGACGAACTGCTGGACCACACCTTCACCGAGGACGGCCGAAAGCTGGAGAGATCGCTCCTCCGTCACCCGCCGTTGGCGCTGGTGGCGCACCGCGACGCGTCGGTCGATCCCCTCGGTGTCGTCGTGCGGCCGGAAGGCCCGGATGACCGCTCGGGCGTAGTCCTCGGTCTGGAGCAGTCCAGGCACGAGGACCTGCTGATAGGTCCGCACTGACGCGGCCTCGGCCTCCAAGCCGATGAAATGGCTGTACTCGCTGGGCAGGACATCGCCGTAGGAGTGCCACCAGCCCTTCTGCCGCGACTCGCGGGCGAGCTGTACCAGCGCCTCGCGCTGGTCCGGGTCCGTGACGCCGTAGATGTCGAGCAGGTCGCGCACGTCGCGCGGGTTGAGCCGAGTCCACTGCCCGGTCTCGATCCGCGTGATCTTCGTCGGATGCCACTCCAGGCGAGAGGCCACATCATCACGGGTCAGCCCGGACTCGGAGCGCAGGCGGCGCAGCTCGGCCGTCAGCCGCTTGTGGCGCACGGTTGGACTGCGATATGCGCCGCCAGCCATTCCAGTCCTCCAAGGCTTACACCATGTGAGTCACACAGTGTAAGTTATACCTGTGTGAGTGTGAGGTTGTGCCAGGCAGCATAGTGGCTTGGCGCCCGGATGGCTGGAGCTACGTAGGGATGGCGGATCTACGACGCGCTTACAGGGCACGAATCCGCCGCATGCAAGCACAGCCCGAACACAACACAGGCGATCACATCACGGCTGAACTGTTCCGGCCAGGACGGGGGCACAGACGCAGGACCGACGCTGACAGGGTGGGCGCTCCTCTGTCGCGGGATGGAAGTCCACCCGGCAATGCCCCGGCGTCGGTCCTGCCCATACACACCGATGAGCCGTCATGACTGGCCAGCCTGCGGCCCAGGTCAGAGCGTCCTTCCCGACACCACAGACGTCGCTGGTGCTTGGCGCTTTACCATCCGCCGTCGGATGCGCTCGCCTCCACGCCCCGCAATGTGATGTACGAATGGAACCTCGCGTCTGTCGCCGACAACGTTGAGCTAGTGGTCTCCGAGTTTGTGACCAATGCCGTGCGCGCCTCGACTGGTCCCGATGGGCAGCCCAAGTACCGCGCCCAGGCAGGCCTGTCGCGCATCCACCTGAGGCTGTCGTCTGACCGCGCACATGTCCTAATCGAAGTCTGGGATCAAGATCCCCGCTTGCCCGTGGCCAAGGGCGCCAGTCCCGACGACGAGAGTGGCCGAGGCCTCATGCTTGTCGAGGCAGTATGCGAGCGCTGGAACTGTGATGTGGTGCCAGGCTGGGTGGGCAAGGTGGTATGGGCGGAGGTACGAGCACTTTGATCACCGTGCTAAGCAGACGCCCGCCACTGCCGAATTGAGCCGTATTTTGATCAAGAGCGGCGCCTGCGGCGCCACTGCGCTGGGCAGCAGATCGAGCTGGCTCAAATGACACGCCACCCCACCCTGCATAGCCGTCTTCCTCGCTCCCGATTGTCCAGCTCGCGGCCACCGCATCAATGGCGGCCCTACGGGCCGTCGCGCGCGATCGGCTACGCCGACCATTGACAAGGCGACCACTCACAAGGTTTCGGCCGCCTACGAGGAAAACGGGAGGATTAGGAGAACCTCCAGCCCTCCGATCGGATGACCTCAAGCATTGACATGCAGGGAATGCCTCGCCCCTTGCACACGAAGGGAATCCGCGGCTTACTCGCGCTACCACCCTGTTCCTGAGTTACGACTGGGCAATCCCTAAGTCTCGCCAGCGCAATGACGAAGGGGTCAGCCTTTCCTCTGCCAGTCCCTGTCTTAGTTAGGCCTTCGTGATCAGCGAGCACGGCCCGGGCTTCGAGCATAACCGCGCGGCTTGTCGGCACAACGATCGCATCTGAGCGCGCCTTGACCCAAGCGAGTAGGTCATCGTCCTGGGCCCTAAGTTCCTCGAAAACCTCTTCTGGCACAAGCAGGTTTCCCGCTGCGGCCAGTCCGTCCATGCGATCCCAAACCACAGGAAAGCTATCTGGTGGATATGTGCGCACCCATGCACCGATCAGTGAGCTGGTGTCAAACACGTACTCCACTGTCACAGCCCCACTTCATGCTCTAGGGCTGGAAGGTGCTTGAGCTTAAGGGAGAGCAGGTTAGACAATGATGACGGAGTTATCTGGTCGCGCTGGTAAGCGTCCAAGACGAGACGCACATAAGGCCTACCACGATCTCTCACCGTCATCCGGTAGGGCGGAGGGCCGCCGTGGGACTGCCTGCGTCGAAGCCGCTCTTCTTCGCGTCGCTGCGCATAAGCGGCCAGATATTCGGCACGCTTCTGCATGTAGAAGGCCATAGTTGCCCTCTGCAGAGTCACAAGCCTACGCACGACCGCTTCCCGGCTTGCACCCCAGCGGTTCGATAGCTGAGATAGAACCTCGTCATCCCACGTACGAATGCCAGGTGGACGCAGAACGTCATTATCCAAGAAGGCCGATGCAGGCATGAGTGTCGCAGCTGCGACTGCGTTACACCAGGCCTCAACTTGTCGTCCCTGGTCGCTATCAGGCTCAAGCAAGTCGCAAAGGCCACCCTCTCGAAGCATCAGGTGAGCGAACTCGTGCAACAGGGTAAAGGCCTGGCCACGAGGCCAGTCGAGGGCGTTGACGACAATAATTGGAATGGGACCGACCGAGATGGAGAACCCCCGCATCTCCTCCAAAGCCACATCGCTCGTGCGCAAGACATACACGCCTGTCGCTTCGGCAGCCTCCAGCCACCCTGCAAAGGATTCTTCTGGTCTCTGCCACGAGAACTGCTGGCTAAGCGTCACTCCAAGGGCTCGACGGGCTATGCTCCCTCCATCTTCGGGGGGCGTATCAACCGTTGCTCGGGGAACGCCCACCTCCGGGGTCTCGTTGTCCGCTTCCAGCAGCTCAGCCGCAACCGCCTGTTGCTCAAGTGCACGCCGGTAGACCTTGTGCAAGGCCCGACTCCAAGCGTGGTTGGCCACACCTGGCAGCCGTCGGAAGTCCCGCATGGCGTCAAAGGTGGTGGGCGGGTTGGGCAGGAAGAAGATCGATAGAGGACGCTGGTACAGCTTTGCCAGAGCCCGTAGCTTGGCCACAGTGGGCTCTGCTTCGCCTGATTCCCATGCCCGGAGGCGGTCTTCGGTTACTCCAGCACGTATAGCAGCATCACTCACCGTGACGCCGACCGTCTCGCGTGCCCAGCGGAGCACTGCGGGCGTCACCGGTGCGAGATCGGTTGGCATGACCTCCCCCAAGGTGACCCGGGCACAATATGACGTTCTACGCCAATCGTACGAAGGAAAGCTGACAATGCCAGAACCCAAACCCCCCTGCTAGCCGTGTCTGCCCCTCGATGCCGGGCGCTCAGCGTCACCGATACTCGTATGATCCCTGAATCGCAGGCGGGAACGCAACGAGCCTGGAGGAAGCCACGAAGTCTTCGGGAGACTCATGGGCTGGCGAACTTGGAGGTAGGCGGTACCAATGAAACCGCTGATTACGCCGAGCAGCGCCTGCCAAGGGTCGCTTTGACGAGCGCCAGGTCTGGGCAGACTGGTTCATGAGGATCGCACGCCAGGCGACGCTGACGGTCGGCCAGAAAGCTCGGGGTCAGCGGCCGTCTCGACGGTGCACTCCTCGACCCAGCGTGCGAGAAGGCTGAACGCTGCGAGTTGCTCCAGTGCCATCTGCTCAGACAGAGCTAGCCCGTGCTCGTGAGCGGCAGGGTTGCGTATGCCCTCGAAGCATCCCGCGCCGAAGTCCATCGCTCCCTGCTGGCGGCTGCGCCATGTGGGGTCTGTGCGCCTGTAGCTGGAAAACCGGAGGCGCGGCCGCCCGGGCGTGGGTGGGTCCAAGCTGAAGAGTTCACGACACAGCGCTGCATCCGACTTATCGTGATGGCCGCGCTTTTGTTGCATCCGGGCATTCACCGACCGGGCGGCAGCATGAACGGCTTCCTGCCTGCTGCCCGCGTACCAGAGAGGAGCTGCCGCTTCCCAGACCCAGGGGTGAAGCTGGTCGGCGGCGAGATCGGGACTATCGGGCTTCATCCGGTGCCGGGCTTCGTCTCCGAGTTCATGAATGCCGATCGCGCGCAGAACACGGTCCCTGACGATGTCCCGCCAGTAGTCGCTGTCGCCCGAAGACCAGCCCCCGGAAGGGGGCTCGGCGTACTCGCCGAGTCCTGGGCGGGCGGCTTCTATCAGCTCTCTCATGACGGGATCCAGCGAAACCAATCGATCGGTGAGGTCACCATATGACCCGAGCTGGTCATTGATCTCGCCGACGGTCCTGGCGGCCTGGATATTGATTTCGTGCGCTTGGTTCGCAAGGCTGTCGATGCGGCTGAGGAATTCCCTTAGCTGCTGGGCTGCCCACCCGTGATCCATGCGTTGACCGTAGCGCGCCATCTGTCCGCAACCGGCAGGATTGAACGCATGGAAGTCGCAAGCCTGATCCTCGGCATCATCGGCACTGTCACAGGCATCGGAGCCCTCGCCTGCCAGGTAGTCACATGGACGCGCAGCGGGCCGGTGGTCGCACTCATAGCGCGGCGCGTCGGCCGGTACGAAGCGGAAGTGATAGCCAGGAACTCGGGCCGAGGCCCGGTCAGCGCTGAGTCGTTGGGCGTGACAGTGGACGGTAAACGTCGCGGCCCGGCGACCTTGGTTCCGGAGTCTGAAGAAATCCATTGCCGCCTGGACGCAGGCGACAGCGCGTTCTGGCTGGTGGATGCGCGTGCCGAGGTGACAACTCCTACGCGCAGCAAGCGTGCCCCAGGCTATCTGGGTTTCTACCTGAGCCTGGGGAACGGAAGGACCGTCACCTCGACGAGCTTCAGATCCCGGAAACGTGGACGAGGCCCCGCATCGGGCTGACCGGTGATCAGCGTTGATTCTCGATCGCTCACGGGACACGCCACATAAGCACTCAGCTACGGGCACGACCTGCCAGGCACATGATCACTACCGCGCTTCCTTGGCGGTGAGAATTATCAATGCGTCCGTTTCAAGGGCGCCGGACTCGGCTGGCCGCCACTCGCGGCAATCGCCGCGTGAGGACGACGCTGACCCGGACGCGGCGCAGCTTCCGCCGTTCACTGGGCGGCCTTCCAGGGGAACGGCGCGCGCCTGGGCGCCGATTCGCAACTAGCGTAAATATACGGCACAGAATGGCGGCACATGATATCGATTACCCTCAGCCAGACGCCATCGGCTTACATCTGACGAAACCGGTAAGACTTTTTAGCAAGATATTAATATTGGTACCAATATCTCTGGACCGGGCGCGGTCCACGGCCAATACTGGTCGCGAAGGGCGTTCGTGCTATGAGGCGAACCCGGGATGGTCATGACGAGCGTGGAAGGTCGGCGGCGAACACAGGCGGGCCGACGGGCACGCCAGTCCACTCCGCGCGAGCGGCTGGTGAAGTTCTTCGTGACCGACGATGAGCTGGAAGAGCTGAATGCTGCGGCCAGTCACGCTGGGCTGGCGAGGGGAGCTTTTGCCGCTGAAGCGGCCTTGGCGGCGGCTCGCGGTTCGGTGATGCCGGTCCGCTCACCATTCCGCGATGCCCTGGTCGAGTTCATGAGGGCGGCCGGACTGGTGCGCCGGATCGGGGTCAACCTCAATCAGGCGGTTGCTCGACTGAACTCCACCGGGCAGCGTGGCGAGGATTTGACTCCGGCAGCGCAGATGTGCAGCCGGGTGATTCAGCGGCTCGATGATGCGGCGGAACAGGTTCGGCGGAGCATTCCGTGAGTACGCCGGGAGCGTTCCGCTGATCGGGAAGGTGCTCCGGGGCACGCGGGTCTCAGGTCTCATCTGGTATCTGTACGGCCCAGGCAGGCGGGAGGAGCACGTCAACCCACGCCTGGTCGCCGGGTGGCGGCATCCGGCGGAACTGGAGCCCCCGCTCCGGGGCGACGGAACGCGGGATTTCCGTCGGCTCAACGGATTGCTGCGCCAACCGTCCGCCGCGCTGGTTCGACAGGGGTTCGACAAGCCGGTATGGCATTGCGTGGCCCGGGCTGCGCCCGACGATCCGGTTCTTTCCGACGCCCAGTGGGCGCAGGTCGCGGAAGAGATCATGCACCGCACCGGTCTCGCGGGATTCGGCGACGACGATGCGGTGCGATGGATCGCGGTCCGGCACGCCGAGGATCACATTCACATCGTCGCCACCCTGGCGCGGCAGGACGGGACCAAGCCACGGATCTGGAACGACTTCTACCGGGTCCGCGAGGCCTGCCAGGCCATCGAACGACGTTACGGTCTTCGCCCAACGGCCCCAGCTGACCGGACCGCCGCGCGCCGCCCGTCCCGGGCTGAGACCGAGCACGCTCACCGTCGCGGCTGGGAGGAGCCGGGTCGCGTCACCCTCAAGCGGGCTGTCCACACCGCAGCGGCGGGCGCGGCCAGCGAGTGGGAGTTTCTTCGCCCGGCTGGAGGCAGCAGGGGTCCTCGTTCGTAAGCGGTTCAGCCAGCGCAACTCCGGCCAGGTGACCGGCTACGCCGTTGCCATGCCAGGGCATGTGAACCGCCAGGGCAGGCCGGTTTGGTTCGGCGGCGGCAGGCTCGCCGCCGACCTCACCTTGCCCAAGCTCCGCCAGCGCTGGCGCACCGTGGGCCCAAAGTACGCGCCACATCCCTATCCTCCCGTCCGGCTGACCGTCGAGGACCGCAATGCGATTTGGAACGGCGCTGCCCGCACGGCCGCGGTGGCAGCCCAAACGATCCGGACTTGCGCGTTCATCAACCCGGCGGCGGCCGCCGACGCTGCCTGGGCCGCCTCCGACACTCTGTGCCTTGCCGCGAGCGTCCTGGGCAGTCACACGCTCAGGCGAGCAGCCGACGGTTACGACCACGCAGCCCGCCACGCCTACGGGCGCATTCCGCGTCCCACACCAACCGGAGACAAGCTGCGAGCGACCGCCAGACTGCTCGCCATCACCGGCGACCACGGCGGCGCCACAGTCACGGCCTTCCTGGCCAACCTCGCCTCTCTTGCCGCCGCTGTCGCCGATCTGCGAGACGCCCAGCACCAAGCGGCCCAGGCTGCGGCGGCCCGCGCCGCCGCCGAGCAGCTTCGCGCAGCCATCCGGACGCCACCCATCTGCGATCGCGCCGTGCGGACACAACGCCCAGCCCGCCGGCGAGGCCGCGCAATAACCGCTGCCGATCTCGCAAGGCTCGACTACCCGGGCGGCTTCCAGCCGCCCACCACACGCAGCACACAGCATCAAGTTCCGGCCTACGAACCAGGACGCCGCACCAGTACGTCACGGCGAGCGCATGGACCAAGCCCATGAAACTGGCCGGGCTGGGCAGAGGCGCAGCCCGGCCAGGCGAACCAGGGCGGCCCACGATCATCACGACATGACGGTCAGGACCGCGATCTGACGCCCTGTCCCACGGTCAAACGGCGGTCAAACGGTCAACGGCCCGATCGCGTCTCGCACGATCAGGCCGTCTACCTGCGACTTTGAGTCGGGGTGGCCGGATTTGAACCGGCGGCCTCTTCGTCCCGAAGCAATGTCGGCGGATATGCCCCGATCTGGGCGAAGCCGAGCCGGGGGCCACTCCTCCTCACCTGCGCGAACACTCTGAGTGGGTCGCTCTGGATCGGCCGAGGCCGGAGTACGCTGGCCCCCGTTTTGGCCCCCGTGGCCTTCAGCGTGAGGCCGCTTGTGCGCACCCAAGATCAACTAAGAGCTTGATTGATGGTGCCAGGAGGTCGGCGGGGGCATCATCGCAGCGTCCAGCAGTCGTCGGTGGCGGCTCATAAACGTCTATGACGGTTACGACAGCCGCTCTTCGACTTCCCCCTCGGTCCGGAAGCGCCGGGTCGGAGTCAGGTCACGTCTCCTACCGACAGTCTGCCGCACCATCAGTTGCTAGACGGCCCAAGGCGACGACGTAAGCATTCACCCATGGCTTGCCTGCCCCTGGTTTCGGTGACGTTAGGTGATCGACGGGGTGGCGGTGATCTTGGCTGGGCCGGCTCGGCGTGGCGGCTTGCTTACGATCGGCCGGCTCTGGATGATCATGGCTTGTGCCCGATCTGCCACCTCCTGCCCCGGGATGCGGCGCCTGCGCCGCGCGGGATGCGCAGATCGCGGAGCTGCAGGCCCGGGTCGCCCGGCTGGAGCGTGCCCTGTCCCGCAACAGCGGGAACTCCTCGATGCCGCCATCGGGTGATGACCAGCCGGGCCGCAAGCCGCCCCGCGGGCAGCGGCGCGCCGCGCGGAACGCGTAGCCGGCCGCAAGCGGGGGAAGCAGCCGGGAGCGCCGGGATCGGCGATGAGCTGGGCCGAGCCCGATGACACCCGGGATCACTACCCGCAGGGGACGTGCGAGTGCGGCGCGGACTTGGCAGCCGCCGAGGATCTGGGGGTGGCCCGCTCGT
>WNGL01010170.1_pt1 | contig 12524 bp, 11 predicted proteins | sample 5400591 | NCBI WGS metagenome assembly WNGL01 (sample SAMN13153377, study PRJNA577476) | soil metagenome | isolation source: 80 cm soil or saprolite under Garry oak tree replicate 1 | place: USA:California | collected 2016-06-15
GGCGCCAAGGCCGCGCGGGCGGTCACCCAGCGCACGGCGACGGCGGGGCACCCCGCCCGCCAGCCCCGACGAGCGGGCCGGGCGATCGAGCAGCAATGCATTGCGGCCGGGGCCTTCCGGCCGCACCTTCACGGGGACGCCGCGGACGGCGAGCCATGGCACAGCAGCCCGTCGAGAACTACGGCGTCATCGGCGACATGCACACCGTCGCCCTCGTGGGGAAGGACGGGTCGATCGACTTCCTGTGCTTCCCGCGCTTCGATTCGCCGACGATCTTCGGGGCGCTGCTCGATCCGGAGCGGGGCGGGCGCTTCCTGCTCGCTCCGGAGTCCTCCGACGCCCGCCAAGTGCAGCTCTACCTTCCGGACTCCGTCATCCTGCTCACGCGGTTCCTCTTCGCGGAGGGCGTCGCCGAGGTCTCCGACTTCATGCCGGTCGCATCCCCGAGGCGGATTCTGGTGCGCCGAGTGAAGACGGTCCGGGGCGAGAGCACGTTCCGGATGGTGTGTGCACCGCGCTTCGACTACGGCCGCGCCCCCCACCGCGTCGAGCGGCGGTCGGAGCGAGAGTGGGTGTTCGCCTCGGACGGGTCGGACCGGGTGGCCTTCCTGCTCCGCAGCGACGTGCCGCTCTCGCTCGTCGACGGGGACGCCGTCGCGACCTTCCGGCTCGACGCCGGCCAGGCCGCCTCGTTCGTCCTCGAGGAAGCCACCCCGGGTGAACCCGCCGTGTCGTCGGCGCCCGACTACGTGTCGGCGAGCTTCAAGCGGACCAACGACGCCTGGCGGCGCGCCATCGCTCGATCGACGTACCGGGGGCGCTGGAGGGAGATGGTCAACCGCTCGGCCTTGACCCTCATGCTCCTCACCTCGGCCGAGCACGGCTCCATGGTCGCTTCGCCCACGTTCGGGCTCCCGGAGCGGCTTGGGGGCGACCGCAACTGGGACTATCGGTACACCTGGATCCGGGACACCTCCTTCGCGCTGTATGCGTTCCAGCGCCTGGGCTTCACCCAGGCTCGCCCCTTCATGGACTGGGTCGAGGCGCGCTGCGGGGAGCTCCGCCCGGACGGCTCGCTCCAGGTCATGTACGGGATCGATGGCCGTCACGACCTCCGCGAGGAGACGCTGCCCCACTGGTCGGGATATGCGCACTCGCAGCCGGTGCGCATCGGGAACGCCGCCTACGATCAGCTCCAGCTCGACATCTACGGCGAGCTCATGGACGCGGTCTACCTCTACAACAAGTTCGCGGAGCCCATCTCCCACGACCTGTGGCGCAACCTCGTGCGGCTCATCGAGTTCGTCTGCGCCCACTGGCGGGAGCAGGACGAGGGCATCTGGGAGGTGCGCGGCAGGCGCGAGGAGTTCCTCCTGTCGAGGGTCATGTGCTGGGTCGCGGTCGATCGCGCCCTCCGGCTCGCGCAGAAGCGCTCGTTCCCCGCCCCGCTCACCCGCTGGTACGAGGTCCGGGACGCGATCTACCACGACGTCTTCGAGAGCTTCTGGTCCCCCGCGCGGCGGGCCTTCGTGCAGTGCCGGTCCGGACGGACCACCGACGCCTCGACATTGCTCCTGCCGCTCATGAAGTTCATCAGCCCGACCGATCCACGCTGGCTGTCCACGCTGCGGGCGATCGAGGAGGACCTCGTCGAGGACTCGCTGGTGTTCCGTTACCGGCCGCGCGACGCCGCGCCCGACGGCCTCGCGAGCGAGGAGGGCACCTTCAACATGTGCTCCTTCTGGTACGTCGAGGCGCTCGCGCGCGCCGGGGACGTCGATCAGGCGCGCTTCATCTTCGAGAAGATGCTGGGGTATGCGAACCACGTCGGCCTCTTCTCCGAGGAGCTCGGCCCGCGCGGCGAGCACCTCGGCAACCTCCCCCAGGCGTTCAGCCACATGGCGCTGATCAGCGCCGCGTATTGCCTCGACCGGGAGATGGACGCCGCCGGCAGGCCGCGCTAACCCACGTCGTGACCATACGGTCCTACGCCAGCGTCGGTGCCGCGACCATCCCGACGTGTTCCGTTACCGAGCGCGCGACGCCGCGCCCGACGGCCTCATCGGCGAGGAGGCGCGTTAAAAATGCGAGGGGACGCTCGACACGTTCCACGCCCGGATCACGCGCGCTCCGTTCTCGTCGCCGAGCATCCCCATCGCGGCCGTCCCGAGCGCGAAGAGCCGCCCGTTGCTCGGCTCGAGCCCCAGCCACCGCGCCGTCAGGACACGGAGCACGTGGCCATGCGCGAACAGGAGGACGTCGCCTTCCGCCGCGATCGCCCGGTCGATGACCTTTCCGGCCCGCGCGGCGACGGACTCGATCGTCTCGCCGAGCGGCACGCCTCCCGTCCAGATCGTCCAGCCCGGCTGCTCGCGCCGCATCTCCGCCGACGTGCGCCCTTCGACCGCGCCGTAGTCCCACTCGAGGAGATCGTCCGTTCTCTCCTCCACGTCGGCGTACCCCGCGAGGCGGCACGTCTCCCACGCGCGGGAAAGCGGACTCGAGAGGACGAGCGCGAACCGCCGGCCGCCGAGCGCACGCCCCAGCGCGACGGCCTCCCGCCGGCCGGTGGCGGTGAGCGGGACGTCCGTGCGCCCCGTGTGCCGTCCCGTCCGGCTCCACTCGGTCTCGCCGTGCCGCGCGACCCAGATCTCGGGGGGATCCGCGCTCAAGTCGTTCCCCACAGCCCCTTGGGGACGCGGCTTGCGGCCTCACGGTCCGCGATCCAGACGGGCGCGCCGGTCTCGGGGCGCACGCGCGCGGCCGGCGGCAGCGCGTCGCCAATAACCGGGGAGACGACCCTCGCGAGCGCGTCTGCCTTCGCCGCCCCCGAGACCAGGAACAGCACTTCGCGGGCGCGGACGAGCACCGGGAGCGTGAGCGTGACCCGGTACGCGTAGAGCTGGCGGACGAATGGCGCGACGACCCAGCGGCTGCGCTCGTCCAGCGCTGCGCTCCCGGGGAAGAGCGAGGCGGTGTGGCCGTCCGGGCCGAGGCCGAGGAGCACGAGATCGAGCGGCGGCGGAGGGTCGCCCGTCGCCAGCCCGAAGAATCGATGCAGCTCGGCCTCGTAGCTCGCGGCCGCGGCAGCCGCGTCCGGGTCCTCGCCGCGCATGCGGTGCACGCTCGCCACGGCTACGTGGTCGAGGAGCGCCTCGCGCGCCGTCCGGTAGTTGCTGTCCGGGTGGTCCGGCGGGACGTGTCGCTCGTCTCCGAAGAACACGTGCGTTCGATCCCATCCGACGCGTTCGCGAAACGGTGCGCTCGCGAGGAACTGGTACAGCCGCCGAGGTGTCGAGCCGCCCGCGAGTGCGAGGGTGAACCGCGCTCGTTCGGCCACGGACCGGAAGGCAGCGTCCACGACGAGGTCCACCGCCACGCGCGCGACGGCTTCGGCATCCGCCACTTGTCGCAAGACGCCGGAAGTCACGCGAGGAGGCCCTCGGTAGCCCGCCGGGCGGCGCCGATCACGGCTGCGCGCTCGTCGAGGATCGCCCGCACCGGGGTCGCCGCCACCATCGGCGAGAGGCGCCCCTTGTCGATGAACGCCGCGCGGAACGGCTCGCGCAGGAGCCACGGCAGGATCTTGGGGGCGATGCCTCCGCCGAGGAACACGCCGCCGGTCGCGAGCGCGCGAAGGACGAGGTTCCCCGCCTCCGCGCCATACGCGCTCGTGAAGACGTCGAGCGCGAGCGCGCACCGCTCCGATCGTCCCGCGAGCGCGGCGGCCGCGATCTCCGCCGCGGCATCGCCGGCGCGGATCGCCTCGGTAACCGACGGGGGCTCCGCGCCGCCGCCGGACTCGGCGAGGAAGGTGTGGACGTTCACGAGGCCGGGTCCGGACAGGACGCGTTCCCAGCTCACGTGGCCGAAGCGTCGGCGCAGCCAGCGCAGGAGCTCGATCTCGAGATCGGTTCGCGGCGCAAAGTCCGCGTGGCCTGCCTCGGTCGACACCGCGATCCGCCGCCCCCCGACGCGGAGCAGCACCGCCTCGCCGAGACCGGTCCCCGCCGCGATCACGGCCTGATGGCCCGCCGCGTCCGGTGCTCCAGCGAGCACGGTGGCCGCATCCGCGCTCCCGAGCACCTCGACGGCCCAGGCGCTCGCCTCGAGATCATTCAGCAGCGTGACCACCGCGAGGCCGATGCGAGTGGCGATCCGCCGGGCGTCCACGTTCCAGGAGACGTTCGGAAGGACCGCGGTTCCTCGGACGATGGGTCCGGCGACGCCGAGCGTCGCGGCCGCGAGCGGCAGGTCGCCGTCGCGCAGGAATGCGCCGATCATCTCCTCCAGCGAGGGGAACGCGCCCGTCCGGAACGTCTCGAGCCGCACGAGCCGGAGCGGCGGCCCCGGATCGAAGAGCGCGAGGTCGGTCTTCGTGCCCCCCACGTCACCGGCCAGGATCACGCGGTTCTCCAGCACGGCGGGTCACTCGGGGTTCACCCAGCGCCGTCCGTCGCGCGCGAGCAGATCGCCCGCCGCCGTGGGGCCCCACGTGCCGGCCTCGTAGTTCGGGAAGTCGCGCGCAGGCAGCGTGGCCCACACATCGAGGATCGGGGTCACGATCCGCCAGCTCGCCTCGACGAGGTCGGCGCGGTGGAAGAGCTCGGTGTCGCCGATCATGACGTCGTGCAGCAGCCGCTCGTACCCCGTTGCGGGAGGGAGGGCGCCAAACCTGGAGTAGCTGAAGTCGAGCTTCGCCTGCTCCAGGACGATCGCGGGGCCCGGCCGCTTCGCCTTCATCGAGATGCTGATGGCCTCTTCTGGCTGGATCAACACGTCGAGGCGATTGGGCTCGATCTGCTCGATGCCGGCCTCCTCGAACAGGAGGAGCGGCGGCCGTCGGAACTGGATCGAGATCTGGGTGTCGCGCCGGGCGAGACGCTTTCCGGAGCGAACGTAGAAGGGGACGCCCGCCCAGCGCCAGTTCTCGACGAGGATCCTCACCGCGGCGAACGTCTCGGTCTGCGACGTTGGGGAGACGCCTGGCTCGTCGCGGTACGCAGGAACCTTCCTTCCCGCGATGACGCCCGCACCGTACTGTCCGCGGACGCTGTCGCGCAACACCTGCTCCGGCTGCATCGGGCGGATCGCGTCCAGCACCTTCACCTTCTCGTTCCGGACCGCCTCGGCCGCGAGCGTGGAGGGCGGCTCCATCGCGACGAGCGTGAGGAGCTGGAGGATGTGGTTCTGTACGATGTCGCGCACGGCGCCGGCGCGCTCGTAATAGGCGCCGCGTCCTTCGATCCCGAGATCCTCGGCGACCGTGATCTGCACGTGATCGACGTAGCGCCGGTTCCAGATCGGCTCGAACATTCCATTCGCGAACCGGAACACCATCAAGTTCTGGACCGTCTCCTTCCCGAGATAGTGATCGATCCGGTAGATCTGGCTCTCGTCGAGCACACCGGAGAGCTCACGGTTCAGCGCTCGGGCCGAGTCGAGGTCGTGACCGAACGGCTTCTCGATGACGACGCGCCGCCAGCCCGCGTCCTGTCGGGTGAGCCCCGCGCCGCCGAGCCCGCGCACGATCGTGCAGAACTCGGTCGGGGGCGTTGCGAGGTAGAAGAGCGCGTTTCCGGACGTGCCGTGCTGCTCGGCCGCGCGTGCGAGCGCCGCGGAGAGCGCCTCGTACGCCCGCGGGTCCTCGAAGTCTCCCTGGACGTAATGGATGCGCGAACCGAGCTGCCGCAGGAACGCGTCCGCCGCGGGGGTTGGCGCGAACTCGCGTGCCGCTGCGGCCGCGTACTCGCGATAGGCGTCATCGTCGAGCGCCTTGCGGGCGACGCCCAGGAACGCGAAATCGCGGGGGAGCAGGCCGTTCGCCCCCAGGTTGTGGAGCGCGGGGAGGAGCTTGCGCTTCGTGAGATCCCCCGTCGCGCCGAAGACGACGAACGTGCAGGGATCGCCCGGCCGCAGCCGGGCGGCGTTGGTGGTCACGGCGCGCCTCCACCTCGCTTCGCCTCCGGGTGGCCGCCGAATTGGCGCCGCATCGCGGAGAGGAGCTTCTCGCCGAACGTGTTCGCCCTCCGGGAACGGAAGCGGGCGAAGAGCGACGCCGTGAGGGCAGGCGCGGGCACCGCCTCCTCGACGGCGGCGTTCACCGTCCAGCGCCCCTCGCCCGAGTCGTCCACCGCACCGGTGAAGCCGTCCAGCGTCGGATCGTGCGCGAGCGCAGCAGCGGCCAGGTCGAGGAGCCAGGACGTGACGACGCTGCCGCGGCGCCACAGCTCTGCGATCTCGCCGAGATCCAGGTCGTACCGGAGCTCCGGCTGCATCTCCGGTCCGGCTGCGCCACGGAGGATGTCGAATCCCTCCGCGTAGGCCTGCATGAGGCCGTACTCGATTCCGTTGTGGATCATCTTCACGAAGTGACCTGCGCCGTGAGGCCCGCAGTAGAGGTACCCGTCCTCCGCCGTGCCGCCGGACGCGCGCCCCGGCGTCGGTGGGGCCGTGGAGCGGCCGGGCGCGAGCGTCCGGAACACCGGCTCGAGCCGCTCGAACGCGTCGCGGTCGCCGCCCACCATGAGGCAATAGCCGCGCTCGAGCCCAAAGATCCCGCCGCTCGTCCCCGCGTCGAGGTGGCGGATCCCACGTTCGGCGAGGAGCCGCGCGCGGCGGACGTCGTCCTTGAAGAACGTGTTCCCGCCATCGATGACGACGTCCCCCGACGCGAGCCGCGCCACGAGGTCGAGGGTCGTCTTCTCCGTCGGCGCGCCGGCAGGCACCATCATCCACACCGCGCGTGGCGGCGTGAGCTTCGTGACGAGGTCGTCGAGGGTGGCGGCGCCGCTCCCGCCGGCGTGCTCGATCGCCCGGACCGGTGCGGCGGCGGGATCCCAGCCCACGAGGCCGTGCCCGCCGCGCAGGATGCGCAGGGCCATGTTTCCGCCCATCCGACCCAGTCCGATCATCCCGAGCTGCATGAAGCTCCTCTCAGGCGTGCGCGCCGGTCTCCGCCCCGCGCCGCGCCTCGATGGTCCGGAGCAGCTTCGCGAACGGTTCTGCGAACAGCCGCACGCCGTCCTCGAGGAGACGCTCGGTGACCTCGTCCAGCGAGATGCCGAGCGCGGCGAGTTCCGCGATCGTGTCGCGCGCGTCCTCGACGCCCGCCTCGAGCGACGGGGCGACGCGGCCGTGGTCGCGGAAGGCGTCGAACGTCGCGGGCGGTACCGTGTCGACGGTGTAGGGCCCGATGAGCTCCTCGACGTACATGACGTCGCGGTACGCGGGGTCCTTCGTGCCCGTGCTCGCCCACAGCAGCCGCTGCGGCGTCGCCCCGCGCGCCCGGAGCGCCCGCCAGCGCTCGGACGCGACGAGCGCCCGCCAGTCCTGGTACGCGAGCTTCGCGTTCGCGATCGCCACGCGGCCGCGCAGCGCCCGGGCCCGCCGTGCCGCGTCCGGCGCGCCGCCCGCGGCGAGCGCGTCGAGGCGCCGGTCCACCTCGGTGTCGATGCGCGAGACGAAGAAGCTCGCGACGCTTGCGACGCGCGACACGTCCTCGCCGCGCCCGATGCGATCCTCCAGCGCGGCCGCGTGCGCCTCGGCGACCTTGCGATACGCCTCACGAGAGAAGAGGAGGGTGACGTTGACGTTCACGCCCTCGGCAAGGAGACGACGGATCGCCAGGAGCGCCTCGGGCGTGCCGGGAACCTTGATCATCGCGTTCCGGCGGTCGACGGCACGCCAGAGCCGCAGTGCCTCGGCGACGGTGGCGCGGTCGTCGCGCGCCGCCGCGGGCGAGACCTCGAGGCTCACGAACCCGTCGCGCCCGCCGGTGCGGTCATAGACTGGCCCGAGCAGGTCGGCCGCCGCCTGGATGTCGTGGATGGCCAGCTGCTCGTAGACCCCCTTCGCGTCGAGGTCGGGGCGGCGCAGCAGCCCCACGAGCTCGGCGTCGTAGTCGCGGGTCGAGTCGATCGCCCTCTCGTAGATGGCCGGGTTGGTGGTGAGCCCCTTGAGCCCGTCCTCGACGATGAAGCGCGCCAGCTCTCCCGATGCGATGAGGCCACGCCTCAGGCTGTCGTACCAGATGCTCTGCCCGTAGCGCTCCAGCTCACGGAGTGGGTTCGCCATGCGCCGCCCTCCGACCGAAGCGCGCCTCGAGCGCGCGTACCTTCGCGACGCGGCGCGCGTGCCGTTCCTCGCCGTCGAAGCGCGCCGCCAGGAACGCATCGGCGATCTCCAACGCGAGCGCGTCCCCCACGATCCGCGCACCGAACGTGAGGACGTTCATCGCGTCGTGCTCGACGCCTTGGTGCGCGGAGTAATGGTCGTGGCACAGCCCGGCGAGGATGCCGGGGACCTTGTTGGCGGCGGCCGTCACGCCGACGCCGCTCCCGCACACGAGGATCGCACGCTCGGCGCGCCCGTCGAGGAGCGCGCGCGCGGCTGCCTCCGCGTGGTCCGGGTAGTCGCTCGGCGAGGGGTCGTGCGAGCCCAGGTCGAGCAACTCGTGTCCTCGTGACGCAAGGTGCGCCCTCAGGCGCTCCTTCAGCGCGTAGCCCTCGTGATCGGCGGCCAGTGCGACCCTCATCGTTCAACCCTTCATGGTGTCCATGACGGGTGAAAACGCGCGTGGCCCCGCTCCGCCCGGGGGACCTCGATCGGCGACCCGGGGCATCCAGCGCGGCGACCGGCGCGTGCACACGCTAAGCGAGACGATGACCGTGCCGACCGACCGCTGGGCGCCGCTCGCGGCGCAGCTCCGGGCCGACAGCATCCGCGCGACGACCGCGGTGGGGTCTGGGCATCCGACGTCGTGCCTGTCCGCCGCCGATCTGATGGCGGTGCTTCTCGACGGGCATCTGCGCGCCGACTGGCGAAAGCCGATGAGGCTGGACGACGATCGTCTCATCTTCTCGAAGGGACACGCGGCGCCGCTCCTGTACGCGATGGCCAAGGCCGCGGGCGCGATCTCGGACGAGGAGCTCCTCTCGCTGCGGAAGCTCGGAAGCCGGATCGAGGGGCACCCCGCGCCCACGGTGCCCTTCGTGGACGTGGCGACGGGATCGCTCGGGCAGGGATTGCCGGCTGCCGTGGGGATCGCGATCGCCGCGCGGCTCCTAGGCCGAGAGCTCCGCTGCTGGGTGCTTCTCGGCGACAGCGAGATGGCCGAGGGGAGCGTCTACGAGGCGCTGGAGCTGGGCGGGCACTACGGCCTCTCGCGCATCGTCGCGATCGTGGACATGAACCGGCTCGGCCAGCGCGGCCCGACCATGCTGCAGTGGAGCGGCGAGCGCTACGCGGAGCGCGCCCGCGCCTTCGGCTGGAACGCGCTGGTCATCGACGGCCACGACCAGAGCGCCATCGATCGCGCGTACGCGGACGCCGAGGGGTCCGACCGCCCGGTGTGCATCGTCGCGCGCACGAAGAAGGGAGCGGGGGTGTCGTTCCTCGAGGACAAGGAGGGCTGGCACGGGAAAGCCCTCTCGAAGGACGAGGCGGCACGCGCGCTCGCCGAGCTCGGGAACCCACGCACCGACGTCGTCGTCGACACGGTCGGGCGGACGCCCGGGCCGACAGCGAGCGGGCCACGGGAGGGCACGTACGAGCCGCCGCGGTACGAGGTCGGCTCGCGCGTGTCGACGCGTGAGGCGTTCGGCGACGCGCTGCGTGCGCTCGGCGCCGAGCGCACGGACGTCGTGGCGCTCGACGGCGAGGTGAGCAACTCGACGTACCTGGAGACGTTTGGGAAGGCACACCCCGATCGCTTCTTCGAGATGTACATCGCCGAGCAGCAGCTCGTGTCCGCGGCGGTCGGCATGCAGGTCCTTGGGCTCGTGCCGTTCGCGTCGACGTTCGCGGCATTCTTCACGCGCGCCCACGATCAACTGCGGATGGCCGCGGTCTCCCGGGCACGCCTGTGCCTCGCCGGCTCGCACGCGGGCGTCTCGATCGGTGAGGACGGACCCTCGCAGATGGGGCTCGAGGATCTCTCGACGATGCGCGCGTTGTCAGGAAGCACCGTCCTGTATCCGTCCTGCGCGACGACGGCAGCGGACCTGACGCGCCAGATGGCGGACAGGGACGGGATCTCCTACGTGCGGATCACCCGCGAGAAGACGGCGGTCCTGTACGGTCCCGGCGAGCGCTTCCCGATCGGCGGAAGCAAGGTCCTGCGCCGGTCGAGCGCCGACTCGGCGGCGGTGCTGGCCGCCGGGATCACCCTCCACGAGGCGCTCCGCGCCCATGACCTCCTCGCGGCGAGCGGCGTCTACGTTCGAGTGGTGGACCTCTACTCGGTGAAGCCCGTCGACGCGGCGACGGTCGAGGCTTGCGCGCGCGAATGCGGCGGGCGGCTCGTGGTCGTGGAGGACCACTGGGCGGAGGGCGGGCTCGCGGACGCCGTGTCGCAGGTCTTCGAGGGCCGCGCCGCGCCTGCCATCACCCACCTGGCGGTGCGGGCCATGCCGGGATCGGGCACTCCGCGCGAGCTCCTCGACGCCGCCGGCATCGGCGCCGACGCTATCGTGGATGTCGTGAAGCGTGGCATCGCGACGTCGGCCCAGCCGCGCATCCATGAGTGAAGGCCAGGCGGCCCGAGCGGCCACTGCACATCTAGACGCTTCTCCTGCGAGCCCTCCGGCGCCTAGACGCTGCGGGGCGCTTCGCGAAGCGCTGAGCCGTGGCGCGGGAGGAGAGGGAACGTCAGCGAGCCGTCCTGCGCCCGATGCCGCTGCTTCGCGACGCGGCGACCCTCCGTGAACGGCCAGAGCGCCGCAGCCCGGCGAGCAGAACCTTCCGTTCACGCTCGAGCTTGCCGCCCGCGCGGGCCTCGAGCGAAGCGGCGATCGCCCGCACCTCGGCCGAAAGCGCGTCCATGCCCTCCGCGCGCCATTCGCGCACGAGATCTGCGTGGAGCGCGTCGCGCCGCTCTCGCCGTGCCCGCCACCGTACGGGAACGCTCTCGCGCGGAGCTGGCGCGCCCGGGCGTGCGCCGGCGTCCACGTTTCTGGACCCGTTCGACCGTCCGGTGCCGGTTGCGACCCCGGCGGCGGCGCAGGAGGACGGGGGCCATGCCCGAGGCCCGACGGGAGCGTTCGCCGTTACCGGCCGGCCGCTAAGTGACCGGCATTGCGCCTAGACGCTGCGGGGCGCTTCAGGAATCGCGTGAGCGGGGCGACGACATCGCTCGCAGGCCCGGGCGAGCACGGCGAGGAGCAGAGAGGCGATGAACAGGCCGGCGAGAATCGGCCACGCGCCGGGCTGCATCTGCCCCGAGGCATCGAACATCGACGACCGCCCCGAGCTTCGCGTGACGCCCCGTGCGCGGCGTCACCATGCTCACGCTCCGACCCGGTTGATGTCCGCGGACTCGAGGATGAACCGGTCGGCGCGTCCTTCGACGACGCGGAGCATCGCGCGGCCAAGGAGCTCGGACGTGGTGAACAGAAACGGGAAGACGCGCACGAAGAACGGGAAGACCGGCTTCAGCAGGACGACTCCAGCCTGGTAGAGCCGCGTGCGGCTCCGGATGCCCGGTCCCGGCCGTATGAAGCCGGGCCTGACGGCGCCCGCATGTCGGAACGGCATCGACTGGAGCGCGCCCTCGACACGCTGGCGCACGCGTGCCCACATCGACCTCCCACCGGCGCCGCTAGCGGAGCAGTAGCAAAAGGAGAACTTGGGGTTGAGACGCAGGAGGGCGCGGGCCCAGACGAGGGTCAGCTCCTCCGTCACCCTCGCGTAGGCCGCCTCGTCGAGCCCGACCGAGCTGATGCCCAGGGCCCAGATGCAGGCGTCGTAGCCGACGAGCTGGTCCTCCACGGTTGCGAAGTCGAACAGATCCGGCAAGAGCAGCTCACGCAACTTCGGATGTACGACGCCGCACGGGCGTCGCCCGACGCTCAGCACGGCGTCGACCTCGGGGGCCTCGAGCGCCTCGCGCAGAGCCCCTGCGCCGACCATGCCGGATGCACCGAAGAGGATGATCTTCATCGGCGAGCCGCCCCGCGGCCGGAGCCCTTGGACGGTATGAAGCGTTCCGCGAGAATCCGGATTCGTTGCTCGAGCACACCGTGGATTGATCCACGAGAAGGCCATCCAGGGCGAGCAGAAAGACCTTGGCGCTCTCCTGGTTCGCGGTCCGCAGGCGCTCGTATGGGCGGCCCGGGCCAGTGACGGCCTTCTGCGGTGGCGCACTCGTCCCACTGCATGCGCAGCTTCGAGGCATGATCCGGAAGCTCAAGTCCGGCACGTTCCGCCTCTACTCGCGCAAGAAGGACCCGCGCACGGGCAAGCGCAAGAACCTCGGCACGTTCAAGACGCTCGCTGCCGCGAAGCAGCACGAGCGCGCCGTCCAGTTCTTCAAGCGCCATTGAACCCGCCGGGCACCGGGCGGCGCGGCAGCCCCTCGATCGATGCAGCCCGGGCAGCACGCGGCGAACCCCGTTGATGCATCGAGATCAGCGCACCAGATTGGTCTCAGTGCGAGCGATGGCGAGGGGGTTCGCGGGAAAGTCGGTCGTCATCACGGGCGCGAGCGCCGGCCTTGGCCGCGCGACCGCGCGGGCGTTCGGTGA
>WNGL01007846.1_pt1 | contig 12523 bp, 6 predicted proteins | sample 5400591 | NCBI WGS metagenome assembly WNGL01 (sample SAMN13153377, study PRJNA577476) | soil metagenome | isolation source: 80 cm soil or saprolite under Garry oak tree replicate 1 | place: USA:California | collected 2016-06-15
GAGCGGATTTCGTAACGACCGAGTTTTGTGCCTGATGAAAGGAGTTCAGCCATTTGGTACGGGTTAATACCCGACATTTCAGGCGGGGATTCTATCTGAGTCGGTTAGGCCAAAGCGAATGAAATGTAGGCTGTTTGAGAGGAAAGCGGGATCAGGCGCGCGATTTGTTGAAACGGGGTCAGACGTGCGATTCGCTCCGATTGATCCATTGATTCATTGATCCAATGATTCAATTCTGAAGCGATTCGATTATGCGTCGTGAATCCATAGCTTCTATGCAGATTCTCGAAAAGAGTTTTCAAGTTCTTTGGTTGCCCTCTCGACCGTGCGCTTCGCGTCGTCCAACGTCTCAGTTGCTTTGGTTAATTCGACGGCGATGCTTTGCGCGCGCAGGCTTGCATCCGCGGATGCGGCGCTCGCTTTTTTGAAGCGCTCCTCTGCCTCGCGCCTGGTTTGCGCGGCTTCTTTCGCTGTTGCTTCGGCCTTTTTCTGCGCGCCCTCCAAACTCTTGACCGCGGCACGAGCCGCCGTGAGCGATTTCCTGGCCTGCTGTAGTGAAGCTTTCGCGCCATCTATCCGAGCCTGCCGCTCTTCACGCCGGCTCGCGGCTTCTTGTGCCTTGCTCGATGCAGTGATTGCCTTCTTTGAAGGACTGACGGGCAGCGGTTCCGCGGCGCGCGTTGTCATGCCGGCGCTCGGCGCGAATGAACCTAATGAATCAAAGCCCGGAGGATCGATGTCCTCCGTTAGTCGCCCGAGAGTTGGACCATCAGAAACTGATGTGTAAGCCGAAAGTGCCTCGAGTGTAGTGGTAATGCGTCGCAGTGTATCCAGCGAAGGATTGTGACCGGCATCGCGCAGTGCTTCGGTCGCCAGATCCGACAGGTGCGAGAGTGCTTCGCGGCGCGCGTCGAGAGCCTCCCGCATGTTCACCATCTTTCCGGTGACTTGCGCCTTGCGAAATCGCTGACCCGTCGCAATTAGCTCATCGAACGCCTCACGATGCCGCCAATAGAGTTGATTCACCGTCCAGGCGGAGATTGATGGCTTTGCCAACGCCTTTACGCCTTCCGCCTCACTGACGAAACCGTTCTGCTTCAGTCGAGCCGCTAGTGCCTTGCGGGCACCAACGAACTCTGTCAGCGGCAGCTTGAACAAAGCATCAATATCATCGTCGAGTTTGGGCATGTCTGAATCTGATTTATCCGCAGATTACGCAGATTACACTGATTAAGAAAAAGCGATAATCAGATCAAGCGTTTCAAAGCGCTGAAGTTTTATCTGCGTAATCTGTGTAATCTGCGGATAATCTCTTAAACTCCGCGCATTCCGCCCTCGCCAATCTTTGGCCGGATTTCCGAAGCGGCCAAGTTTTGTGCCGGGAGCTAACGGCATTCGGCCTCGCTATATTACTCATGAAAGTAGTTTAGTAGTAGCCATAATGCATCGGGAGGTTGGTCCTGGGATTATGCTGACGCCGACGAGGGATCTGACGCAGAACGAAATCGACGCCGCGAAGGCCGTGCGCATGGCTGAGTTCAATGTGCAGAACCAGCAAAAGATCGAATGGCCGCGCAACTTGATCATGGCGAAGGCGTACGTGGATCAGTTAGAGCGATCACAGGCTCTGCCCGATCTTAAAACTCTTGAAGAGCACGAGAAATGGCAGCACCGGCCTTTCGTCCCGTAGGGACGAGATGTTTATCGCCCGCGATTCGCTCACGATCGTCGCTGCGGTTTAGGTGGTCTAACGAATCCAAGATCTCCAGCTGCAGGCGAGCGAGTCTAAGTAATGCTTGTCGCGTTAAGACTGTTGGGCTAAGATTTGTGGACATTTTTGTTGGGGCAGAGTAGGCGGTTGTACATGCAGTACCGAAACACCTATATTTAGTCGGACTAAATCGCTCTGCGGGCGTAACTCAATGGTAGAGTGTCAGCTTCCCAAGCTGGAGGTTGTGGGTTCGAGTCCCATCGCCCGCTCCAATTTGTTCAGTAAAATCGCAAAAAGTAGTCAAGCTAATTTTCAAACGCTAGAGAAAAGTTAGAGACGTCCCGCAAACGTCCCGCAAATTCTCTCCGCGCAACTTTCAGACTCCAAGGGTGACTGTCACAACGGAATTTTAAGTCCGCTCACACGATGCTCACTTAATGCTACATCAACTCGATCACGCACGGACGTGGCCAGATGCCAGCGTTCGAAAAGAAACTAAGTAAGGAGCAGATCAAATCTCTTTCCGCTTTTGTGCTGACGTTCAAGGACTGACCTTTTCCTAGCAACCGGCTTCGGGGAGCGCGAGCCACACATCGGTTAAGATCCGCCAAAAAAGTCTTGACAGGATCGCGAGGCATGATCTAAAGTCTGCGACGCCTTAGAGTTGTTTGGCTGTTTCCTTGCGGAGAGTTCTTGGGCCCCGACTTCCCCTACGAGACTCTCGTTAGGCTAACCCGTTGCTAATTCAGCAACGTTCTCCGCACAGAGATCCCGATTCCTTTCAAACTCCAACGCACGCCGCGATTTTTTAGAGCACGTTTTTAGCGGTCGTCTATACGGAATCCTGAGCAATGATCAAACCCCCTGGATTGCTCTTCATACTGCTGCTACAAGTCGCGGCGATCTTGTCGTTTGCGATTGTACAAACCGTCGTTGCCGACAAGCCTAGAGAGCGACCCGTGCCTCCCGCTCCTACGCAACCATTCAGTCCATCAAACGCTCGCACCGAAAGCGGTGAGACAATTCCGGTGGAACAGTTCTTTTCCGCCAAGCGATGTGCCGGCTGTCATCACGATACGCACGCAGCCTGGTCTGAATCTCTGCATCGTAACGCTGCGCGCGAACCCTTTTACCGCGAAAGCGTCGATATTCTTTTGCGGACTAGAGGAATTGAGTTCACGCGTCATTGCGAGAGTTGTCACACCCCGGTGGCGTTGTTCTCCGGCGCGTTGACGAAGAACAGCCCGCGACAACAGGCGCCGTTTACTTCACTGGATGACGAAGGGGTCACGTGCACCGTTTGCCACTCAATCACAGCCGCGCGTCTGGAAGGCACCGGCAGCTTTACGATTCGCCGGCCCGCGTTGCTGGCAAAAGAGGACGGCACTCCGATCTTCGGTAACTTTACCGACGAGCAGATTCTCGCGGACATTCCCGCTCACAAGCGCGCGGTGATGCGGCCGCTGCTGCGCCAACCGGAATTCTGCGCGACCTGTCACAAGGTCGATGCGCCGGCTGAGCTCAATGGGTATAAGCATATTCGCGGATTTTCCGCGTACGATGAATGGCAGCAGTCTGGCGCGTCGAAAGAAGTCGTTGCTCCTTATTACACAGCCGAACAGCGAATCGATTGCCGCGGCTGCCACATGCCAAAGATCGAAAGCCTCAACGATCGCGCGGCGAAGAATGGTGTCATCGCGTCGCATCAATGGTTGGGCGCAAACACTGCTACGCCGCTCTTTTACGGCCAACAAGATCAGGTCGATCGCATTCAACAATTTCTCAAATCAAAAGTCGTTACCGCTGACATCTTCGCGCTCAAGCGAGAATCAACCGGCGAACGATTCACCGCACTCAGCAACCGCGATAACCAGCTTCCGCTTAAGCCCGGCGAAGAAATTACGGCTGAGGTAGTGATTGCGAACCGCAAGGCGGCGCATTCTCTCGCGCCTGAAGTTCGCGATCTTTATGAGATCTGGGTCGCGTTCGAGGCCGTGAACGAAAAGGGCGAAGTCCTCTTGCGCAGCGGCTTCCTGAAATCAGGGCAGATGCTCGACGAGAGCGCGCACGTTTACAAGGCCATCCTGCTCGATGATCAGTCGCGGCCGATCACGCGACATCAAATCTGGCTGACGAATATTAAAGGTTACGACAATGCAATTCCCGCAGGACGTTCCGACATCGCCCGATTTCGATTCCGCGTTCCGCGCGACTGGAATGCCCAAAGCGACAACGCGGTAACGCTCAGGGCCGTGGTCAACTATCGGCGGTTTAATCAGGAATACACAAACTATGTCTTGTCGCGGCAGGGAAAATTCTTTGAGATGCCTGTGGTCCGCATGGCCGAAGCGGACGTCACGATTAGTTCAGATCGCGGGGAACAAAAGCGCAATCCTAAGACGGTGATGACGGACACGATAGACCTCGAGCAGCAGGCGCGGCGTTGGAACGATTTTGGGATCGCCCTCTTGGAACAGGCTCAGTATGGGCCGGCCGCCGAAGCGTTTCGGCGTGCCAGCGAACTCAATCCGAAGGATCTAAACCCTTTGATCAGTGCGGCCATCGCCGAAATGAGAACGGAACGTTTCGGCCTCGATCGGAACCAATTACGGAAAGCCACCGAATTGCTTGAAGCCGCGTTAAAGATCGATCCAGCCAACGCGCGCGCCAGATTTTTCCACGCGCTCGTCTTGCGCAGTCAGGGGAAGAGCGCCGAGGCAAGTCAAGAACTTCAAAAGTTGGCGCAGGAATATCCGCGTGATCGCGAGGTGGCGAGGCAGTTGGGCCAGACACTTTATGTCCTCGGCCACATCGCTGAAGCTCGGGCCGCGTTCGAGGCGGTGCTGGCTGTCGATCCAACTGATGCCGGTGCGTATCAGTTCCTGGCACCGATCTATCAAAGCCTCGGACTAACGGCGCAGGCGGAAAACGCGCGCTCGCTTTACTTGCAGTGGCGCGACGATCCTATGGCCAACAACATTGCGGCGCGCTTTTTTGCAGCCCATCCGCAATGGGCTGATGAGCGGGTGCCGGCTCATACACACGGTGGTGATTCTCCGTTGCGTCCAGTTTTGAGCGGTCAGCTCGCCGCTCCTGAGAAGTAAGAGGCAATCGTTATTGAAACCCTCTAGACGTGAGTCTATGAAGTCGTATCGAAACAAACTGAAGTTGACGAAATTGCTTCGGGCAATTTGCCGGTTGCTTCCAGCGATGCTCGTTTGCGGCGCGCTAATTTCGTCGACGCCTGCGCAACAGGGCGGGACGACTAGTTACGTTTACGACGACAACGGTCGGTTGCACGCTGTAATCTCGCCCAGCGGCGAGGCCGTCGTTTACGAATATGACGCGGCGGGCAACATCACCTCCATTCGCCGCCTCGCCTCGGATGCTTTGGCAATCTTCAGTTTTTCACCGCACGAAGGAATGCCAGGCGATCAGGTCACCATCGTCGGAATTGGTTTTGGCTCGGGCGTAACCGCTGTCTCTTTTAATGGAGCCTCGGCGGCTATTGTCAGTGTTACCGCGTCGCGCCTGATCGTGACGGTGCCCGGTGCCGCCACGACGGGGCTGATCACGGTCACTACCGCGCGTGGTTCGGTCAGCACGGCTACGCCATTCACGATTGCGGGCGTGCGCGTTAGTCCGGCGGCCGCGTCGGTCAGGTTTGGCGACAGCATACAATTCACCGCGCAGGTTTTCCCTTCCACATTGGATCAGTCGGTCACGTGGAGTGTCAATGGAAGCGTAGGCGGGAACGCTACGGTCGGTACCATTTCGACGGCTGGCGTCTACACCGCTCCCAACACTGTGTTCTCATCTTTGACAATTCGCGCGACCAGCGTAGCCGACAGTGCCAGGTTTGCCGAAGCTCAGGTCAGGGTCTCTGATCCCAACGACGTGCAAACTGTTTTCGCTGCTTCATTGACCGTGCAGCGCGGTGACACGGTTTCGGCGACTTCGCTAGCTGCGCCGGTTACCGTTCGATACAACAAAGTTGCGGAATCGCAAACCGCACTCAGCGCTGGCGTTACCGTCCAGCGCGCGCCAATCGACAAAGTAGGCGCAATCTCTGGCGGCGTCACAGTACAAAAAGGCGACACTGTTCAAGCAAGCGGCCTGAGCAAACCGGTCTCAGTCCAACACGATACTTTGATTCAATATGTCGCGCAGGCAGCAGTCTCGGCGACCGCCGGTCCATACATTCAGAGCATAAGTCCCAACAGCGTAACGCGTGGAGCGTCAGTCAGCGTAACGATCAATGGTGTTGGCCTGACGGGCGCGACCACATTGCGTTTGATTAATGCGAGCGGCGCGAATGATACGAGCATCACGGTCTCGAATGTCGTAGTGAGTGGTGACGGTACTTCGTTGACGGCCACTCTGACGATCGCCGGAGGAGCAGCTTTAGGCACCCGCGTGATGGTGGTTCCTACGCCCAACGGAGATTCGATACGCATTGATGTGGGAACGAACACGATTACCGTAGTGCCATAACGAACCGAATCAGCAATCAGCAGATGCACGAATGACGTCGTCCACCTGCTACTTAAGTGAAGGAGAAAAACAAATGAACGCGAATCACCTTGGCATACCGAGAGCGAAGGCTTCGGTCAGGAAATATGGGACCGCTTGGGCGATTGTGCTTGGCTGCCTGCTCTTTGCAGTGACGGCTCGCGCACAGAACAGCTTCAACAGCGGATCGACGGGCGCCGACGGTGCGTTTGCCCCGACGACTAGTCAATCGATTGCAGTGCCAACCAGCGGCACTTTCAACTTCACGACTGTCAATATTCCCAGCGGGGTGACGATCACGTTTACGCGTAACTCTACGAACAGCCCGTTGACGATACTGGCCAGCGGCGACGTGGTGATCGCCGGGAATATCAATATCGACGGCCAAACGGCCACGGCAAATGGCGCAGGGGCGTTGGGAGGTCCCGGCGGTTCAACCGGTGGCGCTGGTGGTTACGGCTTTGATCAGTCGTTTTCCGGAGTTCCAGGCGATGGCCCAGGTGGCGGCGGCGGGGGCGGCGGCGTTCCGACCGGAATCGCCGGTGCGGGCGGTGGCGGCGGGTTTGGAAGTGCCGGCGGAACAGGTCAGAACGCGGGCTCGTTGAACGGTGTCGCCGGACCAAAATTTGGCGCAGCCACTTTGTTACCGCTTATTGGCGGTTCGGGTGGCGGCGGCGGCGGCACCATTAACAATGCTCGCGGCGGCGGCGGCGGCGGCGGCGGCGGCGCGATTCTGATCGCGAGTTCAGGCACAATCACCCTGAGCGGCACCATATTCGCTCGAGGCGGCAGCGGTAGCCTAATCAATACATCATCCGGCGGCGGCGGCGGCGGCGCGGGGGGCGGGGTCCGCCTGATTGCAAATACGCTAACCGGAACCGGTACGATCAATGCCAGCGGCGGTGGAGGTGGATGCTACCAATCATGTGGCGGTACGGGTGGTCAGGGCTACGTTCGTATCGAGGCTTACAACTATAGCGGCTTTACCGGAGCAACTTCGCCAACGAACATCGCTAGTCTTTCGTTTCCACATCCGATCACGCCGCCAAACTCACCCTCTTTGCGCATAGCGTCAGTAGGAGGAGTGAACGCTCCAGCATCTCCCGGCGGATCCCTGCAGAACGTCCCGGACGTAATTGTGCCTTCCAGCCAACCGAATCCGGTTACGGTTGCTCTTGAAGGCGCGAATATTCCGGTAGGCACCGTCATTCAGGTAACGCTTACACCTTCCAATGGATCGCGCACGACTGTGCAGAGCAGTCCTCTTGCCGGCACGGTTGCGGCTTCGACGGGAAGTGCTAGCGTGAATCTGCCGGGCGGAATCAGCGTTATCAGCGCCTCGACAATCGTTGACCTGACAATCGCGAAAGCAATTCCGCTGTTCCTTGATGGCGAAAGGGTGAACCGAATAGAAGTAGCTGCGACTTTCGGCGGACCGTCCACGTTGACTTATATCACTCAGTCAGGGCGCCGCATTATGCGCGCAGTTGATTAGGTTGGTTGTCCGATATGCCTTGGCGGTTTCCCTCGCTCAGCGCCTGCCTAGCCAACTGCTCTTCAATTGGCGTTCGCGCCAAGGGGCCTGTCGGCAGAACCGTCATTGGTTCGTTGAGTAGGACGAGGAACGACTAAGGACACGATGGAACGAGGATTAAGGATGAACACCAGCGTCTTTGTACAACTCCGTAACTCAATCAAGCGGATGCCAAAGCGAATGCTTCATCTGCGGCGGTTCCATTTTCGATGTTGCGTAGCGCTGGTGATCCTCATGTCTTTGTTTTGGTCTCTGCTAACTCCCGCCAGCGTGCCTGCGAAAGTTGCCGATCGAAAATCTAAACCCGCCACGAGTCGATCGATTCCACCCCAGAGCACTGAAACATTTAACATCTATGGTCCGCGCCGGTTTGACCGTCAAACGGGCCCACCTGTCAACGTCGTCGAGACCTTTTCAATTCCTGCTGACGGCATCGCTCCGTTCACTATTTTGGTGCAGAACGGCGCGGCGGATAGCTCTGGTAGAGTATCCAGCGCAACGATTCGGCTCAACGGTGCCGACATTTTCACGCCCCAGAATTTTAATCAGACGGTGGGCTCACTCACTAAGTCTGTGACTCTGGCGTCGACAAACACTCTGGAAGTTAAGCTGACGAGCGCTACCGGTTCCTATCTCACCGTAACCTTCACCGCCACACGCCAGGCGCTGCCGCCAACTCTTGCCAGTGTAACGCCGGGGCGGGCGAGTCAAGGTCAGACCCTGAACGTTACGTTTCATGGCAGCAACACACATTGGATCGCCGGACAGACACGTGCTTCGCTAGGCGGCGAAGTAGCGATCGGCGGATCTCCCTTTGGCGAACTGGGACCCGTGACCGTTATTGATTCTAGTACTGTTGTAGCTGCCGTCACGGTGTCGCCAACTGCCGCGCTTGATCCACGTACCGCGCGCGTAGTAACTCCGGCCCAGGGCACGGTGACTCAGGAATCGGTCACGTTGGACGACAGCTTCACGGTTGATGCTGCGACGACGCCAGGTGCTTCATCTTCGAGTGTTTCAACGATTGCGGGTGGCGCGGGCGCTGCGGGATTCGCTGACGGATCGGGATCCACGGCGCGATTCCGCACGATTACCGGCGTTGCCATTGGGCCCGGCGATGCAATCTATCTAGCAGATAGTGGCAATCAACGGATCCGGGTGGCGCGAAGTCAGGATGGCGCAGGCGGGGCCCTCACTTGGACCGTAACGACCTTGGCCGGTAACGGCACGGCTGGTTTTGCAGATGGGCCGGCGGCTTCGGCACAGTTCAATAATCCGCAAGGCGTCGCCGTGGATGGAAACGGCATCGTTTACGTCGCCGATACTGTCAATAACCGAGTTCGTCGTATTGCCAACGATGGAACGGTCTCAACGCTGGCCGGTGATGGTACTGCGGGCTTCCAAAACGGCCCTGGCAGTCAGGCGCGCTTCAACGCACCGCAAGGTATAGCCGCGGACGGTCTGGGCAACATCTACGTTGCCGATACCGGGAACTCATCGGTGCGGGTGATCAATGCGGCCGGCGAAGTAAGGACGGTTGCCGGTGACGGCGCCATCGGCAGCAACGACTCTCCGAACGCGCGATTCGATGGTCTGGTGGGCGTCGCCATTGATGGATCGAATATCTACGTGTATTTGGCAGACACCGGAAACCACCGCATTCGCCGGCTCGATCCTACTGGAACCGTCATCACGATGACCGGAGCTGAACGCGGATTCAAAGACGGCTCAACCAGCCAGGCACGCTTTGCTGAACCTTCGGGAATCGCCATCGATGGCGCGGGGAAGATCATCGTCGCCGATGCGGTCAATTCGCTAGTTCGTTTGGTTGATCCGGATCTGGCGGCGAGCGGATCGAATCAAGCAGTCGCCACGCTCGCCGGCACGGGAGGTCGTGGTCTCACCGATGGCGCTGGTAATGTAGCGCGCTTCTTCACGCCGCGGGGCGTCGCTGTTTCCAACTCAAGCGCGATCATCGTCGCTGACACCGGCAATCAGGTCCTTCGTCGCATTCTGTTGCCACCGATCATCAATTCGATCGCTCCGCCAAGCGCGCGCGTTGGCGACGTGGTAACGATCAACGGCGCCCGTTTCGATGGCCGTGCGCCGGAGCGCAATGTCGTTCGTTTCACACGCTCGCAGCAGGCCGGCGGCGGTCAAATCGTGGCGCAGGTAACGCAAGCCACGCGCAGCACGCTGACTGTCACAGTTCCCACCGATGCCGCGACCGGCCCGGTCACGGTGCAGACCGAAGGCGGCACGGCCACGAGTCCGAGCGATTTCGTAGTGAATAATTTTCCAGCGCCGGTCATCACCGATTTCAATCCGAAGCGTGGCCCGGTTGGAACACAAGTAACGATTGCCGGCACGAATCTCAAAGTAAACGCAAACGATCCGTCGGTAACGTTTGCCGGCAGCAACGGCAGATTGCCAGCGCTGGTGAGCAGCGCCAGCGCCACGCAAGTTGTGGCCACAGTTCCGAACGGCGCGATCACAGGCACGATTGAACTAACGCACGTAGGTGGGACGGCGGCAACCGCAACACCGTTCACTGTTGATACTGAGCAGGACTTTCAACTCACTGTTGCGCCCTCAGCCGCTACGGCTGTGCAGGGAAGTGCGGCGACGTACATCATCTATCTCACCAGTCAGCAAACTACTTTCAGTCAACTCGCGAGCTTGACTGTAACAGGTTTGCCGAACGGCGTTACCGCCAGTTTCAATCCCAGCCAAATAACGGCTGGAGCAAGCTCGACCTTGACTCTTAACGTTAGCGGAACCTTAGCACCCAGCAGCTATCCGTTTACGATTCATGGCGTCGCCAGTGTCGGCGGACAGAATCTGGAACATACGTCCGGCGCGACGCTCAATGTTATGGGCAGCGGGCAGACGACTCTTTCCGGCCGAGTTCTTTCAACTGACCGCGAGCCAATCATCGGCGCGACCGCTTCGCTCGATGGCCGCACGGCGATGACCGACGCCGCCGGTGCATTTCTGCTGTCGGGAGTAACCGCCGGAACAAATCGTCCGTTGATGGTTGACGGCCGCACCGCGAGCTCGCCGAACCGAACTTATCCGGTAATCATCGAACCCGCGAATATCGTCGCCGGCCACGCCAACGTAGTGCCCTACACTTTCTATCTGCCGCCGATCGACACGCAGTACGAAGTTGAAGTGGTACCGGGCCAGAATACGGTCGCCAGCAATCCTCGCGTGCCTGGTCTGCAAATGACGATCCCGGCCGGCGCGAACCTGCGCAATCGTGACGGCTCGCCAGTCGCGCGCGTGTCAATTACTCCATTGGCCATCGATCGCACACCGGCGCCCCTACCGTCTGACGTAACCACAGCCATGGTCTATACCAGTCAGCCGGGCGGTGCACTTACTGATATTCCCATCCCTGTAGTTTACCCAAACCTGCTGGGCACCGATCCTGGCACGCGTGTTCCGCTCTACGCTTTCAATCACAACACGGTGCAGTGGTACGTCTATGGTTATGGTCGTGTCAGCAATGATGGACGCACCATCGCGCCCGAGATCGACCCGACTACAGGCAAACTTTACGGCTTGCATGATTTCTCGTGGCACTTCCCAGCACCTCCGCCGCCGCCCGATCCGAAGCCCGACGATTGTCCGACATGTCGCACGGGGAACCCCGTTGACCTCGGTACGGGTACCAAGGTTGAGACCACCAACGATTTTGGATTCACCGGCGCCCGTGGTGGCATCGAATTGACCCGAACCTACACGAGCAAGCTGGCTATCGATCGAATCGTTGGCCGCTTCGGCCGGGGCACAAAAGACAATTACGACATCGGGCTTACGGGTTCGTTCGCGGTCGGCGGCGCGGGTCGTCTAGTGCGCGTGGAAGGCGAACTGGGAGAGTTGTTCAGCTATACGCGCACTGAGCCCGACGGTACCCTGATATTCACTACGACGCAGCAGGCAGGAGAACTTGGTGATGTCATTCGGCGTTTGACCAGCGGCACACTCGAATACCGCTACTCGGATGGTCCGCTCATGCGTTTCGACAGCAGCGGAAAACTTACTGCTTTGTCTGATCGTAACGGCAATACCACTACCTTGACTTATACCGGGGCAAACCTGACGACGATCCGGGATGCAGTCGGGCGTTCGGTTGTGCTCGCCTATGACGGGGCCAACCGGATCACGAGTGCCACGGATCCGCTCGGACGTGTCTGGCGATATGCTTACAACCCGGACGGCATGCTCATCAGCGTCACCGACCCGGCGACGCAGATGGTCCAGTATTCATACGACGGTGCAGGCCGGCTGATTAGTCTCACAGATAGGCGCGGCAACATCGCGAAACTCTTGACCTATGACGCAGCCGACCGCGTTGCCACTCAGAGATTTGCTGACGGCGGCATTGAACAGTATCACTACACCCTGTCGGGCACGGTCATTACCGAGGTAAGCGTTATCGACCCGCTGGGCCGCGTTCGAAGTCTGCGGATTAACGCTGCGGGTTATGCCGTGCAGACGAATGATCCAGCAGGTCAACCGTCTGTGATCGTCCGAGATCTTGCGACCAATCTGGCCACTTCAGTGATTGGTCCCTGTGGTTGTGTAGAAACGACCCGGCAGTTTGACGACCGGGGCAACGTCACAGCTAACACCGATCGCCTCGGACAAAGTGAGACCGCCCAGTATGACCCGGTTTTTGGCAACGTCACCAGTTCTACAGACAAGTTGGGAAGAGTCACATCTTCCGTCTACGACCAGCGCGGCAATCTCACCTCAGA
>WNGL01007849.1_pt1 | contig 12522 bp, 11 predicted proteins | sample 5400591 | NCBI WGS metagenome assembly WNGL01 (sample SAMN13153377, study PRJNA577476) | soil metagenome | isolation source: 80 cm soil or saprolite under Garry oak tree replicate 1 | place: USA:California | collected 2016-06-15
GACGTAACGCGCACCGTCGTCGACCAGCGCGTCGACGCCGTCGTGAGCAACAAGCACCGCAGCGCCTACCAGCGGGTCGCAGTCCTTGCCGTCGCCTACGCCGAGGCACTGGCCCTGGCCGACGACCAGGCCGCCGGGGCCGCGTTCCTCACCGGTACCCGCAGCCGCTACCCCCGGCACGTCGCATTCCGCGACGAACTCGACCGGGCCACGGCCGCCTCGCCGCTGCTGCCAGCACCACCGGCGCACCGGCGGTAGCCGCCGTGAACCCCGCCAACCGCGCCGGGCTCGAACGGAAGATCGCCTCAGTCGCCGCATCGGCGCTGTCGGCCCGGCAGGTCGTCACCCCGGTCGAGATCCTCATCGGTATCGGTTGGCTGAACACCGCCCGGGTCGAGGATTGGCGCCGAGGCCGCGTGCCGTACCTGGAACGGGTGGCCACCGCCAACCTCGCCAAGCTCAGCACCGCCCTGCGCCTGCTACACGGCTGGGCCCGCCGGAACCGGCTCACCCCAAGCGAGACCATCTATCTCGCTTGGACCCGCGACCGCCACCGGCTGCGGTTCACCAAGACCGGTGCCACCAACCTCGAACGTGCCTACCGCACCCATTGGATCTCACCAATCCTGGCCGAGGATAAACGTGCCAGGCGGAGTGAAGGAGTACGGTGCCAGCCGTGAGCTTCGCCGGAGAAGAACTGCACGCGGATCTGCCAGCCGCGCTGCGTCGGCTGCTGGATACCCCGCCGCTCACCGAGAAGAAGCTGCTTGAGCTCGGCGTCAGTTGGCCTGGCCTGCCGGACGCGCAGGCTCGGGTAGCCGGCCTGCTGCGGGTCTTTGTGATCACCTGGGATCCGCTCGAACACCAGGCGCCACGGCCCGAGGGCTTCGCCACCATCAACGTCGACGATGACGGATCGGAGCTGGTGGTGTACCTACCGATCTGGTCGCTGGTCGACTCGGCCCGCACACAACGCACCACGATCGCAGCCGTCATCGGTGCGATGGCTGCTTCCGCCGTCGCCACAGCCGCCAGTACCGCGGACACTCCCGCAGACGCCGTCACGGCTACCCGCCGCCCCACGGGCCGGGGTCGGACCAGCGACGTCGACGACCTGCTCGCCGACCGCACAGGCGGCACGGCGTTGGGAACCCCAACGATCGACCTGGTCTCCCCCGGGTGGGAGGCCATCGGGCTCGGCGCCATCACCGACATCGTCAAGCACGCCTTCGGACCGGTCGACCTGGACCGCTCGCCCGTCGCACTGGCAGCGGCAGCCCAGCGTCAGGTGGGCTGCCCCGCCTGCGCCGGCCGGCGGTTCGGCTTTCCCGCCGACCTGGCCGAGTCCCAGGCCCGGATGTGCCCGCCCCACCGCGTCAAGGCCGGCACGGTCATCCGCGCCCGCCTGGCCAGGGCCAACGCCAGTAACCCCGACGGGTGGGCCGCGATCACCGACGCCTCCAGCCGGATCGATCGGCCCCACCTGCCGGGCGGCCTGCCGACCAAGCTCGCCAACGCCCCACAAGGCATGTATGTCGTTCCGGAACCAGCCGAACTGGCCGACCGCGCCCGCCTCGTCATCGAGGCAGCCAGCTGGTTCCCCGGCCGCGCCACCGACTTCGCCGTCGCCTTGGGTGAGGAGCCTGACCCGGCCGACTTCCTGCCCGACTGGCTGGTCAGCCTCGTGGCAGACCTCGGCCGTGCCAGGCTGGGCGCCGAGGCGGTGGCCGTCGGCGACGCCCTGGCCACGGTCGATCCCAGCCTGCGCAGCATGCTCGACGGCGACGTCGCGGTGGCACTGGCCCAGGCCGGCCTGGTCGATCAGGCCCTGGCCAAGATCGAAGACAATGTGACCCGATGGCCCGACGACTTCTGGATCCGGATACGCGGTGGCGATGCTCTGCTGGCCCTCGGCGACCCAGGAGGGGCAGCGACACACTTCCATGCCGCTGTGGATCTGGCCGAGCGGGACGACGACTTCGAGGCCCGCTCCGACGCGATCGAACGACTCGAACGCCTCAACCGGCCCGAACGGCGTGGTTCGAAACCCGAGCCGGGCAGCCGCCCCGCCAACCAGCGCAACCAGAAGGCCGGCCGCGGCCGGTCCCGGCGCAAACGCCGACGATAGAGAATCCGAGCAGCGGGTTCGCCGTTCCGCAGGGCTCTGCCCGGGCACAAGGACGTACCGAGGCTCTGGCAGAATCGCCCGATGAACCAGGGCGTCCCAGACCCCACCGCCAACGCATCGGAAGACGACCTGCTCCAACGCAGCGGTCCGCTGAAGGCTGCGCTCGTCGCCTTCAGCCAGAGCCAACGCTTCGCCGGGGAGTTCCGTTCGGCCTACGCCGACCGGTTCGCCACGGCCGAGCCCAGCAGCGAGGCCGACTACATCAACTTCCTGGACCGCTTCGTGCTGGAGCACCGCACCCGCGACGGCCGCACGATCGTGGAACAGTTCGTCGGGTCCCGGCCCGACCTGCCGGAGGCCGAACGCGCCATGCTCCTGTGCTGGGCGAAGGTAGTCGAGGGCATCTTCGAGGTCGAACGCCACGACGGCGACACCGCAATCATGGTCAACCTGGTCGACGAACTTACCTACCGGGTCCGCTCCAATCTGGGTCCGCAACTGCTCAAGCAGCTCCTACCGGAGACCATCGTGTCGGCCAGGGTCGTGCCGCTCGGCAATGACTGGCTGCTGTCCGGAGCGCTCAACTCCGCGCCGCCCGAGGGTCGCCGCGAGATGTGTCGGGCCGCGGCCGAACTGGCCAACACCTGCCCGGCCGCGGTGTTCCGTAACCCCGGCAAACTCGCCCTCGGCTGGGAACTCCATCGCCGACTAAACGGGCACTTCGTCGAGTTCTTCGGTGCCGACCTGGCCGTCGTCACCGGGCACGAACTCGCCGGCCGGATGGCCGGGTTCTGGAACTACCACGCCACACGGATCAGTGCAGCTCAGAGTCCGGCGCCTGGCGAGACGACATCGTCCACGAGCCCGGACACCCCGGACGAAGAGCAGCCGCCTCCGGTACCCCAGATGTCGATATCATCCGATCTCGAACAGGCCGAGACCGTCGGCATCATGTTCGACGAGGTCGAAGGGCTGTGGTTCCTGCCGGAGTACCGGCTCGTGCGCGAGGTGTTCGCCGACCCGGCCCTGATCGCCGGCCGCCGCTACCGGGATGCGGTCAGCGGGTATCTCAAGAGCCAGAGCATTCCCCCGATCGTGCTGCGCAGGCTGGCCGAGCAGGATCCAGACCGAGCCGGCCGGGTCCTCGCCCGACTGCTGGGCAAGACCCGCTTCACCTGGCAGCGCGACGGGGAGACGCTGCTGGGGCGGTACAAGGCACGATTCCTCGACCGTACGCCGCTGCCCGGCGTCACCCCGCTGAGCAACCGGCAGCGAGCGTTCCTGCGATCCTGACCCGACCGCGCCAAACAACGCACCCTGGCCGGTCTGGCGTACGGCAGCACGGCCACGGGGCGCACGCGGCGGATCCAGGAGCCGAGTGCTGCGACTCCACCGGTAACGTCCATACGATGCCTCATGACGAAGCGGGACCGGACGTCGGCCGCTAGGCCGTTCCCGGCAGCGATACGCGGGACGCGGAGGGACCCGGATGACGAGCCTGGCAGACTTCACCGGACGGTGGCGGATCGCGTCGATGGAGTTGTGGGATACCGACGCCATCGACTTGGTGGAGCCCGCGTTCATCGAGTTCGGCCGTGATCGGACTGGGCGGTTCGGGTTCATCGCCGTCGAGGGGTGGATGGACTGCCACGAGACGACTCGCGATGGGCGGCCCTGCGTCGAGTTCACCTGGGAGGGTAGCGACGAGGGCGACCAGGTCACCGGTCGTGGCTGGGCGACCCTCGCCGACGACGGCACGCTTGACGGTCGCATCTTCTTCCACCTCGGCGACGACTCGGGCTTCCATGCGGTCCGCGCCGAACCCCGGCCGACCAGCAGACGTCCCCGACGGAGGCCCCGGTGAGCAGCACGGGCAATCATCCGGACCCCATGGAAGCTGAGATCGAACACGCCCTCGATCCGGGGCGGTTCGTGTCCGACCGGGGCTGCTTCCGATTCGTCGACAGCCTCGAACAGGTCGCGGCGGCCATCGGCCGGCTCGTCACCGACGATCCCGAACGGGCGGCCACCCTGTACGAGACGTTCCTGGCCGGGTGCTACGAGAAGGCCGAAGAGGTCGACGACTCCAGCGGCAGCTTCGGCATGTTCGCGCAGAGCTTGATCAGTGGCTGGATCACGGCCCGCCAGGCCGCGGAGGCATGCCCGCAGCAGACCACGGCCCGCCTGCTGGCCTGTATGGACAACGACCAGTACGGCTTCTGCCACCGGCTGGAACGCGAGATCGCCACCGTCTTCGACGAAGCCGGCCTCGCGGCGTTCATCGACCAGATCCGGAGCCGGTTCGAAGCTGCCGACCAGGCCGCCACGGCCTCCGTCGGGTCGGACCAGGCCGCCCGTCGACGACGAGCCGAGACGCTACGGTGGGCCGAGACGCTACGGTCCCTGTACGCCACCCAAGGTGACCTCAACGCGTACGTCGAGCTCGCCGACCGCACCGGCCTGACCACCGATGACTGCCTCACGGCCGCGAACCTGCTGGTCACCCGGGGCGATCCGGCCCAGGCTCTGTCCTGGGTGGAGCGCGGCCTGGAACTCGACACCCACCGGCCGTACCCATCCTTCGCCGCGCACAGCCTCACCGAGCTCAAACCCCGGCTCCTGGCCAACCTGGGTCACGGTGAGCAGGCACTGGAGACGGCCTGGGCCAACTACCGCAAGCACCCCGACCAGTACTCCTACGACCGCCTGATGACGTTCGTCCCGCAAGCCGAGCGCCCCGCCTGGCACGACAGAGCCATCACCGCGGCCCTGGACGGCGACGGCGACCGCTATCTGCCTGCGGTGATCGAACTGCTGCTGCACACCGACGAGACCGGACGCCTCGGGCAGCTGGCCGCGCGCACCTCCGACAGTTCGTTGGAAGGCGTCGGCCACCACGCGGCAGAACAAGCGGGTACCGCGCTGGAACCAGGCCACCCCAGCGAGGCTGCCCGAATCTGGCGGGCTCAGGGCATGCGCATCCTGAAGGCGGGCAAGAACAAGTACAACAGCGCCGCGCTGCGGTACTTCGAACACGCCAAGCGCTGCTACCAGCAGGCAGACCAGCCAGCCCAGTGGCAGCAGGTCATCGATGAGGTGTACGCACAGCACAGCCGCAAGACGAGCTTCCTGCCCCACTTCGACGAAATAGTGACCGGAATTGACCGGACCCCGCAACCGTCCTTCCTTGACCAGGCGAAGACGCGATGGTCTCCATCCAGCAACAAGTAGTAGTGGATCAGCAGGCGTGTCGCTCGGCGATCGCGTTTCCGCAGGTGCTGCCGGCAGCATCCGGCCGCTTGAGCTGTACCGCGAACGTGGTACCCCGCGGCGCAGCGCCTGTCGCAACTGGAGGGCGCCGATGTCCCCGGTGATGCCGGGAACACCGACATGCCCACCCACTACATGACCAGCCCCGTGGCGGTAGCGGCCACGCGCCTTCTACCAGCACAAACGTCATCCCGTTGCTGGTCGCGGTGCGTTCCCATGTTGTACGGGACCCGCCTCGACTCCACACCTGGGCGCCTGGTACGCGTCTGTGCGCTGACCAGGGACTTCTTCGCCAGCCTGAAGTACCTCCAGCACCCCCGCGGAGCCGGTCGAGGGGATTCGCACCTGCGCCGTCCCAGACCTTCGCAGCCCGCGGCAGCGACACCCGGGTCAACGAGCAGCTTCGCCACCCCGCAACAGGAACCGCACGGCCATGCACTCACCCGAGTCACCTCGACCAAGCCTGGCCGGGCTGCGGTCGTAACACCAGTAAACAAGTAGCCGAATTGCGGATGGCGTGTCACGGATCAACCTGCGGTCGGTCGAGCTGATCGAGCCGACCGGCTTCCAGGTAGGCGATGTCGCCGGCGGAGTCCAGTGCGGCATCGAGCAGCAGCGCGAGCGAGGTGCCGTACAGGCAACCTCGGCGGCCACTCGGCGGCCACGGCTTCATCGGGCTGCATGAGTGGTCTCACCGCGGACGGGGCAGGGTTCCGGTCGTCCGGGCCGGCCGGCCAATTGATGGCGAAAGCTACGCGGCCGGCGCAGTCGTCACTGGACGGCGTACCGCCGAGCAGGTCGACCACTGGGGCGGTGGGCATCACGGCGACGGCGTTCCGATCTTCGTGCCCAGCCATCGGCCACCCGACCCGTCCGTCGCGAAGTATCCGCTGGTGACTATGCGGCGGGCGGGATTGTAAGGGCGATGGCTCAGGCGAAGTCCGCCGCCGGGGACCGCCGCGTGCACGTAATCGGCGCGTACACCGCACGGCGGGCAATCGAGGCCGGGGTCCTGTATAAGGTACAGCTTCATCTGATTCGGGTGATCTTCGGTGGTGGTCGGCGGTTGCTGAGGAATAGTCCAGACCTGTGGAGCGGCGTGCCACGCTCTTCTTCCCGCCCGCCGCGTTGCTGACCGCGCTGATCGTCGCCACCGTCTTGGCCGTGGTCAATTCCTGAGCCCGCATCCGGGCGGCCGGACTCCGGGAGCCCAACGGCGATGAGTTTGGCCCTGCTCCCCGGCCTGTATCCACACACCCGTACTCGAGGAGAGCATCATGACCGCTACCTACACCTTCGACGTCTTTTCCAGCCTCGACGGCTTCGGCGCCGCCAGCGGCAACTGGACTGGCTACTGGGGCAAGCAAGGCCCCGAGCTGCTCGACCACCGCCTCGCCCTGTACGGCGAGGAGCAGCGGATGGTCTTCGGGGCCAACACGTATCGTGCGTTCGCGCGGATGCTGGCCTCGAGCACCGAGGAGTCCGAGGTGCGTGACCCATGGGTCACCCGGATGAGGAGCATGCCGGCAACGGTGGTGTCGACCACACTGGAAGGACCCCTCGACTGGCCGAACGCGACCGTCGTGCGCGGCGCCGTCGACGTCGTCGCCCGGCTCAAGGAGGAATCCGAAATACCGTTGCGCTCGCACGGCAGCCTGTCGATGAACCGGGCGCTGATGGCCGCCGGTCTGGTCGACCGCGTCCAGGTGACGCTCTTCCCCGTGATCACCGGTCAGACTGGACTGGACCCGATCTTCCAGGGTGCGGCCGACTTCGACCTCGAGCTGATCGAGAGCCGGACGCTCGATGGTCACATCCAAGAGCTCATCTACCGACCCACCCTGCATGTCTGAGTGCATCCACGCACCCCAGCCTCCCGCCCAGCGCAGGTGTCGGCCGCTCTGGTCAGACAGCCGGTTGATCTCGTGTGGCAGCAGCATCCGGGCGGCGATCGGGTCGACGGTCAATGCCGGCTCAGCTGGCCGTTCCCAGCGGCCATCGCGCACGCTCATGCCGCCGAGGTGCGTTGGCCGCTCAGCCGCTCCTGCCGCGAGGATAGTTGGCCACCCTGCGGCCGATGCGATTCGTCCGTCGTCAGCACACGCGGGAGCTTCTTCGGCACCTTGAGCGCGATCGTGCGGCGCGGCCGCGGCCGGGCCGGGTCGATATGGTGCAGGAACGACTTCCAGCCGCCTCGGCTGCCGGAGGGCTGCAAGGTGGTCAGCAAGTCACCGACGTCGACGCCATGTCGGACCTGATGGGCGTAGAACGCTGACAACGCGGACAGCTTCCGGTTGATCGTGGCGGCGCCGACGTGGGACTGCACGGAAGGTAGTACCGCGACCCGGCCCTCGCGACCGGACGGCGGGAGTTGCAGCCAGGCCACGTACTCACCCAGATCCTCCAGCCGCACCTCCCGCCAATCCAGGCCACGGAACGCCAGAAACGTCCAGTAGTCCTTCAGGTCGTGGGCGTACGCCTTGACCTTGTTCGGAGACCGCTCGACATCCGTCAAGAACGCCAGGTACCGCTCGACAGGGGCGATCGGAACGTCGTCATCGCCGAGGACCGTCCAGGACACCAACCCGCGCGACGGCATCGCCACCCGTTGCACATGCATCTCTTCTCCACTTCACCGACGTGCAAGATGAAGCGGGAGATAACCACGTCAGCCGGCCAGTCCGCACTGCCCGGCAGCACCATGCCAGACATCACAGACAGCCCAGGAGACGCTTGAGATAATCGCCGAGTTCGAACGTGAGATGATCATCGACCGGGTCATCAATGGCATGGAGCGCAAGGCATCCAAGGGCCAATGGACCGTTGGCGCCGTACCGTACGGCTACACCCGCAACAGCGAGCACAGCCTCGTGACCCTCGACGACGAGATCAGCATCGTCAAGCTGATCTTCCGCCTCTACACCCGCCGCCGGCTCGGCTGCCGCGCCATCGCCGCCTACCTCAACGAGCGGAACCTGGTACGCCGCCGCGCGCACCGCAAGGCGGTCGCGCAACCAGGAACCCAGCCTTGGAGCCACAAGACCGTCGCCGACGTGCTCACCAATCGCGTCTACCTCGGCGAGGTCCGCTTCCGCGACATCGTCGCCATCGACGCCCACGCTGCGGTGATCGAGCCCGCAACCTTCGACCTGGCCCAGCACATCCTCACCGAACGCGGCGAGATGCCCGCGAAGAAGGCCACCGCATCCTCCGACTACCACCTCACCGGCAAGATCAATTGTCCAGTCTGCAGCCACCGCTACCTCGGCACCAACGCCCACGGACGCAGCCGCACGTACCGCTACTACACCTGCTTCACTCGCAACCGCTACGGCGTCGACCGGTGCAGCGCCCCCCGCATCGACGCCGACGCCCTCGACGCGCAAGTGCTCGCCGCCCTCCGGGACTTCTACACCAGCCACCTCGACGAGGCCGAGCAGGCGATCGCGGCCTCGCGTCACGAACAGCACCAAGCTCGCGCCGACTACACGCGCGAACCCTTTGGAGTCTTGGGCGGTGCGGGGCCCGCTGCCCCGCACGTCCACTATCGCCAGTCGGTGTCCGCGACTGGTTTCCGGCCGACGGCGATCCATATCACGATCACCGTGTAGGCGCTGAGTAAGGCGAGCCCGGCCCACCAGGGGAACGGGAAGTATCCGGTCGACGGCGCGTAGTGCGCGGTCACCTGCGGGTACTCGGTCATCGTCTGCTGGACGGCGAAGCCGGCGGCGGGGGTGAGCCGCAGCAGCCACTGCGAGACGGGATCGGGCAGCAGCGGGAACGTCGCGACCGTGTAGGGCAGGGCAATCAGCGACAGTCCGACGAGGATCGCTGCCCAGCCGCGGCGCAGCCACAGACCGAGCCCGAAGGTGAGGATCGCGCAGAGCGCGAGCACCACGGCAAGGCCGGCGACCACGCGGGCGCCGGTCAGCAAGGGCAGCGGCGACACCGGCATGCCGTTGGCCTTCAGGATCGCCATGCCCGCCGGCACGGCGATACCGACGGCCACGAGAGCGGTGACGAAGGTCGCCACGCCGAGGACGGTCGCCCGGGCGGCGGTCACCCGCCGGGATGGCGTCTGACGCGCTGTGCGGGTGCCGTAGCCGGCCGCGACGATGAGCGCGATGATCAGCCCGATCGGTAGCCCGAGCAGTGGGGCCTTGACACCCTCGTCGCTGTTGGGCGCGATGTCGCCGCTGCCGCTGACCGTGATGGCGCCGTCCTTCTCCACGGCGCCCGACGGGTGGTCCTTCTCCCAGTCGGCTGTGCTCTCGCCGCCGACCAGTTCGGTGTGCCACGCGCCGGTGGCGGCACCGTCGACGGTGATGTTGTCGAAGACGCCGACAGTTTGGGTGTGCCGCGACTGCCCTTCCGTGCCGCCAAGATTAATCTTGACGAGGGTGAGGTCGTTGGGGGAGGTGGCGAAGAAGCCGACCTGGACGCTCTCCGGCAGCCCGTTGAGCTTCGCCGTGGCAACGGTGTGCCATTGCGTGCCGTCGGTGGACTCGGCGCCGGTGATGCTGTCGCCCGAGCGGGTGAGGCGCAGCCAGCGAGGGGACTGCTCCGAGATGCCGCCGCCACGTCCGGCGACGTCGTGCGTGTAGTCGTACTGGAAATGTACGCCGCGGCTGCCGGTCATCATGAGCGCCGCGTACTGCGAGCCCGGCCGTACGCCGTCCTTTATGACAACGCCGGCTTTCGCCCACGGCACCAGCCCGGGCACGATCTGGTCGTGGTGGGGCGGTGGATAGGTGATGGTCCCGGTCATCGAGGTCAGCCGTACCGTGATGCTGCCCTCGCGGCCCAGGTCCCGGTGCAGGAACGAGAACTTGTCCCTGACGGCAGAGCCGTCATAAGAGACAAGTCCTGGGCAGGGACCCCCGCAGTCTGAGCGGTTGCCGGAGGCAAACAGCAGGCCCACCGCGATCACGATGAGGCCGGCGGCGGCCAGGGCGATCAGCGTGACCGGGCGACGAAACGCGGTCCACTCGGACCGTATGAGTTCGGTCGTTGACATGGCGTCGGTTCTACAGACCGGCCTATAACACGGCCCGAAGCGGCGTTGTCATGCTGTTGTTAGGTCCTCCGGGCCATGCTGGAGGCGTGATCGGGCTGCGCAGCGGGACCGTCGGGCTACGGTTCACCATCTTGTACGCCGTCGTGTTCCTCGTTTCGGGTGTCGGGCTGCTGGGCCTGACCTTTCTGCTCTCCCGCGACCGCAGAAGCAGCGGCCCCGCCGGGAATCCCTCCGCTCAGGCGCAGCAGCGCATCCGGCAACTGGAGGACCAGCTGACCGCCGTGCACGACCAGCAGACCCGCCAACTCCTTGCCGGCGCGTTGATTGCGCTGGCCGTGATGGCGGTCGTCTCGCTGCTGCTCGGGCGGGCGCTGGCCAAGCGCGTGCTGCGGCCACTTCGGCTCATCACCAGCGCCACGCGACGCATCTCCGCCGACAGCCTGAACCGCCGGTTGGCCGTCACCGGCCCTGCCGACGAGGTGAAAGACCTCGCCGACACCATCGACGACCTACTCGAACGGCTGGAGGCGTCGTTCGCCGCGCAGCGCCGCTTCGCCGCCAACGCTTCCCACGAGCTACGCACCCCGCTGGCGACGATGCGCGCGTCGCTGGACGTCGCGATCGCCAAGCCCAACCCGGCCGCCTCGACGGTGGCGCTCGCCGACCGGCTGCGTACGCAGCTGGACCGGGTCGACCACCTGCTCGACGGGTTCCTCGTGCTAGCCCGGGCGCAGCACGGCGTGCTGGCCGACGCCGCCCCGGTCGACCTCGGCGACCTCATCGGCGCGGCGCTGCGCGAAAGGTCCGCCGACGTGCAGACCAAGCGGCTGAGCCTGACGGTGGACGTGCCGCCACGGATGGCGATCCAGGGCAGCCCGGCACTGCTAGCGCGGCTCGTGGGCAACGTCGTGGACAACGCCGTGACGCACAACGAGGACGATGGATGGATCGTGATCACCGGGTGTGCGAGCGAGGAACAGACGGTGCTGATGGTCGAGACCGGCGGGCGCCTCCTCGACCAGCGGGAGGTCGACCGGCTGACGCAGCCGTTCGAACGGCTCGGCGTCGAGCGTACCGGCTCCTCCGGACTCGGTCTGTCCATTGTGGCCGCGGTCGCCGCCGCGCACGGGGGCCGGCTCGCACTACTCGCCCGACCCGGCGGTGGCCTACGCGTGTCGATCACGCTTCCGGTTGCCAGGGTGCCGGTGGCGGCATGAGGATCCTCGTCGTCGAAGACGATCACGCCCTGGCCGAGGTGGTCGCCGAAGGGCTCCGCGATCAGGGGATGGCCGTCGACCTCGCCCACGACGGGCTGGCCGCCGCAGCCAAGCTCGACCTCACCCCGTACGACGCGGTGGTCCTGGATCGGGACCTGCCCGGCCTGCACGGTGACACACTGTGCCAAATGATCACCGACCGGGCGGCCCGGCCGATGGTGCTGATGCTGACCGCGGCGAGCGCGCCCGGCGACCGGGTCAGCGGGCTGACCCTCGGCGCGGACGACTATCTCGCCAAGCCCTTCCACTTCCCGGAACTCGTCCTGCGCATCCACGCCCTGGCCCGCCGCAAGCGCGACGCGCGGCCCCGGACGCTGCGCGCGGCCGGAATCGAACTGGACCCGCTACGCCGGACCGCCGTTCGCGACGGGCGACAACTCGACCTCTCGATGAAGGAGTTCGCCGTATTGGAGGCGCTGCTGCGGACCAGCCCCGGCTTTTCTGAGCGCCGAAACCCTGCTCGAACAGGTCTGGGACGAAAACGCCGACCGGTTCACAAACACCGTCACAGTGACGATAGGCCGCCTGCGGCGCAAACTCGGCGACCCGCCGGTCATCGCGACAACGCCTGGAGTCGGCTACCAGATCGCCTAGCTAGCGGCGCTGGCGAGGACGACACGAGGCAAGGCAGCGCCCGGGCATAAACAACCGGGAACGAGCAGGCCCACGGCGTCGAGACAACCCCTGACGTCTAACGCGGATTTCCGCGCAGGAGGATCGACACAACCGGATCTCCAGGCTGCTTGACGCGGCCGTTCGGAGATTCCTGCTACTGACCTGGGCGGACATCGCATGATTGTCCACAATGGTCAGTCTCCGGCCTTGCGCCG
>WNGL01010529.1_pt1 | contig 12521 bp, 9 predicted proteins | sample 5400591 | NCBI WGS metagenome assembly WNGL01 (sample SAMN13153377, study PRJNA577476) | soil metagenome | isolation source: 80 cm soil or saprolite under Garry oak tree replicate 1 | place: USA:California | collected 2016-06-15
TTGCGACGCAATAATCGCGCGTTTGGCTCACCTCCTTACCAAGCTGCACCACTACCGGAATTCCTGAAAACTGGAGAACATAAATGCTCAAGATTTGGTTCTTGCTAGTGATGATTGTTCTGGCGGCAACGATTGTGCTTGCCCAGAGTGACACCGCAAAGAAGAGCACGACAGCCAAGAAGGCGGCCACTGCCGCCTCGGGTGGACCAACCAAGGTTACGGGCCCCGGAACTAAGACTGCCTCCGGGCTGGAATATTGGGACATCAAGGTTGGAACTGGCGCAACCGCAAACAAAAGTCAAACCGTAAAGGTCCACTACACAGGCTGGCTCACGAACGGCAAAAAGTTCGACAGCTCGGTAGGCGGAAATCCTTTTCAGTTCACCCTGGGCGCTGGCCAAGTGATCAAGGGATGGGATGAAGGTGTCGCGGGGATGAAGGTTGGAGGCAAGCGCCAGCTACGCATCCCTCCGGATTTAGCTTATGGACCGAACGGTTATCCGCCGGTGATTCCGCCGAACTCAACGCTTATTTTTGACGTAGATCTGATTGGGGTTCAGTAGATTACTTACCTGAGAGGGCACAGAGTCTCGCAGAGGACTAGCTAAGAATTCCTCTGTGTTCCTCCGTGCCCTCTGTGGTTTAAGCGTTATGCCTTAACGACTTTGCCGCTGCGCAGACATGATGTGCAGACGCGAATGCGCTTGGTCGCCCCTTTGACCCTGGCCCGAATTGCGCGCAAGTTGACATTCCACCGACGCTTGGTGACGTTGTGGGCGTGGCTGATCCTGTTACCGAATTGCGGCCCTTTGCCGCAAATCTCGCATACTTGTGCCATGGACCGCTCCAGATGAGTTCGGAATTCGATGTGCGATCGGGTGTCCCCAAAAATCTCGGGAGTTCTCTGCAATCCTTGCGGCTGACGATTCGGTCTTGTTCCCCTTGGATTATTAATGTCGGTATTCGAACGCGAGGGACAATTTGCGTTTGCCAGTTCTTCACGAGAGCTTTGATATCGCCCAAGTATCCGAAGCTCACTTTTTTGTACGCCAGCGGATCCGTCGATCGCGCTGCTGTCCTTCATGTAATCCAATGCCAAAGCTCCACCCATGCTTTCACCCAGCAAGTAGAGCCGGGCCGACGGGTGCTCTTGCTTCAGGAAGCGGACCATCGCCGAGGTATCTTCCGAGGTCTGGGCGGGTGTGCCGAGATATCCACGCCGGCCACAGGAGAGGCCGTGGCCGCGAGCATCGAGTCCGTAAACATCAATTCCGTGCGGGTTCAAGGCGTCGGCAATTACTCTGTAGGGGCCGCTGTGATATCCGATGCCATGGAGCACCAGAACAATGCGATTGCCCGGAGCTTCCGCCGGCCAGAAACGGTAGAAGATGCAGGTTTGATCGGCAGAGACAATCGTGCCGTGGCGATCGGAAATGGTCCGGGCGACGCGAAGAGCGTCTGCAGACGAGTTGATTGCCGGAGGCATTTGCGCTGATGCTGCAGATGATGCAAGCAGAAGCAACAAGATAAACCAAGCGAGGTGAAAATGCGTTGCGGCTTTTGACGAGATTCGATTTTCGCAGACCAAATCGGCCTCGGAATGTTGAAGTCCAGTTTAGATGCTCTGAAGAGGCGAACTGGAAGGGTGACGGCGAGGCTGCGAGGGCTGCCCCACCCTTCGCGGTTTTCGAAGGGTGGGGACCACGCACCTCCAAGGTTCATCCGTCACATCGCAGCAAGAATTGCTCTCGTAGCATCTTCCCATGCCGAGGCGCCTTCATCGCTACTACGGATCAGGATACTTGCACTTCATCACTTCCAGTTGCTATCAACGGCGGCCCTTGCTAAATACACCGCGCCGGCGCACCTGGTTTCTGGAAATTCTGGAGCAGGTGCGGCGACGGTACACCTTCGTGGTGGTCGGCTACGTGGTCATGCCGGAGCATTTCCATCTGCTGATCAGCGAGCCGGAGCGGGGAAATCCTTCTACCGTGATGCAGGTTCTAAAACAGCGCTTCGCGCGGAAGGTTCTGCGAGATTGGCGCAAGCGCAGTGAGCGCGGCCAGAACCGGCTGTGGGAGGACGCATTGAACGAAGGCCACGTGTGGCAGCGGCGGTTCTATGATTTTGTGGTGTGGAGCGAGAGCAACGCCCCGCGCAGTTGAGGGTAAGAGACCGGGAAGAGTTCGTCGCCTAGCTTCTGCAGCCCATCCTTCGAAAACCGCGAAGGATGGGGCAGCCTCAGTTCGTTGAGAGGAAAGGTGGGCCAGCCCGCCCGGAGCCGACCCCGTCGAAGAAATCAGATTTTGTTGAAGTCAGTCCTCCGGAAAATCGGTATGGTTTAAGGTTTGTTGGTGAAATATCGCCAAGAAGTCAATAAACGCCTGTTTATGTCAGCTGACCATCTCAGCTTGAGGGTGAGGCTAGTTATTGGCGTCGCGATGTAGTGTTCGCGCTGCTAACATCACGCCTGTATGTCATTCCGTCCCCTGAAATCGTTCTTCCCTACTGCCGATGAGCTGCTGCGGCAGGACTTGCCTACGCTCGGCTCAATTCTACTCACACACCTGAAAAGCTATGAAGGGCTGAACACGGTTTACCAACATGCAGGACTGAATCGGGTTTATTTCCGGGCTATGCTTGAAAACCGCAACGTGGGTCTTGGGCCATTGCCAAAGGAGCCGGAATATGGAATCCATCAGCCTGTGGTGACAGAGCGCATAATGGAGGCGTGGAACTGGCTGGAGAGGCAGGGCCTGCTCATTCACAACGACCAGCAAGTTGCTGACTGGTTCATTATTTCCAGTGAAGGGGAGAAATTGTTCAAATCAGGAGAGCTGACCGGGCGAAAACATGCAGGTACAGACCTCAATGATGATCGGCACTTCGCACTTCTCGCTATTGAAGAGGCGAAAAGGAGTGTGGCTGAAGACGATAGACCACATCCCAAAGTTGGTGCGGTCGTCGTGAAGGATGGCAAGGTCCTAGCTAAAGCCCATCGCGGCGAGAACCCAAAATCTCACGCTGAATATGTTGCTTTGGAAGACAAGTTATCAAACGAAACGCTAGCTGGAGCTACTGTTTACACCACACTTGAACCCTGTGTCAAAAGAAACCCACCTAAAATCTGTTGCGCTGAGAGGCTCGCTAACCGGAGAGTTGCTCGTGTTCTTATCGGGATGCTCGATCCTAATCCTGACATTCGCGGACTTGGGGATCAGTTCCTAAGCGAAGTGGGCATCGAAGTGCAATTGTTTCCGCGAGACTTGAGAGCGCAAGTGGAGGAAATGAATCGTGAATTTATCAGGGATCAAAAAGAGAAGTGGAAATTGAGAACTTCATCAGCAGTGGGCTTGTCCCGCGATGAGTTCAGGAATCCTCAAATTAAATCTGAGTTTCTTGGCGAGTATCCTGACGGACCAACATTGTGGATCACGGCGGACCGCGAGATCACGCTCACACAATTAGACTATCTTGATTTACACGAAGCAAAAGTCGATAGCGACAAAATAGGGCTTAGCGGGCAGGATTTCCGATTGCCGATTGACCACGCAAAGCTGGTCAGGATAAACAATCTGATGCACGCCGGGGGACGCCCGTTTCGGATGAAATTTCGCGTGGAACTAACTGGCAGTGGACGATCCATCTCGCACATGATTCCAGCTATCGTTGAACCTGCAATGAAAACGATTCAAGGGACTATGACAGTTTTCATGAGGATCGTTGGTTCGACCACTGGTTACGCTCTTTGATCAATGAGTGTAATCGCCTGTGGCTGTTGAAAAACTCTTTTCTGGCCTTTTCAATAACGACATTCGTTCGTAAGTTATTGAATGTTCGTTCGCCGTAGACACTGGAATTCGCTGAAATTACTGCTTTGGTTCCTTTTTCAACACCCACGCGATATTTCAACAGCGATCGTTGGCCCGGCGTTGGAATCATGCGATGGCAGACGCCAATTGCGTCCCTGCAACTAGGCAAAAGTGAATCTCCAGCCCCGTTGGAAGATCACTTAAGTTAATATCCCCGCCCATGCAAGAAGCTCAAGAGCCGGGGAGGGATACGATTGTGAATAGACCCTTTCCAACGAGTACACCTCAATTGACTTTCGAACGCGACCGGAAGATAATCCTCCGGCTTTTGTATTCTCCCCGATCTGACCTTTGATGTTCACGTCTTCGTAGTTGGAGGCTCGCCATGAAACCTAGCCTTGCGCTTTCCATCAGTTTAAGTGTGCTTCTCACAGTCGCTGCCCAAGCTCAGGCGCACGCTCCGGACTCGGCCAGGATTGTCGAAGGTTACGGCAAACTTCCGCTGGCCTTTGAAGCCAACCAAGGCCAGAGCGACCCGCAGGTCAAGTTTCTCTCAAGGGGAGCGGGCTACAGCTTGTTTCTTACTGCAGACGCAGCGGTGCTGGCTCTCCAGCCATCAGCCCCTTCACCACTCGGCGCCGGCCCGGTTAAGAACAGCCATCCGCAATCAACGCGAGCCGTTCTGCGAATGAAGTTGGTGAACACGAATCCGAGGATACAACTGATTGGGCAGGACGAGTTGCCGGGTAAGAGCAACTACTTCATCGGAAATGATCCGAAGAAGTGGCTCACCAATGTCCGGCAGTTTTCGAAGGTGCGTTACGAGAATGTCTATCCCGGCGTGGACCTGGTTTACTACGGCCATCAGCGGGAGCTGGAATACGACTTCGTGTTGCAACCGGGCGCGAGCCCGCAGGCGATTCGGCTGGGGATTGCGGGCGCGAGGAGGCTTCGGCTAGAGCATGGTGACCTGGTATTGACGAGTGGGACCGGAGAAGTGCATCTGCGCTCGCCGCGTATCTACCAGGAGGCGGATGGGGTCAGGCACAATGTGCGTGGTCGGTACCTGATCAAAAACGACGGCGAAGTTGGATTCGCAGTTGCGATGTACGATCGGCGCAGAACGCTGGTAATTGATCCGGTGCTGGCATATGCCACGTACCTAGGCGGGAGTTCAGATGATGATGGTAGCGGCGTTGCCGTAGACTCGGCGGGTAACGCCTATATCACCGGGACCACTTTTTCAACTGACTTTCCAACTGTCAACGCGATCCAGCCCACGTTTCATGGCGGCAGGGATGTCTTTGTGACAAAGATCAATGCTGATGGAACTGCCTTAGGTTATTCGACCTACCTCGGCGGGAGTGTTGGCAGCGATTTCGGTGTCGCCATAGCATTGGACTCGGCGGGCAGCGCTTACGTGGCTGGGATGACGGACTCACTTGACTTTCCAACGGTCAATGCAATCCAGTCCACGAGTCACGGGAACCTTGATCTCTTCGTGACTAAGATCAATGCCGGCGGCAACGCCCTAGTTTATTCGACCTACCTGGGCGGGAGTGGCAACGACTTCAATCCGGACGTCGCTGTGGACTCAACCGGCAACGCCTATCTGACCGGGACGACAGGCTCAACTGACTTTCCAACCAAAAATGCTATCCAACCTGTGTATGGCGGTGGAGACTTCGATGCGCTTGTGACCAAGATTAATGCTAAGGGCAGTGCGCTTGTGTACTCCACCTATTTGGGGGGTAGTCTGCATGAGGAATGTTCCGCCATCGCGGTGGACTCAGCGGGAAGGGCCTATGTGACAGGGTTCACAGAATCGACTGACTTTCCAACCAAGAATCCCTTCCAGTCAGCCATCCATGATGCCGCTGATGTATTTGTAACAGAAATTAATGCCGCCGGTAGTGGTTTCGTTTACTCAACCTATCTCGGTGGCAACGATTTTGACGGGGGAAACGGCATTGCTGTGGACTCCACGGGTAATGCCTACGTGACTGGGGTCACGTCGTCAACTGACTTCCCAACGGTCAATGCCATTCAGCCCACTCTTCCCGTGGGGTCGCACGCGTTTGTAACTAAGTTCAGCGCTAATGGCAGTGCCCCAGTGTATTCGACTTACCTGGGCGGGAGCGGAAGCGATCTCGGTTACGGCATAAAGGCGGATGCCTCAGGCAACGCTTACGTGACCGGGTTCACATCGTCAACTAACTTTCCAACTGTCAATGCCATTCAATCCTCTCCTACTGGCGGCTTTTTGAGCAAGATCAATGCTGGCGGCACCGCCTTTATATATTCTACCTACCTCAGCAGCAGCTTTCGTCGCATAGTCGTGGACTCTGCCAACAGTGCGTACTTGGTGGGGAGCGCAGGTTTGGGGTACCCCACAACACCCGTAGCATTCCAGCTCTCTCCCCATGGGTCGGACGACGCTGTTATCGCAAAGGTTGCCTCCGAGACGTTTGTGCATCTCTCCACGCAGAAGCTGACCTTTCCAACGCAGGTGATCGGCACGACAAGCACCCCGAAGAAGGTAAATTTCACGAATCGGGGATCAGGCACTTTAACGATCCACAAAATCTACATCGGAGGTCTAAACCCGAGAAACTTTGCCCAAACCAACAACTGTGGCACCACTTTGGCACCGAGCACCAGTTGCGCGGCTTTCGTTACCTTTACACCCTCTGCAAAGGATAAGAGGCAAGCCGGGTTGGGCTTCAGCACTCCGGATCCCGCCAGTCCCGATGCGGTTGCATTAAGCGGAACCGGTACCGTAGTTTCGCTTTCGGCGTCAAAGTTGACCTTTGGTGATCAAGCATTGGGCACAACCAGTCCGCCGCAGAACCTGATGCTGACCAACACAGGCAGCACGCAGTTGAACTTTGGCCTAATTTATATCCTGGGAATGAATGCTGGGAACTTCTCGCAAACCAACAACTGCGGGACGAGCATTGCTGCCAAGGCGAGTTGCACGATTGCTGTAACGTTCACGCCGACTGCGACCGGCATACGGACGGCGGCGCTGTACATCAGAGATGATGGAGGCGGCAGCCCGCAGAAAGTAAATCTGACAGGAACGGGAACCTAAAGGGGGCGTCCCGTTTGCACACCGGGCCTGCCAGGGGTGCATATTCCATCCCGTTGTGTTCTCACAACTCTCAACTTTACTAGTTGATTAACAGTAGTGCGTCACTTCAACTTCACTATCTCCTAACCCCTGAAGAGTTTGACGGGGTGAGAACATGACGGGATGGAATATGCACCCCCCGGCGTTTGACGGGGTAGTATCCTCCGGGAAACATTCCCGTCAAACGCCGCAAGGAGATAGAGCGATCCAAAGTTGCCCCCCTTCCGGGACCACCCTCCGACCTGACCCGAGTCCGAGGCGCGGGGCGCGCGCAAAGACGCGCAGCAAGGGCGCGGATTACTGCGGTAGATTAATGCGACGTTTGAGGTCGCGAAAACGGTTGTCGGTGCGTAGGTTGTCGTAGTCGGGATCAAGATCCAGGTCCAGCAACCCCGGAGCACGTTCTTCGTAGGCCTTTTCGAGCCATTGGAAAGCTTTGTCTTTTTCATCCAGAACTGCATAATTCGTGGCGAAGGCGATTGGCGATATATAGTCCTGTTTGTTTGCATCGGCCAGGATTCGTATTTGCTCTTGTATCGCGAAGTTTTTCGTCTCCTGAAAGCCCGATGATTTGTACTTTGATGCCACTGCTGCTGCCAGATCATTTGCGCCTTGCAGTGCCAACGCCTGTTGCAGCTCCGTTACCGCTTCCGCTTCCTTCCCGGTTCTGCAGTAGATGTTATACAGGCCAAGATGCGGACCGGGCAGATCAGGATTGCTTCGGCTGAGCTGACGATATTCTTCTTCAGCCGCGGCGTAATTGCGCGAATAATAATGCAACAGCGCAACGCTGGACTTCCAGCTAGGCGAAAGAGGATCGAGCGCTTCAGCACGCCTTGCTGCTTTCAAAGCTTCATCGAAGCGGTGCATGGTTCTCAGATACATCGAATCAGCGAAGTAGATGATGGGGTCATTGGGGTCTAACTCGAGTGCGCGCTTTATCTCCCTCTCAGCGCCTTGCCAGTCCCATTTAGAGATCAAATCCAGTGTGGCAAGATTACCGTGCACTACACCCAAGTTCGGGTCCAACTGCGCCGCACGCATCACGGCTGCCTCCGCTTTCGGCCATCCTTCCTTCGGAGAGATCTCGCCAGAGTACGTCATGAAACCGTAATACCCCGATAGGCCCACATAGGCGAGCGCATAGTTCGGATCTGCATCGATGGCTTGCTCATAGTACTGCCGACTTTTTGCCAGGTCCTCCGGCGTGTCCTTTAGTTGGTAATGACGGCCCTTCAGGTAGAGCTGATATGCCTCGGGGTTGTCGGTATATTTTTTCGCGACTCGCTGCCTTTGTTCACTTGTGAGCTTGAGCCGCAACATGTCTGCAATCTGACGCGAGATTTCTTCCTGCACAGCGGCGATGTCGGCGAGATTGCGGTTATATTGCTCCCCCCAAATATGGTGGCTGTCGCGAGTGTCCGACAGTTCGACGCTAATCACCAGGTTGCTGCCTCTTTCCGCGTACTTGCCGGTGAGCACCGCTCGTACCTGCAATTCACGGCCCAGGGTTTGAGGGTCAACCTCTCTGCCTTTGTATCGAACAACTGAACTTCCGGAAATCACTTTCAGATTTGGCAATTGCGAAATACTGTTGATCAGAGCATCAGTTATCCCATCGCTGAGATATTCAGTTTCCAAATTTCCAGCGATATTTGTGAGTGGCAAAATGGCGATAGAATCTACCGTCCCTCGCAGCGAAAAGATGTAATACGCGCCATACCCCACGACTCCCAACAAAATCGTAAACGCAAGAGCTAGCCACGCTTTTTTGTATGCCACGAACCGCGATGCTCGAACGGTGGCGGTCGGAAGTGGAAGTGGCAGGGTGGAGGCGGCCAGTCGCCGCAGGTCTGCCAGCATCTCGCTGGCCGACTGATAGCGACAACCCGGATCCCTGTCCAGCGATTTGAGAATGATGTATTCCAACCCTGCTGCGATAGTTGGCTTGAGCGCCGTTGGCCTCGCCGGAGTTTTATTGAGGATGCTGTCGATCATCAGGGGGGCATTAGTTTCAGGGAAGGGACGCTGACCCGTCGTAATCTCGTACAGCACGCATCCGACGGCGTAGGTGTCGGTTCTTTCATCCGGCGGACTACCCCGTAACTGTTCCGGAGACATGTAGGCAAGCGTTCCAGCAACGCCGTGATCCTGTGTAATGCTCATCGTTATGGAGACGGCATCGGCGTGCTTGAGCAATTTGGCCAGACCAAAATCAAGTATTTTGATTCGTCCGTCTGGCGTGACTCGCAGATTCGAAGGCTTGATATCGCAGTGAATGACGCCTTGCTCGTGTGCGGCTGTGAGCCCTTCTAATAGTTGAATTACCCACTTCAGGGCCTCGGTCTCAGCAACTGTACTGGCAATCAATTTTTCTTCGAGCGTCATGCCCGGAATCAGTTCCATGACCAGAAAATCGGTGTCTTCCTGCGTGTCAAAATCATGCACAACCGCGATGTTGGGATGGCTCAGTCGCGAAAGCGCCAGCGCCTCTTTGCGAAACCGGCTTCGAGAGCCCTCGTCGGCGAGGCTACCGGGCGGCAGCACTTTCAGAGCAACATCACGGTCAAGGCGCTGGTCGCGAGCACGGTAGACCACGCCCATGCCGCCAGCGCCGATCTGCTCCTTAATCCTGTAGCGGCCAAGGTTCAGTTCATTCGGAGTCACGCCCGTACCCATGCGCATGCCGATCTTTTCAGCGCAGATGTTACGTCCCATTAACCTAACGGTCAATACTCACCCGTCATATATTGACCTTGACTATCGGTGGTCGCGGGTGTACGTTTCTACCGATTCAACCCTGGGGGACCGAGGGACGCTTTTCCCATCGTTCAGACCCCTACCGGTCCAGTCGATTCCAAATCCCAGAGGGGGACATATGAGACGGCTGCTAAAAATAGGGTCCTGCTGGCTGTTCGTGTTCGTGGCCGTGACTCAGGTATTGGCTTGTGGAGACAAGGTCCTGGCTCTCGGGCGCGCAGTTAAGCTGAGATATGTTTCTACGCATTCTGCGTCCATCTTGCTCTTCCTGCGTTCGGGTACGCCCGCGGCTGCGGCAATGTCGGATGCTTCCCTGCAGTCTGCTTTGAAGAAGTCGAGCCAAGTTCTGCGAATTGTGAACGACGCCGCTGAACTCGACCAAGCGTTGAACCGGGGAAAATACGATCTGATCGTCGCAGATCCGCAGGATGCCCCCGGTATCGAACAGCAACTTCAGACGATATCTTCGCACACCGTAGTTGTGCCCTTGCTGTACCAGAGCACAAAGGCGGAGGCTTCGGCGTTGGCAAAACGTTTTCATGTCGTGCTAAAGGCTCCCGGCAAGACGGACAGCTATTTCGTGGCGCTCGACGAAGCAATGGAAATTAAAGCCAAACGAGACGATGTGAAAGTCTTAGCCAGGAAGTAGAAAGGCTCGGTTCTTAAACGCGGGGTACCAGTGCGCAGGCCATGCGCGCTCTATCTACGTCTTTTGGGTTTTCTCCTCAGCGCTCCCGGTGTCCTTGTAGCGCAAGCGTGGTTACCCCCGAAAGGCGATGGCTCCGTTTCTTTCGGGATTCAAACGGCCTCGTTTGATGGCCACTTCGATAGCGCGGGGCATAGGCTTCAACGGACAGGCAGCAGTCGCGCGGCTAGCCTGCTGCTGGGTTTGAGTTACAGCTTCACTGACAGGTTCACTGCCGAGCTCTCACTGCCATACGTCATCACCAAGTATACAGGCAACCGAGCTGACCTCACTTTCGGCTCACCGCTTTTTGTTCCCGCCGTTTTAGACGACGGAAGCTCGCATTCCGCGTTTCAGGATTTTCACCTTGACCTGCACTACAATGTGCTCAGAGATTCCAAGCGCCGCGGCTTGCGGGACCTTGCGCTTACACCATTCTTTTCGTTCATCATTCCCAGCCACGCATACGACTACCACGGCGAGTCAGCCTTTGGCCGCGATTTGCGGGAGTATGTACTTGGCATGAGCGCTGGCCGTTTGCTTTCACCGGTCTTACGTAAGGCTTATGTCCAAGGCCAATACTCTTACGCCTTCGTCCAGAAACCGAACAACGTAACATTCAATCTCAATCACAGCAATGTCGATATCGACTTGGGTTATTTTCTGCCACACTCGCTCGCCGTGCGCGGATTCGGCAGCTGGTTACATACACACGGCGGGATCATCACGATCGAGCAGCTCTTCGCGAACCCGCAATTGTTTCCCGTGCATGACCGGATCTTGCGTGCAAGCTATTGGCATCTTGGAGCAGGCACCACCTATTCTGTTAGTGAATCTGTAGACCTATCGTTCAGCTACATCACTTTTCTTGCGGGTACCAACAGCCACTTCGGGCGTGCTATAACAATTGGGACAACCTGGAATTTCAGCACTCGGCGCCTGAAAACATCAGCAGCATCCGGGAGCTCCTCGGGGCCATTTCTGGGCCGTTTAGTATCGATGAAATTGGGGGACTTGCAGCCCTAGTCACCAGGCTAGAACCATAAGAGCACCTGGTGTCGCAGGCACTTCAAGCATTGTGTCCTGTAAAACCGACCAGTTCCGCCAAAGCCTGCCAGTGTCGTGGATGCGGGCGGTAGCCTTGGCGAATCCGCCCTGCGTACCAGCGTGAAATGCCTATTCGTGATCGGATGGCGGATGTCGAAACGTTGGCGAGCTGGGGTTGGATTCTTTGCGAAAACACTTCGCCCGTGAGCCAAGCTGGTTGTTTGGATATATTCCAGGAAGAGCGCGCCTTAGCGTGCCGACGCTGGGAGTCCGCTTGTCTGGCCCGAGCTTTAGAACTGCGTGACGCCGCACGCCCGAGCCGTGCGGCATCGACAAGGCGCTCAGTCGCGGGACTGATAGCGCAGTGAGCACAGTTGCTTCGCCCGACTCTAATGGTCTTGCCACATCCCCAGCAAATATTTTCGCGTTGTGGTGTGGGTATCGGCGGTGGGAGCGATGGCCTACCTTTTGCTTCGCGTTTATGGCGCTGAGTCAATCGGGTTGGCGGACCAAATGATCCAGCGTGTTTGCGAGTCGATGACCAAAGCGTGCGAGCAACCCACTCGGCAAATGGAGCGACGGCCCGAGCCCAAGTCATGGCGGTTTGCGATAACTGGACTGCAAGCGTACTCATCAGACGACAATTGCCATCGCGCTGTTCAAAAAACCATGTCCGCTTTAGTGGCTCTCGCGTGATCCAGTCCAGCACGAATCCGTCAACCTGTGGTCGAATAGGTTCCATTACATCGCAGGCGAGACTGTCGCGAGCAGCAGTGTCAGTGTGGAAGAACCCGAGGCCAGGATCTAGCCCAAGAGCAGAGACGGCCAACCGGGTTTCCGACTCAACCACGGCGTACAGATAATTCAGGATTGCATTGGCAGGATTGGCTGCCAAGCGCGGCGATCCAGATAGCGGCGATTTCCGAGTGCCAAATGTACGCCAATGATTGATTGGATAAGAGCGAAGGCTCGATTCGAACTCAGTATGCTTTTGGTGAGGACCAAAACTGCTGGGCAGAAAGGAGCCTTCGCACATGATGATTATAGGATGTGATTTTCATCCCAGCTGGCAGCAAGTGAGTTG
>WNGL01007854.1_pt1 | contig 12520 bp, 10 predicted proteins | sample 5400591 | NCBI WGS metagenome assembly WNGL01 (sample SAMN13153377, study PRJNA577476) | soil metagenome | isolation source: 80 cm soil or saprolite under Garry oak tree replicate 1 | place: USA:California | collected 2016-06-15
ACTGGGCCTAACTTTCATCGACAAAGCTCGTTTAATCAGTTGATAGAGATCATTCGAGGGATCGGGTAATCGGAACTTTAGTACGAAAGCCTCGGGCGAGCTGAGCGGTCAGCAACCGACGGTGATGATCGAGCTACTTACGGCGAAAGAACGGAGGGACCTCGGCATTCTTCAAAAATCGAGACTCTTCAATAAAGCAAGGTCAGCCCCAACGAAACCGACTTCGCCAGCAGAATCAGACTGCTCACCGCCGTCACCAGCCACTGGCTCGACACCCCCGCCAGCGATGATCCCCTCGCGGTCGCCGACTGGGCCTACCGCGCCTTCAACGCCGACCTCGACCTGCTGGAAACCCAGCGGCACACCCCGGGCGGTGAAACCACCTTCCTCGCCGCCTGCGTCTACCGGCTACTCGGTCACCGGTCGCTGTCCTTCCCCAGAAATTGAGCGTGTTACGCCTGGTCATGTTGCTCGCGGACTCTCCGCGTGTTGCGTCGGCGCTGAGCGCGGGAGTGGGTTACGTTGCGGTTGTGGAGCCAGGTCAGGCTGGCGTTCAGGAGTGGTCGCTGTACTCGACGACCCGCGGTCAGCGGGTGCCGAGCACATTGGTGCCGGCGCTCGGTGCGTGGCTGGACATCGACGACCGCGAAGATCGTGCGGACATCGGTCCGCGCACGCCGATCCTGGTCGACCCGCAGCACTGCATCGATTCGGTATTGGTGCGGTTCTTCAGCCGGTCGCGCTTCGCTGGCTTGGCCGAGGGCACGCTGGGAGGCGTACGCCAAGGACTACCGCCTGTTCTTCTCCTTCCTGTGGAGCCGCGGCCGGCGTTGGCACGAGGCCGACCCGGATGACCTGCTGGACTGGGAGGCGTGGCGCCGGCGCGATCGGTCACACGGTCCGAGGATCAGCGGCAGCAAGTGGCAGCGTGAACTGGCGGCGCTACGGCTGTTGTATGAGTGGGCGCTGGCCCGAGGGCACATTGATCGCAGCCCGGTGCTTGTCCACACCGTCCGCCTTCGGAACGGCTCGTCGGTTGACGTCGCCGACCAAGCCCCGCGTGACGTGCGTTCGTCGAACGTGAAGTGGCTGACGCCCAGGACATACCGTCTGTGGCGCGATGTTGGCTTGCTCGGCTACGACGCTGACCAGAAGCCCGACGATACGTGGCGGGGCCGCAACGACGCCCGCAACGCGGCCTTCGCCGACCTGATGTTCAGCAGTGGCTTGCGGCTACGCGAGGGCGGCTGCCTGCTTACGCTGGAGGTGCCCGAGGCGGTGGCCGGCCACCGGTATTACGAGGGGGCAGTGGCGGCAGCGGTCGCCAAGCGCCGTGAGCGCATGTTCTACGTCTCGGCCAGTGCACTGGCACGGGTGTCCTCCTACGCAGCGACCACCCGGCGGCTGGCGATCCGGGCAGCACAGCGGCACGGCCGCTACGAACGGATGCCGGGCCGCCTGATCGTCACAAAGGTCAACCTGGGTGCGACACGACGATTGACGTGGCGCGACGAGCACGGACGCACCGGCACTGTCGCGGTCAACGCGATCGGGCCGTCCGAACGGATGCGGCTGCTGGCAGTCGGGGAGCACGGCGGGCTGGAGCCGCTGTGGTTGTGGCTGACCGAGGCTGGGATGCCGATGGCCTACCCGTCGTGGGAGAAGGTGTTCGACGCGGCCGACGTACGGGTCGCGGCGACGTTCGCCGAGGCGGACCGTCGCGACGGACGGCACCGGACGCCGGTCACCTGCAATCCTCATATGCTGCGGCATTCGATGGCGCTCTATATGTTGGTCGTGTTGCACCAAGCGCTGGATCGCCGGTTCGGGCTGACTGCGGCCGAGCGCAACCACTTCCGTCATGTGTATGGCGATCCGTGGATGATGGTGCGCGACTTGGTTGGGCACCGCAGCGAGCAGACCACGCGGATGATCTACCTTGAACCGCTCAACGGCTTGCAGCTGCGGTCGATGCTCGACCACGACGAGGATCTGGAGACTCTGCTGTCCCGGGTGGCTGCGGCGAGCCGGCTGGTGATGGACGTCGACCTGGGCGAGAAGGCGGGGTGAGCCGACACGCCCGGCGGGCCGCGCTGCCGCCCACCTCGTACACACGCCTACAGCCGGTGGACGCGACAGGTCTGGTCGTCACGGTCTTCGGCGAGTCGGGCGGGGTCGAGGCGACGTTCGACTTCAATGGGCTGCCCGCTCCGCGGGAGTTGCTCGTGGCCTGCGCGGCTGGATTTGCCCGGCTGGCCGGTCCTGACCACCCGTGGCGCGCCGCGTCGACCTGTGACAACGGATTCAAGGCGATCCGCGAGTTCCTCCGCCACACCGCCGCGTCATCCATACCGCCGAAGACGGTCGCGGATCTGACGCCGGCGGTGTGGGCCGCGTGGCGGCTGTCGCGGCCGAACACGGTCTGGGGCCACGCCTGTAGTATCAAGACCCGGCAGTGGCTGCCGGAGGTACCCGGCCTTCCCGCCGAGACGGCGTCCGCGTGTCGCCGACGGATCCCACAGCAACCGCCGCCGGCCGAGGCGGCCTACTCGCGGCAGGAGTACGACCAGATTAAGCGCATCGCGGCCTGGACGTTCCGTACCGCGCTGGCGCGCATCCGGTCCAATCGCGAGCATCTGAGCCGCTGGCAGGCCGGCCAGTTCCCGCCGGGCAGCAGCGACTTCCTGCTCGGTGAGGCACTCGATGCCCTGCTGCGCACCGGAGACGTGCCGCGCATCGACGCCAATGGCAGGACCAACATCGACGACCGATACCTCGACGTCCTGGGTGGACGGTCCGCGGAGCAGATCTGGGGCCGGTTGTTCCTGACCATGCCAGAGGCGTACGCGCTGGCTGTGCTGTTGGTCTGCGAACAGGGATACAACCGGGCTGTGCTGGACGAGATGACGGTGCCCAGTACCTCCCCAGGTGCGGGCGACGAAGCACTGGACATCTACCGGGTAGAGATCCACAAACGGCGCCGGCCAGCGCGACTGCGGCGCACCTCGAACAATCTTGTCGACGATGGTCCCGGATCGGCGGGGCGCTTGATGCGTGAGGCGATCGAGGCCACCGAGGCCGCCCGGGAGGCGCTGCGTCAGCGGGGTGAGCCGACCGACTTGCTGCTGGTCAGCCGCCGCGGCTCCTCCACTCGCAGTTTTGGAATGTTCCACCTCGGCGCCCCCAATCAGGCGACCATGCGTAACTGGGTGACTCAGGCCGGGTTGGTCGGCCCCGATCCCGCCCACCCGGTGTGGGTGAACCTACGCCGTCTGCGGCGCACTGTGCAGGTGCTCATCCGCAAGCAACCCACACAGAACACCGAGCAGACGCACGAATCAGCGTATGTGTTGCGCGACCCGGCGACCCGTGAGGAAGCCGAACAGGTCGCCGTCCAAGGGCTGACCGACGCGACCGAGCACGCGCGGACCCTGTTTCGCATGCGGAACCTCCTGGCCGCCGGACCCGACGAGCTGATCGACTTCATCGATGATCCGGAGAAGGTACGAGCGTTGGTCGACGGGGTGCTCGATACCGGGACAGGGGCGTGTCTGGACTTCCACGACAGCCCGTTCACCGCGACCGGGCAGCCGTGTGCCGCGTCGTTCCTCAGCTGCCTTGGCTGCCGCAATGCGGTCGCGACCCGACGCCACCTGCCTCGGCTGGCCTACCTGCACCAAGCCCTCGACGGGCTGCGCGGCACCCTGGACCCGATCGTGTGGGACCAGGACTGGCGCGCCCACTTTCTGCGGCTGACCGTGCTGCTGCAAGAGAACACCAGCATCGTCGAGCGAGCGGCGGCCGTCCGCGGTATCAGCGACGCCGACCGTGCCCTGGTCGATCGCCTGCTCCACGGCGAGTACGCGGCATGACCGCGATCAGCTCCGCCGCGTCATCGCCGGGCAACCGGTGGCAGCTCATCGCCCGCGGCCCCATCGTCACCGGCGAGCGCCTGCCCGACGGTGTTGACCCGGCCGGCCTGTCTCGGTTCGGTGATGACGTGTGGGGCCTGGCACCGCTCAGCCGCCGTCGCAACGAGCCCTGCCGTCGCATCAACTGGGCAACCTTCCCGCAGATGCTGCGGGAGGAGTTCAAATGGGCGGGATGGGCGCTGCTGAACCTGCCGATACCTGAGGCGTTGCTGGACCGTCCGGCGACTGCACGGGCTGAGAATCCCAGCATCGGCACGGTCGCGGCCGTCGCGGACAACTGGCGTCGCTACGCCACCTGGCTGACCGGACGGGGAGTGATCAGTCTGTCCGATCTGGACATGGCAATGCACGAGGACTATGCGGCCCACGTCGCTGGTCTGCCGATGGTCAATAGCACCCGCATCCATGCGCTGTACGCCGTCAGCCTGCTGTGGGGATACGCGCCACACCTACCCGAGGGCATCGGCGTGCCCATGCCACCGTGGGAGGCTGACGGACTGGGTCAGTTCCTGCCCACCGAGGCGGGTAGCAACGAGAACCTCACGCCACCGGTCCACCCCGCCGTCATGTCGCCGCTGCTGGTCTGGGCGCTGCGGTTCGTGGAGGACTTCGCCACCGACATCCTGGCCGCGCTGGCTGAACATCAACGTCTCAAGGCCAGCATCACGCACCGACACAACCCCGAGGCCGCCGAACGCCTGCACGCTCTGCTCGACGACCACGCGCGCACCGGCACACCCTTGCCCGGCGAGCGCGTCAAAGGGCGACTCAGTGTCGCGGTGTCCTACCTGGCTGCGATGACCGGGGCGAGCCTCGTCCAGACCGGCAACGCGCTGCGCCGCCGCACTCGACTGTCCACGACCGAAGCAGCGCCGCTGGACATACCGATCACCGGTGTGCTGCACGGTCAACCGTGGCGCACCCACATCAACTACGGCGAAGCACCCGTTCTGGCCATGCGGCTGGCCGCTGCCTGCCTGATCGTGGTCAGCTACCTCAGCGGTGCGCGGCCGGCGGAGGTGCTGCATCTTCGCGTCGGCTGCTGCCCTGACCCCACCGACATCGGCCACGGCACCATCCGGTACCAACTACGCGGCGATACGTTCAAGGGTGCCCGAACCGGCGACGGCCAACCTGCCCCGGATGGCGTGCCGCACACCTGGACGGTCATCCCGCCCGTCCACGCCGCCGTGCGGGTCCTCGAACAACTCGCCACGACCGGCGTGCTGTTTCCGCTGCAGCCCGGCTGGCTGCGCGGCGTGTCACCGAACCACCGCCACAGACCGGGTTCGGGTCAACGACGGGGACGGCGAGTCCGCCGCGGGGACGTCATCACCGCGAAAGCCGCCAATAACCGCATCGCCGAGTTCATCAGCTGGGTCAACGACTACACCGACGCCAACGACCTGCCTGTCGAGGCCATCCCAGCGGATCCGGACGGCCCCGTCGTCATCAGCCGCTTCCGCACCATCGCCTGGCACATCGCCCGCCTGCCCGGCGGCCTACTCGCCACCAAGATCCACCTTCGGCACATCAGCGTGGTGACCACCGAGGGCTACGCCAAGGCTCGGGTATTGCATCAGACGGGCAAGATCTGCGCAGGTCGCTTGCTGGGGGCGGCTTCTGAGTAGCGTCGCCGTGTCGACGTTGGACGTGTTCTGAGCTGCATTGCTTGCGGAGGCGTCCCGTTTGATGCATGATCCCTCCGTCACATGGGCGCTGCATCTGTGCGGGAGGTCCGGTGGGGCGGGGTGGTCTGGCGGGTTCGGCGCGTCTGGAGCTTGTGTCGGGTGTGGTCCAGTTACGGCCACAGGACGCCATGGTGGAGGCGATGCTGCGGGGTTGGCGCGCTCAGCAGACGGCGCGGGGTCTGAAGGAGGACACGATCGCGCCGCGGGAGCGGTTGGTGCGCCGGTTCCTGGAGTTCACCAACGAGTACCCGTGGAACTGGGGACCGTCGCATGTGGACGAATGGTCGCTGTCGCTGGTCAGCGAGCACCATCTGGCACCGTCCACGGTCCGCTCCTATCAAGGGGATCTGCGGCAGTTCACCGAGTTCCTCACCGACGGGCGGTACGGCTGGGCGGTCGAGTGTGAGAAGACGTTCGACACGCACCCGGTGCCGATCGTGCACGAGTGGAACACGATCGCTCATCTCAACAGCTACGAAGGCGATCCGGAGGCGCGCCCGTTCACCCGGGAGGAGTTGCAGCGGTTCCTGGACTACGCCGACGACCAGGTCGAGCGGGCAGTGAAGGCGAAACGCAAGGGCGCGCTGGCCGCCTACCGTGACGCCACCGTATACAAGGTGATCTATGGATGGGGGTTGCGGCGCACCGAGACCGCGAAGCTGGATCTGGTCGACTTCGGCCGCAACCCGAAAGCGCCGCAGTTCGGCCGGTACGGCACCTTGAACGTCCGCTACGGCAAGGCGAAACGGGGCCAGCCGCCACGGCGGCGCAACGTGTTGTCGGTGATGGACTGGGCGGTGGAGGCAGTGGCCGACTACGTGGAGAACGTACGCCCACGCTTCGGCTTTCCGCAGCATCCCGCGTTGTGGGTGACCGAGCGGGGCGGCCGGATCCAGCCAGCGGAGATCAACGCAAGGTTCGTGGCGTACCGGGATGCGTTGCGGCTGCCCCGCGAGCTGGTCCCCCATTCATTGAGACACGCGTATGTCACGCATCTTACCGAGGACGGGGTGGACCGGCGGTTCATCCAGCAGCAGGTTGGCCATGAGTGCGACAGTTCCACCGCCGTGTACACGCACGTCAGCGACGACTTCATGAACACCGCGCTGGGCAAGGCGCTGGCCCCGGCCTTCGACCGGGCGTGACGAGGAGGGGACCTGGTGATGGTCGCGAAGCTGGACTACCGGTGGCACCTGCGCACGGTGATGGCCGAGCGGGGCATGTTCTCCACCACCGATCTGATCGGCCCGCTGGACCAGCGGGGCATCCAGTTGTCCTCCAGCCAGGTCTACCGGCTGGTGGTGGAACGACCGGAGCGGCTGAGTTTGAAGATTCTGATGGCGCTGCTGGACATCCTGGACTGCGACATGGGTGACCTGATCGAGCCGGTCGCCGCGCCGGGGGCGGCGAAGCGGTCGAAGCGGGCCGCCGCCGCGGGCGCGGCGGATGTTGAGGGCGTGGGCGGTCTGCGGCCCAGGCGCGCCCGGATCACCAAGCTCGACCGGTGACCGCAACCCTCGATGAGGTGCTGACCGATCCGGTCGGCGTGGTGGTGCGACTGGTCGTGAGTGTGGAGCGGCACCTGGACGCCGATCGCGTCCGCGACGTGGTGCGCACGACGGTGGGCGGACGGGCCGGGCAGCGCCGGCTGGCCGGCGCCCTGCACGACGACCCGTCGCTACTGCTCACCGGACGCCCACCGGCACCGTTTTGTGTGGCCAAGCTGTTGATGGGCCTGCACGCCGCTGGTGCCCGGGAGGTGAGCCTGCCGCACTGCGGCGAGTGCGGTCGGGCGGTGGCGTACGTGGGCAGCCGCCGCGGCGGGCGGTGGGGCTGCTCGCCCTGCTACGACAAGCCGGCCGTCTGCGCGGGCTGCGGGCAGGTGCGGCGGGTGGTCAGCCGGGACCGCCACGGCGCGCCGCGGTGCGACAAGTGCCCGGATGCCGCCGGTGACCCGGTCGCCGACCTCGCCCGTCTCGTCAGCGGGTTGGATCCCGCCCTGGACGCCGAGTTGGTACGCGCGGCGCTGCAGCAGGCGACCGTCCGCCCTGCGGGGCAGCGGCGGCTGTCCTGGGCCGTCTTGGCCACGCCGGACCTGTTGATCGGGGACGGTCACCTCGCGCCGACACCGGCCGTGTTGCGGTTCATCGACGCGCTCGCCGCCGCTGGCGCCGTGAGGGTGGTCCGGCCGGCCTGCCCGTACTGCCATGAGATCAAGGCGTTGTCCAAGCTGTTGGACGGGCAGCGGATTTGCCGGGCATGTTTCGCTCGCCGTGCCGCGGTGCCGTGCGCCCGATGCGGCGCGCTACGCGAGCCCGCCTCCCGCGATCGCGAGGGTCGGCCGGTGTGTCCCAACTGCCTGATCCGCGATCCGGCCAACCTGGAGTCCTGCGTCGGCTGCGGGCGCCGCCGCCCGGTCGCGGTCCGCGCCCCCGACGGGCCACGGTGCAACAACTGCCGACCGCGAAGCGTCGAGGAGTGCGCCAGTTGCGGGCGCGCCGCGCCGTGCGAGGTGTCCCGGGCCACCGGCCTGCCCTGGTGCGATCGCTGCCAGCAGCGCTGGGCGGCGTGCAGTGGCTGCGATGTGGTGGCGCAGGCGCGTAGCGGCACCCGCCGCCAGCCGTTGTGCGCGCGGTGCACCAACCCGGACCCGGACTTCTGGGGCCGCTGCCCGGTCTGCGCCACCACCTGGCAGCTCAGCCCGCGGGTCTGCCAGCGGTGCGTGCTCGACCAACGGGTACGCGACCTGCTCGGCGACGCCACCGGCACGGTCCGGACCGACCTGTCCGCCTTCGCCCAAGCCGTATCGGCCGCCGCCCGCCCGGACACCGCGCTGGTCTGGCTGTCCGGCACGAAGGTCCACACCCTGCTGGAACGCCTCGGCCGGGATCAGCGCCCACTGTCCCACGAGGTCCTCGACGAGTTTCCCGCCAGCAAGACACTCGACCACCTGCGCAGCGTCCTGGTCGCCACCGGCGCGTTGCCGGCCCGCGACGAACGGCTCGTCGGTCTGCAACGGTGGATCAGCGCCACCGTCGCCGCCCGCACCGACCCGGTGCAGCGGCGCGTCCTGCATGGCTACGCGGTCTGGCATCACCTGCGCCGGCTGCGCCAGCGCCTCGGCGATGACCACACCAACCGACTGCAGGACCTGAACGTGCGCTGCCACGTCAGCGCCGCAGTCAACTTCCTCGACTGGCTTGCCTCCAACGACGCCACCCTCAGCACCTGCACCCAGCCCCTGGTGGACCAGTGGATGGCCAACCCCCAGGCCAGCTACCGGGACGAGACCGGCCACTTCATCCGCTGGTCCGTCCAGCACCGCCACGCCACCGACCTGACCTACGGCACCACCCGATGGACCGGGCCCCGCGGCAGCCTGGACACCGAGAAACGCTGGGCCGACGCCCGCCGACTGCTACACGACGACACCCTCCCCACCCCGGACCGGGTCGCCGGACTGCTGCTGCTCCTCTACGCCCAACGCATCGCCACCATCACCCAGCTCACCGTGGACCACGTCCACCTCACCCCGGACATCGTGACGATCACATTCGGCAAGTCGCCGATCGTCCTTGCCGAGCCCCTCGCGGGTCTGGTCCGCGACCTCGTCGCCACCCGCCGCGGCAAGGCCAAGATCGGCACTCCCGCCGACGTGCCCTGGCTGTTCCCCGGCGGGCGCCCGGGCCGACCTCTGGGTGATGACCGGCTCGGCCAACGCCTGCAGAAGATCGGCCTGCAGCCGCGACAGGACCGCTCCACCGCCCTGTTCGCCCTCGCCACCGAGCTACCCGCCGCGCTGCTGGCGCGCACGCTCGGCGTCAACATCAAAGTCGCCGTCCAGTGGCAACACGCCGCCGCAGGTGACTGGGCCGCCTACGCCGCCGACGTCAGCCAACGGGCAGACGACGACCTGCCATCGCGGGCAGCTCACACGCCCCGAGACGACCCACCCGACTGACCACCCACGCTCCCCGCCCCTTCGCGACTCGAACGACCACCATGGAGGACCGCGCGTTATGATCCCAACCGAACGGTTCCGCGCCGCCACAGACGACACCGTGACGCCGTTCCTGTTCTGGAGCGACGTCATCCCATGCCTTGGCGGTGCGGCTCTGGCATGCCCGCAATGTGCCGCAGCGAACCTGCACCTGGACACCATCCACTTCGCGGTGCCCACCGAGGACCACTACACACCTACCGTGGGGGTATCGATCAGCTCGCACACCGGGACCGTGACCGCCGGCGACGAGGCCCGTCATCTGCACGCCGGCACCAACCGCGGGCCCATGCTGGCCATCGGGTACTGGTGCGAGAACGGCTGCCGCGGCCGCATCGACCTACGCGAGCACAAGGGCTACCTGTTCGCCAGCCTGCACAACCTGCCGCAGCTCGACCCCCTGGACCTCCCGTGACCATCTGAACGGTCGCTATGTATGGAGGGGTTAGCCGATCCGTGCAACTCGGTAGACCGCGTCGCCCTCGTACGTCATCGTGACCCGGGTGAGTGCAGGCGAGGTATCGGACGCGGAGCGACGCGTGTGGGCCCGGCTGCCGGATGGCGCGTTCGAAGCACTCAACGGTCTGCCCGCCACAGACCTGCAGACACTGCTGCTGACGGTCGCACGGAACCGGGCCGCCCGGGTGAAGCCGCCGGACCTGCTGCGCCGCTGGCGTGAGGACCGCTTCGTGCAGCCGGCCAGCGGCGACCCGCGAGAGCTGGCCGCTGTGGAAACCCAGCTGTGGCAACTGTTGCCCGCCGAGGTCGACGGCGTGGAGTTGTCCCCGCTCGTGCCCCTGGGAACCTCATCCGCCCTCACCCCGGTAAGCCAGAACAGGATCGTGACCGCGATGCGGTCGGCGGAGGTACTCAGCGACTCTACCAACGCGCTGGCGATCGAGGCCGCCGATCGGCGCCTGCGGCTACCCTCGACCGGTCACGTGCACCTGGCCGCCAGCCACCGTCAGCTTCGAGCACAGCGTTACCAGGACGGGATGTCGGCCCACTTCCGCCTGTTCGCCCTCGTCTCCAGCGGCCGCGACGTCGGCTCATTCATCACCCAGGCGTCGATGCTCACGCTCCACCTCGCCTACTGGCAACGCGTCCTTGCCGCCATACTGCCCTCCGCCCGGCCGCAGTTGCGCTACACCATCTTCGACAGCCCCGGGATGAGGGAACGCATCAACGACACCGTCCTTCCCGCCCTCGCCAACGGCCGCGACGTATCCGGCGCAGTACCGGTCGTTGAGGAACGCGACCGCGAGCGCGGTCGCGGATACTACGTCGACGCCGCCCTACGGATCACCGCCGGACACGGTGGGCACGCCATCGAACTCGGCGACGGCGGCTTCACCACCTGGACCGGACAACTCATGGGCAACGCCAAGGAACGCTGCCTGGTCTCCTGCATAGCCACCGACCGCCTCGCCGCAGCCGAGAGCGCGCACCGCGACTCGGGCGTGGACACGTAGCAACCACATCCAGAACATCGACCGGCAGAAGATCCAGAGCAGGCATTCGGACCGTTCCAATATCCGAGTGCACCATTAGCCCGCCCCGGCGGATCACAGGCCAAGATGCTCGCCGAGGTCGCCGAGCATGAACAGCAACGCAACCTGGACCTGATCTGGGCCGAGTTCCGCAACTACCAAAACGGCGTCCTGCCCTCCGGGCCAGGGGCACGGGATCTGGCCGCGTTCTTCGCCGCCGTCGACGCCGACCTGGGCGCCCACGCCACGACCACACCCCAGACCGTCCCCAGCGACCAGCACATCCGCACCCTGCTGACCAAACGCGCCAAGACCCTGCACCTCGGGGCGGCCAACTACTGCTGGTTCACCGACCCGTCCAAAGCGTTGTGCCTCAAACTGGCCGGCACACCGGCAGCCGACCGGCCCCTGATCGGAATGTGCGACTCGGCCCGCTGCCCGCAGGCCACCCACCACCCCTGCCACCGGCCCGTCTGGGCCACCACCGTCGCCAACAACAGGACCTTCCTGGGCACCCTCAGCCGAGGCCAGAACCTGGAAAAGGTGCGGCTGGAAGCCGAAATCGCCCGAGGCGAACGCGTCCTCGCCGAACTCGACACCGCCACGGGCGCCACGCCAGCACCGCGCAACGAAGGCACCTGATGGGGCGGCTCAGCACCGACACCATCGCGGGCAACCGGCACGCGATCCACGCGGCCATGGACCAACTGCTCCGCGGCGACATCCCACCCGGCGCCAAGTGCGACCTCAAAGCCCTCGCCGCCCTCGCCGGCGTCACCCGCACCGGTTTCTACCCCAAAGGCGAGCGCCCCGGCCCCTACCAGGACCTCGCCGAACAGTTCCAGCGACGGCTGCAGCAACTCCAGCAGACCGGCGCCATCCCCGATCCCCGAGCCGCGCAAATCGCCCGGCTCAAACACGACAACACCAAGCTGACAGCGCAGATCACCGCCCACACCGCGACGATCGCGGAGCTGACCGCGTTCAAGACGCTGGCCATCTCCCGCCTCGCCGCCCAACACAACGAGATCGCACGGCTCCGCACCCCGCCAACAAACCCGACGAACCTGCGGCGCCTACCCTCCCGAAACGCCAACGGCCTCATCGGGCCTTGCTGACCCCGCGCGGCCCATATGCTCAGCTCCATCGAACCGTGACCGCCGCGAAATGAGACACGAACCGTGCGACCAACACTATCCACACCGCGCGCCAACACCCGCGACGAACGGGACACCGCTGCATGGGACACGATCTTCGCGCGCGAAAGGCGGCTCCCCTGACGTGTCCGTGGGTAGGTGATTGAGGTCATAACAGGCGCACGCCGTGCTCCGTCTAGGTTTCAGGCTGTCGAAGGCTCGAAACCGCAGGTCAGGAGAACGGCGTGCGTAGCGCAAGAGTATGGCAGCG
>WNGL01025099.1_pt1 | contig 12519 bp, 13 predicted proteins | sample 5400591 | NCBI WGS metagenome assembly WNGL01 (sample SAMN13153377, study PRJNA577476) | soil metagenome | isolation source: 80 cm soil or saprolite under Garry oak tree replicate 1 | place: USA:California | collected 2016-06-15
CCGGGCATCTTCGAATCGGGCAGCCCGCCGTCCGTGCCTTTCAATTTCTTGAAGCGCGCGACGCGCTTCATCATCGCCTTGCGCGATATGCCGCGGCGCGGCAGCGTCTCTTTGTATTCCATGATTGCCTCCTACCTGATGTTGCATAATAACTCCTGGAGGAGGAGGGATGAAAGCACCGCGATTTGCCTACGCGCGACCAGCGTCGCTCGCCGAAGCGCTCGCGCTGCTCGCCGAGTACAAGGACGACGCGCGCGTGCTCGCAGGCGGCCAGAGCCTCGTGCCGATGATGAACTTCCGCGTCGCGGCACCGAAAGTTCTCGTCGACATCAACCGCATCGCAGGGCTCTCCGGAATCAAGGCCGCGAAGAATCACCTCCGCATCGGAGCGCTCACGCGCCACGTGGAACTCGAGCGCTCCGCCGACGTCGCCCGGCACCTGCCGCTGGTCGCGGCAGCGATGCCGCACATCGCGCACCCGGCGATCCGCAACCGCGGCACCTTCGGCGGGAGCTGCGCGCTCGGGGATCCCGCCGCGGAGCTGCCCGCGTGTGCGCTCGCGCTCGGAGCGACCTTCATCGCCGCGGGAAAGAAGGGCGAGCGCCGCATTTCCGCCTCGGACTTTTTTAAAGGCCTCTACGCCACCGCTCTCAAGGCGGGCGAGCTCCTGGTCGCCGCCGAATTCCCGCTCCCGAAACCCGGCTACGCCTCGGCGTTCGGCGAGCTCGCGCGCCGCCACGGTGACTACGCCATGGTCGGGGTCGCCGCGCACGGATCGACGCGGGGGCAGAAATTTTCCGACATGCGGGTCGTGTTCTTCGGCGTCGGCGACCGGCCGCAGCGCGCGGCGCGGTGCGAGCGCGCGCTCGACGCCCAGCCCGCGGCGGCAAAGACGATCGCCGCGGCGCTCGCCGGACTGGACGCCGATCTCTCGCCGCGCGCCGACCTCCAAGCCTCGGCCGCGACCAAGCTGCATCTCGCCAAGGTGCTCGCCGGCCGCGTGCTCGGGAGAATGGAAGGCGTCGCATGAACGCCCCCATGGAAACGATCGAAATCTCGCTCACCGTCAACGGCGAGCCCGTGAAGCGCAGCGTGCCCGCGCGGCTCAACCTCGCCGACTTGCTCCGCAACGAGCTCGAGCTCACCGGGACCCACGTCGGCTGCGAGCACGGCGTGTGCGGCGCGTGCACGGTGCGCGTCGACGGCGAAATCGTGCGCTCGTGCCTCATGTTCGCGGCGCAGGCGGACGGTAGCAAGGTGGACACGATCGAGGGCTTGTCCGATTCGCGCGAGATCGAGGAGCTGCAGAGCGCTTTCGTGCTCACCAACGCGCTGCAATGCGGTTTCTGCACGCCCGGCGTCCTCATGGCCGCGCAGGCGCTGCTGCGCGACGAGCCGAGCCCCACGCGCGAGCGCATCCGCGAATATCTCTCCGGCAACTACTGCCGCTGCACCGGCTACCAGGCGATCGTCGATGCGATCGAAGCGGTCGCAAGGGCCCGCGCGGCGAGGAACGCACGATGAGCGAATTCGACGAAACTGCGAAGACGCTGGCCTTCGACGCGCCGAACAGCTACGTCGGGCGCTCGGTGACGCGCCCGAATGCGCGGCGTCTCACGCAAGGGCGCGGCCAGTACGTCGACGACATCGTGCTGCCGCGCATGCTGCACGCCGCCTACGTGCGCTCGCCGCACGCGCACGCACGGATCGTAAAGATCGCAAGCAACAAGGCCGCGGCGATGCCCGGCGTGGTGCGCGTCGTCACCGGCGCGGAGATCGCGATGGTGTGCAAGCCGTACGTCGGAGTGCTCACTCACTTGCAGGGAATGCGCTCGCCGCCGCAGTATCCGCTCGCGATGGAGGTTGCGCGCTGGCAGGGCGAACCGGTCGTCGCGGTGGTCGCGCAATCGCGCGCCGAAGCCGAGGATGCCGTCGACGCGGTGGAAATCCGGTACGAAGCCCTGCCCGCCGCGCTCGACGCGGAGCGCGCGCTCGACCCGTCGGAGCCGAAGATCCACAAGGAGTTCGACAGCAACCTGTGCTTCCAGAGAATCGTGGACACGGGCGGCGTCGACGCCGCGATGAATTCCGCGCACCTGGTCATCGAGGACACGATTCGCTTCGGGCGCCACACCGGCGTCACCATGGAGCCGCGCGCCATCGTCGCCGACTACAACCGCGCGGAGGAGAGCATGACCGTGTATCACTGCGGCCAGTCGCCGCACATGATGCAGGGGATCATCGCGAGCCGCCTCTCGCTCGACGAGCACCGCGTGCGCATCGTCGCGCGCGACGTCGGCGGCTCCTTCGGCATCAAGATCCACACTTACGGCGACGAGATCGCCGCCTGCGCGCTCTCGCTCATGCTCGGGCGCCCGGTGAAGTTCGCGGCCGACCGCTACGAATCCTTCCTCTCGGACATCCATGCGCGCGACCACCGCGTGAAGGCGAAGCTCGCGGTGGATCGCGAAGGCAACATCACCGCCCTCGAGATCGACGACCTCACCGGCATCGGACCGTACTCGATGTTCCCGAGATCGTCCGGGGTCGAGTGCAACCAGGTCCTCAACCTGACCGGAGGACCCTACAAACACCCGCAATACCGCGCCAAGGGCACGGTCGTGTTCCAGAACAAGAACATGATGTGCCAGTACCGCGCCGTGGGTCATCCGATCGCCGTCGCGGTGGCCGAGCACATGGTCGACCAGGCGGCGGCGAAGCTCAGGCTAGATCCGGCCGAAATGAGGAAGAGGAATCTCATTCCCGACGACGCCTACCCGTGCAAGTCGCCTTCAGGCATGCGCTTCGAGGCGCTGTCGCATCACCAGTGCCTGGACAAGCTGCTCGCGCTGATGAAGTACGAGGAGCTGCGCAAGGAACAGGCCGAGCTTCGAAAGAAAGGCGTGTACCGGGGCATCGGGCTCTCTTCGTTCATCGAAGTCACCAACCCGAGCCCCATGTTCTACGGCGTGGGCGGCGCGAGGATCGCCGCCCAGGACGGCTGCACCATCAAGCTGGACGCGAGCGGGGCCATCGTCGCCGCGACCGGCGTCACCGAGCAGGGACAGGGAACGGAGACGATCATGGCGCAGATCGCCGCGACCGCGCTCGGGGTCGAGATGAGCTGCGTGAAAGTGCTCACCGGCGACACCGACAAGGTGCCTTACGGCGGCGGCACCTGGGCCTCGCGCGCTGCGGGAATCGGCGGGGAAGCGGTGCTCCAGGCCGGGCTCGCTCTGAAGCGCAACATTCTCGAAGCCGGCGCCGTGATCCTGAAAGCGAACGCTCAAGACCTCGACATCGTCGACGGCAGAGTGGTGAAGAAGGGAACCGAGCAGGGCATCACCCTCGCCGAGCTCGCGCGCATCTGCTACTACCGCGGCAACGAGCTCCCGGTCGACTTCCAGCCGGAGCTCGTCGTCACGCGCCACTACCGCGTCAAGGACTACGCTTTCGTTTTCAGCAACGGCGCCCAGGGCTGTTCTCTCGAAGTGGACAGCGACACCGGCTTCGTGAAGCTCCTCAAGATGTGGTGCGTGGACGACTGCGGCCGCGTCATCAACCCCAAGCTCGTCGAGGAGCAGGCGCGCGGGGGCATCGTGCAGGGGATCGGCGGCGCGCTCTACGAGCACTGCCTCTACGACGAGCACGGGCAGCTGATGAACGCGACGATGGCCGACTACCTCGTCCCGATGGCCGCGGAGATGCCCGACATCGAGTGCGCTCACGTGGAAACGCCGACGAAGACTTCCATGCTCGGCGCCAAGGGCGCGGGCGAAGCGGGCACGGGCGGCGCGCCGGCGGCGATCATGAACGCGGTGAACGACGCGCTGCGCCCGCTCGGAGCGAAGGTCACGAGCCAGCCGATCACGCCCGAGGCGGTTTTAAGGGCGCTGGGAAAGGTGTCCTAGCTGCCGGGAAGGCTTCTCGCGCGCCTGCGCCGCCACGCCCGTTTCACTTCGAAAACACAAAAGACAGCACCGCGCAGATCACGGCGAGCCAGAACGCGGTGTGCTCGATGTGGAACCAGACCCTCGCGGGGAGGAGCGCGGTGTCCCAGGGGCCGATTTTTGCCCTGAGAAAATCATCGGCGCCGTTGCTTCTGGATTGGATGACGCTCATGGCGACCACTCCGGCCGCGATTCCGGCCACCATGAAGAGAACCACGGCGATCCAGGCGAGCGCCGGATGCAGTACGGGTAGAACGTCCTTTCTGCCGATTTTCGACGTGACGAGGGTGATGTAAGCCGAGGTGAGGATTAGACAAAGCCCGATGTGAAACTTCGCGTGATCGTACAAGAGCTCCAGTTTCTTGAGGTTCGCATCCATTTCGTCCTCCTGTGCCGCGTTATGTGAATCCCCTGGAACAGATTACTAGCTCAGACACCAACTTGGCAATGCACCGCACGGCGGTCGTTAATCTACCAGAGCGCGCCCGTCACGCGCGCAACGACCGCGTCAGCGTCGGCGCGTCTCCCGCCTAGTACCCCAGCGCCGCGCCGATCATCAGCACGCAGATCCGCCCGGGGATCTTCTCGTTCTCGATGACGAGGACCTTGCCGCACTGGCGGTCCGGCCCGCGGCAGGCGGCGTTGTCGCAGCGCCCGGTGAGGGCGCAGGGCGTCCTCATGCCGAGGTGGCGGCACTCCTGCAACGCAGCGACGTTCCGCAGCCGCTCGAATGCGGCGGCGATGTCGGGAACGATCTTGTTGACGCCGGCGACGAGGAAGAGCTTGCCTGCGCCGAACGCGTAAGCGGAGATGCGGTTGCCGCTGCCGTCCGCGTTGACGATCTCGCCGCCTTCGGTGATGGCGTTGATGCCGCCGACGAAATAATCGGCGATCGTGGCGCGGCGGCGCGCGCGGGTGCGCTCGTCGGGATCGTCCACCGCCTTCACGCGCGGGCGCAGCCAGTCGTAAGGCCCGTCCTTCAGCGCGTCGAGAAAGCCGATTTGCTCGAGCGTCGTCGAGCCGCCGTTCATCACCGTCGCGCCGGCCGGGATGCGCGAGAGCAGAAAGGCGACGGCGGACGCGCCGTCCGCGCAATATTCGAGGGCCATGCCGCGCCGCCCGAGCTCGTGCTTGAGCCGCGCGACGACATCGGGAACGCCGCTCACGGCGGAAGCGACCGCGATCCCGGCAGGGACGCGGATTTCATTCATCGGCCTGCACCGGCTTCCCGGCGAGAAAGAAATCCGCGAAAAGCCTCTCCCACTTCTCGCCCTCGTCGAGCGCGAGCACCGGGTCGATGATCTCGTACTTGAACTTGTTGAGCGGGCTGTCGACGGCCATGTTCGTGGGGACGCGGTTGACGCTCTTGTAGATCTCCTGCCCTTCCCTCGACAGCACGAACTCGGCGAGGAGCAGCGCCGCGTGGGGCCGCGGCGCGTGCCTGGCGACCCCGATCGCGGCCGCCTGGCCGAACGCCGGTTGCAGCGGCTTCCAGTCGACCGGCGCGCCTTTCAACTTCAGGGTCTCGATGTTGTTGTTGTACGCGGTGAGGAAGAACCCCACTTCGCCCGAGGCGACGAGCTGCGCGGTGTGGATGTGGCCGTGGCGAATCTCCGGCTTCATCGCGGCGAGCTTGCGGAAGTAGGCAAGTCCCTTTTGCTCCCCCATCGCCTTGGCCACCGCGGCGAACCAAGTCACGTCGGTGCCCTCGATCGTGATGCGCCCCGTCCAGCGCGGATGCAGCAGTTCCTCGTACGCCGCCGGCACTTCGTCGGGCTTGACCCGATTGGTGTTGTAGCCCATCACGAAGAACACGAACCGGTCGGCGACGTACTGGCGATGGCCCCGAGGGAGGGCGGCCGGCACGATTTCGCGCAGCACCGGCGTATAGAAATCCTCGAGCAGCTGCTCCCGCCGCAGCGCCTCCAGATGATTCGCGCTGCTCTCGAACACGTCGGCCTCGTAGCGCCGGCCGCGGGCCTCGGCGACGGCGCGCTGGACGATCTTTTCGGAGGAGGTGCGCCAATGGACGAGCCGTACGCCGTATTTCCGCTCGAACGCGGCGCCGAACGCCTTGCCGTCGGCGACCGTCATCGTGCTGTAGAGCACGACCTGCCGTTCCTTCTTCGCGCCCGCGATGAGCCGCGCCTCGCGATCGGCGCCCTGGTACGTGTAGATGTCCCGGCTGGAAGGGGTCTGCGCGAAGGCGGCCGCCGCGAGGCACGCGAGCACGGCGGCGAGGCAGGGCGGACGCTTCATGAGGGGACGAAGTGCAATCGCGTCGCTCGACAAATTGCCGATATTACGGTGTACATTATCGGCGCTGTCAAACCCGGCCGGAACCCTCGTTCTTCCAAGCGGAACACGATCCTTCACCGCGGGAGCAACACACCATGACCGACACCGCCCACCCCATCCGCATACGCAAGATCGGCCACGTCGGCCTTTACTGCCGCGACCTCGCGAAAATGGTCGATTTCTACACGCGCGTGCTCGGCTTCAAGGTCTCCGACGTCAACGAAAAAGGGATGAAAAGGGATGACGTTCCTGCGCTTCGGCGGCGACCACCACAGTTTCGTGCTGGCCAGGATGGCCGACGACGAGCAGAAAAAAGGCGCCGGTGCGACGCTCCTCCAGCAGATCGCGATGGAGGTCGCCAGCCTCGACGCGCTGAAGCGCATCCGGAAATACCTCCTTTCGCAGGGCGTGAACGTCCGCGGCAAGATCAAGCACGAAGGGCCGGGCAACGACTACACCTTCGACTTCGACGATCCGGAAGGGAACCGCCTGCAGTTCTTCAGCGACATGGACCGCATCGGCTGGGACGGAAAGAGCCGGCCGAAGGGAGAGTGGAAGCGCTTCGAGGTCGACGACTAGCGCGTGATGGCTCTGATTGATGGCATTCAGGTTTTAGACCTTCCCTAGTTGAGCCACTTCTCGACGGTCTTCGAAGCAGGCGCCGGGCGGATGAGTAGGCCGGTCGTCGAAACCCGCAGCTCGAGCTCCGCGGGCTCGTTGACCGGGACGAATGCGGCCGAGCCGTATTCGACGTCGAGGAAGGGCGCAAGGAACGTGTAGCGCTTGCGCAGATCGAACAGATCCACGGGCTTCTCCCGACCGAGCGGATGCAGCGTGCGCGGGGCGGAGCGTTCCTGCTCGATCCCCCGAAACCTTCCCCCGACCCGGTCGAGCTCGTAGGCGGTGGAAAGGCCGAGCAGGTTCGCGAGCGCGTGCCACTTGAGGATGCGCGCGTCCACGTAGATCTCGTCCCCGGAGATCGGGTAGGTCGCCATGCGCCCGTCGGGAAAGCGCAGCGTGGCCGCGAACTGCTGCGGGCCGTAGGGACGCACCGCGATGCGGGCGGCGAGCTCCTCGCGCGCGAGCGAGCGGTAGCCCTGGATGCCGACGGTGATCGTGCCCTCGAGGAGCCCCAGCGCAATGAGCAGCAGCCCCAGGAGCGTCCGCGACACGAAGCGCAAGGGGTGCAGGCCGAAGAGCGCGGTCAAGCCCGCGAGCACGAGGATCGCGCCCAGCGACAGGAGCACCGCCGCGCCGAGCAGCCACGGCAGGCTCGCGGAGTGAGACAGGAAGCCCAGTTCCGGTATGTCAGGCACGGTGCCGAATCATAACCCCATGTAGAGCTTGTGGATCAGCTCGTTGTTGGCGAGATCCTCGCGCGAAGCGCCCTCGTACTCGATCCTGCCGTGCACGATCACGTAGCCGCGGTCGGCGATGCGGATCGCCTGGTTGAAGTTCTGCTCCGCCATCAGCACGGTGAGCCCGTAGCCCACTTTCAGCTCCCGGATCTTGTCGATCGTATGGATCACGAGGATGGGCGCGAGGCCCACCGAAGGCTCGTCGATCAGGAGAATCTTCGGGGCCGTCATCAGGGCGCGGGCGAGCGTCAGCATCTGCTGCTCGCCGCCGCTCATGCTGCCGGCGAGCTGCCTGCGCCGCTCGGCAAGGCGAGGGAAAGTCTCGAAGCAGAATTCCAGGTTCTTCGCGATCAGGGCGCGCGCACTGGGGCGGTACGCCCCGAGCAGGAGGTTTTCCTCGACGGTGAGCCGCGGGAAAAGCCGCCGCCCCTCGGGCACGAGCGCGATGCCGAGGTCCACGATCTGCTCGGGCGCGCGGCCTGCGAGGTCGTGCTCGACGCCGTCGACGACCGCGCTGATTCGCCCGGCGCTCGGCGGAACGATGCCCATGATGCACTTCATGAGCGTGCTCTTGCCGTTGCCGTTGGTGCCGAGGAGCGTCACCGTCTCCCCGTCCTCCACCGCGAGCGAAATGCGGTCGAGCACCTGCACCGCGCCGTAGCCCGCGCAAAGGCCCTCGACGCGGAGGCTATTCCCCAAGGTAGGCCTTCACGACTTCGGCGTTGCCGACCACGACTTGAGGGTCGCCGTCGGCGATCTTGCGCCCGGCGACGAGCACCGCGATGCGCTCGGAGAATTTCATCACCGCGCGCATCACGTGCTCGATCATGATGACTGCGACGCCCTGCTCCTTCAGGCCGAAGAGGAGCGCGAGGACGTCGTCCACTTCGGAGGCGGAGAGCCCGGCCATGGCTTCGTCGGAAATGAGGAGCTTCGGCTTCGCCGCCATGGCGCGCGCGAGCTCGAGCTTTCTCATGTCCACCTGGGTGAGGCCGCCCGACATCGCGCGCGCCCGCCCCGCGAGACCCACCTGCTCGAGGATGCGCACCGCCTCCTCGACGATCCGAGCGGGGGCGAGCTTCTCGTGCCGGCGCGCGGCGTAGAGGAGCGGCACGCACAGATTGTCGAGCACCGTCATGCTGGCGAAGGGCTTGGGGATCTGGAAGCTGCGCGCGAGGCCCATGCGGATGCGCCTGTGCGCGGCATGCCCGCAGATGTCCTCGCCCTCGAAGCGGATACTGCCTTCCTCGTTCTTGAGCGTCCCGGCGATGCAATTGACGAGCGTGCTCTTGCCCGAGCCGTTCGGGCCGATGAGACCGACGCGCTCGCCGGGACGCACGACGAAGTCGACGCTCTCCAGCGCAGTGAAGCCGCCGAAGCGCTTCGTGACGCCTTCGACTTCGAGAAGCGCTGCGGCCATCATCTTCCCTTTCGCCGCCGCCAGGCGTCCACCCAGCCCATGATGCCGTTCGGGGCGAGCGTGACGAAGAGCACCAGCAGCACGCCCACGATGAGCAGGTTCCAGGCCGAGGAGACCGTCACCTGCACCAGCTGCTGCACGCTGCCGAGCAGCACCGCGCCGATGAGCGGCCCCATCCAGCTCATCATGCCGCCGATGAGCGGCATGGCGATGCTGTTCACGGCGTAGGAGAGGCTGAACGCGGAGCTCGGCTCGATGTACGAGAGGTAATAGGGAAAGGTGGTTCCCGCCATGCCCATCAGCGCGCAGCTCACCATGGTCGAGAAAATCTTGAGCCTCAAGGTCGGCACGCCCGAGCACTCGGCGGCGAGCTCGTCGTCGCGGATCGCGGCGAGCCCGCGGCCGAGCGTCGAGTGCTCGATCGCGCGGGCGACGACGAGCGCGAACGCCGCCATCACGAGCTGCACCGCGTAGATCAGGTGGATGTAGCGCGGCAGGCCGAAGGGAATCTCGCGGGGCTGCAGCACGTAGGCGCCGCGCGCCCCGCCGACGTAGTCCCAGTTCACGACGAAGATGTAGAGCACCACGGCGAGCGCCAGCGACGCGATTGCGAAGAAGACGCCGCGCAGGCGCAGCGTGAGATAGCCCAGGCCCAGTCCGGCGAGGCCCGCCACCAGCGTCCCGGCGACGATCCCCACCGGCAGCGGCGCCTTGAAGGCATTGTAGAAGAAGACCGTGGTGTAGGCGCCGATCGCGAAGAACGCGGCCGAGCCGAAATTCACGTAGCCGGTGTAACCCCCGAGGATGTTCCACGCGGTGGCGAGGATCACGAAGAGAAGCACGGTGTAGGCGGCCGTGAAGAAATAGTCGTTCGGGATGAGCTGCGTGACCGCGGCGAGCGCGAGCGCGACGGCGAAGGCCACTGCGGCGAAGACCTTGTTGCTCATCGGCCCCTCATCTGCCCAAGAGCCCCGACGGGCGGAACGCGAGCGTGAGAAGCAGCAGGCCGAAGGAGACGGCCGGCGCCCACGAGGGCCCGAAAAACGTCGAGGTGAAGGACTCGGCGAGCCCGAGCACTAAGGCGCCGAGCAGCGTGCCGAGAATCGAGCCCATGCCACCGAGCACGCACACGGCGAACACCAGGCCGATGAATTCGCGCCCGATCGCCGGCTGCACCGGCTGGATCACGATGAGAAAGGCGCCGGCGACGCCCGCGGTCGCGATCGAGAGGGCAAAAGCGAGCTCCTTGACGCGCACGGGATTCACGCCCATCAGGCGCAGCGCGAGCTGGTCCTGCGCGACCGCGAGCACCGCCCGGCCGAAGAAGGTACGCGTGAGAAAGAGCTGAACGCCGATCACCATGACCATGGACACGAGGAAGGGCACGACCAGGCGCATCGGGAAATCGACCTCGCCCGCCCGCCAGGTCACGTCCCCGTAGCGCGTGTTCACCATGCGGTAATCCACGCCGAAGACGAGGACGAGCGCGACCTCGGTGATGAACAGGATGCCGAAGAAGAATGCGAGACCGCGCAGCGACTCCTGTCCGCGGCGCTCGAAACAGATGTAATAGATCCGGTACAGAACCATCCCCAGAAGGAAGAACAGCGGCGACACCGCCACCGAAACGACGATCGGATCGAATCCGAAGCGGTCGTTGACGATGTACGCGATGTAGGAACCGAGGATGATGAAGGCCGGGTGCGCGATGTTGACCACGTCGAGCATCCCGAACGAGATCGAGATGCCGACGCTCATCGCGGCGTAGAACCCGCCGAGCAAGAGGCCGGCAATGACGGCGTTGGCGAGCAACGCCCACGAGACTTCCATGCGAACATGCGAAGGAAACGGCACACCGGCGGGAAACCCGCCGGTGCCACTAGTGGTTAATCGTTATTTCTTGTTTTCGTGATAAGGCGCCTTCAGGTCCCCGGTCTTGTATTCCTTGGGGGAGAGCACCGTGAGGCGCCCGGGCTTCTTGAATTGCTCGACGTCGTTGCCGGTGATGCCGTGGTACTGGGTCATCATCACGCGAGGCGCGGCCCATTCGCCGTTCTTGGCGAATCCGACCCTGCCGACATAGGTGTCGAACGTGTTCTTGTGGATGTACTCGGCGAGCTTCGCCTGGTCGAGTCCCTTGGTCGCCGTGATCGCCTGATCGAGCACCTGCATCATCGCGTAGGCGTAGGGCGGCAGGTAGAAACCGAGCGGGTCCACGCCCTCCTTGGCCGCGCGCGCCTGGTACTTGGCGAGGAACTGCTCCAGGAAGGGAAATCTGCCGCCGAGATCGGGCGCATAGAACTCGTAGTTGACGACTCCGTTCAGGAGCGGTCCGAGCTGCGTCTTCAGCGCGGCGAACTGAGGTCCGACCAGGCCGCCGCCGAACATGCGCGTCTTGAGGCCCACTTCGTTCGCGGCGCGCACCATGCCCGCCGAATCCGGCGGATACGAAGCCACGAAGACGACCTCGGGGTTGGTCGCCTGGATCGCGCGCACGATCGGCGAGTAATCCACCGTGTTCGGCGGATAGGTCTTGTCGTAGACGATCTTGAGGCCCGTCTTCTTGGCGTGCTCGCGCGCGCCTTCGAGCGCCATCGCCGGGTATTCCGCGTCCGCGCCCACCAGCGCGACGGTCCTCGGCTTGGGATTCATGCTCATGGCTGCGTCGAAGAAGCCTTGCGACCAGCCGACCGCCGGGTTCGGCCCCGCCGGCATGATCTGGAAGTAGCGGTCGTAGTTGAACTTGGAATTGACGTTCAAGCCGAACAGCGTCATGAAAGTGAGATTGCGCTGCATCATGATCGGCATCGCGGGCGCGATGACGTTGGTGCCGTAGCCCGACACCACGAGGTCGACCTTGTCCACATCGAGGAGCTTGGTATAGATGCTCGGGACGGTGGCGGGGCTGGTCTGGTCGTCGTAGTAGACGAACTCGACCTTGCGCCCGAGGATCCCGCCCTTGGCGTTGACGTCGTCGCGCCACAGCTCCATCGCGATCAGCGCCGCCTTCCCGTTGCCGGCGAGCGGCCCGGTGAGGCTCATGCCGAAGCCGATCTTGAGCGGCTGCTGCGCGAGCGCCGTGCCGGTCAGCGCGAGCCCGATGAACAGGGCGCCCAGCACGCGCCTGAGAGTGTTCGGAACATTATTGCCTAGCATGGTCTCCTCCTCGGTTGCGGAAAATCGGCGCAGGGGTTTCGAGGCTTTGCCCTCGTGCCCGCCTCCCCCTCTGGTCTGTCCCGGCGATTATGAAAGCGCCTCCGTATTTGTCAAGCAGTACTCCTACCACAGGCGCTCGCCGCGATCGAGCTTGGCGAGCATCTCCATCTGGAATTCCCTCGGCCCGAAGCCGAAGCGTTCGCCCGAGCGCTCGTAGAAGAACGGGCGATCGGTCTTCAGGCTGAATTCGCGCATCCACGCGAGCAGCGCCTCGTCCGGGTCGCGCCCGGCCGAGCGCAGGATATAGGCGGTTTTCGTTCTCCACCGCACCGGAATG
>WNGL01007859.1_pt1 | contig 12517 bp, 12 predicted proteins | sample 5400591 | NCBI WGS metagenome assembly WNGL01 (sample SAMN13153377, study PRJNA577476) | soil metagenome | isolation source: 80 cm soil or saprolite under Garry oak tree replicate 1 | place: USA:California | collected 2016-06-15
CCACCGGCCGAGACGTTTTCGGCCGCGAGGGCCCCGGTGAGCAGGAGCCGACCTTGATCCCCCCAGCCACCCTCCGCGGCGGAGGCGCGACCGGAGACCAGCGCTACGACGAGCGCGCAGATGACCGGCCCGAGCCGGCGAGACCAACGGCGAAGCGGCTGATCCATGGTGTTCCCCCTGGTGAGCCGACCAGCGGGTGCCCGGCTGGTCCGCGAAACGAATAGTAAACCATACTCAGCGCTCTCGCGGGACGAAGTGGCTCGCACCTGGACCCGCGCCGAGCGCTCGACACTGAAGGAGGCCGAGGTCACGTCGTCGAGCGTGGCGGCCCCCTCGGGCGCATGCGCCGGGTGGCGCCGGAGGGGCACACGTGCGCCTTGCACGAGAAGGCGACCAGCCGTTCGAAACCGCAGTCGGGACAGCGGGCTCGGGCGAACCCCCGAGGCGTTGGGAGGCGGGCACCGCGGCCCGCATCGCAAAGGCTGGGCCTCATGATCGGGGGCGAGGCGCGGGGCTAGGATCTCCCGAGGTCGAGCAAGGCGCCGAGGGTCTCGTCGGCCGTCTTCAGCGTCACCAGGTTGGCCCGGAAGGACGCGGCCGCGAGCGATTGTTCGACGGACTCCTGGATCAGGTCCGTCCCGGAGGCGCCGACAATGGCCCGGTCCATCCGCGCCTCGAACTGCGGGTCGTTCTGCTTCACCACCGCCCCACGGACGCCGCCCGAGGGGACCTCCTGCGCTTCGACGCGACTCGGGACGAAGCCGCTGGTCTCCGCGTTCGCGACGTTGTTCGCCGACACCGCGAGCCGCAGCGACGCGATTTGGAGGCCAGACTGGGCGATGCTGGGGATTGAGCTCACGGACACCTCCGCCTACACGGCGCCTGTTCGATCATCGGCACGCAGCGCGGACGCGATAAGGGGGGGGGCGCACCCACCCCTCTCCCCTGCCCTCTCCCCGCTTTCGCGGGGCGAGGGAGTTTGGAAGCTGCCCTCTTCCCTCAGGGAGAGGGCCGTCCGCTTGACCGGACATGCATCCGTTTTATAGGATTTCGTCCGTTGTCCCGGACCCCCTGATTGCCGATGGAGATCGAGAGATGACCCGAAACGCGCAACTGATCCGGATCGTCGCCTTGCTGGCGGCGGTCGCCACGGCAGCCCACGCCCCTCCGGCGCGCGCCGACGCCGCGGCGGTGACGCTCCTCAACGTGTCGTACGACCCGACACGCGAGCTCTACGACGGCGTGAACGCCGCCTTCGCCAGCCAGTGGAAGGCGAAGAACGGCCAGGCCGTGATCGTGAAGCAGTCGCACGGCGGCTCGGGCAAGCAAGCGCGCAGCGTCGTCGACGGGCTCGAGGCCGACGTCATCACGCTGGCGCTCGCCTACGACGTCGACGCGGTGGCCAGGGCGGGCCTGCTGGCGCCAGGCTGGCAGCGGCGCCTTCCGCAGAACGCCTCGCCCTACACGTCGACCATCGTCTTCCTCGTCCGCAAGGGGAACCCCAAGCACCTCCAGGACTGGGACGACCTCGTGAAGCCTGGCGTCCAGGTCATCAGCCCGAACCCCAAGACCTCCGGGGGCGCGCGCTGGAACTACCTCGCTGCGTGGGCGCACGCGGCGAGGAAGCACGGCGGCGACGAGGCGAAGGCGAAGGAGTTCGTGAAGGCCCTGTACAGGAACGTGCCGGTGCTCGACTCCGGCGCGCGCGGCGCGACGACGACGTTCGTCGAGCGCGGGATCGGCGACGTCTTGCTCGCCTGGGAGAACGAGGCGTTCCTCGCGGTGGAGCGGCTCGGAAAGGGGCGGTTCGAGATCGTGGTCCCCACGTCGAGCATCCTGGCCGAGCCGCCGGTGGCGGTGGTCGACCGCAACGTCGACCGGCACGGGACGCGCGCGGTGGCGCAGGCGTACCTCGAGTTCCTCTACACGCCCGAAGGGCAGGAGATCGCGGCGAAGAACTTCTACCGGCCGCGCGACCCGGCCGTCGCGGCGAGGTACGCGGCGCGGTTCCCGAAGATCGAGCTCGTGACGGTGGACGGCGCGTTCGGCGGCTGGACCCAGGCGCAGGCCAAGCACTTCGCAGACGGCGGCGTGTTCGACCAGATCTACACACCGGGATCCTAGCGAACGTCGCACGGCGCCCGTTACAGCCGGCTCGCCGTGAGGCTGTCCAGCTCGCCGTCCGCGAGGGGGAAGACCCGCACGCGCCGCGGCGAGAGGTGGACGACCTCGCCGGGGACGAGGCTCAGCGCCTCGATCTTGCGCGTGTCGAGCTCGAGCTCCAGGGCGCCGGCATATCCGGGGGCCGTGAGCTCGACGCGCGCCGCGGCGCCGAGCGCGACGATCCGCACCACGCGCGCCGCGAAGCTGCCCGGCAGCGCGGCGCGATGAAGATCGATCTCGTGCGGGCGGACGTACAGGTGCGCCGCCGATCGGCCGGAGGCGCTGGGGGCTGCGAACTCGAGGTCGTTGACGAAGGCGCGCCCACCCTCGACGTGGCCGAGGAAGACGTTGACCGCGCCGAGGAACCGCATCACGAACGGGCTGGCGGGGTTCTCGAAGACCTCCGCTGGTGAGCCGACCTGCTCGACGCGCCCCGCGTTCATGAGCACCACCCGATCGGCGACCTCGAAGGCCTCCTCCTGATCGTGCGTGACGAACACGCTCGTGACCCGCAGCTCGTCGTGCAGGCTGCGCAGCCACCGGCGCAGCTCCTGCCGCACCCGCGCGTCGAGCGCCCCGAACGGCTCGTCGAGGAGCAGGATGCGCGGGGAGGTCGCCAGGGCCCGGGCGAGCGCGACCCGCTGGCGCTGCCCGCCGGAGAGCTGGTGCGGGTAGCGGCCGCGCAGGCCGTCCAGCTGCACCAGGTGGAGCAGCTCGTCCACCCGCGCGGCGACCTCGGCCCTCGGCGCCTTGCGAGCCTCCAGCGCGAAGCCGACGTTGTCGGCCACCGTCATGTGGCGGAAGAGCGCGTAGTGCTGGAAGACGAGGCCGACGTTCCGTTCGCGCGGGCTGCGCGACGAGACCTCCTCGCCGCCGTGCCGCACCTCGCCCGCATCGGCGGTCTCGAGCCCCGCCAGGATGCGCAGGAGCGTCGTCTTCCCGCAGCCCGACGGGCCGAGCAGCGCCACCAGCTCGCCCTCCGGGATGTCGAGGGAGACGTCGCGCAGGACGGGGTGGCCGTCGAAGGCCTTGGAGAGACCTCGGATCGCGATGCTCATCGGGCGCTCCGGCGCGCCGCTTCGCGGCGAGCGGTCCGTTGCCTCCACTCGAGCGTCTTCTTCGCAAAGAGCGTCACGAGGGCCAGCAGGAAGAGGAGGGACGCCACCGCGAAGGCGGCGCGGAAGGAATACTCGTTGTAGAGGATCTCGACGTGCAGGGGCAGCGTGTTGGTCATGCCGCGGATGTGGCCCGAGACGACCGAGACGGCGCCGAACTCGCCCATCGCGCGCGCGTTGCAGAGGATGACGCCGTACAGGAGACTCCACTTCACGTTGGGCAGCGTCACCTGCCTGAAGATCTGCCAGCCGGTGGCCCCCAGCACGAGCGCCGCCTCCTCCTCGTCGGTGCCCTGCGCCTCCATGAAAGGGATGAGCTCGCGGGCGACGAACGGGAACGTCACGAACACCGTCGCGAGCACGATGCCCGGCACCGCGAAGATGATCTTCACCCCGTGGTCGTCGAGCCACGGGCCGAACCAGCCGTGCGAGCCGAAGAGGAGCACGGTGACCATGCCCGAGATGACCGGCGAGACGCCGAACGGCAGGTCGATGAGCGCCAGCAGGACGCTGCGCCCCGGGTAGCGGAACCGCGTCAGCGACCACGCCGCCGCGACGCCGAAGGTGGCGTTCAGCGGGACCGCGATCGCCGCGACGAGCAGCGTGAGCCGGATCGCCGCCCGCGCGTCCTCATCGACGATCGCCTTCCACCACAGGGCAACGCCGTCGCGCAGCGCCTCGACCACCACCGCCGCCGCCGGGACGACCACGAAGGCCGCCAGGAAGAGCAGCGCCGAGACGATGAGCCCCCACTTCACCATCGGCGGATCCTCGGTCGCGCGCCGCGGGCAACCAACGCCAGGCGCCGGCGCGGCCACGGTCACCTCGCCAGCGCGGGCGAGCGACGTCGTGGCGCCGCTCACGCGAACCCCGCGCGCGACCGCGTCCAGCTCTGCAGCCGCTGGATGGCGAGGAGGAGGAGGAACGAGGTCACCAGCAGCACGTTCGCGATGGCCGCCGCCCCGGCGTAGTCGAACGCCTCGAGCCGCGTCATGATGAGGAGCGGCGCGATCTCGGTGCGCAGCGGCATGTTGCCGGAGATGAAGACCACCGAGCCGTACTCGCCGAGCGCACGCGCGAAGGCGAGCGCGAAGCCGGTCAGCGCGGCGGGGAGGATCGCGGGGAGGATCACCCGCCGGAACGTGTACCAGCGCCCGGCGCCGAGGGTCGCCGCCGCCTCCTCCAGCTCAGCGTCCACGTCCTCCAGGACGGGCTGCACCGTGCGGATGACGAACGGCAGCCCGATGAAGGTGAGGGCGATGGTGACGCCGAGCGGGGTGTAGGCGGCCTTCACGCCCAGCGGCTCGAGCCAGCGCCCGATCCACCCGTTGCGCGAGTAGACCGCGGTGAGGGCGATGCCGCTCACCGCGGTCGGCAGCGCGAACGGCAGGTCCACGATCGCGTCGACGAGCGACCGCCCGGGGAATGGATAACGGGCGAGGACCCAGGCGACGAGGACGCCGAACACGACGTTCACCGCGGCTGCGATGAGCGACGCGCCGAACGAGAGCCGGTACGACGCGAGCGCTCGCGGCGAGGCCACGATCGGCCACAGCTCGCCCCACGAGAGCGCGCTCTGCCGGAACGCCAGCGTCGACAGCGGCAGCAGCACCACCACGGATAGGTAGAGCACCGTGACGCCGGTGGAGAGACCGAAGCCTGGCAACACGCCGCGGACGAGCGGCCGCCGCTGGCGGCGCTTCACCGTCACGTGCCGGACCGCTGCGCGAGGCGGTCGACGTGGAGCCCGCACTCGGTCTTCTCGCGCCCGCGCCAGCGCCCGGCGCGCGGGTCCTCGCCGGCCTTGACCGGCGTGGTGCACGGGGCGCAGCCGATGCTGTGGTACCCCTGCTCGTGGAGGGGGTTCGTCGGCACGGACAGGCGCTGGAGTCGGTCCCGGACCTGGGCCTCGGTCCAGGCGGCGAGCGGGTTCACCTTCACCAGGCCGAAGCGGCCGTCCCACTCGACGACGCGCGCGTTCGCCCGGTCCGGCGTCTGGTCGCGCCGGATCCCGGTCACCCAGGCGCCGAGGCCAGCCAGCGCCTCGCGCAGCGGCAGCACCTTGCGGGCGTGGCAGCAGGCGTCGGGATCGAGCTGCCACGGCGGCTTCGCGGCGGGGTCGACCGGGGGGAGGTTGGTCCGCTTGCCCTCGATGACGAGGTGATACCGCTGCTCGAGCTGCTTCCAGAGCGCGTACGTCTCAGGGAAGAGGTACCCCGTGTCGAGCGTGAACACGCGGACGGGCAGCTGCGCGCGCGCGATGACGTCGACGAGCAAGCAGTCCTCGGCTCCGAAGCTGTTCGCGAGCGCGATCGCGCCAGGATGACGTTCGGCAACCGCCTCCAGGATCGCCTCCGGCGGCTGCCCTTCCAGCGCGTCGGCGAGGGGGCCGATCTCCTCCCGCGTGAGCGCGCTCACAGGATCATCCCCGCGCCGACGGTGTCATTGGTCGCCTCGTCCACCACGATGAAGGCCCCCGTGGCGCGGTTCTCGGCGTAGGGATCGGCGGCGATGGGCTGGGCGAGCTTCAGCGTGACGCGCCCGAGGTCGTTCACTGCCAGCGTCGGAGCTGGTTCCTGGCGCAGCGCCGCCAGATCGACGCGCCACGCGATCTCAGAGAACTGGCCCGTCGTCTCGCGCGTGGTGTGGCGGACGACGTAGCGCCGCACCGTCGAGAGCGGACGCTCCGACAGCCAGCACACGACCGCGTCGACGCTGCGGGTCACCGCCGGTCCATCGCCGGCGCGCGCCAACAGGTCGCCGCGCGAGACGTCGACCTCGTCGTGGAGGACGAGCGTCACCGACTGTCCGCTGCCGGCGCGGCGCAGCCGCAGCTCGCCCAGCCAGATCTCCTTCACCCGGGAGGTCCGCCTGGACGGCAGTACCTCGATCTCGTCCCCGACCGCGATCTCGCCCGACTCGACCCGACCGGCGAAGCCGCGGAAGTCGTGGTGCCCGGCCGTGTGCGGCCGGCAGACCCACTGCACCGGGAACCGGAAGCGCTCCGCCCCCGCTGCGTGCGCGGCGGGCGTGGATTCGAGGATCTCGAGCAGCGTCGGGCCGCCGTACCAGGCGAGGTTCGAGCCGCGCTCCACCACCCCGTCGCCGCCGAAGGCGGAGATCGGGATGAACCGGACGTCCTCTATCCCGAGCTTGCCGGCGAAGGCGCGGTACTCGGCCTCGATGCCCACGAAGCGCTCGCGCGACCAGCCGACGAGGTCCATCTTGTTCACGGCGACCACGAGGTGCCGGATGCCGACGCGATGGGCGATGTAAGAGTGCCGCAGCGTCTGGGTGAGCACGCCCTTGCGGGCGTCGACCAGGATGATGGCCAGGTCCGCGGTCGAGGCCGCGGTCACCATGTTGCGCGTGTACTGCTCGTGCCCCGGCGCGTCGGCGATGATGTACTTGCGCGTCCCCGTCGAGAAGTAGCGGTAGGCGACGTCGATCGTGATCCCCTGCTCCCGCTCGGCCTGCAGCCCGTCGGTGAGCAGGGACAGGTCGACGGCGTCGAGGCCGCGCCGGCGGGACGTGCGCTCGATGGCCCGGAGCGCGTCCGCGAGGACGGATCGCGTGTCGACGAGGAGCCGTCCGATGAGCGTGCTCTTCCCGTCGTCCACGCTGCCACAGGTGAGGAACCGCAGGAGCCCCTCGTCGGCCGGGGCCTCCGCGAGCTGCTGCTGGACCGCGCTCATCAGAAGTACCCTTCCCTCTTGCGCTGCTCCATCGAGACGTCCGAGGTCTGGTCGTCGAGCCGGGTCGCGCCGCGCTCGGTGACGGTGGTGGTGGCGGTCTCGATCACGATCTGCGCGACCGTCGTGGCAAGGGACTCGACCGGCGCGGTGCAGGTGATGTCGCCGACCGTTCGGAAGCGGACCGAGAGCTCCTCGACGCGCTCGCCCGGCCGCGCCGGAGTCACCGCGGTGACCGGGACGATCGCACCGCTGCGGCGGACCACCGGCCGTCGATGCGCGAAGTAGATCGAGGGCAGCTCCAGCTGCTCCCGCGCGATGTACTGCCACACGTCGAGCTCGGTCCAGTTCGAGATGGGAAAGGCGCGGATGTGCTCGCCCTGCCGGATCCGCGCGTTGTAGAGGCTCCACAGCTCGGGCCGCTGGCTCTTGGGGTCCCACTGACCGAGCTCATCGCGGAAGGAGAAGACGCGCTCCTTGGCGCGCGCCTTCTCCTCGTCGCGCCGCGCGCCGCCGATGCACGCGTCGAAGCCGAGCTCGGCGATCGCGTCCAGCAGCGTCACCGACTGGTGCTTGTTGCGCGGCGCGAGCGGGTGCGCGAGCACCACCCTCCCGGAGCTGATGGAGTCCTCGAGCGAGCGGACGATGAGCCGTTCGTTCAGCTCCCGTGCGCGGCGGTCGCGGAACGCGATCACCTCCGGATAGTTATGGCCCGTGTCGATGTGGAGGAGCGGGAACGGGAAGCGCGCCGGGCGAAACGCCTTCTCCGCCAGCCGCAGCAGGCACACCGAGTCCTTGCCCCCCGAGAAGAGCAGGGCCGGGTGCGTGCACTGGCCGGCGACCTCACGGAGGACGTGGATGGCCTCCGCCTCCAGCCAGTCTAGATGGGAGAGCGCGGCGCGGGCGGCGGAGAGCACGGGCTGGAGACCTCGGCGAGCGGGACTGGACGACCATCCGTCATAACGGACGTCGGCCATCCTAGGGAGCGCAAGCCCCTTCCGTCAAGGGGGCGCACCCCGTCCGCTCTAACGGAAGAGGTCGGCGGGGACGGGCCCCGCACCGGGCCGCGCGCGCGCGTACACCTCGAGGAGCCTCCTCACCGCGCTCCGCCCACCCTCCCCCATCCCCACGGAGAAGTCGTTCACGTACAGGTCGACGTGCTGGCGCATGACCGCCTCGTCCATCTCCTGCGCGTGTCTCTTGACGTAATCGGTGATGAGCGGATACGCGCCGAGCGCTTGCTCGACGCTCTCGCGGATGAGCCGGTCCACGTCGCGCGCGAGCTGCGGGCCGAGGCCTCGCCGCGCGACGATCCCACCGAGCGGGACGGGCGAGCCCGTCTCCGCCTCCCAGTGCTCGCCCAGGTCGCGCAGCTTCACCAGGCCCTTCGCCTGGTAGGTGAACCGGCCCTCGTGGATGATGACCCCGGCATCGACGGCGCCACTGCGGACCGCCTCCTCGATCTCCGAGAACACCATGAATCGCTTGCGCGCGGCCTGCGGGTAGGCGAGCGAGAACAAGAGATGAGCGGTGGTGTGCTCGCCCGGGATGGCCACCGTCGCCGTGTCCGGCTTCAGGTCCGTGCGGTCGGGCCGCGCGACGAGCAGCGGGCCGACGCCGCGCCCGAGCGCACCGCCCGAGTCGAGCAGGAGGTAGTCCTTCGCGACCAGCGGCAGCACGCCGTAGCTGATCTTCGTGACGTCGAGCCGCCCCTCCAGCGCCCACTGGTTCAGCGTCTGCACGTCCTCCAGCACCGGCTCGAACCGGAGCCCGCCGGTCTCGACGCGCCCGTTCACCAGCGCGTCGAAGATGAACGTGTCGTTCGGGCAAGGAGAGAAGCCGAGCGCGAGGGTCCGCCGGTTCATTTCGCGCTGGTGGCCGCGCCGCTGAAGCTGCTCCCGCCGATGCTGAAGATCGCCTTCAGGTCCTCGTCGGTGAAGACGATGCCGCCGCCGAAGAAGACGTCCTGGCCGACGGCGAACTTCGGGCCGCCCGGAAAGTGCCCGGCGCGCCAGGCATTGAGGAAGTCGTCCGTGCCGACCGTGGCATAGAGGTACTTGAAGAAGCTGTAGTCGGCCCAGAGCTTGGCGCGCGGGAAGGTGGGCCGGTCGGGCCGGGCGAACTGGTAGAGGCTGATGGAGAGCTTGAGCCGGTCGTCGAGCAGGTGCAGGTCGGCGCCGGCGCCGCCCGAGCTCTCGATGAGGCCGATGCGGAAGGTGGCCGGACCGAAGCGCTTCGCGAACTGGACCGAGAAGCTGACCTTCTGCTCGGTGATGGTGCGGGTGGTGGTGGTGCTGGCCGTCCCGGCCGGCGTCGAGCTGTCGATCCTCTCGATCGTCTGGGTGTTCACGCCGCGCGGATCGCTCACGATCTCGACGAGGTAATACTTGTCCGGGCGGGGGATGAGCGCGAACCCGGCGTAGGTCTTGGAGCCGCTCTGGGTGAGCAGCCACTCCGAGCGCAGGTTCACCTGGATCTGCAGCTTGTTGAGGCGGTCGACGTAGTCGGAGACGGTCTCGATCGTGCCGGAGAGCTTCTCGCCCAGCCGCTCGTCGTTGAGGAGCTTGCCGGCGACGCCCTTCCCCTCCCCGATGTTCTTCGCGACCTTCTCCACCTGCTCCATCGAGCTGTTGAGGCGCTTCAGCGAGGACCGCGCATCCGCCATCGTCTGCTTCAGCCCCTCGTCGGCGTCGCTCCCCACGAGCTGCTGGACGCTCTTCAGCACCTCGTCGAGGCGCGAGCTCGCCTGCTCGATGTTCTTCGCGATGTTGTGGTAGCGCTGCTGGTCGGCCTCGGCCACGCCCGCCAGCGTGCCGGTGAAGCTCTGCGTGTTGTCGAGGATGGCGGCGATCTTCTCCTGCCCGTCGCCCACGCTCTCGTTGATGCGCGAGCTCACCTGCTCCAGGTTCTTGATGATCTGCCGGATGGAGCCCTGCGAGCCGGCCACCATTTCGCTGAGCTCGCGGGTGACGTTCTGCACGTCGACCGAGATCTTTGCCATCGAGTCGAGCAGCTTCGCGACGCTGGTCGACTCGAGGGCGCACTTCACCTCGCGGTCGCGCTCGGGGAGGTCCCGCAGCGAGGGCGCCCTGGGCGTGCCGGGCGCGAGGTCGAGCAGCGCATCGGGGAGGAGCGTCGAGGGGAAGCGCTTCGTGAAGCAGGCGTCGGCCCGGATGTCGATGTCGCGCTTCACCCGGATGTCGAGGCGGGCGCGGGCCTGGTCGAGCGTGATGCGCTCTACCTCGCCCACCTGGATACCGGCGATCTGGACGCGGCTCTTCCAGGTGAGCCCGGTCGCGTCCTCGTAATAGGTGTAGACGAGGTAGGTGTCCTTCTCCGAGTAGCCGCCCTTCCGGAAGAAGGTGAAGGCGACCAGGAAGGCGACCCCGCACACGGCGACGAGCAGTCCGACGGCGAAGGCCTTGTTGAGGAGAGGTCGGGTCATCGAGAGCCGCTACTGCTTTTCGAACCACAAGGAGAGGTAGTGCCGCACGTAGGGGTGCTCGCTCTGGCGCACCTCCTCGGGGGTGCCCTGGGCGGCCAGGTGGCCATCGTAGAGCACCGCCATCTTGTCGGCCACCTTGAAGGCGCTCGCGATGTCGTGGGAGATGACCATGCTCGTGACGCCCAGCCGCTGCTTGGCGGCCATGATCATCTCGTCGACATAGGCGGTGGTGATGGGATCGAGCCCGGTGGTGGGCTCGTCGTAGAGCACGACCTTGGGGTCGTGCACCACCGCCCGGGCCAGGGCGACCCGCTTGCGCATGCCGCCCGAGAGCTCGGCCGGGAATTTCCCCAACACGTCTTCGTCGAGGTCGACCACCTTCAGCTTCGCCACCACCCGCTCGCGGAGCTCGTCGGAGCGGATCCCACGCTGCCGCTCGCGCAGCGGGAAGGCCACGTTGTCGTACACGGTCATCGAGTCGAAGAGGGCCGCCCCCTGGAACACCATCCCGAACATGCGCCGCGACTCGGTGAGCGCCCGTCCCTCCAGCTTCGGGATCTCGATACCGTCGACGAGCACCGTCCCGCTGTCGGGCTTCAGCAACCCGATGACGTGCTTCATGAGCACCGTCTTGCCGGAGCCGGAGCCGCCCAGGACGACGAAGGTCGTGCCGCGCTCGACCGAGATGGTGATGCCGTCGAGGACCTTGTGGTCGCCGAACGACTTGTGGAGGTCCTTCACCTCGATCACGGGGTCACTTCCCCACCGCGCCGAGGGTCAGCGCATAGTCGACGATGAGGATGGCGATGGAGCTCATCACCACCGCGCGCGTCGTGCCCTCGCCTACGCCGCGCGAGCCTCCGGCCGGCTGGGTGCTGTAGCCGCGGTAGCAGGTGATGATGGCCACCACGCCGCCCATGATCACCGCCTTGTAGAGCCCGTGGATCACGTCATGCGGCTCCACCATGGTGCGGGTGTGCTCGATGAAGGGGCCGGGCGGGATGTTCGACACGAAGATCCCCATCAAATAGCCGCCCATGTACCCGACGGCGTTGAACAGCATGGTGAGGACCGGGAACATCACCAGCGCGGCGATGAAGCGCGGCACGGCCAGGTACTGCACCGGGTTCACCGCCATCGTCTCCATGGCATCGATCTGCTCGGTGACGCGCATGGTGCCGATCTCGGTGGCGATGGCGCTCCCCGATCGGCCGATGACCATGAGCGACGTCAGCACCGGAGCGAGCTCGCGGGCGAGGGCCAGCGCCACCGAGCCGCCCACGTACCCCTCGGCGCCGAACTGGGCCATGGCGTAGGTGACCTGCAGGGCGAAGACCATCCCGACGAAGAAGCCGGTGGTGGCGACGATGAAGGTGGAGCCGACGCCGATGGCCGCCATCTGCGCCAGCACGAGCTCGAGCCGAAACGGCGGGCGGACGAGCCACGCCATCGTCTCGCCTCCGAAGAGGATCATCCGCCCGAAGTCTTCGAACCAAGCCCGCACCCTGCTCACCGCGCCATTCTAGGCGAAGTGGGCCCGGGCGCTCGTTTTAGAGCGCGGCCCGGCGCCGCGAGCCGGCTCAGAGGTATCGGCGGGGCACGCGCCGGCCCACGGCGCACAGGATCTCGTAGGCGATGGTGCCGGCCTTCCCGGCCAGCTCGTCGGCGCTGATTCGCTCTTCTCCCTGCGCGCCGAGCAGGACCGCCTCGTCGCCGGCCTTCGCGCCCGGAACGTCCGTCACGTCGGCCATGAACATGTCCATGCAGACCGTGCCCGCGACGGGACAGCGGCGCCCACCCACCAACACCTCGGCGCGGCCGAAGCCGGGCCGCCCGGAGAGGCGCCGGGGGTAGCCATCGGCGTAACCGACCGGCAACGTGGCGATGCGGGAGGGCCGCTCGGCCACCCAGCGACCGCCGTAGGAGATGGCGGTGCCCGCAGGCACCGCCTTCACGTGCGTGAGGGCGGTCCGCCAGGTGAGCGCCGGCCGGAGGCGACCGGCGGCCTCGCGTGCCGCCTCCGAGAGGTGCGCCTGGCCGTCGAACGGCAGGTAGCCGTAGAGCATGATGCCGGGGCGGGTCAGATCCTGGCGTGCGGCCGG
>WNGL01009657.1_pt1 | contig 12516 bp, 10 predicted proteins | sample 5400591 | NCBI WGS metagenome assembly WNGL01 (sample SAMN13153377, study PRJNA577476) | soil metagenome | isolation source: 80 cm soil or saprolite under Garry oak tree replicate 1 | place: USA:California | collected 2016-06-15
CGCGCGACGATGGGACCGGCCCGCCCTCGGCCGCCTCGCTACTCCAGCCCGAGCTCCCGCATGAGTCGCCACAGAGTCGTGCGACTCACCCCGAGCGCGGCAGCCGCGGCGCCGCGGCGCCCGCGCGCGCCCCTCAGCGCGGCGACGACGTCCTCGACCCGGGGGTACACCCGCGTCGCGGAGGGATGGGTGGATCCGGCCGGCCCCGTGGAGAGCAGCGCCGGGAGCCTCGGGACAGAGGCGGGATCGCCGACTGCCTCCGCGGGCGCGTCGACCCGCGCGGCGGGCGCGACAGGGAGCGCCGTGATCTCGGGCGGCAGGTCCTCGGCGTGAATCGTCTGCCCGTCGCACACGGCGGTCGCACACTCGAGGGCGTTCTCGAGCTGGCGGACGTTGCCGGGCCAGTCGTAGGCGAGGAGCCCCCGCATCGCGCCCGGCGACAGGCGCAGCAGGCGCGCGCGGCGATCGCCGATGCGGTCGAGGACGTGGCCGATGAGCAGCTCGAGATCCTCCCTCCGCGCCCGGAGCGGGGGCAGGCGCAACGGAACGACGTTGAGCCTGTAGAACAGGTCCTCGCGGAAGGTCTTCCTCGCCGCGGCGCGAGCGAGGTCGTGGTGGGTGGCGGCGAGGACGCGGGCACGGAACGGCTGGGGGCTTGTGTCGCCCACTCGCTCGAACTGGCGCTCCTGGAGGACGCGCAGGAGCTTCACTTGAAGCTCGAGCGGCAGGTCGCCGATCTCGTCGAGGAAGAGCGTCCCGTCCTCGACGATCTCGAAGCGTCCCCGCTTGTCCCACCCAGCGCCGGTGAAGGCACCGCGGACGTGACCGAACAGCTCGCTCTCGAGGAGGTTCCCGGGGAGGGCGCCACAGTTCACGGCGACGAACGGCCTGCCCGCCCGGCGCGAGCGCGCGTGGATCGCCCGCGCGACGAGCTCCTTCCCGGTGCCGCTCTCGCCCGTGATGAGCACGGTCGCGTCGCTGTCGCGCAGGTGCTCGAGCAGGTCGAAGACGCGCCGCATACCCGCCGACCGCCCCACCATGCCCTCGAAGATCGTGGCGCGCTGCGGGTCGGAAGCGCCCACGGCCGGTGGCTCGGGCCGGACCACGATGATGAACGCGGCGGCGTCGACGCAGGGCTCGCACTGGCCACCGGACGCGATCGGCGCGCCTGTCAACGACACCCGGATCTGCGGGCCCTCGGCGGGGGCGACGAACCCGCGCCAGCCTTCCCGGCGCTGGCCCTCGAGCAGCGCGCGTCCGAACGGCGCGTCGGGCTCGAAGAGCCCTTCGCCGAGCACGGACGCCGCGGTCTTCCCCTGGAGCTGCTCGGACGACCGGCCGGTCAGCTCGGCCAGGTTCTGCGACACGCGCAGGATGGTGAACGCGCGATCGACGACCACGAGCCCGCGGCCGAGCGACGCCATCAGCGTCTCGGCACCCTGCCAGGGGGCGTCGGCGCCACAGTGGAGCGCGCCCTGGCCGGCCGCCTCGGCGTCGGTATCGCGGAAGGTCTCGACGGCTCCGATGGTCTGGCCGAGGCGGTTGCGGATCACGGCAGCGCGCTTTCGGACGCGCAGCGTCGTCTCGTTCTTCCGGAAGATCTCGACCGAGGCCGGCCCGATTGTTCCGCGCTCGAACACCCGGCACCCCTCGAGGCAGCGCGGGCACCGGAACGCCTCGAGGCAGTCCCGGCCCAGGACCTCCTCGCGGGTGAACCCGGTGAGCTGTTCCGCCCGCCGGTTGAAGAGGAGCAGGGTGCGGTCGGGATCGACCACGAAGACGGCGTCGGAGCTCGCGTCGGTGACCTGGTCGAGGAACGCTGCGGCCCCGTCGGCCTCACGGACGAGCCGCGTGAAATCCCGCTGGGCGGCCCTGATGCGCGTTGCAGCGGAAGATCTCGCCATGGTCCCTCTGAAACACGACGGAACGAATCGGGACACAGCGTAACCGTCTGAAACATAGCAAGCAAGGGTCCTGTTCGCCGCAGGTGAGATGGCTCCGCGACTACGGACACTTGGGCGGCGCGGACTCCTGGCACGGGCGGTGCTCCGGGTGCCGGTAGTGGGTCAGCTCTCCGAACATCGCGACATCGCGTCCGCCGCGCCTCGCTCCGCGGCGGGACGGCTGCTCCATCCACGCCCTTCGAGAACCCCAGCAGCGGAACCTCCTGAACTGCATCGAGAGCCGCCGCCAGACGACCTGACACGAGCGATCGCCGCCCACCTGCGGCGACCGGGGAGCACCGCATGTCCCAAGAAATGAGCCGCAGGACGTTCCTCCGCGTCACGGGCGGTACCGTCCTGGGAGGCCTCGCGGTCGGCGCGGTCGGCGGGCTCGCGCGCGACGCGAGCGCTGACGACTGGAAGGGCGTCACGCCCGACCGGATCGTCCCGTCGTTCTGCGAGCTCTGCTTCTGGAAGTGCGGCGTGCTCGCGTACGTCAAGGACGAGCGCGTGTACAAGATCGAGGGGAACCCGCGCCACCCGCTCTCGAACGGCATGCTCTGCCCGCGCGGCGCCGGCGCGGTCGGCGCGCTCTACGATCCGGATCGCCTGCGCCGGCCGCTCCTGCGCGTGTCCCACCGCGGCGAGCAGAAGTGGAAGGAGGCGACCTGGGAGGAGGCGCTCGACTTCACGGCGCGGCGGCTCGGCGAGGTCCGCGATCGGTTCGGCGCAGGCTCCATCGTCCTGTTCTCGCACGGGCACGGCGGCGGCTTCTTCAAGACCCTGCTCAAGGGGATGGGGAGCGGAAACGTCGTCGCGCCCTCGTACGACCAGTGCCGCGGCCCCCGCATGGCGGCGTTCGGCCTCACGTACGGCGCCGACCCGGGCGCGATCGAGACGCTGGACCTCGCGAACTCGAAGGCCATCGCGTTCATCGGGACCCACCTCGGCGAGAACATGCACAACACCGCGGTGCAGGACATGTCCGCCGCGAACGCGAAGGGCGCCGTGTTCATCACGGTCGATCCCCGCTTCTCGATCATCGCGAGCAAGTCGAAGTACTGGCTGCCCATCAAGCCCGGCACGGACACGGCCCTGCTCCTCGCGTGGGCGAACGTGCTCATCGCCGAGGGCCTGTACCAGAAGGAGTTCATCGAGAAGAACGCCATCGGCTTCGCCGAGCTCGCCAGTCACGTCGCGGACAAGACGCCCGAGTGGGCATACTTGCAGACCGGCCTCGAGCCTCAGCTCATCCGCGACACCGCGCGCGAGCTCGCCCGGGCCGCCCCCGCGGCGATGGTGCACCCCGGGCGCCACGTGGTCTGGTACGGCAACGACACCCAGCGCGTGCGCGCCGTCGCCATCGTCAACGCGCTCCTCGGCAACTGGGCGAAGCGGGGCGGCTTCTACCTGCCCGCCACGCTCGACGTGCCGGAGTACAAGACGCCGGCGTTCCCGCCCGCCGGGCACTTCGCGACGGGCCAGAAGTTCCCGCTGGCGAGCAGCGCGCTGGCGTACGACGCCTGCACCGCCACGAGCCCCCAGCCGGGCGAGGGGACGTCGGTGAAGGCGTGGATCGCTTACGGCTGCAACGTGCCGCTCACGCTGCCGAACACCGCGAGCGTGATCGAGACGATGCAGAAGCTCGAGCTCATCGTGGCGATCGACACGATGCCCGCCGAGATCACGGGCTGGGCCGACATCATCCTCCCGGAGAACACCTACCTCGAGCGGTACGACGAGCTGCACAACCCGCCGTACCGCACGCCCTACGTCGCGCTCCGCCAGCCGGCGGTCGCGTCGATGTACGACACGAAGCCGGGCTGGTGGATCGCGAAGCGGCTCGCCGAGAAGATGGGGCTCGGGCAGTACTTCCCGTGGAAGGACGGCGAGGAATACCTGCGGGCGCGCGTCGCGGCAGCGGGGCTCGACTTCGAGCAGCTCGCGCGGCACGGCGTGATCACCCGCGAGGCCAGCATCTACGACGCGTCGCCCGCGATGACGTTCAAGACGCCGAGCAAGAAGATCGAGCTCTACAGCAAGACGCTCGCCGACGCGGGCCTCGACCCGCTGCCCCAGTACGAGCCGCCGGAGGAGCCGCCCTCCGGGTACTTCCGGCTCCTCTTCGGCAGAGCGCCGGTGCACACGTTCTCGCGGACCACGAACAACCCTCAGCTCAGCGAGGTGATGCCCGAGAACGAGCTGTGGATGAACGCCGAGATGGCGCAGTCCCTCGGGCTGCGCGGCGGCGAGCGCGTCATGCTCGAGAACCAGGACCAGGTGAAGACCGGCCCCATCAAGCTGCGCGTCACCCAGCGGATCCGGCAGGACTGCGTCTACATGGTCCACGGCTTCGGCCGCGAGGATCGGCGCCTCACGCGGAGCTTCGGCCGCGGCGCGTCCGACTCGCGGCTCATCACGCGCGTCAAGCGCGATCCGGTCATGGGCGGCACCGGGATGAACGTCAACTTCGTCACCGTCTACCGGGAGGCGTGAGATGGCGCGCTACGCCATGACCGTCGATCAGCGGCAGTGTGTCACCTGCAACGCCTGCGTGATCGCCTGCAAGAACGAGAACGCGGTGCCCGCGGGCGCGGCCCGCTGCTGGACGGCGCAGGTCGAGGTGGGGCAGTTCCCGAACCTCGCCATCGAGACGCGCAGCGAGCGATGCAACCACTGCGAGAACGCGCCCTGCGTCAGCGCGTGCCCGACCCGCGCCAGCCACTACGAGGCCGGCGGGTTCGTCGAGGTCTCGCCGAAGAAGTGCGTGGGCTGCAAGGCGTGCATCATCGCGTGCCCCTACGAGGCGCGCTACCTGCACCCCGACGGCTACGTCGACAAGTGCTCGTTCTGCATCCACCGCGTCCACGAGGGAAAGGGCCCGGCCTGCGTCGCGGTCTGTCCGACCGGGGCGCTGGCGTTCGGAGACCTCGACGATCCCCGCAGCGCCGTCCACCGGCAGCTGCAGACCCGCCGCTTCAAGGTCCTCCGCGAAGACGAGGACACGCGGCCCAAGGTGTTCTTCCTTATCTGACGGAGGAGTGATGGCCTCGGAACTCGACAGCGTAGACGCGGGCGGCGGCGGCGCCTCCGGCGTGAAGCGGCTCTTCTGGATGAGCGGCGGGGAGGCCCGGCACCAGGCGATCGGCAAGCGCCTCCTGCAGGTCCTCGCGGTCCTCTCCGCGCTCGGGCTCGCCGCAGGCGCCGTCGCCTGGACGGAGGGCCACCACGCCCTCGGCACCACCGCGGAGGTGCCCTGGGGGCTGCTCATCGCCACCTACGTCTTCTTCGTGGTCTCCAGCACCGGCCTCTGCCTCGTCAGCTCGCTCGGCCACGTGTTCGGCATGAAGCTCTTCGAGCCGCTCGCGAAGCGCGCCATCTTCCTCGCGCTCGTGACGCTGCTCGTCGGGTTCGCGGTGATGAGCGCCGAGCTCGAGCACCCGGTGCTGCTGCTTGCGATGGTGATCCTCTCGCCGAACCCCACCTCCCCGATCTGGTGGATGGGAACGCTCTACGGCCTGTACATGATCTTCATCGCCGCGGAGCTCCTCTTCCTGCACCGGGAGGATCACCGCCGCGCGCGGACGGCCGGGATCCTCGGGATCATCGCGGCCGTCTCCGCCCACTCGAACCTGGGAGCGGTCTTCGGGCTCTCGCACAGCCGGCCGTACTGGTACGGGCCGTTCCTGCCCGTCTACTTCATCGCCTCGGCGCTCCTGTGCGGAGCGGCGCTGCTCATCCTGGTCGTGTACCTCGACGACTACTTCACGAACGACCGGAAGCTCCGCGCCGAGCACGAGCCGCTCCTCGCCGCCCTGGGGAAGCTCCTGGCCCTGTTCCTGTTCGTCGTCCTCTTCTTCACGGCCTGGAAGATCATCGCGGGGGTGGCCGGCGCGCATCACCACAAGTACGAGGTCACGATGGCGATGCTGTCGGGACCGCTCTTCCTCAGCTTCTGGCTCTTCGAGGTCTTCCTCGCGTTCGTCGTCCCGCTCACGATCCTCCTCGGCGCGAAGGGTCGCCAGCCGGCCTGGATCGCGTTCGCGGCCGCGCTCCCGATGCTGGCGGTCTTCGTGATGCGCTGGAACTTCGTGGTGGCGGGCCAGATGTTCTCGCTCAAGCCGGTGGTCGGGGCGAGGGACGAGATCATCCGCTACGGACCGCCGTTCAAGGGCAGCGCGGCGGGCTTCCTCCCGTACACCCCCTCCCTGGTGGAGGTCGGGATCGTGGCCGGCGCGATCGCCGCCGCCATCCTGCTCTTCGTGGTCGGCTCCCGCGTTTTGAAGCTGCAGAACGAGGAGGCGTGAGATGAGCGACAAGCCCGCTCCGTACTGGAACTCCTACAAGGCCGGGGTCGGTCTCGGCCTGGTGCTGCTCGCGTCGTTCCTCCTCGTCGGCCGGGGCCTCGGCGCGTCCGGCGCCGCCACGCGGATCGCCACCTACGCAGTGCACAAGGTGGACGCCGCCGCGCACGGCGGGACCGAGGCGGAGGCGACCACCGTCGCGAGGAAGAACCCGTACATGGACCAGTACGTCAAGGGACCCGACGATCCCTTCGACGACTTCCTCGTCTACCTGCTCGTCGGGCTCCTCGCCGGCGGATTCGTGAGCGGGGCCCTCGATCGGCGCCTCTCGATCGAGATCACGCGCGGCCCCCACACGACGGACCGGAGACGACTGGTCCTGGCGGTGGTCGGTGGCGTCGTCTCCGCCGTCGGCGCTCGGCTCGCGCGCGGGTGCACGTCGGGGCAGGCGTTGACCGGCGGTGCCACGCTCGCCCTGGGGAGCTGGGCGTTCATGCTGGCGGTCTTCGCCGGCGGTTACGCTCTCGCCTACTTCCTTCGCAAGGAGTGGATCTGATGAACGCCATCCTGCCGCTCGCCAAGGTGATGGAGTTTGGCCCGTCGATGGAGGTGCTCCTCGCGGTCCTCCTCGGGTTCGGCTTCGGCTTCTTCCTGGAGAAGGGCGGGTTCGGAAACTCCCGCGTCCTCGCCGGCCAGTGGTACGGCTACAACTTCGCCGTGCTTCGGGTCATGTTCACGGCGATCGTCACGGCGATGCTCGGGCTCTTCGGCCTGTACTACGCCGGCGTCGTGAACCTCGACCTCGTCCACATCAACGAGACGTTCCTCTGGCCGCAGATCGTCGGCGGCGTCATCTTCGGGTTCGGCTTCGCCATCGGCCAGTTCTGCCCGGGAACCGCGTTCGTCGGCGCCGCGACCGGGAAGATCGACGCCCTCGTCTACGTCGCCGGCTTCCTCGGCGGCACGATCCTCTTCGCCTTCGGGTTCCCGCTCGTGGCGCGGTTCTATGAGTCGTCGAACATGGGCCGCGTGCTGCTCTCGGACTGGCTGCACGTCCCGGCGGGCGTCGTCGTCTTCGCGGTGGTGCTCATCGCCGTCGGCGCCTTCGCGGTCACCCACGTCCTCGACAAGAAGCTGGGCAACGCCTGAGCCGAGAGGTCCCGCCATGATCAGCCGTCGGATCCTGTTCTTTGCCCTGCTCGGGCTCCTCGGGGCGGGCATCGCCGCCGCCTCCTTCCGCGGCGCGCCGCAGCGCCGCGTCGTCTTCCCGCTCGCCTCGCCCGCGGTCCACGAGGTCGCTCCCGTCGAGCTGGCCGGCTGGATCATCGAGGGTCGCCGCGACTTCACCGTCGTGGACATGCGCTCTGCCCAAGAGTTCCAGGGCGGCCACGTCCGCAGCGCCGTGAGCTGCGCCTCCTGTCACCAGAGCCGCGCCGAGGGGATGAAGGCGCAGGCGGGCGAGGGGTTCGTCGACCTCTCCAAGAAGGTCGTCCTCTACACCCAGACCGGCCGCGAGCCCGTGATCGTGCCTCGGGTGCTCCACGACAACCCGCGCGTCCTCTTCCTCTCGGGCGGCTTCGAGGCCTGGCGGCGCGACGTGCTCGCGCCCGTCGACCTCGCCGCAGCGAGGAGCGACGAGGAGCTCGCCGGCGCCCGCAAGCGCGACGCCGTCCGGTCGTTCTTCACCGGCGAGGCCGCCGCCGTTCGCCCCGCGGCGAAGCTCTCGATCGAGCCGGTGCGCCGGAGCGGCCCGCACAAGGCCGGTGGTGCTTCAGAAGGCTGCTGACGCCGTTCCCTCACGGGGGCGAGACGGGCACGCGACACCTCGGCCCCGCGCGCGTCAGGCTCTCCCGGAAGCGCGAGTAGATCGCGCGGCCAGGCGGCGAGCCCGGGTCGTGGCACGGGAGGCAGGCGCCCACCGCGAGCGTCCGGAGCTGCGCGTCGAGGTCGAGCGGTGCGAGCGCGGTCCGGGTCGCCACGCCCGCCGCCGGCGCCGAGAGGAACGGGATCCAGGCGTCCTCCGGGAGCCCGTCGCGGGACGGCGCGTACGTCGGATCGAAGCGCCAGGCCCACTTCCCCGCGTGCCGGACGAGCGCGAGCTCGCCGCGTCCGTATCCGAGCGCGAAGGGGTCGAGGTGGCACGACGCGCAGCTCCGCCCGGCTCGGGTCGTCGTGTGAGGCACCGCGAGCGCGTACGCGCGCAGGAACCGGGTCTGCGGGCCGACGAGCGCTCCGGCCGCCGCGGGCAGCTCGCCCGGCGCGGGCGCGCCCGGCGGATTCAAGGTCATGATCATCCCCGGGGCGACCGGCTCGATCCGCGCCGCTCCGTCCCGCGAGAGCACGCCCAGAGCCGGAGCGGTCATCCGCGGCGGGCCGTCGTACTCGACCCAGGCGCCGGCGACGACACGTCCCGTGAAGGGGTCGGTCCGCTCGCCCTTTGCGTCCCACTGCGTGTGGCAAGCGGCGCACGAGGTCACCCAGGGCGTGTGGCACGACTGGCACGAGAGCCTCGCGTGGCCGGCGAGGTCGCTGCACACGCGGGCGGGCGGTGTCGCGAAGTGCTGCCGGCCGGTGAGCTTGCCGCGCAGCTCGACCCGGCCGTCGGGCAGCTCCCAGGCGTTCGTCAGCACCTCGCCGCTGCGATCCTCCACGAGGAGGCGCGCCGGAGGCGTCTCGCCGAACCGGGCGCGCACGACGGCCGCGGCTTCGGCGTCCAGGTCGGCGCTCGCCACGCTGCGGCCGGGCCGCGTCCGGTGGCACGTCTCGCAGCGCACGCGCGTGGCCTGCTCCTCGTGGAGGTGCGTGCGGCCGTCGCCCATGGCCTCGCGGGCCGTGTGGCAATCGACGCACCCCATCCCCTTGTCGTGGTGGACGTCCGCCGTGGCACGCGCCACGATCCGGCCGTCCTCGAGCCGGCGCGATGAGCCGGCGGGCAGCGCGCGCGCGTCCTCCTCGGCGGATCCCGCCTCGCGCCAGCCGGCGTACGACAGGGAGATCCGGCCCGACCGGCTGTGGCAGCCGAAGCAACCTTCGTCCGCGACCCGGACGGTGAGCCGGGGATGGGTGAACCGCCGCGCGCGCTCCCGGGAGTAGTCGCGGCGCTCCGGGTACGAGAGGTGGCAGGCGACGCATCCGCCCCCGCGCGAGAGCTCGCCCGGCGGGGCGGGGCCCTCCTTGATGCGCCCGAGGTGACACGAGACGCAGAGCTGCCGCAGGTGGCCGTCCGCTGGCGAGCTCCCCAGGTCGGCGGCCGTCGCGCTCCCGTCCGGGGTGGGCTGCTCGCCGAAGGCCCAGCGGTCGACCGCGATCATCCCGCGCGCCGTGCCCATGAGGGAACCGCGCACGCGCGCCACGACCTCGCCGTGGCAGCCGCCGCGGCCGCAGGTGAGGGCGGCGGAGTCGAGGTTTCCGGGCACACGCACCATCCCGGCATGCGCGCCCGCCGCGTCTGGCGCGAACGGATCTCCCAGGTGGCAGCCGGCGCACCCGACGGCCTGCGCGCTGTGCGCCGGCTCGATCCCCGCGACCTCCCGGTGACAGCCGAGGCAGCCCTCCACCTCGCCGCGAGCCGTGGGGAGCTCGCCTTCCAGTCGCGCCCACGGAAGCGGCTGGAGGAAGGGACGTTCGCCGCGGCTCGCCGGCCCGCGGCCCCAGGGCGCCCGCAGCCCCCAGCCCGCGCCGCGGAAGAGCTGCGCCCACGCGCCGGTGAGCGCATAGGCGACGAGCCCCAGCGCCAGCGCCCGGAGCACCCGCGCGCGCAGCGGGCCGTGGAGGCGCGGCAGCGCGACGAGCGCGAACACAGGCACGGCGAGGATCGCCCACGCCACGCTCGGCCTGGTGAGCCAGTGCAGCACCTCCTGCATCGCGACGAAGTACCAGGGGCCCTTCACGACGGGGTCCACGCCGTCGTGCAGCGCAGGAGGGAGGAGCAGCGCGCCGATCGCGCTGACGAGCGTGACCGCCAGGGCGGCCCCGGCAGACGGCCAGATGCGCCTGCCGTGCTCGATGGCCAGGAGCGCCGTCACGAATGTCAGGGTCGCGACGTGGTGGAGGTAGGCGAGCTGGAGGTCCGGGCCCGCTCCGAGGAGCGCCGTCGCCAGGGCCTCGCCTCCGAGGGGCAGGCGCTCGAGCAGGCCTGCCAGGACCTGCCGCGCGAGCTCCCCCTCCGCGTCGCCCTTGAGCATGAACCCGGAGAGCAGGATGGCGAGGAGCAGCGGCGCGGACGCCACCGCTCGCACCCACACGCCGAACCGCATCCGCTCCTCCGAGCGGGCGGCGAGGTGCTCCACGACGTGGAGGAGCGCCAGGACAAGGAGGACGTGACCGCTCCACGCGTGCAACGCCCGGAGGAAGCGGCCCGAGCGGCTCGTGAGCTGCAGGACCGCGAGGGAATGCCTCGGCGCGGCGACGTCGTAGCCGGCGGACAGGGCGACGCCGGTGACGATACCTAGACCCAAGGCGGCGAGCGCCAGGTGTCCTGCGCTGGGGAAGCGCTTGTTCCAGCCCGCGAAGAGCCGTGCCCAACGGCCGCCGCCGTCACCCGGAGAGATCGACATCCAGCTTCCGCGCCTCGCTGGACGGCGTGACGGCGAGGCCTTCGAGGTCGGCGGCGGCGGGTCCGGCGAGGTGCTTGCCCCGGAGATCGAACCGGGAGCCGTGGCAGGGGCAGGTGAGGACGCCGTCCTCGCTGCGGTCGATACGGCACCCGAGGTGCGGGCAACGGGAGGAGAGCGCCGCGACGCTCGCTCCCGATCTCACCAGGATGACGTCGCCGTGGAACGTGACCCCCTCCGCGGCCGGATACGGCAAGGTCACGCGGCGCACGCGCTGGCGTTCGCGCCGGTCGCCCCCCAGCGCGCGCCACGTCCACAGGAACGCGCCTGCCGCGCCGAGCCAGAGCCCCTGCAGCACGCGGCGGCGGGACTCGCGGAGCGTGCGAGCGAAGGAGGTGCGTCGAGATCCGGCGCGAAGAGGTGGTTGCCGAATACCCCGTCCTGGGGTCGCATCACCGACGCTTCGCTCGGCCCTGCGTTCTCGGCGCGACCTCATGATCGAGAACCTGGCCCTCCGCCAGCAACTCGCGACGCTGGCCTCGCGAAGGCGTCCAGTCATCCGGCCCGCCGACCGTGCCTTCTGGATCCTCCTGCGCCGCTTCTGGAGCGGGTGGGCTGAGTCCCTCGCCATCGTCCGACCAGACACCGTGGTGCGCTGGCACCGCGCCGGCTTCCGCATCTACTGGAACTGGCTGTCCAGGCGGGGCAGGCGCTCTGGCCGCCCGCCCCTCCCGCGCGAGGTCCGCGCTCTCATCCGGAGGATGGCCACCGAGAATTCCTGGGGCGCGCCCCGCATCCACGGAGAGCTGCTCTGCCTCGGCTTCGAGGTCTCCGAGCGCAGCGTCTCGCGCTACCTGCGCGCTCTGCCTCGCGCTCCGAGAGCTGGGCAGACCTGGACGACGTTCCTCCGAAACCACCGAAGCGGAATCGCCGCCATGGACTTCTTCTCCGTGCCCACCGCGACGTTCCGCGTCTTGCATGTGCACTTCATCATCCGCCACGGCCGCCGCGACGTGGTCCGCTGCGCCGTCACGACCAAGCTGCGATGCCATCTCTTCGGCATGGCCCGCCGGGTGCGGCCGGAGGACCTCGAAGCTTACGCAGAGGCGCGGTCGGCTGAGCGCCCGCCGGCCGGTGAGGACTGGCGCACCATCCGAGATCTGGCGGCCTGCCCGACGTCCTGCGCGCCGATGCGCCCGCGTTCGACCTCGATCCGCGTCCCCCGACATCCGGTGAAGCCCAGGTCGACCTTGCTGAGAAGCGTCCCACCCTTGAGCAGAAGCGCATCCCCGAATCTCTGGCCGAGCGCCCAGAGCAGCCTGGTCAGGTAGAAGCCTTCTCGATGAGCTGTGGCTCGACACGCTCCCGCGCCGCCGCCTCGCGGCGCAGGTCCGCGAGCAGCGAGCGATCCGGGAGCGGCGGCGAGCTCACGCTCAAGCGTCGTTCTCCACGACACGCCAGCGCGGGTTCAGCCGCCCAACCCGAGGAAACCCCGGGCGCATCGAGAGCACCGACTTCGTCGACCGCACTCTCTCGTGGACGGCGGCGACCGCCCTACGCGATACGCCCGCTCGCTCGAGCAAGACACCGAGCCGCTGGCACGTGCTGCTGCGGGATCCTCTGGCCGCGTACTCGACGAGCTTGCGCACCGAAACTTTCGGGAGCGCGAGTCTGACCAACCGGAGAGCATCGTCGCTGCTGCCTGCGACAGTGGGG
>WNGL01007863.1_pt1 | contig 12514 bp, 12 predicted proteins | sample 5400591 | NCBI WGS metagenome assembly WNGL01 (sample SAMN13153377, study PRJNA577476) | soil metagenome | isolation source: 80 cm soil or saprolite under Garry oak tree replicate 1 | place: USA:California | collected 2016-06-15
CAGGTAATCGAGCAGCTTGTTTACCTGGACCTCGGGCCTCAGGGCATCCAACGGATCGACCTCCTCTGTTCCGGATTCCTGGCGGAGCCCGGTGTCGACGCCGGCCCGACGCAGGTCTTCGACGCCGGCGACATGGGCTGCGCGGATGGCCTGGCTCAGGAGTTCCGCCGCCAGATCGCCAAGGTCTCGATAGGCGAATCGCTGGAGGTCGTCGTCAGCGATCCGGCCGCCAAAGAGGATCTGCCTTCTCTAGCAAGGCTGCTCGGGCAGCGGATCACGTCCACCGAGGCGCATGACGACGGGCGCCTCACCATCACGGTGGAGAGACAGAAATGAACGAGAAGCTGATCTTCAACTGCACCTGGGGCCGTGAAGAGCCGGAGCGGGCAACGCTGCCTTTCATCGCCGCCAACATCGCGGCCACGGCGGGCCAAGAAGCAGTCGTCCTCTGCACGATCGAAGCGGTTCGCCTCGGCTGCAAGGGCGGAAGTGAAGGCGTCGAGGCGACCGGGCTGCCGAAGCTCCACGATCTCATGACTGAGTTCATCGCCAATCAGGGCAAGGTGTGGCTATGTGGCGCCTGTGCCAAACCGCGTGGCATCACCCCAGAGCAGCTGGTCGAGGGCGTGAGCATCGTCGGGGCCGCCAAGATAGTGGAAGAGATCGTCGGCGGTGCCAAGTCGGTCGCCTTCGCCTGAAGCGAACGACACCTCAGCGAGGCTCCTGGAGGAGGCGCGACATGAGTGCTGACCGGATCTCGGTCGCCGAACTCCAGGAGCTTCTCGCTGCACACGGGCCAGTCACTGTTCTCGACGTCCGGTCGCCCTCTGATGTTGATTGGCAGATTCCCGGCGCGATCCAAGTGGACGCGTACGGTGATCTCCAATCCGGTCGGCTCGGACCTCTGGCGGAGTTGAACCTGCCTCCGGGACCCGTCGTCACCGTCTGTGGAGTTGGCCGGACCGCAGCAATCGCCACACACCTGCTAAGAGCGAATGGCGTTGAAGCACTGACGCTCGACGGCGGCATGCGCTCTTGGTCCCTCGCCTGGAACACCGCCCAAACAACGATCTCCGACTGCCAAGTCGTCCAGGTCAGGAGGACTGGAAAGGGATGCCTCTCCTACATCGTGGAATCTCAGTCCGAGGCGATCGTCATCGACGCGTCGGTCGATCCTGAGGTCTACGTCCGACTGCTTAGCGGGCGCGGCTGGCGGCTGGTGGCGGTGGCGGATACCCACATCCACGCTGACCATCTTTCGCGGTCGAGTCCGCCGGCCCACCTTGAGGGCGCCGGGCTCGTGCTGCCAACCCAAGACAGCGCTCAGTATCCCTTCCGACCTGTGGCCGACGGCGACCGGAGCGTCTTCGGCTCAACGGCCTTGGTTGCCATGCGTACCCCTGGTCATGCAGCTGAGAGCACCACCTACCTGCTCGACAACACCGCCGCGTTCACTGGTGACACATTGTTTCTCAACAGCGTCGGCAGGCCCGACCTCGAGGGAGGTACCCGCCAGGAGCGGGCGTCGCGCGCGCGTCTCCTTCATATGTCGGTCAGGCGTCTCCTCCAACTGCCCGAGGCGAGTCAGGTGTTTCCCGGCCACGTCTCGGAGGCAATACCGTTCGATGACGGGATGTTGGGGACGACGGTCGGGACAATCCGGGATACCGTGGCGCTCGCGCGGCTCGAGGAAGGCGCATTCGTGCAGGCCGTTTTGGCGCGGATCCCTCCAAATCCGCCCAACCACTCACGCATCGTCGAGTTCAACAAGCGAGGTGAACTTCCAGGCGATCCCAGCGAGCTTGAGGCGGGAGCCAACCGCTGCGCCATCGCCTGAGCCCAGCCACCGCATGAAGGCATCGCGGGCGATCCGATTCGGCCTACGTGCGAACTGGCAACAGTTCGCGCTCTTGGTGGCGATAAATGCGTTCGTGGGCGGGGTGGTGGGAGTCGAGCGGTCGACCTTGGCACCGCTCGCCGAGAATGACTTTCATCTCGCCAGTAGCGCAGCGATCCTCTCCTTCCTGATCAGCTTCGGCCTGGTCAAGGCCGCCAGCAACTTCATCGCCGGCGGACTCGCCGACCGCTTCGGCCGCCGGACGGTCCTGCTCGTGGGTTGGATCGCGGCTTTGCCTGTTCCTTTCCTGATCATTCTCGCTCCGTCCTGGGGTTGGGTTGTGTTCGCGAACGTGCTCCTCGGCCTGAATCAGGGCCTCGCCTGGTCGACCACCGTCAATATGAAGATCGACCTCGTCGGACCTCGGCGAAGGGGCTTCGCGCTCGGCCTGAACGAAGCCTCCGGTTATCTGGCCGTTTCTGGGGCTGCTGCAGTTGCTGGATTCCTCGCCGCGAATTACGGAATCCGGCCTGGTCCTTACTTGTTGGCGGAGGGTCTTGCCGCTTGCGGTCTCCTGCTTTCTCTGTTTGCTCGCGACACTACACCGCACGTTGAGATCGAATCCGCCGGTGCGGTTCGGACGGAATCGCTGCGCAAGCTCGTAGCTGGGGTCAGCGTCCGTGACAGCACGATGTCAAGCGCCTGCCAGGCCGGTTTGGTCAATAACCTCAACGACGGCATGGCCTGGGCGCTGTTGCCGCTGTTCTTCGCGGCCCGAGGACTTGGGCTCCGCGAGATCGGGTTGCTGGCATCAATTTACCCGGCGATCTGGGGAGCCGGCCAGCTGGGCACCGGCTGGATCAGCGACCACGTCGGTCGCAAGCCGCTGATCGTCGCGGGGATGCTGCTCCAAGCGTTTGCGATCGTCGGATTCGTGATCCTGCCAGGTTTCACCTGGTGGGTTGTTGAGAGCGTTTTGCTGGGCGCTGGCACGGCCCTGGTGTACCCAACATTGCTCGCGGTGGTAAGCGACGCTGCTCGGGTCCCTGAGCGAGCAACGGCAGTCGGCATCTACCGATTCTGGCGCGATAGCGGATACGCGGCGGGTGCGATCATAGCCGGAGTTATCGCGGACGCTGCAGGCTTTCCCGCCGCAATCATCACGGTGGCCTGCCTCACAGGATTATCAGGCCTGGGGGTCGCGGTCCGGATGCGCGAGACCATGCCTCGCGCAGCTCGAGCGGGCTAGCCGGAACTCGGGTGATCGTGCCGCAGTTGAAACTTCCGCAACGCAATCCCGCACCAGATGATCTCGACGAGTCCAAGAGGCCAGGCGCCAATCAGAAAGCCATAGCCGCTAGACAACAAACAGCCGATCGCAAAGGCCAATGTGAAGCCGCGATGTCGCCGCTCGAGCGAGTACATCGCCATCATGAAGGTCACGGCCAGGACGCCAAATAGCGTTATCGCATTCATCGAATCCCAATCTTCATCTGAATCCGCCACTGACGGGATCGTCCTTACAGCTCGGTGCGGCATAACTGCTGTTGCAATGGTGGCAAGCAGCGGACCGCCCGAATGCCGCGGGAGTCAATCAGGACGTCGGCGCCATCGCCCTGTAGACGACGATTCGTCCGTTGAATCGGGCGGCCAGCTGCTCGGAGGTTGGGTATCCATTGACCTCATAGACGGGCGTTCCGGCATCCAGGAACGCAGCGTCCCCATCTTTCAGCCGGTAGTTGGGATCACACACAATGCCGCTCACCTTGAACTTCACATGAGCGTAGACAGGGCCCAGATCGCTCTCCTGAAGAACGGTGGGAGGCGGCGCGGCCACGTACTGCGTCGAGCCGACCTGGATGAAATTAACCCAATCGATCTGCGCGTTGCAGCTCGAGGACGAGCCGGGGAGTTGGCATGCGACTGTGAGCAAGACGGCTCCCAGCACCACGACAACCTTAGGCAGCATCGATCTCACGGAACGCTTGCGGGCGCGACCACGTAACGAGGCGGCGGTTAGCCGGCAGGCCCGGTCTTTCGGCGAGTGATGTACTTGCCGGGATCCTTATCGAACGTTTCCTTGCAGCCCGTCGAGCAGAAGTAATAGGTCTCGCCCTTCTGGAACGAGCGATATTCCGCATGGTCGGGGTCGACGCTCATGCCACAGACCGGATCGATCGCTGATGCGTGTCGTTCCATTTCTCCTTCTGGCATTGCAGCCATGACGCTTGAATGACCCAGGTTGCCGGCGTGTTCGAGCTGCACCACCTGAGCCGTGTACCGGACTGGATCTTTCTCGAACTTTGATCGGCAGCCGGCCGAGCAGAAGTAGTACGTCGCGCCCACGTACTCGGCGTGCTCTTTGGCGGTGGCCGGGTCGACGCTCATTTCGCACACGGGGTCTCGCACCAGCTTCGCCCCTGCCTCGGGTCGGCGAGCGTGAGCTCGCAGCATCTCGATGCCGCCCGTGGTGACGAAGCGCCAGGCGAGCCCTGCCATCAGGAGCAAGAAGGCGATATCGAGAAAGGTCGTGTAGTTCCAGGTCGGCTGGGTTTCGAAGACAGTGACGTGGTGATTGGTGGGCGCCAGGCCCAGGAGCTGGAACGCGCCCCCGACCAGGAACCCGGCCAGCGCCATCGCGGCGTAGGAGACGACGAGGAGGTAGAGCGCCGTCCGGCCCCCGTAGTACTTCCGGTAGATGTTCAGGATCGGCAAGATGATCAGGTCGGCAAAGAGGAAGCTGATCACCCCGCCGAAGCTGATGCCGCCGTTCCAGAGCACGACCGCCAGGGGGACGTTTCCGACCGAGCAAACGAAGCTGAGCATCGAGATGACCGGGCCGATCAGCGGACTCCAGAACTCGTTGAGCGTCGGGTGGTTGGTGAGGAAGAACGCCTGCCACCAGCTGTTTGGCACCCAGGCCGCGAGCGCGCCTGCTATCAAGAAGCCCAGTCCCAGGTCCACATACAGGGCGTTCAGGTCCATATAAAAGGAATGCGAGATTGCAGTGAACCCGCGCGACGAGAAGAGCCGGGACAGAAACGACCCATCTGTGATGGATATGTCCATCTCGCCGTGGGCCTCATGGGTAGACCCGAAAACGCCGCGTCCGGCCTGCCGCTTCGCATCGTCGACCATCCGCCGGCGCAGGGTCACCTTGAAGAGGATCCAGAGGATCACAGCCATCAGGAGGCCGCCCGCAAACTCCGCGGCGACGAACTGCCAACCCAAAAGGATGAGCAGCACGAGGCCGAGCTCGAAGACCAGGTTGGTGGACGCGAACTCGAAAATGATCGCGTTGACGAAGCTCGCCCCTCTTCGGAAGAGGGCCCTGGCCACCGCTACGGCGGCATATGAGCAGGACGAGCTAGCAGCGCCGAACCCGCAGGCAAGGACGAAGCCCTTCAAGTCGGGTTTGCCTAAAGCGCCCGCGACTGCCCGCTTCGAGACGACCGTCTGGATCATTGCCGAGAGCAAGAAGCCGAAGGCGAGCGGCCAGAGGACCTCCCAGAGCATGAAGAACGAGATCTGCAAGGCGTGCACGATCGCGTTGACCACGAACAATCCGACCTAGCTCCTCACCAACCGCTCGACCGCGTCGTTGAGCTCTCGGACCTTTGCCTTACCACCCCCAGACCGGATCGCCTCCGTGACGCAATGCTCGGTGTGATCAGCGAGCAGTTGAAGGGCGACACTCTCCAGCGCCGCCCTGGTCGCGTTGACTTGGGTCAGTACGTCGATGCAGTAGCGATCCTCCTCAACCATCTTCTGGATGCCACGCACCTGACCCTCGATGCGCCGCAGCCTCGTCTCGATCTTCTGCTTGTCCTTGGTGTAGCCTGGCATCAGTCAATCATACCCCCCAGAGGTATAGTGGTCGGATGAGGGGCCATGAGATGGTGATGGGCTCCCCGCACGAATTGATGGGCCATGGCGGGGGCGCCGGGGTATCGATGGACGCCATGGTCCAAGACATGCGCAACCGCTTTCTGCTCGCCGCGGTTCTGTCGGTGCCGATCCTGCTCTGGTCCTCTATCGGCCGCCAGGTGCTGCACTTCAGCGTGCCCGCTCCCCTTGGGCTGCGCGACGACGTCTTCCAGCTGATCCTGAGCCTGCCGGTGATCGGGTACTCAGCCCGGATCTTCTTCGACGGCGCGATTCGTGCCCTGCGCGCGCGAACCCTCGATATGAACGTCCTGGTCGCGATCGCCATAGCCGCCGGATGGACCTACTCGGTCATCGTGACGCTCCGCGGCGGCGGGGACGTGTTCTACGAAGCCTCGACGGTGTTGAGTGCCTTTGTGCTCCTGGGCCACTGGCTCGAGATGCGTGCGCGAGGCGGCGCCAACGAGGCAGTGCGCGCCCTGCTGAATCTCGCCCCGCCGAAAGCACTCGTCATCAGAGACGGCCAGCAAGTCGAGGTGCCGACTTCAGCAGTGCAAGTCGGTGACATCCTTCTGATCAAGCCTGGCTCCAAAGTCCCCGTCGACGCTGTGGTCGAGGATGGCGCCAGCGAGGTCGACGAATCGGTGGTCACCGGCGAGAGCCTGCCAGTTTCGAAGGCGCCGGGCGTCGAGCTGATTGGCGGTTCGATCAACAAGAACGGGACGCTGCGTGCCCGTGTCACAAAGGTCGGCTCGGACACCGCTCTGGCCCAGATTGTGAAACTCGTCCAGGAGGCCCAGAGCTCGAAAGCGCCCGGGCAGCAGCTGGCCGATCGGGCCGCCTTCTGGCTGGTGCTGGTGGCGCTGGTCGGCGGCACGCTGACTTTGATCGTATGGCTGGTGGCTGGCCGGAGCTTCAGCCAAGCAATCCTCTTCGCCATCACCGTGGTTGTTATCACCTGCCCTGATGCTCTGGGCCTGGCCACACCGACGGCGATCATGGTGGGCACCGGCCTGGGTGCGAGGCGCGGAATCTTGTTCAAGAACGCTGCAGCAATCGAAGCAGCTGCTCGAGTCCAGGTCGTGATCATGGATAAGACGGGAACGCTGACCAAGGGCGAACCCGAGGTGACCGAGTTGCACGCCGATGGCTTGTCGGAGAAGGAAGTCCTGGCGCTTGCTGCAGCTGTCGAGCGAGACTCCGAGCATCCACTGGCCGAGGCGATTGTTCGTCGCGCGGAGCAGGTTGGCGCAGCACGATTCTCGGTTTCTGATTTCGAAAACGTGCCCGGGCATGGCGCGCTGGCTGTAGTCGACGGCCATCGTGTGGCCGTGGGCAACGCGAGGCTGATGGAGCGCGAGAAGGTCAGACTCAACGGTCTGGCAAATAGGCGCGACGAGCTAGCGACGGAGGGGCGAACCGTCGTTATGGTTGCGGTCGACGGGCGCGCTTCGGCAGTGATCGGCATCAGCGACGCTCCACGCCAAACCGCGAGGACGGCGGTTGAGGAACTACAAAAGCAGGGCGTCGATGTCGTGATGCTCACAGGTGACAACGGCGCCACCGCCGAACGGATCGCCCGCGAGCTTGGCATCCATGAGGTTCTAGCTGACGTCTTGCCCGCCGACAAGGCGGGCAAGATTGCCGAATTGCAGCGAGCGGGCAAGACGGTAGCGATGGTAGGCGACGGCGTAAACGACGCCCCCGCGCTGGCCCAGGCCGACCTGGGTATCGCGATCGGCGCCGGCACCGACGTCGCGATCGAGACCGCCGATGTCGTTCTGATGCGATCCGATCCGCTCGACGTTGCCACCGCTATCACGATCGGGCGGGCGACCCTTCGCAAGATGCGGCAGAACCTCGGCTGGGCGGTGGGCTATAACGCGATCGCGATTCCAATCGCAGCCGGCGTCTTCGAACCCAGCTTTGGACTCGTTCTGCGCCCAGAAATTGCCGCCCTCTCGATGTCGGGTTCAAGCCTGCTGGTCGCAGTCAACGCTCTGCTTCTCAGGGGCCTGAAACTGCCGGCGGCGTAAATACACATCCGAATCCGCTCCAAGGAATAAGCCCGCGGTGCCTCACGGTCCCGCTCCGTGCGTCCTCGGCATGAAGCCTCTGAGCAGCCACTGATCGGTGGCGAGCGAAATCAGATCGGCTGACGCTAGTCAGGCGTAGCAACCTCGTTTGCGAAGTTCGCCCGGGAACTGTGACCCGGCGGTGATCCGCCGACTCCAGACCAACGTCCAGAATCGTGGATTTCGAATACAAAAATGGACGGGGGCCCGGGATTTGAACCCGGGGCCTCACGGTCCCGAACTCTGAGACTTCTCGTCCAGAAACGGAGGAAAGGATCGATTTCAGTTCGATTCTTCTAGGACCCGCACCTATTCCGTCCAGATCTGAGACGCCTTTCCGACCATTTACTACACCAACTACTACACGACGACCCGCGCGTACTGAGACGGTGCGCGAGGGGACTGCCGTGGAGGTGCCGCCGCTCGCTCTTAGGCTGTCGGCGTTGGGCAGCCGGGATGCGCGGCCCGCCACGCCAGCTAGGCGGCAACCGCCGCCGGTCCGAAGTGGTCGGCGTTTCCGACCATACCTAACAGCGACGAGCTGCGCAGCAGCAGCTGCGTGTCGATTCCCCAACAGGGGAGGACGGATGGTCTGAATTTCTGGTCGGTGAGAAAGCGAAGTAGCTCCCACTCCATCCTGTGGGCGGACAAGCTCTCAGACCTTCATCTCCGAAGCGTCTACGAGGTGAGCTGGAACATGCGATTCGCGGGCCCAGATGGCGGCGGCTTGGACACGGCGATTGTCGTGCCTCGAATCTGGCAACTCGAGCTTGCCAAAGACCGATCTGAGATGAGCGTCGATAGTGCGCTCCGAAAGCACGAGCTCGGCCGCTATTCCAGCGTTGCTCAGACCAGTTGCCAGCAACTGCAAGACTTCCCTCTCGCGCCCGGACAGCACTGACACGCGCGACGGCTCGCGTCGAACTTGAGGGCTGGCGCCGTCTGATGTGGTCTCAGGTCGGTAGGAGTAAGTGGCCTCGCCGACCACGGCCGCAAGGACACGAGCTGCGATCGGCCGAAGCGCAAGCGCCACGACAAGCACCGAGACCGCGATGGCGAGCGTGGTCCCAATCCCATGGCCGAGGCTGACGAGGAGTCCGGCACAGATGGCGATCATCGCCGTCATCAGTCCGAGCACAAGCGAGCCAGCTCGCGCCAGCACACCGGTGCTGACGGTGTAGGGGGCGGCGCGTCCACGAATCGCCAGTCCGTAACCGACCGCGGTCAGCGGCCACGCTGCTCCAAGGCCGACCAGCAGGATGACCGCGCCACCGTCATGGCTGACTCCGCGTGCTTCGACAGCGAAACCCAGCAGAGTGCACAGCAATATCTGGCAGACGGGCGCAAAGGACGCGACCGCGGCGGTGGCGAGGCGTCCTGGATCAGCACGCGCGTCATTGCGTCGAGACCAGATCAGCAGCGCCGGAGGGAGCAGCAAGGTCGCCAGCCACACGAAGTTCAGTGACATGAACGCGGTCTGAACAGGACCCGGCAGTTCAAAGATCGGCGACACGCCTTCGAAGGGAGGCCCCGGATGCGCGAGCGTGAATATAGCCCCGAAGAGAATCCCAGCGAGCGCGACCGAGACGAGCACCGGCCAGCTGATTGCGCGGCCGGCCAGCAGGCTGCGCCGGGCAATCAATCCGGTTACGACAAACAACGTCAGCGGTGGAATGTGTCCACCGACCGCCAGCCTGACCACAGCGCTCGCATGAGTGAGGCCGGCGAGACCCAGCACGATGAGATAGGCTGCGAGCGTCCACGCGGCCAGCACGATGGTGACACCAACCGTGCGGTCGTTCCGCCAGGTGGCATGGCCGACCCCAGCCGTGGCCAGAGCACCAACGCCGAGCGACGCAACCACCGCCGGGTCTGTCCCGAAGTAAGGGGGGCCCGTGACTCGCGCTGCGAACGCAATCAAGGCGCTGGCGAGAACCAAAAAGCCGAGTGGCAGCAGGCCCACGACCGCTCGCGCCTTGACACCCACGCGCAGATTGTGGCAGGGACGCGACCGGCGAGAAATGGGTCTTGACGGTAGGCGTTTGAAGCCCTCGCTCAGTTCCATGGCTGCGCGCCCACTCGTTCAGGCTGAGGTAGAACCTTGCCCACCGGTGACTCTTGGCGAGCGACGGAGGAGTCGCTGGACGGCTGCAGTGACTGTCAGCACGATGAGCAGCAGCTCGCTCGCGATGATCGGGAACAGCGCGAACTTCGCGAAGAACATATGAGGGTTCTCGGAAAAGAGCGATGAAGGCGCGCTGAAGAAGCCCCGCTGCACCACCGACACCAGCTCGCCGGCATGGCCGAAGAGAGCGGAGGTCTGGCAGAGCAGCATCAAAGCCACGATCACGCGCAGGGCGAGGTTCGAGGGCTCACGGACGAAACGCCACAGCGCCCACCACCCGGCGGCCAAGATCGGCAAATAGATGAGGTGGAACACCGCATGGCCCCACAGCGCCGTGTGAGGCACCACGATTCCGGAGAGGAACGTGAACGGCAGGATCGCAAACGGCACGAAGATGAGCAACCAGACACGAACGATTGGACGGAACATGGGCCACCTCCTGAATTTCTGGACGTGGCCCCAACCTATCGGTCGCGTGTGTCCATCCGCATCGGCGAAAGGGCCTAATTTCGGCGTTTCACTGCCCCTGCCTGTCCGGGAATCTCGTCAATTGACCCGCAGATCGACAGCTGTCGTGACAATCGGTCGCTGCACACCACTCGACTGCTGCACGACTACTACAGGTGACATCGGCGCTGTCCCATTAACGACACCTGCGATACTGCATTCGAGTTCGAGAAATGGTCGGGGGACGGGAGGAGAGTAGGCGGCTGGTCCGGCGGGTTACCGCCTCGCCAGTCGCCCCTCATCGAACCGGACGTGAGGTTTGCCCTCATCCGGCTCTCCGACGATGTTCACGTCACAGCTGTCGCAGCGAGTTGCCATCGAATCGACCCAGCGAGCGAATGCACTCCAAGCCCTTTGAACCAGGCGTAGTTGTGCTCGTTCGCCCAGCGCGGCCCTCTCCTGCCTCGTTTCTTGCTGTCGAACAGCGCGAGGCGCTGGTGGACGTAGCTGTCGATCTGGGTGAACACTCGCGTCGAGTTTCCCCAACGGAAGTAGTTGCCCCAGCCTCGCAGAACCGGGTTGAGCTCTTTCACGACTTGATACATGGGCCGCTTCAGTCGGTCGCGTGGAGCCGTAATCGCCTTGACCTTGGCCCGCACACTCGCCATCGCGCGACGCGACGGCCACGGCTGGCAGAAGCGCCTGCCGTACTTCCGCGACATCACCATCCGGTGGTGAAACCCCAGAAAGTCCACACCTTGCGCTCCCTCTCCGAGGTCGACGATCCGGCTTTTGTCCGGATGAACCTTGAGATGCAGAGCCTGGGCTGTCCTCTGGAGCCATGCGTAGGCTTGCTGCGCGTCGGACTCGGTCCGACACAGGATCACCAGGTCGTCCGCATAGCGAACGATCTTGCCGAGGTGGCTTGCCTCCTTCGCCCAGAGAGCATCGAGGGCGTGGCCATAGATGTTGCTCAGGAGCGGCGATATCGTTCCGCCCTGGGGAACCCCGGTCGTGCTTCCGACGGACACTCCGTCTTCCATCACGCCGGCGCTTAACCACATCCGAATCAGCCGCAACACCCTCCGGTCACTCACCCGCCGGGCCACCAGCCTCCGAAGGAGGTCGTGGTCCAGGCTTCCGAAGAAGTCAGCAAAGTCGGCGTCCACCACCCACCGCGCTCCGGCGTTCACTTCCTTGCGGATGACCTCCAACGCGTGGTGGGCACTCCGCTTGGGTCGGAATCCAAACGAGCACGGCAGGAAGCTGGCTTCGAAGATCGGCTCGAGCACCAGCCTGGCCGCAGTCTGCACCACCCGGTCGCGCACGCGCGGTATCCCCAACGGGCGACGCTCCTTCCGCCTTCCCGGCTTCGGTATGTAGACCCTGCGCACCGCCTGGGGCCGGTACCTTCCGACCTCAAGAAGTGAGCGCAGTTCCGTCAGCATCTTCTCCACCCCGTAGGCTTCGACTGCCTCCAGGGTTTCGCCGTCGATGCCGGCGGCGCCCTTGTTGCGACGTACCTGTTCCCAGGCACGCTTCAACACATCGGGCCGAGCTATCCGGTCGTAGAGAGCATGGAACCTCCTCTGGCGTTGCTGCTTCGCCGCCACGTAGAGCGCGCGCTGAAGTGCACGGACTTTGTCGATGGGGTGGTTGGCTTCAGCCATGCCCTCGCCCGTCCCTTGCAACTCGCGCATCACCGAAGTGCGCAGCCTTCCCTACGCCGAGTTGTGTTGTCTCGGCGATCCTCGGTACTATGCCGCGCTCCGACTCCCTCCGCACCACCCCGGATTTCGCTTTGGGCTTATACCGGGACACGCTTCCGCCGCTATCGACTTCGCGGACGGGTGCGGTAGGGCATCCCCAGTTGACCGACCGACCTTCGCTGCATGCCACCTCCCTTACGCCGGAGCGGTTCCGGGCTGCTCCAGAATCCAGAGCCCGGACTGCTGCCTTCGCCCAAAAGCGCAGGGCTCGGCCCACTCGGTCCCTCGCGGGTTGTTCTTTCGACGCGGCAGAGTTCACCTAAGTTGCGGCCTGCAGCTTCGCTTCTCCTCGCTTCAGCGCCAGACTCTCATCCGGCGCTGGAGGTTGACTTCCGGGCTCCTCTGGTGGCTTGCCCGGGCGGGACTCACACCCGCC
>WNGL01027257.1_pt1 | contig 12512 bp, 12 predicted proteins | sample 5400591 | NCBI WGS metagenome assembly WNGL01 (sample SAMN13153377, study PRJNA577476) | soil metagenome | isolation source: 80 cm soil or saprolite under Garry oak tree replicate 1 | place: USA:California | collected 2016-06-15
GCCTGAATTCGGCCAAAATTCGGCCAACGAGTGCGGTAAGACGGTTTTTCTGAGGCCCGCCCCACAGCGATTCGCTGGGGAACGCGTCGGTTCTCCTGCTTGAAAGAAGGCCTCGCCGATGTCGATGATCGGTTTTCCGCTTCTTCTGATACCGCTCGCGATCTACAACATCATCGTCTTCCTGATGCCCGGCGTTTCCTTCGCCGATCCGGTTCTGAAGCTGACGTTGATGTCGGGCGCCGAGTGGCCGCTGACGCTGAGCGACATGCTGCTGGCGCTCGCTATCCTGATGCTGTTGTTCGAGGTCATCAAGGGCGCGCGTCCGGGTGCGAAATACCTCACCGATCATTTGTTGTCGCTGATCGTGTTCGGCGGCGCGGCGGCCGAATTTCTGCTATGGCCGCGGTTCGGCACCTCAACCTATTTCTTGCTGACAATGCTGGCTTTGGTGGATTTCCTTTCGGGCATCGCCTTGCGTGCGCGGCGCGGAACGCTGGCGACATCAGGACCTGCTGTGGTCGCGGGGCGGGGCAGGCAAGCTTCCGCCGCCGCGCCTGAACCGCGATTAGATCCCGCACCTGAGCCGTCCGTACCGGCAGCGGCTGCTGTCGCCGAATCGGTGCTGCTGGATCACCCCCAACCGAAAATCCTGCATTCCGACGTCAAGCCACCTGACGCCGCGCCTCCCGACGTCAAGCCACCTGATGTGAAGCCACCCGAGGTCACGCCGACCCACGTCACGGCACCCGATGTGAAGCCACCCGAGGTCACGCCGACCCACGTCACGGCACCCGATGTGAAGCCACCTGAGGTCACGCCAACCCACGTCACGGCACCTGATGTAAAGCCACCCGAGGTCACGCCAACCCGCGTCACGGCATCCGATGTGAAGCCGCTCGATGTCACGCCAACCCATGGCGAGCCAAGTGCGTCGTCGCCGGAGGTTGCCTCCCCGGACCTGCCGCCGGACAGCAACTCGCCGCCGTCGCCGGACAAACCGCCGCCGCGCTAATCGTTTCGTCGCTCTCCCAGCGGAGGGCAAGGCGCACGCTGATGCCTGGTTTAGATGATCTGCCGCGTCCGAGTTCCGGCGTGCCCGACCGGGTGCTGGCTCGCCCCGTAAGCGGTCTGCGCATCGGCAGCCGTTGCCCGCCGCAAGCTGCGCGTTTGCGGAGCCTGCTCGGCGGTTGCGATCAGATGGGTGACAAAAATCGAGCTGGGCCGGGATAGCGGCCGGCTGGGAGCCTGCGACCATTGCGCCGATGGCGCCATCGGCACCAGCGCAACGCAGGCGGGCGGTGGCTCCGGAAGGGGGCCGTCATCTGTCTGCTCTGGTCGACCACTGCTTAACATCGCCAATCGAAATCCGGCTGAACTGTCGCGTTTTGGGACGTCGGGCGCCCCCGTGAATTCAGCATCGCAAGGGTTATGCCGGTTCTGCGCAGCTCGTTCCAGGCAGCCGAATAACCTGGTTCGCGGAATATTTATCAACTTCGCCTAGAATCAGCGCCGAGGCAGGCAGTATTCCCGGACCGGGAATCAGTCATACTGTCCCGAAACGAGGCAATTTTGACATCCACCCTTCCGCAAGCTTCGACCATCCTGGCCTCGCTTGGCCAGGCGGCCTTCGTGTGGGACATCGCAACCGACGCGATTGTCTGGAGCGATCACGCCGCCTCGGTTTTTACCGATATTCCGGCGGCCGCGCTGGCAAGCGGTGCCGAGTTTTCAAGGCTGATCGAGCCGGTGCGCTCGGTCCGGACCGACGCGCTTGGCCATTCGCCTCCCTCGCGCGATGGTGCGCCCTACCGGGTAGAATATGGCGTGCGGACCAGCACATCCGCTCCTGTGCTCTGGGTCGAGGAGGCCGGCTGTTGGTTTGCCGGCGCCGATGGCAAGCCGGCGAGCGCGCAAGGTATTGTCCGCATCAACAATGAACGCCACGCCCGCGACGAGCAACTCGTGAGGTTGTCGCGGCACGACCCGCTGACCGGCGAGCTCAATCGTACGCATCTCGTGGCATCGCTGGCCGAATCCATCGAGGAGGCCGCGCGCTTCCGCTCCTCTTTCGCCTTCATGCTGATCGGCATCGACCGTCTGGCGCGCATCAATGACGCCTTCGGCTTCGATGTCGCCGATGCCGTGATTTCCGAGGTCGCAACCCGGATCCGCGCGCGGCTGCGCGCCGGCGACGTGCTCGGCCGGTTCTCCGGCAACAAATTCGGACTGATCCTGAAGAACTGCACGGTCGATGACATGAACATCGCCGCCGAGCGGTTTCTGGCGGCCATCCGCGACGACGTGGTGCCGACCAAATCCGGCCCGGTCTCCGTTACGGTGTCGATTGGTGCGGTCAGCGTGCCGCGCTACGCGCGCAACGCCGACGAGGCTGTTAACCGCGCCCAGGAGACGCTCGATACGACGAAGCGCCGCCGCGCCGGATCGTTTTCGCTGTGGCGCCCGAATGTCGAGCGCGACGCCCAGCGTCTCGTCAATATCCGGGTCACCGACGAGATCGTGACCGCGCTCAACGAGCGCCGGATCGTGATGGCGTTCGAGCCGGTGGTGGAGGCACGTTCGCGCGACATGGCGTTCTACGAGTGCCTTATCCGCATGGAGCGGCAAGACGGGCAGGTTCTACTGGCGCCGGACATCGTCCCCGTGGCCGAGAGGCTTGGCCTGATACGTCTCGTCGATCACCGCGTACTTGAACTCGTGGTGGCCGAACTCGCTGAATCGCCGAACGTGCAGCTCAGCCTCAACATCTCGCCCGATACCACGATGGACCCGGACTGGTGGGCTTCAATCGAATCGCTGATGCGCGCGCATCCCGGCGTGGCCGAACGCCTGATCGTTGAAATCACCGAGACTGTCGCGATCCAGGATATCGACGACCTGCGCGGCTTCGTCACACGGCTGAAAAACTTCGGCAGCCGGATCGCGATCGACGATTTCGGCGCCGGTTACACTTCGTTCCGGAATTTGCGCAAGCTCGGCGTCGATATCGTGAAGATCGATGGCGCCTTCGTGCAGAACATCGCGCGCTCGGCCGACGATCGCGCCTTTGTGCAGACGCTGATTGATCTGGCGCGCCGGCTGGAAATCAAGACGGTGGCGGAATGGGTGCAGGATGACGAGTCCGCAGCGATGCTGCGCGATTGGGGCTGCGATTACATCCAGGGGCGGCTCATCGGGCTCGCGTCCTCGCAACGGCCGTGGGATAGACGGGCTGACGCTGCGCTTCCGGCAGCGAGCTAGAGCATGATCCGGAAAAGTGGATACCGGTTTTCCCTCGGGACAAACGCGAAGCGTTTGCCCGGAGATCATGCTCAAACAAAAAAATAGAGCGGGATGACGATTCGAAGAAAAGTCATGCCGCCCTAGACCCCGTCATTCGTCCTTCTTCGGCTCATCCTTCTTCGGCTCTTTCGACATCCGCTCGAGACGGTCCTGCATGTCCTTCATCTGACGGCGGAGATCGTCGATGTTGTCCTCTTCCGCCGCCGGTTCGGAGGCGGCTTTCTCCGGCTCAGTGCCGGACGCATTTCCCGTATGGGGGGCTGCGAACGGCTTGAACATCGAGAAGGTTCGCTCGAACATTTCCATGTTGCGGCGAACATGCTCCTCCAGCGGCGCGAATGGCGTCATGCTGAAAGTGGTGGTGAGCTGCTTGCGGAATTTTTCCTGCTCGCGCGTCAGCGTGTCGATGGACTGTTCGAGATAGCGTGGAACCACCATCTGCATGCTGTCGCCGTAGAACCTGATCAGCTGACGCAGGAACGTGGTCGGCAGCAAATTCTGGCCGGCCTTGTTTTCCTGTTCGAAGATGATCTGCGCCAATACAGAGCGCGTGATGTCATCGCCGGTTTTTGCGTCGTAGACGAGGAAGTCCTCGCCCTCCTTCACCATCGCCGCGAGGTCCTCAAGCGTCACATAGGTACTGGTTCCGGTATTATAGAGCCGCCGGTTGGCGTATTTCTTGATCGTGGTCGGTTGGTCTGTTTTCGCCATGGGCTCACACATGCACACCGGGGACGGGAACCCGACGGCATCGCCGAAGGGCTAACGCGCAACGCATCGCAACAAAGTAAGCATTTTCAACGGACTTCCGCTACGGTTTTGTGCGGCACGGTTAATTCCAAAGCATAGGCACTGCTCAGGAAATTGCCAAGAGCATCATTTTAAATGCGCCGCGGCGTCGCCAGCCCCTCTGGCAGATTGACATGCCTCAACTAGCTTAACAGGATAAGGTGAGAGACAAGGCCAGCGATCAGGCCTCCGCCATCCCAAGACCTCAAGCCCAGGAGATGTCCATGTCAGACGATGTCGTCATCGTCAGCGCCGCCCGCACCCCGGTCGGCAGTTTCAACGGCGCGTTCGCCACCATGCCCGCCCACGATCTCGGTGCGATCGCCATCAAGGCGGCGCTTGAGCGCGCGGGCATCGAGCCGGCGCGGGTATCCGAGGTGATCATGGGTCAGATTCTGACCGCGGCGCAGGGCCAGAACCCGGCCCGTCAGGCCTCGATCGCCGCCGGCATCCCGGTGGAAAGCCCGGCGTGGGGCGTCAATCAATTATGCGGTTCGGGCCTGCGCACGGTGGCACTGGGTTACCAGGCGCTGCTCAACGGCGATTCGGAAATCGTCGTCGCGGGCGGCCAGGAATCCATGAGCATGGCCCCGCACGCTCAATACCTGCGCGGCGGCGTCAAGATGGGGCCGGTCGACTTCGTCGACACCATGATCAAGGACGGTCTGTGGGATGCCTTCAACGGTTACCACATGGGCAATACCGCCGAGAACGTCGCCAGGCAGTACCAGATCACGCGCGCCCAGCAGGATGAGTTCGCGGTCGGCTCGCAGAACAAGGCGGAGGTCGCACAGAAGGCCGGCCGCTTCAAGGATGAGATCGTTCCGGTCACCATCAAGTCCCGCAAGGGCGACATCGTGGTGGATACCGATGAATTTCCCCGTCACGGCGCAACGATCGAGGGGATGAGCAAGCTCAAGCCGGCATTCGAGAAGGACGGCACCGTTACCGCCGGCAGCGCTTCCGGCATCAACGATGGCGCGGCGGCAGTGGTGCTGATGACGGCGAAGCAGGCGGCCAAGGAAGGCAGGACCGTGCTGGGGCGGATCGTGTCGTGGGGCCAGGCCGGCGTCGATCCGAAGATCATGGGCACCGGCCCGATCCCGGCCTCCCGCGCCGCGCTGAAAAAGGCCGGCTGGAATGTCGGCGATCTCGATCTGATCGAGGCCAATGAAGCCTTCGCGGCGCAAGCCTGCGCGGTCAACAAGGACCTCGGCTGGGATACCTCCAAGGTCAACGTCAACGGCGGCGCGATCGCAATCGGCCACCCCGTCGGCGCCTCCGGCGCCCGCGTGCTGGTGACGCTGCTGCATGAGATGCAGAAGCGCGACGCCAAGAAAGGCCTCGCCACGCTGTGCATCGGCGGCGGCATGGGCATCGCCATGTGCATTGCACGCGACTAATCATGCGGCGCTGCGTGATGAAAACATCATCTCGCAGTCGCACAGCTTGTTGCTAGAATAAAACGCCCGGCGCCTGCGCCGGGCGTTTTATTCTTGATGTCGGTCAAACCGGTCGCATAATTCGAAGTTACATAAAAGTGGGTTTAAAAAGCGCCTAGGGAAGGATTCGATATGGCACGTGTTGCATTGGTGACGGGCGGAACGCGGGGTATTGGTGCGGCGATCAGCAAGGCGCTGAAGGCCGCCGGCTACAAGGTCGCCGCCAGCTATGCGGGCAATGATGCCGCGGCGGACAAATTCAAGACGGAAACCGGCATCCCCGTCTACAAATGGGACGTCAGTTCGTTCGACGCCTGCGCCGACGGCGTCAAGAAGGTCGAAGCCGACCTCGGCCCGGTCGACGTGCTCATCAACAATGCCGGCATCACCAAAGATGGCGCATTCCACAAGATGACGCTCGAGCAATGGAATGCGGTGATCAACACCAATCTCGGCTCGCTGTTCAACATGACGCGTCAGGTGATCGAAGGCATGCGCGCGCGAAAATTCGGCCGCGTCATCAACATCTCCTCGATCAACGGCCAGAAGGGTCAGTTCGGCCAGGTCAACTATTCCGCGGCGAAAGCCGGCGATATCGGCTTCACCAAGGCGCTCGCGCTGGAGAATGCCAAGGGCGGCATCACGGTGAATGCTCCTGCCGCTGATTCCGGTCAATCGCCTCGGTGAGCCCGAGGAAATCGCACGCGCCGTGGTGTTCCTCGCCGCCGACGAGGCGGGAGCCATCACCGGCTCGACGCTCTCGATCAACGGCGGGCAATATATGGTGTGATTGTTGTCTTCGTCATTGCGGGGAGCACTTCGCGACGAAGCAATCCAGTAGATGTTATGTCAGATAGATGGATTGCTTCGCGGAGCCTGTCATCGGGCGCGCATTCGCGCGATCCATTGGCTCGCAATGACGGATCAATGACCTCACGTACCGCCACGCTGATCGGACTGACCGCGATCCTGATGTGGTCGCTGCTGGCGGTGCTGACGGTGGCCACGGGCAAAATCCCGGCGTTTCAACTGGCGGCGATGACGTTCGCGATCGGCGCGCTGGTGGGATCCCTGACTTGGATCGGGCGGCCGGATGCCGTCAGCAAATTGTGGCAGCCGCCCCTGGCATGGATCGTCGGGGTCGGTGTATCTCTGGCCGCTGTTGATCGTGCTGTTTTCGTCGCTGCTGCCGGGCGAACGGCTGGCGCCGCACCATATCGTCGGCGCCGTGCTTGGACTGATCGGCACGGTGCTCCTGTTTGCTGGCAACAGCAGCGGCGGGTTCGCGCCAGGTCAGGTGCCCGGACTGATCGCGGCGTTCGTCGCCGCCTTCGTGTGGGCGTCCTATTCGGTGATGTCGCGCAAGCTCAAATCGGTGCCGACCGACGCGGTGGCGGGCTTTTGTCTGGCGACGGCGCTGCTCGCGGCGGCCGTGCATGGGGCGATCGAGGTTACGGTCTGGCCCGATACCACGGCGCAATGGCTGGCGATCATTGCGCTCGGCGTCGGACCGGTAGGTGCGGCGTTCTATGCCTGGGATATCGGGATGAAGCGCGGCGATATCCGCGTCCTGGGTGCCGCGTCCTATGCGACGCCGCTGCTCTCGACGGCGTTTCTGATTTTGGCGGGTTTTGCCAAGCCGAGCGCCGGGATCGCGATCGCCGCGGTGCTGATCGCCGGCGGTGGCTTGATCGCGGCGAAGGACATGATGGGAAAGCGATCAGTTTAGGTTGGTTGGCTCATCAACAATAATAACCGTCATTCCCCGACGCACCAATTGGCGCGTCTGATATATAGAATCGCGGGCTCAATCGTCTGGGATTCCGCAATATCGGTGATATCGATTGTGCTGAGCATGTTGGCTTCCCCTGTGAAGCCTCAAGGTAGTGAGTTGGTGCGGCAGGCCCACCCGATTCCCGAATACACTTCTCAACGGCCAGGGAACCAATCAGGCTCTGCCAATTCGAATGTCGCAAAGTCGAATCCCGGCGCCACGGTGCAGCCGACCAGCGTCCAGTCGCCGCTGCTTTCGGCAGCCTGCCACGCCTGCGCCGGCACGATGGTCTGCGGCACTTCGCCCGCGGCGAGATCGGGTCCGAGACTGATGCAGCGCTGCCCAACGCCATCGGCAATTTGCAGGTTCAGCGCGCTGCCGGCGTAATAATGCCAGATCTCCGCCGCGTCGATGCGATGCCAGTGCGAGCGCTCGCCGCGCGCCAGCAGGAAATAGATCGCGGTGGAAGCTGAGCGGCCGTCAACATCGCGGCGACTGTCGCGAAACGTCTCGCGATAGTGCCCGCCTTCCGGATGCGGTTTCAATTCAAGCCGCGCGATGATCTCGGCGGCGGTCGGCACCGAACCCATCAGGACTTGTTCTTGCGTTCGCGCAGTTCGCCGAACACCTCGGCAGCACCCCTGCCTTTCAGCCGCACGCCGGCCGCGACCGACGGTTCGTCGGCGCGCAGGAATACGTTGGCCTTCTTCTCTTCGCCAAGCAGCGTCGGGACAGTCGGCTTGTTATCCGCGCGCAAACGCGTCACTTGCTCGGCGCGCGCTCTAAGTGCTGCATTATCCGGCTCGACGGTAAGCGCGAATTTGACGTTGGCTGCGGTGTATTCATGGCCGCAATAGAGTTTGAAATCGTCGGGCAGCGCGCGCAGCTTGAGCAGCGAGTCCCACATCTGGGGATAGGTGCCCTCGAACACCCGGCCGCAACCGATCGAGAACAGGGTGTCGGCGGCAAACAGCGCCTTCTCGCTGTCAAAGACATAGCTGACGTGATCCAGCGTGTGGCCCGGCGTTTCCAGCACCCTTGCGGTGAGACCCCCGACCTTGACGGCGTCGCCTTCTTTCACGCGCGCATCGGCATTTGCGATCTTGGTGGACTTGTCATGCGGTGCGACCACGCGGCAGTTATATTTCTGCTTCAACTCGGCGACGCCGCCGACATGATCGCCGTGGTGATGGGTGACCAGGATATCGGTCAGCGTCCAGCCCTCGCGCTCCAGCGCCTTGATGATGGGCGCAGCCTCCGGCGCATCGATCGAGGCGGTCGCCTTGGTCGCGGGGTCGTGGATCAGATAGCCGAAATTGTCGGTGAGGCAGGGGAACAGGCGGATTTCGGCAGCCATGATATCTCCAGGATGCGAGCATTTTCCGGCAAAGTGGAATCCGGTTTTGCCGTCGAAAATGCTCTCTTTAAATAAGGGCGCATATTCTGTCGCAACACCGGCATCCATTTTTGCGGAATACGCGCTCGGCGGGAACGCCAGCACGCCTCATATAGTCATGAAATATGGCGTTAACGCTTCACAGGCAATGCCAAATTCTGCGCCCCGCGTGGATTGGCGACGTGTTAGATTAAGCTCATGACCATCGATGTCATCGACCTCCGCGATTTCTATTCGCAGCGCCTCGGCATCGTGGCGCGGCGGCTGATCAATCGCGGCATCCACGCGCGCTGGCCAAACGCACAGGGACAGAGGGTGCTCGGCCTTGGCTACCCCACGCCCTATCTGGGGCTTTTCCGCGAAGACTCAGAGCGCTGCATCGCCTTCATGCCGGCGGCCCAGGGCGTGCTGAAATGGCCGACCGCGCGGCCGGCGCTGGCGACATTGGTCGACGAATTTTCGCTGCCGCTGCCGGATGCCGCTGTCGACCGCATCCTGCTGATTCATGCGCTGGAAATGTCCGACGATCCCGAGGGGCTGTTGCGCGAGGTGTGGCGCGTGCTGGCGCCGTCGGGCCGGATGATGGCGGTTATTCCGAACCGCCGGGGCGTGTGGACGCGCACCGACACCACGCCGTTCGGTCACGGCCGGCCGTATTCGCGTTCGCAGATCACGCAGTTGCTGCGGCAGACCTGGTTCACGCCGACGGCGTGGGGGGAGGCGCTGTTCATGCCGCCGGTTCGGGGCGGCTGGTTCCTGCGCTCCGCCATGGCGTGGGAACGCGTCGGCGCCGCGCTGTCGCTGCCGTTCGCCGGCGTTCACATCGTGGAAGCCACCAAGCAGGTGTACCGCGCGATCCCGGCGCACCGCGAACGCACGCGGCTCATTCCGGCACTGCAGCCGGTGCTGGTGCCGTCGCCCCTGCAACGGGATGATGCAGCGCCACTGCAGCGCTGAGACCGTCATACCCGCCAACGGGCGTGCATTCGCGCGAGCCGCTGGCGAATGGTGACGTCTCAGGAATGACGCGGCGAATTGCTTACTCATTCCCCGTATTGAAATCGTCGCTCGGCGTCACCGGCGCGGGCAGGCCATCGGGGCGTGGGCCGTGCGGCCGGCGGCGGCGGCGCGGGAAACGCTCGCCGCCTTCGAAACCGCCCGGGCCGCCGTTGATCTGCGGCTGCGGTCCGGTGATGAACGACGGCAGGCGATCGACGCTGACGCTATCGGGGATCACCGGCTGTGGTTGTGGCTGCGGTTGAAACTGCGGCTGCGGACGATGCTCGCGATTGCCGCCGTGCTCGCGGGGCGGATGCTGCTCGCGCGGCTGATAGGGCTGACCGTCGCGCTGCTGGTCGCGCGGAGGGTTGTCGCGCGGTACGAACGGCTGCGGCTGCGCCGGGACGAAACCGGGCTCCTGCCCGAAATTCGAAAAGCTCTCGCTCTCGTCGTCGCCGTCCTCCGAGGGCATTTCATTCTCGGTGCGCGGCTGTGGCTGGTTCTGACGGAACTGTTCCTGGGAGGCGGCGATCAGGCGAAAATAATGCTCGGCGTGCTGATAGTAATTCTCGGCGGCCACCGGATCGCCAGAGCTGCGGGCGTCGCGCGCCAACTGGACGTATTTTTCGGCGACATGCGATGCGGTGCCGCGAATCTTGATGTCGGGTCCGTTGGACTCGAACACCCGCGTCATCGGGTTCTGGCCGCGCCGGTTGTTATTATTATTGTTGTTATTGTTGTTATTGTTCCGGTTGCGCATCCGCTTGTTATTGTTCTGACCGTTTCTCATGTCTTGCCTTTATTCCAGCCCTGGATTGTCGTTGTCATGGTCGCTTCGTCATGTCACTTCACCCCGATCCGGCACGCATGACGCGCACTGAATCGCAGCGCAGTTCAATTCCACACAGATTTTGCCGTATGTCGCGGTCAGCAAAGACGCGTTCCCCAGCAGTCCAGCGTACGCCGCTGGTTGCATCAAATTATCTAGCCTGCCAAAACAAGCACAGGTTTCTCGCGTGAGTTTTCAAGCGCAATATCAGGCTTTCGTTCGCTTTGCGGTCGGAAGCAGCGCAGCTCTTAACAGCCATCGCGCTTCAGTGGACCTGCGTTTTGGAACCTTTCACTCGGAGCGGGCTCTCTCGCTTTGAGAACTCTGGCCTTCACCCGTAGCATCTACGGGGCCAGCAACCCTGGACCGATGTTGTGGGCGGAACGTAGTCGTTCCCGGGGAATATTCCAAGTGATTTTTTGTATCTCAATCGGGCTTTATGAGGGCAATTTCCGGCCCCCGACAGCCCGCGCAGTGCCGGCGAGATCGGCCTTCGGGGGGCCCTCGAGCATTAACCCTGCCGCCATCATCAAACGCTCCACCTCGGCGCTTTGATCATGCCCGACCTCCACAACCAGGACGCCGCCGGGGCCAAGCAGCCGCGCGGCCTGGGGAACCAGCGCGCGGTAGGCGCCAAGTCCATCGCTGCCGCCGTCCAGCGCGCCAAGCGGGTCATGATCGCGGACCTCGGTTGCGAGATGGATAATTTCCGCGGAGCGAATATAGGGCGGGTTCGACACGATCAGATCGAACGGGCCCGACAGCGCGGCCGCATAGTCGCAGGCGATGAAGGCGGCGCGACAGGCCAATTCCAGATGGCGGGCATTGGCGTTTGCGGTATGCAACGCCGCCGCGCTGATGTCGGTACCGATCCCATACGCGTCAGGTAATTCGGACAATAGCGCCAATAAAATCGCGCCTGAGCCGGTGCCGATGTCGGCGATGCGCAACGGGTGATCTGCAGCGGCGGCGGCGCGCAACATTTCCAATGCCAGTTCGACCACCGTTTCGGTGTCGGGCCTCGGCACCAGCGTCGCCGCCGAGAGTTGCAACGGCAGGCCCCAGAATTCCCTGGCTCCGAGAATACGCGCGACCGGCTCACCCGTGAGGCGGCGGCACGCAAGGTCCTCGAGCCGCACGGCCTCAGCCGCGGTGACGGGCCGCGTCGCGGCCGTGACGAGGCCGGTCAGGTCGAGACCCAGCGCCGCGCCGACCAGAATCCGCGCGTCGAGTTCCGCCGAATCGATTGCGCTTGTCCTGAACCGGGCCGTCAGCGCGCGCCGCGCGGTTTCGACGGTGTGTCCGGTGAACGGATTGCTCACGCGGCGTCCTCATGAGTGACGAAGCGCCACGACAGTTTCAGCGACGCGTGGCTCACGCCGCGGCGCCCTGGGCGGCGAGTTGGGCTGCCTGATGCTCGGTCGTCAGGGCGTCGACCAGTTCGCCCAGCGCTTCGCCCGCGATCACCTGCGGAAGTTTATAGAGCGTGAGGTTGATGCGATGGTCGGTGACGCGGCCTTGCGGAAAATTATAGGTGCGGATGCGCTCGGAGCGGTCGCCGGAGCCGACCTTCTCGCGACGATCCGCCGAGCGCGCCGCATCGATGCGCTGGCGCTCGGCGTCGTAAATGCGCGAGCGCAGAATGTTCATCGCCGACGCGCGGTTCTTGTGTTGGGATCGGCTGTCCTGCATGCTGACCACGATGCCGGTCGGAATATGGGTGATGCGGATCGCGGATTCGGTCTTGTTGACGTGCTGGCCGCCGGCGCCCTGCGAACGCATGGTTTCGATCCGAAGATCATCGCTCTTGATGTCGACATCGACCTCCTCAACCTCCGGCAGCACGGCAACCGTCGCCGCCGATGTATGAATGCGGCCCTGGGTCTCGGTGTCGGGCACGCGCTGCACCCGGTGCACGCCGGATTCGAATTTCAATTTCGCGAACGCGCCGCGGCCCTGCACTTCAGCGATGATTTCCTTGAA
>WNGL01007869.1_pt1 | contig 12509 bp, 10 predicted proteins | sample 5400591 | NCBI WGS metagenome assembly WNGL01 (sample SAMN13153377, study PRJNA577476) | soil metagenome | isolation source: 80 cm soil or saprolite under Garry oak tree replicate 1 | place: USA:California | collected 2016-06-15
TCGGCCGTCGAGGCGCTTCGCCATCCGACGTGGCGCATGGGCCCGAAGATCACGATCGATTCGGCGACCCTGATGAACAAGGGGCTCGAGGTCATCGAGGCGCGCTGGTTGTTCAACGTCGGCGCCGATCGCATCGACGTCCTTGTCCACCCGCAATCGATCGTGCACTCGATGGTGGAACTGATCGACGGATCTGTGATCGCGCAACTTGGCGTCACCGACATGCGTCTACCCATTCAGTATGCCTTCGCGTATCCCGAGCGCTGGGCGGCCGCCTTGCCGTCGCTCGATCTGGCGCGGGCCGGGCGGCTCGAGTTCGAACCGCCGGACCTCGAGCGATTCCCCTGCCTCTCGCTGGCGTTCCGCGCGCTCCGCGGCCCTGAAGGGTTGTCGATTGTGCTGAACGCGGCGAATGAAGTGGCGGTCTCTGCGTTCCTCGAAAACCGGCTGGCCTTCACTGCGATCGCCGACGTCATCGCCAGATCCATGGACGCGTACGAAGAACGGGGGCCCGCCCCCGTCAAGGGGCTCCGGGACGTCCGCGAAATCGACTCATGGGCTCGCGAGCGCGCCGCGCGGGCCGCCGCTGGAGTACAATCGGCGTCTTAGCCAACGGTGAAAGAGTGACGAGTACCCTCGCCTTTCTGTTCGTCCTCGGCGTGCTCATCTTCGTGCACGAGCTCGGCCATTTTCTGATGGCACGGCGCATCGGCGTGCGGGTACTGACGTTCTCGCTCGGGTTCGGCCCGAAACTCGTCAACGTCAAACGCGGCGGTACCGAGTACTGCATCAGCGCGATCCCGCTCGGCGGCTACGTGAAGATGGCCGGCGAGAACCCGGAAGACTCGCGCACCGGCGCGCCCGACGAGTTCCTCTCGAAAGGGAAGTGGCAGCGCTTCCAGGTGCTCGTGATGGGTCCCATCATGAACCTCCTCCTCGCGCTGGTCGTGATGGCGGTCGTCCTGTACCAAGGCGCCGAGCTCCCCGCGTTCGAGCAGCTGCCGGTCGTGATCGGCACGTTCGCCGAGAACTCCGTCGCCGCCGCGGCAGGGCTGAAGCCCGACGATCGGGTGACGACCGTCGACGGCAAGCCCGTGGACACCTGGGACGATTTCTCGACGGAGATCGTGTCCAAGGCCAAACGCCAGGTGACCATCGGGTACGTGCGCGCCGGCCGCGCCGGCGAAGTGACGCTCGTGCCTGCCGCGCAGGGAAAGTACGAGATCGGGGACATCGGCATCCAGCCGGTGGTCCATCCGGAAATCGTTCAAGTCAACGCCGGTCAGCCTGCGGCGGAGGCGGGTCTCCGGAAAGGGGATGTGATCCTCGCCGTCGGGAACGAGCAGAACATTCCGTACAAGCGATTGCTCGACTTGATCCGATCCGGCGAGGGGAAGGTCCTGTCTTTCGTGGTCAAGCGCGGCGACACGCTGCAGACGATTCGTGTTTCGCCACGGAACATCGGCACCACGGCGATGATCGATGGGGTCGAGAAGCCGATTGCCGCGGTAGGCGCGCAAATCAGTCAGTTGGAAACGCGCACCGTCGATCCCGGCCCGCTCGAAGCCATCAAGCTGAGCGTTGACAAGAACTGGGAATGGGCGCGGCTGATCGTGAAGACGCTCGCCGGACTTTTCACACGCGAGACGTCGGTCAAGCAGTTGATGGGCCCTGTCGCCATCGCGGATCTGTCGGGCAGCGCCGCGGAAGCCGGCTGGATCCAGTTGTTCACGCTGATGGCGATGATCAGCCTGAATCTCGGGCTGCTGAACCTCTTGCCGATCCCGGTGCTCGACGGCGGCCACATTTTCATTCTCGGGCTCGAAGGGCTCGCACGCCGCGACTTCAGCATGAAGGTGAAGGAGAAGATGCTCCTCGCCGGATTCGTCCTCCTGCTGATGCTGATGGTCACCGTCATCTACAACGACTTGATGCGGATCCAATGGATCGAAAAACTGGTGCCCTGGCGCTAGCGCTGATCTGCGGCGCCGCGCTGATCGCCTACGCCGCGCCGAGACAGGCCGATCCGCTCGGCACCGGCACGTTTTCCATCCTCGGCTACGATCCTGACACGGGCGAGCTTGGCGCCGCCGTGCAGTCCCGGGTGTTTTCCGTCGGCAACGGCGTGCTCTGGGCCGAGGCCGAGACCGGAGTCGTCGCCACGCAAGCGATCGTCGACGTCGGTTACGGACCGAAGGCCCTCGCCCTCCTGCGCGCAGGGCTGAAACCGGATGCGATCATCAAGGCGATTCTCGACAGCGATCCCGATCCCGGCTATCAGGGGCAGCCGTGGCCGAAGGCCGGCCGTCAGTTCGCGGTGATGGACCCGAAAGGCAGCTACGCTTCCTACACGGGATCCGAAGCGACGACATGGGCGGGGAACAAAGGCGGCAAGTTCTGCACGGCCCAGGGAAACATCCTTGCGGGCGAGGCCGTCGTGACCAACATGGTCAAGGCGTTCGAGGAGACGAAGGGTCCTTTGTCACTCCGGCTCATCGCCGCGCTCGAAGGCGGGCAGGCCGGCGGCGGCGACAAACGCGGCCAGCAATCCGCCGCGCTCGTCATCGTCAAGAAGAACTGCGGCGTCTGGCTGCACAACGATACGGTGCTCCGCCTGCAGGTCGACGACAATCCCGAGCCGATCAAGGAACTGCGTCGGCTGGTGCAGAAGTCCGTCGAGACTTCTTCGGGATCGCGACGCGTCGCTCCCGGCTGCGCGGGCGTGAACGGCGCGCCCCGCTAGCGTTTTCTCTTCTTTTTCTGCTGCGGCTTCTTGCCTTCGGCCTTCAGGATCCGCGCGTAGTCCGACTCCGCGGCGATGTACACGGGCTCCATCCAGTTGTCGCGGTACTTATCGACGATCTTTTTCAGCAAATCCGCGGCCGCGTCGCGCTTGCCCGCCGCGATGTCGTCTGAGGCATCCAGATATCGCGTCACGAGCGGCGCGGATGCGTTCTGCGCGCGGGGAAGCGTCGAACCCGGCAGCCTGATATCGGACGCGGCCGTGGACGTATCGGCCGGGACCGCCGGGCGCGGCATCGCGGACGGCCCCGCACGGTGATCGGACAGATACGCGAACACACCGGGATCCGCGCACTTGGTGTAAGCCTCCCGCGCGTGAGTGAATTCCCCCTTGAGATAGAGCACGAGGCCGAGCGAACAGTTCGCCTCGGGCAGCGTCTCGAGCGCCTTTCGGACATCCCGCTCCGCCGCGTCGAATTTCCTGAAGACGATCAACTCCCGCCCGCGCGCGAGCGATAAGCGGACATCATCCGGGTGCGCCTCGAGCGTCCGCGTCAGCAGCTCGATCGAGTCGCCGGCGTGGCCGAGGGCCATCTCCACGCGAGCCAGGCCGAGCGTAGCGTCCGCGTTTGCCGGATCCTTCGCGTATACCGTGCGCGCGGACGCGAGCTCGGTCTCGAGACGCGCCCGCACGTCGCTGGGCAGCGGCGGCGCGTAGAGCGGCGCTTCGAGCAGCGACATCGTCTCCGGCTGCTGCATCAGGAGCGCCGCGATCACGAATTCCAGCATGACACTCATAGAATAGCGTGGTGTCCGGCTCGCAAACCAGACGATGATTCGCCGCGAACTCCGGCCGATGCTCGCGCTCGCCACTCCGCTCGTCGTCGCAGAGCTCGGATGGGTCACGATGGGCATCGTCGATACGGTGATGGTGGGACGGCTGGGTGCGAGCGCCATCGGTGCGGTCGGGCTCGCCAGCATGCTCTTCTTCGCTGTCGCGGTCTTTGCAATGGGTCTGCTGCTCGGGCTCGATCCGCTCGTCGCCCAGGCGTTTGGCGCCGGCCGTCTCGACGAGTGCCATCGCTGGTTGATCGACGGCGTCTGGCTGAGCGTGCTCTCGGCGGTGCCGATGGCCGGAGTCGTTCTCCTCGTCCGCGCCACACTCGGTGCGTGGGGACTTCCACCCGATGTTCTCGGGCTCGCGGGCCCGTATCTCGATATCCTCACCTGGAGCCTTCCGTCGCTTCTGTTGTACGTCGCCTTCAGGCGTTACTTGCAGGCGATCAACATCGTGCGTCCCGTCACGATCGTGCTCATCGCCGCGAACCTCGTGAACGCGGTCGGAAATTGGATTCTGGTCTTCGGACACGCGGGCGCTCCGGTGCTCGGTGTCAGCGGATCAGCCTACGCCACGCTCGTCGCACGCGTTTTCATGGCGGCGTGCCTGCTGGCGGTCATCGTCGCCCATGAAGCGCACACGACGCCGCGGCTGCGCGACACACGCCTCGGGATCGATCTGTCGCGGCTTCTCCGGCTGTTTCTCCTCGGATTTCCGGCTGCGGGGCAGGCCGTCTTCGAGGTGGGTGTCTTCGCCGCGGCGACGGCGCTTGCGGGGCGAGTCTCCGCGAACGCGCTCGCCGCGCACCAGATTGCGTTGAACATGGCGGCGTTCACGTTCATGGTGCCCTTCGGCATCGCGTCGGCCGCGGCTGTCCGGGTTGGGCAGGCCGTCGGCCGGAACGACGCACCGGGCGTGGCCGCTGCAGGTTGGACGGCGGTTGGGATTGGCACCGCGTTCATGGCGACCGCGTCCGCCGTCTTCCTGCTTTTTCCAAGAATGTTGATCCGCGCATTCACAACGGATCAGGCTGTCCTCGACATCGGCGTCGCGCTGCTGTTTGTCGCGGCGATCTTCCAGCTGTTCGACGGTCTGCAGGGCGTCGTCACGGGCGCACTCAGGGGCCTCGGCGATACACGAACCGCGATGCTGTGGAACCTGGGCGGACACTGGCTCTTCGGTTTGCCGCTGGGCTACTTGCTCTGTTTTCACGCGGGTCTTGGCGTGGTCGGGCTGTGGTGGGGCCTTTCAGCCGGGCTGATGATTTGCGGTGTCGCCCTGCTGATCGAGTGGATGAGAAGAAGCACTCGCTTTGCTGTGTGATCGGCAGGAGGCGAGTCCATGGCAGACCTGACCGAGAGGCGCCTGGTCTTCAGAGCCGCCGCTCGTCGGCGCTCCTAGAGGTCACCCTGCGTGAGTACTTCGTGGCGACATAGTTGTCGACGAGCTGTCGGAACGCGACTGCCAGTTCGTCGTACGTGCCGCGCAGAGTTGTCGCGTGCTGGCCGTCGATGTAGACGGGACAGTTCGGCGCTTCGCCCGTGCCGGGAAGGCTGATGCCGATGCTGGCGGCCTTTGATTCCCCGGGGCCGTTCACCACGCATCCCATGACGGCGAGGGTCATCGTTTCGACTCCCTCATATTCCTTCTTCCACTCCGGCATCCGCTCGCGGATGTACGCCTGCGTGCGCTCGGCCAGTTCCTGGAACGTGCTGCTCGTCGTGCGGCCGCAGCCCGGACATGCGGTGACGCTCGGGGAGAATGATCGCAGGCCCAGCGCCTGGAGCAGCTCGCACGCCGCATACACCTCTTCACGGCGATCGCCGCCGGGCCGCGGCGTCAGCGACACGCGAATGGTGTCGCCGATCCCCTCGTTCAGCAGCACACCCATGGCCGAGGCGGACCACACGAGGCCTTTGGTTCCCATACCCGCTTCCGTCAGCCCGAGGTGCAGCGGCTGCTCGGTCCGCTTCGCCAGCTCGCGATAGATCGAGATCAGGTTGCGCGGACGCGAGGTCTTGCACGAGATGATGATCTGATCGCGGCGCAACCCGGACTCGAGCGCGAGCTCCGTCGACTGCACCGCCGACAGCACCATGCACTCGTTGATAATCTCCTCCGAGGTGCGGCCGAGCGCGCGATCCGTGTTCTCCTGCATCTTCGTGACGACGAGCTCCTGATTCAACGAGCCGCCGTTGACGCCGATGCGAACCGGCTTGCCGCGATCGCGGGCGACGCCGCAGATCGTCGCGAACTGCTCGTCGCGGCGCTTGCCGGTGCCGACGTTGCCCGGATTGATGCGGTATTTATCGAGTGCCGCCGCGCACTGGGGAAAACGCGTCAGCAGCAGGTGGCCGTTGTAGTGAAAATCGCCGATGAGCGGCGCCGTTACGCCCGCATCGAGCATCCGCCGCTTAATCTCCGGCACCGCCGCGGCCGCCTCGGGAACGTTCACGGTGACCCGCACCATCTCGGAGCCGGCTTCCGCGAGTTCGATGCACTGCTGCGCCGTCGCGGCGGCGTCCGCCGTGTCGGTCATCGTCATCGACTGCACGACGATGGGCGCGCTTCCGCCGACCTGAACCTGGCCGACGCGGACGCTTACGGTCCTGTGGAGTTTAAGAGTGAACATGGTTAAGGGCTGGGGCCTGGGGGCTGAGTCATGGGGCTGGGATTTCTTGGGCGCGCCGATGGCGCGCTTTGAGCAACCCTGCCCTATGCCTCAGCCCCGAGCCCCCAGCCCTGATAATAGCATCCGGAGTACAGCTCAACAGCTCGGTATGACGATCGCTTTTAGGCGTTACTCTTGCATTGTTGGGTTATGTACGAGAGGAGCAATAAGGTATGACGATGAAGCGAATGGCGATCGCGCGGATCGCATCCACGGCGGCCGCCCCGATGCTCGTTCTGGCGCTCGCCGCGCCAGCGTCGGCGCAGAGCGGATATGGTGCGGGTCAAACGTCGGTGACCGCAGCCGACATCCAGCGTCTGCAGGATCAGGTCTACGATGCCGGCAACGAAGTCAATCGGCTGCGCAGCCGCGATCAGGCGCTCGCGGATCGTCTGCAGGCGCAGCTCGACGATGCGCGCGACGATGTCGTGTACCTGAAAGTGAAGCTGCGCAAGGAAGGCTCGGTCAGCCGCGCCGACTACAACGATGTCCGCGCCAGCGTCGACTCCCTTCGGGCGCAGGCACGCGGCACGTACGCGCCTCAGGGCGGCGCGCAGCCTGGGAGCGCGACCTGGGGGACCGGCGGCGGCTCTGGAAGCGGAAGCGGCGGCGGGTATGGCGGCGGCGCCTCAGGCGGCGTCTATGGGGGCACCCAGGATCAACAGAACCCGCGAGGCAACGCCCCCACGCGGCGTGGAGAAGTACCGGCCGGCACTGAAATCGATGTTCGGCTCGAGCGCGAGCTGAGCTCAGCCGCCGCACAGGTGGAGGATCGTTTCACCGCCACGACGGTCGCGGACCTCTATCAAGGCAACGACGTCCTGATTCCCGCCGGGTCGACGGTTCGCGGCGTCGTCAGCTCGGTGACCAAGGCGACGCGCACCGATCGCAAGGGCAGCATGACGGTGGCCTTCGATCAGATCACGGTCCGCGGCCGCAGCTATCCGATGCGCGGTACGGTGACGCAGGCGATCGAAAGCGAAGGGATAAAGGGCGAGGCCGGGAAGATCGGCGCCGGTGCGGGCGTGGGTGCGATCATCGGAGGAATCCTGGGTGGCGCGAAAGGCGCGCTGCTGGGCATTCTGGTTGGCGGCGGCGGCACGATCGCCGCGACGGAAGGGACCGACGTGTCGCTGGCGCCCGGAACGGTGCTTCGCGTCAGGCTCGAGCAGCCGCTGATGACGCGGTGATGTCTTTCATCGCCGCGTGAGCGGCCCGTACTGTCCTTTCGACGTCGCGCTCCGAGTGCGCGCCCGAGAGGAACCATGCCTCGAACTGCGACGGCGGAGGATAGATGCCGCGCGCGAGCATGCCGCGAAAGAACTGTGCGTAGCGCTGCGTGTCGGCGGTGAGCGCGGACCGCAGATCGCGCACCGGGCCGGTCGTGAAGAACGGCGTGACGAGCGAGCCGAAGGCATTCACCTGGAGCGGCACACCGGCGCCGCGCGCCGCATCGGCGAGTCCAGCTGCGAGCTGCGCGCCAAGCGTCGCGAGGTGGCGGTATAGCTTCGGCGACAGCTCCGTCAACGACCAGAGTCCCGCCGTCATTGCAAGAGGATTGCCCGACAGCGTGCCGGCCTGATAGACCGGCCCCGCGGGCGACACCAGTTCCATCAGCTCCGCTCGTCCGCCGTACGCCCCGACGGGGAGGCCCCCGCCGATGATCTTCCCGAGACACGTCAGGTCCGGCCGGATGCCAAACAGTTGCTGGGCGCCGCCGGCACCGGCGCGAAATCCGGAAATCACTTCGTCGAAGATCAACACGATGCCTTCGCGATCGCAGATCGCGCGCAGTCCCGGCAGGAATCCATCGCGAGGCGGGACGACGCCCATGTTGCCGGCGATTGGCTCGACGATGAGCGCGGCGATCTCTCCTGGGTGACGTGTCACGGCAGCGTCGACCGACGCGAGATCGTTGTAGGTCGCGAGCACGGTGTCGGCGGCGGCGGACGCCGGCACGCCCGGGCTCGTCGGGACCCCGAGCGTCATCGCGCCCGAGCCCGCCTGGACGAGAAACCAGTCTGCGTGCCCGTGATAGCAGCCTTCGAATTTGAGGATTTTGTCGCGCTTCGTCGCCGCGCGCGCCACGCGGACCGCGCTCATCGCCGCTTCGGTTCCGGAGCTCACGAACCGCACGCGCTCCATCGACGGCATCAACATGGCGACGCGCTGGGCGAGGTGCGTCTCCAGCGCGGTCGGCGCGCCGAAGCTCGTGCCGCGGGCGGCGGCCGCGGCCAGCGCCTTCAACAGGCTTCTCGGCGCATGGCCGTGGATCAGCGGGCCCCACGACATCACGTAGTCGATGTACGAGTGGCCGTCGGCGTCTTCGATACGGGCCCCGCGCGCGCGGGTGACGAACAGCGGTGTGCCGCCGACCGATTTGAATGCGCGAACGGGACTGTCGACGCCGCCCGGAAGGATCCGGGAGGCGGCCGCAAACAGGCGTTCGGACTTTGAATACCGGCGGGACGTGGGCGGCATCCGCCGACGATAACAGATCGTCGGACATCCTCACCACCTCGTGCGCGCTGGGTACAGCGTCCCGAGCGGATCCGATCCGCCGTGGACGCCGCTACGCGAGCGCCCGTGCCGCGTCGCGGGCGTAGTAAGTGACGATGATGTCCGCGCCGGCGCGGCGGATTGACGTCAGCGTTTCCATCATCGCGCGCGGCTCGTCGATCCATCCGTTCTTCGCGGCCGCCTTGATCATCGCGTATTCGCCGCTCACGTGGTACGCGGCGGTCGGCACGCCGAATTCCGCTTTCACCCGCGCGATCACGTCGAGGTAGCTGATTGCGGGCTTTACCATCACGATGTCGGCGCCCTCCTCCAGATCGAGTTCGACCTCCCGCAGCGCCTCTTCGACGTTCGCGGGATCCATCTGGTGCGATCGGCGATCGCCGAACGCCGGCGTCGACTCCGCCGCTTCGCGGAAGGGCCCATAGAATGCGGAGCAGTACTTCGCCGCGTACGACATGATCGCGACCTGCGAGAAGCCGGATGCGTCCAGCATTTCGCGGATACGGCCGACCCGCCCGTCCATCATGTCGGACGGCGCGACGATGTCGGCGCCCGCCGCGGCATGCGACAGCGCGGCGCGCGCCAGCTCCTCGACGGTGGCGTCGTTGACGATCTCCTCGCCGTCGACGATGCCGCAGTGGCCGTGCGAGGTGTACTCGCACAGGCAGACGTCGGTGACGACCAGCAGCCCCGGCACTTCGCGCTTGAGCGCACGGACGGCGCTCTGCACCGGCCCCTCGGGGTCCGCGGCGCCGCTGCCCGCGGCGTCCTTCGCCTCCGGCAGCCCGAACAGCAGCACGCCCGGCACGCCATCGGCCTTCGCGGCCGCGGCTTCCTTCACGATCTCGTCGACCGATAGTTGAAAGACGCCGGGCATCGAGCTGACCTCACGTCGACGCCCCTCGCCTGGACAAACGAAGAGCGGATACAGAAAATTGTCGGGACTCAGGCGCGTCTCACGCACCAGCGCGCGCATCGCGGCGCTCCGCCGCAGCCGCCGCGGCCGATGCCGCAAATCCAGCATGCCCCGATTGGCGCGAACCTGGGATTCCGAACTCTTTGTTGTCGCCATATTCTCACCAGCAGGGCTAAAGCCCTGCGCTACTACGAACGGCCGCCTGCGTACTGAAGTGCTCGACGAGCGCGTCGACGAGATCCGGAACCGTATACTTCTTCGGCATCACCGTCGTCGCGATACCGAGCTGCTGCGCGGCCTCGGCCGTCACGGGGCCGATGGAAGCCACGACCGTCGAATTCAGCAGGTCGGCCGCCTGTTCCTCGCCGAGAATCTTCGCGAAGTTCTTCACCGTGCTCGCGCTCGTGAACGTCACCGCGTCGATCTGCCGATCGAGGAGCATCCGATAGATGTCGTGATCGACGTCGCGCTCGCCGCCGGCGAGCAGCGTCCGGTAGGCGATGACTTCGGTCACGTCCGCGCCGGCCTCGCGGAGCTGGTCCGTCAGCACTTCACGGGCGATGTCGGCGCGCGGCAGCAGGAAGCGCACGCCGCTTACAGGACCGACACCCTTCAGCGCTTCCACGACGGCTTCGGCGCGCGATTCATCCGGCGTCAAATCGACGCGGATCCCGTACGCCCTGACGTGCTCCGCCGTGGACGGCCCGATGGCGCAGATCCGGACACCCTTCAGATCGCGGACGTCGGAAGTCTCGAGCAGGCGGTGCATGAACGACTCGACGCCGTTCGCGCTGGTGAAGACGATCCAGTGGTAGAGGGATGCCTCGGCGCACGCCCGATCGAGGGCGTCGGAATCCTCAGGCGGCGCGATTCTGATCGTCGGCGCCTGGATCGCGTCGGCGCCGCGCTCCTCGAGCATGTCCACCAGTTCGCCGGCCTGTTCGCGCGATCGTGTGACCACGATCCGGCGTCCGAAGAGCGGGCGATCGTCGAACCAGCGCAAGTGGTCGCGCAGTCCGGCGACGGCTCCGATGACCAGCATCGCGGGATCGCTCTGCCGCGCGCGGCGGGCGATTTCCGACAGCGCGCCGACAACCGTCTCCTGCGCGGGCGTGGTGCCGGCGTAGATCAACGCCGCGGATTCCTCCGGCGAGCGGCCGTTGGACACGAGCGCCTGGACGATCGCGCCAATCTGCCGCGCTCCCGCGTAACAGACGATGGTGCCGTCGAGGCCGGCGAGCCGCTGCCAATCCACGTTCGGGGCGTCGTCCGTTTCGGCTTCGTGGCCCCGGACGAGCGTGACGACGTCACCGGCGCCGGGATACGTAATCGGAATGCCCGCGTAGGTCGGCACGGCGATGGTGGCGGGAATGCCAGGCACGACCTCGAACGGAATCTGCTGTTCGTGCAGGAAGAGCGCTTCCTTTCCGCCGCTGTCGAAGACGAACGGGTCGCCCCACTTGAGCCGCACCACCATCTTGCCTTCGCGGGCCTTCTCGACGAGCAGCAGTGAGATCGCGTCCTGATCGAGCGGCCGCGGCGCCGCGGGACCGACGTCGATCTTCTCGGCATCCGGCCGGGCCGCGCGAAGCAGCCGTGCGTGGACGTGGTGGTCGTATACGACCACGTCGGCGTCTTCGAGGTAGCGCTGGCCGCGGACCGTGATCAGCCCCGGATCGCCGGGACCGGCTCCGACGATGAACACACACGGACGCTTCGCCATCGTCCCCTAGCGTACTTCGTCCAGGATGCGGATCGCGCCAGCTTTTGCCAGAGCGTCGGCGACGCGCCGCCCGAGCTCGGCCGGCCGGGCCGCGTCGCCCTGCGCCCGTTCCCGAAGCGCGCGCGTGCCGTCGAGGGACGTCACGATGGCGCGCATGTCGAGGCCGCCGTCGGCGTGCGCCGCGACACCGCCGAGCGGGAGTTGGCATCCGCCGCCGAGGGCAGACACCAGCTCGCGCTCGGCCTCGAACGAGGCGGCGGCGGGCGCGTCGTTGATGGCGGCGAGGACGTCGCGCAGCTCGCGATCGTCGCGTCGTGTCTGAATCGCCACAATGCCTTGGCCGGGGGCGGGGATGCACTGATCATGAGCGATCGGCGCGGTGATGCGCGCGCCGTATCCCAGCCGCTTCATCCCCGCGACGGCGAGGACGATCGCGTCGAACTCGCGGGCGTCGAGCTTGCGTAGACGCGTATCAACGTTGCCGCGGACCGGTGCGAACCGCGCGCCTGGCATCAGCATCGCGAGCTGCGCCGTGCGCCGGACGCTGCTCGTCCCGATGGACGGCGTGCGCCCAAGGGCCGCGATGGCCTCATCGAGCGGCATCCCCGCGCGCGCGTGGGGCAGGACCAGCACGTCGCGGGAGTCCTCACGTGGCAGGACTGCCGCGACGGCCAGGCCGTCCGGCATGGACGCCGACATGTCCTTGGCGCTGTGGACCGCGAGGTCGATCTCCCGGGAGAGGAGCGCGTCCTCGATCTCCTTCACGAACACACCCTTGCCGCTCGACGGCTGATGCGGCGTCTCCTGGAGCCGATCGCCCGCCGTCTTGATGATGGTGAGGTCGACCGCGCACCCGCGCGCCTCGAGAAGGCCCGAGACCGTCCGCGCCTGCCACAGCGCGAGCGGGCTGCCGCGCGTCCCGATCCGGAGCAACCGCGTCATTCTTTTCCGGGGGGCTTTGCCCCGCCGGACCCCCCAACACGCTCGCTCGTGGGGGCCCCAGGCCCCACTCCGCTCGCGTGGCTCGTTCGCTGACGCGAGCTCGCGTCGCCGGGGGGCTTCGCCCCGCCGGACCCCCCAACACGCTCGCTCGTGGGGG
>WNGL01018797.1_pt1 | contig 12507 bp, 8 predicted proteins | sample 5400591 | NCBI WGS metagenome assembly WNGL01 (sample SAMN13153377, study PRJNA577476) | soil metagenome | isolation source: 80 cm soil or saprolite under Garry oak tree replicate 1 | place: USA:California | collected 2016-06-15
AATACACCTCGCCGATCAGCAGCCGGTTCGGGAATTCATCGACGACGGCACGCAGGCCGGCAATGATGCCGTGCACCTCCGGCAGATCGGCGCTGTGGAGTCGCAGCAGCCGCTTGGACGGAGGGTCGTGCTCGCGAAAGTCGGGATTTGGCGGATTGTCGCGGAATTGCTCGTCCTTCAGCAGATGTCCGACCGCATCGACGCGAAAGCCGTCGACGCCGCGCGCGAGCCAGAACCGCATCACGTCGTGGACGGCTTCCCGTACCTGCGGGTTGCGCCAGTTCAGGTCGGGCTGCCGCGCCAGGAACGCGTGGCCATAGTACTGACCGCTCGGCCGGTCGAACGTCCAGGCGCTGCCGCCGAATTCGGACAGCCAGTTGTTGGGCGGGCCGCCGTTCGGGCCGGGATCGCGCCACAGGTACCAATCGCGTTTGGGATTGTCGCGCGAGGATCGGCTTTCCAGAAACCAGGGATGCCGGTCGGAGGTGTGGTTCGGCACGAGATCGAGCAGCAGCTTCAGCCCGCGCCGATGCGCCGCATGCAGCAACTCGTCGAAATCGGCAAGGGTCCCGAACAACGGGTCGATGTCGGTGTAATCGGATATGTCGTAACCGAAATCGGCCATCGGCGAGCGGAAGATCGGTGACAGCCAGATGGCACCGATCCCGAGCTCGGCGAGATAATCCAGGCGCCGCAGGATGCCGCGCAGATCCCCGACGCCGTCGCGATTGCTGTCCTGAAACGAGCGTGGATAGATCTGATAAATGGTCGTGGTATGCCACCATTCGGGCCGGTTCGTTGCAAGCGCGTTCATTGCAATTCCCATGTGAGCGGGGGCCGTGTGATGCGATTTACTCGCAGGCCGCCGCGGCCGACGCCTGCAAAAGGCCCAATACCGCAACGGCGCCGGAGGGGCGACTTGATCCAATCCATGGAGAGGCGTATCGGAACTCTCCAACCGGGATCCGAGTTAACCTTTGCGGCAATATTGGAGCGGGTGGGCGTAGGCGTAAATGTAGTGTCGTGATCGACATCGACGTTGTTTACGTGAACATGGATGAGTGCACCGCCTACTGCTCGGACGGTGTGACCCGCCCGTTTTATGAAATGTACGACGCCTGCGCCGAGCCGACCCAGGATCCGGACGAGGCGATGGTCGCGATCATCAAGATCGCGGAAGACAAGTTCATCATGCTCGGCCTGGTCGGGGAGGAATCCGTCTCGCTGCATTGATGCGCCGGTGTCGGCGTAGTGTCGGCCGGCATCGAGCGGCGAAGGCGCCGGGCTACGATTCGGGGCCGGCAGGGGGGGCGGTCTTGGCGGCCGTCCGGCTGAGCATCAATCCCACCACGAACGCGCCCAACAGCAACACAGGGGCCGCGCGGCGAAACCCGAGCATCCTGGCAACCTGCAGGGCGGTGGTGACCACCACGGGATCCCGCAGCCATTGCCCGGCGGCCTGGCTCGCCTGCGCGCGGGCGCGCGCCAAGCGCGCTTGGCGCTGACGCACCAGCGCAACCGCCGCGATCGCGATCAGCACCACCAGCAGGAAGGCGCCGGCGAGGATGAGACAGGCGACGATCGGTCCGCGCCAATTCTGCAGATAAAGGAACAGCGCGGCGCACAGGAAGCCGAGCATGGTCAGCGCCGCCGCACCCGCGACGGCCGACCACGCGCTGGTTTTCACCGCGGCGTCGAGCCGTTCTCTCAGATCCCTGACGCCGGGGAGCACGCCGCCCTCCTAGCGCCGCCAGCTTGCGCCGAACAGGAATCCCAGGCCTACGGCGATTGCCAGCGTTGCGAACGGGCGCTGCCGGACCGCGTCCTCGATCGCTTCGAGCGCGGTGTCGGTGCTGTCCCGCACCGTGTCCGCGGCTTCCATGCCCTTCTCGCTTGCCTCGGAGAGCACCCCGTCGAGGTTCTGCTTGGCGCGACTCATGATCTCGTCGACCGTGCCTGCGGCCTTGTCGTATTCCTTGTTGGCGGCGGAACGTTCCTGATTGGCCATGGAAAAGCTCCTCCCGAATAGTCGCGCGGCCAACGCCCCGAACCGGCAAAAGTTCCTCGGGTCCGGCAGCTGCGAACCTCGGCCGATACCGCCGCGCTGGTCAGCGCGGACCCCAAGTGGAACTGGCGCATCGGATCATGCGCACCGGCGTTTCTGTCTCGAGACCCGGGTTGGCAAATCGTTCGGACGCCGGTGCTCGGCACATAGCGGCATCAATCCGCATCGACGGCCAACGATGAACATCCGTTCACGTTGCTGCGGCAAAAACCCTGCACTCTCAGATATTTGATGCTCTCGGCCGGCACTCTTTGGCGCCCTTCGGCGTTATGATCCGTCAGAAGTCAGTCGTGTTTTTTGTTGTCGTGCAACGACGAGGAGGAATGCAATGTTGCGCAAGACACTCATCGCACTATCTGCCGCGGCCGCGCTGGGGGTGAGCTCGGGCGCCATGGCTGCCTCGCACGGGGGGCATGGAAGCAGCGGCGCCATGCAGGGGCACAGCGGCGGCGGCATGCAAGGCAGCACCTTCAGCAAAGGCAGTGCACAAAGCTTTGGCGGAACTACGGGTTCAAGTCAGGTGCGACCTACGGGTTCAAGTCAGGTGCGACCTATGGGTCCCAGCGGGCAAGCCTGGAATGGCGGTCAGTGGGGGCACAACCGCCACCACCACCGGCATGACAGGTTCTTCTTCGGAGCCGGATTCGCGGGCCCGTATTATGATGACTACGGCTACGACTCGTGCTGGCGGATCGTCCCGACCTACTACGGCGGCTGGCGGCGGGTCTGGGTCTGCGGCGACTACCCGTATGGGGGTTATTACGGGGGTTATTGAGCCCACGTGACGCATCGGTAGTGAGTTGGCGGCCACCCCTGCGGTGGCCGTCAGCTTTTGAGCGGCAGGCTCCCGGCGCTTCGACCGGCTCCACGCAGCACCCGCGCCAGCGCGCGGATGCGCGGATGACTGTGCAAGTTCTCCAATGCGAGCGGGAGCCGGCGCCGCCAGTTCGGATGCTCGTCGATGGTGCCCGGGAGGTTGGGCTGGTCCGGCACGCCGAGCGCGTCCTCGATCGAAATCATCAGAATCCGGCTGGGCGTGGCGGCGAGATAGCGCGCGACCGGCAGGAAGCCCGAGCCGGTCCGCTGCTTGCCTCGATGCCTCGCGAGCGCCGCGCGCAGCGCAGCTTGGGCCGCCGCGCGATCCGTATCGGTCTCGCCCGGATCGATGCCGATCGCGCGTTTTTCCTGCAAGTCACGGCCTAAAGACCAGCCCGCGAACGTCGGAAGATCGTGCGTGCTGAACGTGACCAGTGCGTCCTCGGGATAATGTTCCGGCGGCCGAAACCAGCCATCCTCGTCCCGTTCGAACAACATCACCCGATAGGACCACACGCCCCAATCGGCGAGCGTCTCGCGCAGATTTTCCGGCACGGTGCCGAGGTCCTCTCCGATGATTACGCAACGGTGCCCCACGCTCTCCTGGGCAACCACCGCGAGCATGGCTTCGAGCGGAAACCGGACATAACCCCCGGCGGACGCACCGTTCGGGATCAAATACAGGCGGTTGAGGCCGAGCACGTGATCCAAGCGGATCGCGCCGGCATGGCGCATCGCGGCTCGTAGCATCCGGCGGAACGGCGCGAATCCCTGCCCTTCGAGCGCCCTCGGATTGAATGCGACCAAGCCCCAGTTCTGGCCCGCGGTGTTGAGCAGGTCCGGAGGCGCTCCGATCGACACATCGGCCAGCATCATGGGCTGCTCGCTCCACGCATCCGCGCCATGAGGATCGACGCCGACCGCGACATCGAGGTAAAGCCCGAGCGGCATCGCCAGGCTTTGCGCCTTGACCCGACAGGCGCGCAGCTGGCGGTCGGCCAGCCATTGGACGAATTCGTGGAACTCGACATCTTCGCGCGCGGAGCGGCGCAGCGCATCGAGGGCGCCGTTGTCGGGCCGGCGCCAGGATGACGGCCATTCCGGCCAGCTGCGTCCGAACTTTCGGCGCAAGACCTCGAAGCTCGCGAACAGCGCGAGCGCCCGCCCCTGCTCCCGCCGGAACGCTTCGAAATCTTCGCGACGTTGCGCCGAACCTCGATCGCGGAAGCTGTCAAACGCCAGACGCAGCCCGGCAAGTTTCGCCGCGGCAACGCCGGTGTAATCCACCATCGCCGCGCCCCGCAGACGGGCGACTTCCTGCGTCAGGCCCGCGCGAGCCAGCCCGGGAAATTCCGGCGCCGCCTCGAGGTCGATGTAGAGCGGATTGAGAAAAAGCCGGCTGTTGGGCGAATAAGGGCTTGCCCGCTCGGGCTCGTCGGCAAAGAGCGCGTGTAGCGGATTGAGACCGATTCCGGCGGCGCCGAGATCGGCCGAGAGCTCCAGCAAGCCCAGCAAATCCGTGAAGTCGCCGTGCCCCCAATTGCGACGCGAGCGCACCCCATACAGCTGAACCCCGAGCGCCCAGACCCCGCGGCCATCGGCAAAGTCTTTGCCCCCATAGGCACGTTCCGGCGCAACCAGCAGCCCCGCGCCCTCACCTGCCCGACCGGCGCGGGATTTCACCTCGACGTCGAGCCGGAACGTGCCGACCGGAAGATCGTCGGGCAAACGCCAAGCGGCCGATCCGGCCGTGCCGCTCGCGATCTCGGTGTCGCCCGCAACCACCGCCCAATGGATCGAAGCGGACGGCGGCGTGTCGCGGAGCGCAACCGCGGTAGAACGCCCGCGCCGAAGCACGACACTTGGCGGCAACCAGCGACGCTTCGGTGGGCTTTGGCCGCGGGAGAGAATCTCGACGATCCGGCGCAGAATATGTCGATCGACCGTGCGCGAAAGCCCCCGTCCATCGACATAATCCGGCTCGATACCCCATTCGGCCGCGAGTTCGGCTAACGCATCCATCCCGCCAATGGTGGTTACTGGGCCGTCGTCCGGCTACCCCAGACCAAATCATGACCGTCCAGCCCGCTTTCCCGCCGATCTCCTCAGTTACAGCTTCGACACGCGAGTTCACGCGTGCCCGGTTCCTGATCGAGGACGTCTACCCGAGCATCGAGCAAGGCCGTTATCCGGTGAAGCGCATTCAAGGTGAGCCGATCGAGGTGTGGGCCGATATTTTTCGCGATGGCCATGACGTCATCGCGGCGGCACTCGTTTGGCGCCGCGATGGCGAGAAAAGCTGGCATCGAGGGGCCATGCGCCTCCACGACAACGATCGCTGGACCGCAAGTTTCGCTCCCGATGAGCCGGTCCGCTATGTTTACGCGATCGAAGCCTGGACCGATACGTTCGCCACCTGGCGGCGCGACTTCCTGCTCAAGCGCGAAGCCGGGCAGAAGCTCGATTTGGAAGCCAAGGAGGGCCGCGAATTGCTCGCCGACGTCGCGCCGCGGGACAAGAGCGCGCGCGCGATCATCGAGGCGGCGCGCGGCGGGTTCGACCGAACCGGCGATGCGGAGCCGCTGTTGTCGGAAGCGCTCCGCGACGTCATGGCCGACCATCAACCCCGTCCCGACCTGACCCGCAGCCCGGGTTTTCCCCTGGTGATCGATCCGCCGCTGGCGCGCGCCGGCGCCTGGTACGAGATGTTCCCGCGCAGCCAATCCCGCGTCGCGGGCCGGCACGGAACCTTCGACGACTGCATCGCGCGCCTGCCCGAGCTTGCCGCCTTGGGATTCGACGTCATCTATTTTCCGCCGATTCACCCCATCGGGCGCACGCATCGCAAGGGCGCCAACAATGCGCTCGCCGCCGGCCCCGGTGACCCGGGCAGCCCTTATGCCATCGGCGCGCAGGAAGGCGGCCATGACGCCATTCATCCCGAGCTCGGCACGCTCGACGACTTTCGCCGGTTGGTCGAGGCATGCCGCAGACTCGGCATGGCAGTCGCACTCGATTTCGCCATTCAATTGTCGCCGGACCACCCCTGGCTGGTCCAGCATCCCGATTGGTTCCGCTACCGGCCCGACGGCTCGATCCGTTACGCCGAGAACCCGCCGAAGAAATATCAGGATATCGTCAATCCGGATTTCTATTGCGCCGACCGGGCCGGGCTCTGGAACGCGCTGTGCGACATCGTGCTGTTTTGGATCGATCAGGGCGTGCGTATCTTCCGCGTCGACAATCCTCACACCAAGCCGTTCGCATTCTGGGAATGGCTGATCCGCGAGGTGCAAATGCGGCATCCAGGCGTGATCTTCCTGGCCGAGGCGTTCACCCGGCCGAAAGTGATGAGGGCTCTCGCCAAGCTGGGATTCTCGCAATCCTACACCTATTTCACCTGGCGGACGGCGAAATCGGAGCTGCAGTCCTATCTGAGCGAGTTGACCGCTTACCCGGTGCGGGAATATTTCCGGCCGAATTTTTTCGTCAATACGCCGGACATTCTGCCGTTCCATCTGCAGTCCGGCGATCCGGCGATCTTCAAATCGCGCGTCGCGCTCGCGGCGACGCTGTCGTCGAGCTACGGCGTCTACAGCGGGTTCGAGCTCATCGAGCACACGCCGATCCCCGGCCGCGAGGAATATCTCCATTCGGAAAAATACGAGCTCAAGACCCGCGACTGGGACCGGCCCGGCAACATCAAGGACTATATCGGACGGCTCAATCGTCTGCGCCGGGCCAATCCGGCGCTGCTGCAGACCGGCAATTTGCGCTTCGTTGCGGTCGACGACGACCAGGTCATGGGCTTCGTCAAGGAGTCGGCCTCGCGCGACAACGCCGTCGCGGTCGCGATCGCGCTCAGCGGCGCGCGCCCGCGCGAATTCTGGCTGCATTTCGGAGATCTCGAGATCGGCCCCGACGGCGCGCGAACCAAGGTCGCCGCCGTGGAGAATCTGGTCACGGGCGAGCGGCATGCGATCGCGTGGGGCGGCGTGCGGCTCAACATCAATCCGACCGAAGATCCCGCCCTGCTGTTGCGCTGTTTGGCCCGGTAGGGGATCGCCGTGGACATGCAGTCGAACGCGAGGACGACGACCAAGGCGGGGGACGCGCTCTGGTACAAGGACGCGATTCTCTATCAGCTGCACGTCAAGGCGTTCGCCGACAGCAATAACGACGGCATCGGCGATTTCGCCGGCCTGACCGATCGCCTGGACTACGTGCAGGAGCTCGGCGTCACCACGCTATGGCTGCAGCCGTTCTATCCGAGCCCCGGCCGCGACGACGGCTACGATATCGCCGATTATCGCCGCATCAATCCCGATTTCGGCACCATGCGCGACTTCCGCCGGTTCATAACCGAAGCCAAGCGGCGCGGCCTGCAGGTCATCATCGAGCTGGTCGTCAATCATACGTCGGATCAGCATTCGTGGTTCAAGCGCGCGCGCCGCAGCAAGCCGCACACCGACGCCCGCAACTGGTACGTCTGGAGCGACACCGACCAGCGCTATCTCGGCACCCGCATCATCTTCAACGATACCGAGAAGTCGAACTGGGCCTGGGACCCCGTCGCCGGCGCGTATTATTGGCACCGCTTCTTCAGCCATCAGCCCGATCTCAATTACGACAATCCGCGCGTGCTGTGGGCGATGGTGCAGGTCATGCGGCGCTGGCTCGACATGGGTGTCGACGGGTTCCGGCTCGACGCCATTCCGTACTTGTGCGAGCGCGAGGGCACCAACAACGAGAACCTGCCCGAGACTCACGCCGTCATCAAGAAGATGCGCGCCGCGCTCGACGCCTCCTCGCCCGGGCGCGTGCTGCTCGCGGAGGCCAATCAATGGCCCGAGGACGTCAGCGCGTATTTCGGCGACGGCGACGAATGCCAGATGGCCTATCATTTCCCGCTGATGCCGCGCATCTACATGGGCATCGCCCAGGAGGATCGGCACCCGATCACCGATATCCTGCGGCAGACCCCCGACATTCCCGGCAATTGCCAATGGGCGCTGTTCCTGCGCAACCACGACGAGCTCACGCTCGAAATGGTGACCGACGTCGAGCGGGATTATTTGTGGTCGACCTATGCTTCCGACCCGCGCGCGCGGCTCAACCTCGGCATCCGCCGCCGGCTCGCGCCGCTGATGGACAACGACCGCCGCAAGATCGAATTGATGAACTCGCTGCTGCTGTCGTTTCCCGGGACGCCGATCATTTATTACGGCGACGAGATCGGCATGGGCGACAACATCTATCTGGGCGACCGCAACGGCGTGCGCACGCCGATGCAGTGGACTTCGGACCGCAACGGCGGGTTCTCGCGCTGCGATCCCGCGAAGCTGTTCCTGCCGATGATCATGGATCCGGTGTACGGCTATCAGGCCGTCAACGTCGAGGCGCAATCGCACAGCTTGTCGTCGCTGCTGAGCTGGATGAAGCGGCTGATCGCGGTGCGCCGGTCGAGCCCGGTGTTCGGCCGCGGCAACCTGACGTTCCTGCGCCCGGCCAATCGCGCCGTACTGGTCTATCTGCGCCAGTATGAGCACGAGGTCGTGCTGTGCGTCGCCAATCTGTCGCGCTCCGCCCAGTCGGCGGAAATCGACCTGTCGGCGTGGCGCGGCTTCGTGCCGGTGGAAATGCTCGGCCGCACGCGGTTCCCGCGGATTTCCGAGGCGCCGTACCTGATCACGCTCGCCCCGTACGGATTCTTCTGGTTCCTGCTGTCGGAAGATGCCGGCACCGTCGAGGCGCCCTCGATCATTCCGGAGCTGGTGACCCTGGTGTTCAGCCACAGCTGGCGCTCGTTGATCGAAGGCCGCTCCCATCAGGTCCTCGAGCGCGAGGTGCTGCCGGCGTTCCTGGCGGCAAGCCGATGGTTCGCGGACAAGGGGGAGCGATTCGACGCCAAGCTCAGGACCGTGCTTCCCGTCGCGGAGGGCGATCCCGGATTTGCGCTCGGCATCGCCGAAGTGTCGACGGCGGACAGAACGTCGCACTACGCCCTGCCGTTGACGATCAAATGGAGCCGCCTCGACCGCGCCGGCCAGCTGCAACGACACATGCTGGGCCCGGTGCGCCGCGGCGCTCGCGAAGGCGTGCTGATCGATGCCAGCGCCGATCGCGATTTCGTCTCCTGGCTGATCGCACAACTGCATGCCGGGGCCAGGCTCGACCGCGCCGGCCGGCGGCTGGAGTTTCGGCCGACACGGGCATTCGCGCTCTCGTCGCTTCCCGCCATCGAGGCGGCGCATGCCGTCGGGACCGAGCAGTCCAACACCACGGTGATCGCGGATTCCGCCTTCGTGCTGAAGCTGTATCGACGGCTGGAGCGGGGCATCCATTCCGAGATCGAGATCGGACGCTTCCTGACCGAAACCGCCGGATACCAGAATGCGCCGGCGCTGCTCGGGTCGATCGAACTGGTGGAGGACGGGGTGACCACCTCGATCGGCGTCGTTCATCGGTTCGTCGAGAACCAGGGCGACGCCTGGTCGCTGACCGCGGCCTATCTCGACCGGTTTCTCGACGAGCAAAAGGTGCTGGTGTCGGAGAATGCGACCGAGAGCCCGGAGCACGCCGCCTATCTGCCGCGCATGCAGCAGATCGGAAAGCGCACCGCGGAGTTGCAGCTGGCGCTCGGCAGCGGGGCGGAACCGGACTTTGCACCCGAGCCGATCCGTGCCGACGACCTGCAGGGCTGGACCGAGGCGCTCGCCCACGACGCGGATCGCCAATTCGAGCTGCTGGCGCGCCGTCGCTCGGATCTGCCGGAGCCGGCGCGCATTGCGGCCGAGGCCCTGCTCGACCACCGGTCCGAAGCACTGGCGCGCATCCGCGGCCTGTTGCCGGAAACCGTGGATGCGCCCAAGGCGCGTCACCACGGCGACTTCCATCTCGGCCAGATCCTGATCGTCAAGGACGACGTATTCGTGCTCGATTTCGAAGGCGAGCCGCGCCGCAGTCTCCAGGAGCGCCGGCGCAAAATGCCGGCCGCGCGCGATACCGCCGGCCTGATCCGCTCGATCGATTACGCCACCACGGCGGCGCTCGGCCGGGTCATTCCGGTCTCGACGGAGGACTACGCGAGGCTCGAACGGGCGCTTGAGCATTGGCGCGAGCGCTCGACCGAAGCGTTCCTCGCCGCCTACCGCGGCGTCACCGGGGTCGCCGCGCTGTGGCCGGAGCAGGAAACGGTCGGAGACCGCCTGCTCGAATTCTTCAAGCTCGAAAAGCTGGTCTATGAAATCGGCTACGAGCTGACGAACCGCCCCGATTGGGTCCGCGTGCCGTTGGCGGCGGCCTCGCGCATCCTGTTCCCGTCCCCGCCCGCAGCGGATCTGCCATGAGCCAGTTCTCCGCAGAGGCCATCGCGCTGATCGAGGGCCGTCACGCCGATCCGTTCGTCTATCTCGGTCCGCATCTCGACGACGGCGTGCCGATCGTGCGGGCCTATCTCCCGGACGCACGGCAGGTGTCGGTGCTCGAGAGCGGCGGCGAGGAGCATCCGCTGGCGCGCATTCATCCGGCCGGACTGTTCGCCGGACGGGTCGAGGCGGTGGACCGGCCGTATCGCCTGCGCGCGCTGTTCGGGGAGCATCCCGTCGAATTCGAGGACGCCTACCGGTTTCCCCCGATCCTTTCCGATTTCGATCTGCATCTGCTCGGCGAGGGCAAGCATCTGCGTGCCTACGAGAAGCTCGGTGCTCACCCGCTCTCGCTCGAAGGCGTCGATGGCATCGGATTCGCGGTGTTCGCGCCGAACGCGCGGCGCGTCAGCGTCATCGGCGATTTCAACTTTTGGGACGGGCGGCGGCACGCCATGCGCGTGCGCGGCAACGGGTTCTGGGAAATCTTCGTTCCCGGCGCGCGGGTCGGAGACAAGTACAAGTTCGAAATCCTCGGGCCGACCGGCTCGCTGCTGCCGCGCAAAGCCGATCCGTTCGCGTTCGCGGCCGAGCCGCGTCCGGCGACCGCCTCGGTCGTATTCGACGTGGAGCGGCTCGAGCCGCATCCCTTCCCTACCGGCGTCAATGCGCTGAGTGCTCCAATCTCCATCTACGAGGTCCACCTCGGTTCCTGGCGACGCCGCCCCGAGCAGGGCAATCGCTGGCTGAGTTACCGCGAGCTCGCGGAGGAATTGCCGGCCTACGCGCGCGACCTCGGCTTCACCCACGTCGAGTTCCTGCCGGTGATGGAGCATCCGTTCGACGGATCCTGGGGCTATCAGCCGACCGGCCTCTACGCACCGACGAGCCGCTACGGCAGCCCCGACGATTTCCTGCATCTCGTCGATGCGTGCCACGACGCCGGGCTCGCCGTGGTGCTGGACTGGGTGCCGGGGCATTTCCCCGACGATCCGCACGGGCTGGCGCAGTTCGACGGCACCGCGCTCTATGAGCACGCCGATCCGATGCAGGGGCGTCATCTCGATTGGAACACGCTCGTCTACAATTTCGGGCGCGTCGAAGTCGCGAATTTCCTGCTGGCGAACGCCCTGTTCTGGCTCGAGCGATACCGCATCGATGCGCTCCGCGTCGATGCGGTCGCCTCCATGCTGTACCTCGATTACAGCCGCCCGCCCGGCGGCTGGATCCCGAACCGCTTCGGCGGCCGCGAGAACCTCGAAGCCATCGATTTCATGCGGAAGTTCAATACCGAAGTGTTCCTGCAACATCCGCGCGCGACCACCATCGCCGAAGAATCCACCGCATGGCCCATGGTGTCGCGCCCGGTCGACTGGGGCGGGCTCGGCTTCGGGTACAAATGGAACATGGGATGGATGCACGACACGCTCAATTACGTCAGCAAGGATCCGATCCATCGCAGGCACCACCACGGCGACGTGGTGTTCGGCCTGCATTACGCCTTCTTCGAGAACTTCGTCCTGCCGCTCTCCCACGACGAAGTCGTGCACGGCAAGCGCTCGATCCTCGGCAGGATGCCGGGCGACGAGTGGCAGCGATTCGCCAACCTGCGCGCCTATTACACGTTCCTGTACGGGCACCCCGGCAAGAAGCTGCTGTTCATGGGCGGCGAGTTCGCCCAGGAGCAGGAATGGAGTCACGAGCGCAGCCTCGACTGGCACCTGCTTTCCCAGCCGCGCCATGCCGGCATCCAGGCGCTGGTGCGCGATCTCAACCGGCTGTACCGCTCGGTTCCCGCGCTGCACGAGCTCGATTGCGAGGCGGCAGGATTCGAATGGATCGTCGCCGACGATACCGACCGCAGCGTGTTTGCCTGGCAGCGCAAGGCGCGCGACGGCCGCGCGCCGTGCGTCGTCGTCGTGAGTTTCACGCCGGAAGTCCGCTACAATTACCGCATCAAGGTCCCCAGGAGCGGCCGCTGGCGCGAAATCCTCAACAGCGACGCGGCGATCTACGGCGGCAGCAACGTGGGGAACGCCGGATCGATCGCGACAAAAGCCAAAGGTTCGGGTCCGGAATTGAGTCTCACCGTTCCGCCGCTGGCCGGATTGTTCCTCGTTCCGGAGGGCTAGATGCCGGTCATTTCACCCGCACCACTCCGACCAAATAAATCCCCTGAACAGTCTTTGCCAGATCAGGAGACGGCCGCCGAAAAGAAGCAAAAGGAACTCGACGAGGCGCTCGACAAAAAGCTGAAGA
>WNGL01007872.1_pt2 | contig 12506 bp, 10 predicted proteins | sample 5400591 | NCBI WGS metagenome assembly WNGL01 (sample SAMN13153377, study PRJNA577476) | soil metagenome | isolation source: 80 cm soil or saprolite under Garry oak tree replicate 1 | place: USA:California | collected 2016-06-15
ATTAACCTGAAAGCAAAATGCCGGACCCCCGCGCCTAACACCTTCAAGAGTTATTGGGGCCAACAGCTTCGCTGGAAGCGCAGCAGCTTCGCGGACTTCTTCAAAACTATTTTCAATCTACACGCGAATGTGCGCATGAACAAGCCGATGGCTCTCTACACCTACTTCTTCAGTCCGCTGAGCCTCCTTATGGGAGTCGCGGTGCTACTTTCTATGGATAACCCAGCCCTGGCCTTGGTGAAAATGACCACTGGTCTGACCGCGATAACGGTCTTGGCAATCTGGACGGTCAACCTTTTTCACCCAGAACAAACCGTGAAGATAAATCCCATACGAGTGGCACTTTACGGTACTTGGGGGGTTGTACGAACTTTATTCATCGTCCCGACAGCCCTGCTTACGTTGGATTCGGACGGTTGGGGGGGAGTTAGAGAGACGACGCCAATTCAAGGAGGACAAGGGTGAAGACTCTGAGCACCAAGGTCTTCCGGGGAGCGCATCAATTGGCCGTTCCTATGTATCGGGCGGCCGCGGTACTCACGCTATATTCTATCCTGGGGCTCGTCGCGTCTTACGGTTTTGTTCAAATTTTCTTTGCCCTCAACACCTCTTGGGTGGCTCCGTTTATTGTCGCTCCCACGAACGACAAGATCCTGGACCTCACGGCGAAGCTAGTTACCAGCCAACAGACCATGACCACGCTCGTGCTGGACCGGGATCGCCTGCGTGACAGCCTGGGCGATTTGAAGAAGTCAAAGGCGAGTTTGGACCTGCTGGACCAGAAATTTCAAACGGCGTTGAACCTGCAAAGATCGGCAAACGTCGTGGACGCGTGGGAATTGAAGAATTTGAACATGCAGAAGAACGAGGATATGGCCGCCACCCTGCACATTCTTGATGAAGTTAGGGAAATTGAAGCCAAGATTGACCAGGACTTACGGTCCGGCCTTATCACCAAGGGAGACGCAGCGGTAGCGAAGACGCAGTTGCGGGAAACTCGTAATACCTATACTGACGGGAGGATTGCGGAGGTGTTACTTCGCGACAACGTGCGCCAGAGGACTCCCGATTATGGGTCAACGGTTGACGCGCTCTCCAAAGAGGCAGAACTGAAAAACGATATTATCCAACTCTCTATTCAGATTACGTCCGGCGAGGAACAACTCCGGTCGGATGAAGCCCAAATTGCTCGACTCCGAACTGCTATTGCCACCGCGCAGAACAGCCCGTATTTCCTGGCGACCCAACATGACGTGAAGTTTGCTTTCGTCCCTTATGAGAATCAGGCCAAAGTCTACCAGGGAGCGGAAGTCTACAGCTGCTACCTCAGTATGATCGTTTGCCGCAACGTGGGAAGCGTGCAGCAGGTCTTTACGGATGAGGAAAGGACCAACAACCCATTTCCATTCTTAAAGTCTGAGTTGCGTGGTTCCCTCATCCAACTCAACCTGACGGAACAGGAAGCGGCGAAGGAGAAGGTGCTGTTTGTGGGCCGCAAACCATTGTGGATCTGACCGGAAAACCATGAAAGTCCTCGCTTTTGCGGTCATCTTTCTGGCCCCCGTCAGCGCCTTTGCGCAAAGTGAGGCAGAAATCGCATATTGCAAATACGTTAGGGAACAGGCAGCCGGGCAACGCGATCTTCTCCGGACGCCATCGGCTTTGCTGGGGCCGATAGAGCCCAGCACCGGCACGCCACCGCAATTGGTCATCGGGGTTTCCGACAGCCTGTCAGACATTATGAAATCCGGTTTGGTGATGAAGGCGGCAAAAACCAATTGTGATCTGTACAAGGCCACAGCGGAGGCACAACAACACCTTATATACGCGCTCCCACGCATAGAGAAAGACATCCTGCGTCATCGTTTGGACCTCATCCAGGCAGCCTCGGATAAACTGAGCGCCCTCATCGCGGACAACATGAAGCTGGTCGAAGCGCAAAATCTCACGCGTCCCGCGTTGTATGCATTAGAAGGAGCAAAAGTGCGCCTTGATACCAGCCGGACTGCCGCGCTGACGGGGATAGCTTCGCCCTATGTCCCTCCCCTAAGCGATACCCCAATCAAAGTCTTGATTAGGGATAAGCTGGCAGCAGAGGCTGTGAATTTGCAAGCCAATGACAAGGTGGAAAAGCAGAGCAGTTGGGACCTCAAGCTTAGCGGCGGTACCCACCGCCAGTTATCCTCTGTCGCCCCCCGCGTATCGCCCTTTGGAGCCTACGGAGAATTTAATCTAACCTACAATTTGGGGCGCCGCGGCATCAATCGGCACATTGATCAGTCCGAAGCTGCTTACGTCAATTGGAAACAGACGCAGTTTGATGACGTTGTTAATCAAGCCGCAATTCTGAAGCACCAAATCACTGACACGCTGGAGATTGAGAAAACACAACTCGTGATTTTGCATGGCCACGATAAGGAGATCGACGCTAATCTTCGTTCGCTCGAGGGCGTAGACACGAGCAATGCCATTGCATTTCGAAATCAATTGATCGCCGATCAGATGGTCCTCCGCGTGGAAATCGGGGACGTTGAATTCCGTATGAGCAAGCTCCAGGAATTCTTGGATGCGAACTTTTAGCGTCTGCGTCTCGTGCTTATTGCTCATCGGTTGTAGCGGGGGGAATGCTGTAACCTCTAGGCCGGAAGGCGTGGTGTCCATCAATTTTGATGATGGCTTTGAATCCGCCTTCGTCAACGGCATGCCAATCATCGACGCAGTGGGACTCAAAACCACACAGTTCATAATCACCCAAAAGCTAGGACTCGTCTCTTATATTACTCCTGGCCAAATGCTTGCGATACAAGCGAATGGCCATGAAATCGCCGCGCATACCCGCACACATCCGCATCTGTCCACTCTTACGGATGCGCAGCAGCACGACGAGATTGACGGTTCTTTGCAAGACCTGAGTTTGATCTGGGGAATTAATGCCGCGGTGTTTGCCTATCCCTACGGCGACTACAATGACACCACGCTCGCTATCGTGAAGGCGGATGGTTTCAACGGCGCCAGAACAATCATTAATGGATTCAATGATTCCAATTCTCAAGCCTTACTGCTCAAGTGCTTCATAATCGACGAAAACAATAACAACGACATCAACCGAATCACCCAAGCGATTGATGATGCCCAAGCCCATGGTTCTTGGCTCATTCTACTTTTTCATCGCGTGGATGAAGATGGAAATCCCATCAGCATTCCTCATGAAATTATCCAGCAGACCGTGGACCACTTGGTTGAAAAGAGGACGCGGGTGGTTACGATGAGTGAGGGTATAGCTCAGTACGGTTTGAAACCGTGAAAATTGGCCCACGATATTCCGGGGCAGAGCTATCGCCAGCGAGGCTATTGACGGGATCGGACCACCATTCGACGCAAGACCATTGGCGATACAACGGCGCAGCCGCTCGTTGGTCACTCTGATTCGCAGTTAACGAAAACCCGACTGATCAGGCGGTATCCGGCGCTGCGAAGCTCAAGCTGTCAGCCTGCCTGAAGCGCCCGCTCCGCGATTCTTGCAGAGCTACTCGCGCTGGTTCCGATCCGCGAATACGCAAGCTCGCTTATCGACCCGCATCTGCGGGTCTCTGATCGCACTAAGGTGAGAAACTTTCTGCCAATCAGCAAGAAATATTTCGTCGTGTGGGAAAGAACGAACTCTAGTCCAGCGGTTCGACCTTGACAATCGATGCGCCGTGGTTGCTGCCGATCCAAAGCGTGCCGGGGTTCTTCGAATCGTCCACATAGACGCGGCGGATGTTGGTCGGGCGCGGCAGCATGTATTCGGTATACTGGCCGCTCTTGATATCAAGACGTGCCACACGGTCGGTTAGCATGGAGCCGGTCCACGCATCGCCGTTGCCATCCAACACGGCGTCATACGGCGCACTCCACGCCGTTGGCACCTTCCACTCGGTCATGCGTTCGGTCTTGGGATCGAACATGCCGATCGCGTTGCCCTGATATTCGGCAAACCACAACCGGCCTTCGCGATCGACGCGACCGCGCCGCGGGCGGGAGTCCGGCGTCGGAGTCTGGTAGACGGTCGCCTTCTTCGTCTGGGCATCGATCTTGACGATATTACCGGCCGAAAAATCGAGCAGATAGGCGTTGTTCTGCGCGTCCGAGTGGATGCCGTAGGTCCCGATGCGCTTGCCGGTCTGCGGATCCTTGAAGCTGCCAAGGTTCTCCATCTTGTTGGAGATCAGATCGAGCCGGTAGATATTGCCGACATCAGAGTTCTTGATCCACACCTTATTGTCGCTAGGAGTGCCTTCGATTGCGAGATGGCCGAGCTGCCCGCCGTCGGTGTCCCATTCCTTGGGGGTGGTCCACATCTGGAACTTCTCGGTCTTCTTGTCGAACTTCGCGATGGCATTCTGGTACATCACGCCGACCCAGGGATTGTCGTCAGTGTCGAATTCCAGATCGAGCGTGCCTTCCGGCCATCCCGGCTTAACTACCGGGATCGAATATTGCGTCACCTTGCCGGTCTGCGGATCCATCTTGCCGAGGAACATCTGACCGAAGTCGGAGTACCAGACGTTGCCCGCGCGATCGAGCATCACGTCGTGCGGCTGAATCAAGGGATTTGGCAAATCGTATTCGGTGATGATCACACGCGTGGACTTGCCCGTGAGCCGCGGCTGGGTGTTAAGAGGGAAAGCCCAGGCCGGCTGCTCGCTCAGGTTGACGCTGGCGAGCCATTCCGCGGTCTTCCCGCCGTTGCCGCCGCGTTCCACATCGCGATTTGCAGTGCCAGCGAGCCGCTGCGGCTTTAGGGGAGTGCTGCCGGGATAATAGAGGCTCATCCGCTGGAAAACTTCCATGAAGCCGTCGGCGTCATGCGTCGACTTCATGATGCGCTCGAGCGTGTGGCAGCCGGTACAATTGAGCAGGAAGCGTTTCTGCTCGTCCGTGCCCGGCATGCTTATCAACCATTCGGCATTGGTGAGCTGGGCGGACAAGTTCTTCACTTTTTTGAGCTTGATCTCGGCCTTGGCTTCCTGGCCTGAGGCGACATCCGCGGCCCTGGCTCCGTCCAGCTCATAGCCGGCCGCGCGCGCTTTCAATGCGTAGTGTCCGGGTTCGAGTCTCGCGACCGGGAAAGCAAAGCGGCCCGCCGCGTTGGTAACAACGCTGACGCTAATTGTCGAGCCGTCCTTCTTTGCGCTGACCACCACACCTTCCATCGGACCCTCCTCAGCGGAGGTGACCTGCCCGCTCAACGCTGACGCCGTCTGAGCCTCTGCGTGAAGTCGAGCGGACGCGGTTTGAAGAAGGATGGCAGCAAGAGCGCCACCTGCGATAAGCAAGACTCGCTTGGTTTCCATCAGCTTCCGGTTCGGCGTTATTGTATCATGCAGCGGATTGCCTTCGCCTCATGCTTGTGGTGGGCGATAAATCGCGGCGGGGTGTGGGGACTTCATTCTACGCCTCAGCCGTGTGCACGCCATGTGCCCTTCGTTCAGTTGGAGCCTCATACGAACGCCCCATCAATCAGTTTGGGAATGTGGCTTTATCTTGCAATGACAAGGTAGCCGCAGAAAAAGGCGAGCGTTTCGATAGCTAGCTTCCGGCGAGCCTCAGGAGTTTGGAACCTGTGGACATCGTCAACCTTAACAAACGGAAAGCAAGGCTCCGCCTCATGTTTAAGGCTTATTCTCAGGACTAAGCCCCGCCGAACTCGGGGATGCCTGATTACCACCGTACTCCGGGATGTTCCTTTGGAAAACGCGATAAATATGATCATACCCAACGACATGTTCTTGCCCGTCGGGACCATTCTGCAGAGTTTCAGGGTTTCTGCCTAACAGGGCGATGGCTTGGGCGCGATCCGCAATCAACACCATGGTCGCTTGGTACAATTTATCGCCGATCTTTATACGCACGCGGGGATCGCGGGCCACGTTGGATGTCCAAGACTTGTCGTTTGGAAACTGCAAGTCCATGCGATCCTGGTGCGAACGTATGTAGAGCTGGCCGTTGCGGACGAAAGGTATCGTGCGGACCGAGTGTGGAATGAAATAGGGCGTTCGCGTCTCCACCAGGACAGTGTTGAGGCTGCGTCCGGGGTGTTCGACTTTGTCGACGAACGACCAATCCGTTACGGGCGTGGTGACGACTTCGCCTTTTAGCCACAAGCCCGGCCGGGCGATCATGTGGTGGGCGCGGAGGTCGTTCAAATCGAGGTATTGCGGTTCGAGACCAGTCACGCGGAGCGTCAAGAGCGTCAAGGCCAGGATAACTACGATGAGCACTATGCCTACTTTTAATATTTTCATATTTCTGCTTCCTGCTTAGCCAAGATCGGCAGGAGTGATGCTACACCAGCGACCAGCGGGCTGCGAAAAATTCGTTTTAACGTGGGGTTTTTGGGTCCAAAGGCCCGGCCGATGAAACGTCGAGCGGGTGCCTAAAAGTTGGGGATAACTCCCAATAAGCCCTCTTCTGCCCGAGGCTCTGAGCAAGTTAAGCTTGATTTGATCAGGCAGACTGGCATACATTTCGCGAAGCAAAGTTAGAATCGGAAATTCCGGAACAAGGGTGCATTCGGCAGGAAGTGGAAGAAAGCTGCGAAGGAGAGACGGATGGATTCGAAAAAACCTAGTCGAAGGGGATTCTTAAAAGGTGGCGCCGCGGTGGCCGGTTTGGCCGTGGGTGGGATGGCGCCCGCAAGCGGTCAGACAGCAGCACCTGGAACGCACTCTCTTAAGGACCTGATCGCCTATGGCGAGCGCTCCCGTTTCGTGACCTCGATACGCGTACCCGTGGTCGAGAGACCTTCGCCCGATGCCTTCGGCCTTATTTTCCATGTATTGAGTCCGCTTCAGGATTCGGTAGGGATTATCACGCCATCCTCGCTCCATTTTGTGGGTACCCACCGTGGCTCCATTGTTCCGGACATCGATCCGAAGGAGCATCGTCTCATGATCCACGGCATGGTGGACCGGCCGCTGGAGTTCACCATGGAAGAGTTGAAGCGCTTCCCTTCCGTATCCCGCATTCATTTTATCGAGTGCCTGGGAAACCATTCGAAGCCCGAATATAAGACAGTTCAGGAAACGCACGGGTTGACCAGTTGCAGCGAGTGGACCGGAGTGCCCCTGTCTCTGTTGCTCAAGGAGGTCGGCGTGCAAAAGGGGGCGGCTTGGGTGGTTTCGGAAGGATCGGAGGAGGTTAAAGGAGCGGGGAGCATTCGGCTAGCGAAGGCCATGGACGACTGTCTGGTGTGCTACGGCCAGAATGGCGAGGCGCTGCGTCCTCAGCAAGGTTTCCCACTGCGGCTGGTGGTTCCCGGCTTCGAGGGAATTTACAACACCAAGTGGCTGAGGCGAATCAAGGTGGTGGACCGCTATTACATGACCTATAACGACTACGGCCACATCCAGAAGGACGAGGAAATCGCCGCGTTGACCTTCCAGTGGGGACCGAAATCGGTCATCACCTTTCCTTCCGGGGGACAGCAGCTGCCCGGTCCCGGCATCTACCAGCTCACCGGCCTGGCTTGGTCCGGCGGCGGCGCCGTTCGCAAGGTGGAAGTATCCACCGACGGCGGCCAGACCTGGAAGGAGGCCCAGATTCGGGGGGCGGTACATCCAAAGGCGCACACCCGGTTTGGCATGGACTGGAAGTGGGAAGGACAAGAGTGTGTACTCCAGTCGCGCTGCACAGACGAACTGGGCCAGGTTCAACCGACGCGAGCGCAACTCGCCAAACACTTTAACGTGGCCCCGGACTATTACCACACACACGGTGTGCAAGGCTCCGACAACACCATTCAACCGTGGAGGGTGGCCGGCGATGGGAGCGTCCACAATGCGATCGCTTAGGCTTCTCCTGCCTGTGATGATCCTGGGGGTCTGCCACGCTGGGTGGGCGCAGTCGCCCACCTATGGTTTGGGAAGGACTCCGAGCGCCGAAGAGATCCGTGCCTGGGATATCGCGATCAGTCCTACGGGAAAGGAACTCCCGCCGGGGAGCGGAACCGCCAAGGAAGGTGCGCAGCTTTATGCGCAGAAGTGTGCGGCATGCCACGGGGCAACCGGATCAGGAGGCAAAGCTCCTACTTTGATAAGAAGCAAAAGCACTTCCACGGCCTCTGCGGCTGGCAATGAGCAGCCTTGTCTCGCGCCTTGTGTGCGAGAGGGAAACGTAATGGCGCTTCACTCGCCTTACGCGACGACCATATGGGATTACATCAACCGCGGCATGCCTTTCTTGCAGGAGGGCATGCTAAAACCCAATGAGGTATACGCTCTGACTGCCTTTCTGCTCTATAAAAATGGTGTGATCCAGGAGGACGACGTACTCGACGCTCAGACCCTGCCGCAGATCAAAATGCCCAATCGTGATGGATACGCTATACCGGAGTGGAAGCCTGGGATGCCCAGGCCATTTTCGGCCAAACCTTAGCCCTGGTCAGTAGGAACCGCATTCCCCGTTTGCCTCACACATCCGAGCTAGTTCCTTGCGCGCTCACTCTCAGCGCCAGTTTCAGGGCGCATCTGCCAGCAGTGACTACACGGCTAGCAGCGTGACTGATTCTTCTGCACGGGCGTCATAAACAGCGCCAGCGTCACCGCCCCTGATGGTACGTTACAGCCGAAGGCCGGATGACGATTGCGTTGCCGTTCGCTGCCTGCGTGCTTTGGCTGATCTGCGGATGGCGGTAATAGTATTTGACAATTAGGGCGGAAATGGCCTATCAGGGGCTTACGGGGTTCTCTACGATTTTGCGAAATTAGGGACTAATTGGCGACGGAGAAGGAGGCAAGGACAATCATGAGTTCAATTTCGAACCTGAGTCGGCGGGCATTGGTGAAGTGGGGACTCTTTTCGGCGGGACTTCCGGCGATTTCCAAGGTTCTGGCATCGCCCGCTCTGGCGCAAGACGCCGGTTCGGAGAGCGGAAAGATCGGGGAAGTGGGCGGCAGAGCGGAAAGCGAGCTTTATACGGGCAAAGGATTGCCAGGCGGAGGGCAATTGGAAATCCGGCTGACGCAAACAATCTATACCAGCGATCCTGATGCGCTCGAAGTGGCGCAGCGCATGAAGCCTTACGATCTAGACTCCTGGGTGATGGAATGGACGCGCGTGGCGGAGCGCAATGAGAAAGAGGCGGAGGAGTTTGCCTCCAAGGGATTCAAGGTGACGGCGAATGAGTATTACCTGCGGGCTGCAAACTTTTATCGCGAAGCGTCATGGCCGATGCCGGTTACGGATGACCGCATGCTTCCGAGGTACAAAAAGGCGCGGCAACTGTTTGACCGGGCCTGGGAATTGCAGCGCGCGCCCTTCGAGCGCATTCAGGTGAAATGGGAGAACCAGATGCTCGACGGCTATTTCCGCAAACCCGGTGGAGCGGGAACCCCACAGGGCAAGAAGTTCCCGGTGGTGATCGCCTTCCAGGGTGCGGACACGATGGCCGAAGCCACAATCATGGGCATGGCGGGGGCATATCTGGCTCGCGGCATGGCGTTTATGGCGGTGGACTTCCCCGGGCAAGGCGGGGCTTTGCGGCTGAAGGATCTGCATCTGCCGCCGGACACCGACCGCGTGATCAAGGCGATGATCGATTACCTCGAGACTCGCACCGATGTGGATAGCAAGAAAATCGGGCTCCAGGGCATCAGCATGGGAGGGTACGGAGTGCCCCGGGCAGCCAGTAATGAGCCGCGAGTGGCTGCGGCGTTCATGAGCAGCGGTTCCTATGATCTAGGGAAGGACCTTTTCGACTACCTGCCGTCAATTCAGGAGCGGGTGCGCTGGATTATCGGCGCCCGCGATTTGGCAGACGCCAGGAAGATGCTTCGGGAGTATACGCTTGAAGGCCGAGCCGATAAGATCCACTGCCCGATGCTGATCGGGTATAGCAAAGATGACCGCATCATGGACCCGGCGGGAGCGCTGAAGCTTTACCAGGCAGCGGTGAACTGCAAGCGCGAAATGGTGGAAGGCACAGGCCATGCGCAAGCATCCAATGCCGGCGGGCCGCGAGACCGGCGCGCCCCGGTATTCCCCGACTGGGCCATGAAGAAACTGGTAAGCGAGTCCTAGCTCGTCGCCGAAATTGGCGAGTTTCGAGTTCCGTCAGGGCCGCTCGTGAGCTATTTTTAAGGCGCTTGCGCGCCGGCGCGAGCGCGCCCCGGGGCCGCAAAACTTCCCCGCGACACCTGCCCCGATACGCCGCCGTTAACTGCAGAGATACTCTGGTCGCGAGCGCAGTACGTTTCGACTGTCCCTGCGTACCATTGACCCGATTCAGTATCGCTTCATACTGTTTATAAAGCGATGTTCCACAGCAAGTAGCACGTGGATCGGGGGAAGGCGTGCAACCGGAAGCAGTAGTTACAGCAACCCCAAAAGTGAAGCGAAAGCGCCGCGGTATTCGCCTGAATTCGCGGGTTCCGATAGCCCTCGAGTGGCAAGAAGCTGATGCAACTGCAGCCTGCCGCGAGGAGGCCTTCACGCGCGTGGTTGGGCCTTATGGATGTTTGGTAGTCCTTCGGCAGAATCTAGAGGTCGAGCAGGCGCTACGAATCGTCAATCTGGCGACGCATGAATCGAATTCGGCAGTAATCGTCTGGAAAGGGAACGAGCGGCCGGAGGGTTGGGAATTGGGCATCGAACTGATTCATCCGGCTATGGATTTCTGGGGGTTGGAACTGTGAACAAACAAACTCTTCCGGCGTATGGAACTATGAACAAGCAACCTCTGCCCGCGGACACGGGCCCGCAGCTTCAGCCCGCGGAGGAGCGGCGGCGCAGCCAGCGGGTCATGATTCAGGTCCCTGTCACTCTAGAGCTGACGGTATCGGGGACAAAAGTGACGGTACGCGCCAAGACCGCATCCATAAACGACCAAGGCGCGATGCTGATTTGCACGAGGAATTTCCCGGTGGATACGAAATTCGATTTGGTTAATGACCGTACGGCCAAGAAACAGAGTTGCCGAGTGACTCGCACATGCCTGGAAAATCAGGGAGGTTATCTCATCCCCGTGGAATTCGTCGCACCGGCGCCAGGCTTCTGGAACATCTCGTTTCCGCCTCCGGGATGGAAGGCTTTGGAGAATTAGCCGGAATGGCGCCCGAAGCTTGAGCGCGTGGCGTTATCGAGTGCATACGGGCGCCCGAAATAGTGCACCAAAAGATTATTCCCTCTTTCGTCATTTCATCGCATTTCCCGGGTCGCCGCATATCGCCGTTCATTCAGGAATTAGGCAATATACGAGCGTGACCATTACGCACAAGGCTGAAACTCCCGAACAGCACGGCACGACAAAACTGCATCCAATCCAACGCCCAGAATTCCCGGCGAAAGGTAAAAATCTTCACGCTACACCCATGCACACCAAAGCGAATTCCTTGAATGCTCTGTCTTTTAGTGTGCTGCTTACCCTGCTTACCCTGCTTTGCCCGTCGAAGACTCTGTTTGCGCAAGGGCCACTCAGGGACCGCGTGGTACAGGCGGTGGACAGCTCGCAAGTGACGGCAGTCAAGGGAAACGTGCATCCCATGGCACGCCCTGAATTCGATCAGGGCAGGGTGGACCCGTCCATGCCCATGCGCGTGACCATGACGTTCAAAATGACAGCGGCACAGCAGGCGGATCTCGATGCGTTGCTCGCTGCTCAGCAGCAGCGCGGCTCGCCCGATTATCAGCGCTGGCTCACGCCGGAACAATTCGGCAGCCGCTTTGGGTTGAGCCAGGGCGACATCAACAAAGTGACGGGATGGCTGGAGAGCGAGGGATTTCACGTCGAAGGCGTGCCTGCCAGCCGAAATATGATCACATTCAGCGGCACGGCGCAGCAGGTGGAGTCAGCGCTGCATACAGAGATGCATCGCTATGTCGTTAACGGCAAGGAACATTATGCGAATGCCAGCGAGCCGTCTGTTCCGGCGGCGCTCTCCGATGTGGTTTCGGGCTTTCGCGGGCTGCATAATTTTCAGTTGAAGCCACGGGTGCTGAGGAAGATGAACCCAAAGTTTACCTCAGGTATCACCGGAAACCACTTCATCGCGCCGCCAGACTTCGCCACGATTTACAATGTCACGCCCTTATATCAGAAGGGCACAAACGGGGCGGGGCAGAAAATTGCCGTTGTAGGCCAGAGCGACATTAGCCGCAGCGATTGGGCGGCATTCCGTAGCAATTCCAGTTGTTCAAACTGCGCACAATTATCTACTGATCCAAGTTTTCTCAACATCGTGTATGTGAATAATGTCAATCCAGGAATGCAACCTGGCGACATTGACGAAGCGAACCTCGACGTGGAGTGGTCCGGCGCGGTAGCGCCGAAGGCGACGGTCATCTTCATCGTGGGCGATCCGGTGAATGGAAATGGAGTTGGCGATGCGCTGGTTTACGCCATTGCGCCTCCCAGCGGTGTGTCGATCCCTGCACCAGTAGTGAGCACAAGCTACGGCAATTGCGAGGCGAATTTTTTTCCAACGGAGCTCATCTCACTAAAAGCGCTGATGCAGCAGGCCAATGCG
>WNGL01011596.1_pt1 | contig 12506 bp, 5 predicted proteins | sample 5400591 | NCBI WGS metagenome assembly WNGL01 (sample SAMN13153377, study PRJNA577476) | soil metagenome | isolation source: 80 cm soil or saprolite under Garry oak tree replicate 1 | place: USA:California | collected 2016-06-15
TGCGGCCGATCGACTCGCCTCCGCTTATGCCGTCGCTTGGCGCGATTCCTTCCTGCTTCATCAAGTCTCCCGATTCCGACGGTGGTCGCCTGCGGACCGGCGTGTCAAAGCGATGGCGGACAGCCTGCGCCTCGCGGGCAACGAAGCCCTTGGTCGTAACGGCGTCGTCGCTGCCGCACGGCTGTGGCGTGAGAGCGCGCGACGCGCCGCCGGAATCGGCGACACGTCGGGGATGGCAGCTGCGCTCGGCAACATCGGGCGCGGGTTCTACGACGAGAGCGAGTTGGACAGCGCGGAAGGCTACTGGAAGCGCTCGGCGGACCTCGCAGAGCGCATCGGCGACCTCCGCACCGCCGGTAACGCAGTCGGCAATCTGGCGAGCGTCAAGAAGGATCGCGGCGACCTGCGGCAGGCGGAATCGCTCTACGTCCGGGCGGGAGCGATCCGCAGCCGTTCGGGCGACGCGCGTGGACTCGCTGCGGATGAGAACAACCGCGGCTTGATCGCCCAGACCCTCGGCGATTTCGCCGGGGCGCGGAGCGCGTTCGAGATGGCGTTGGCCGCCAACCGTCGGACCGGCCGGCGAGAGCCCGAGGCGGTGAACCTCATCAACCTCGGCAACCTCGCGGCCACCTCGGGGGATTACGACGCCGCCGGCATCCGTTATCGCGAGGCGCTCACCGCCTACCGCGCGGCCGACAATCGTGTCGGTGTCGCCGAGACGTGGCACGATATCGGGCTGCTGCGTCTGACTCGGGGGGACTACGCGGGCGCCACCGCCGCGCTCCTGGCAGCGCTGCGAATCTACGAGGTCACGGGCCCCCCGGCCGAGATCGCGGGCGTGCGTCGCGATGTCGCCGACTTGCGCGCGGCGACCGGCGACCTCCAAGGCGCGCTCCGCGAGCTACAGCGCGCCGAGACAGCGATCCAGCAGACGGGCGATGCTGATGCCGGACTGCGCGCTCGGCTCGCACTCACGCGCGGGGACCTCGCGGTGCTGCTCAATGTGCCCGCCGATGCGGACCGGGCGTACGCGGAGGCGCAGCAGGTGTATCACCGCGCGAACGACGGCGCCGGCGAAGCAGAGGCCCTCCAAGGTCGGGGGTATCTGTTCTTGTTGCGCGAGGACTACGCCCAAGCCCATGACGTGCTCGAGCAGGCGCTCCGCGGGCAAGAGTCGTCGGATCCGCGGAGCCGGGCGTTGACGCGGCTGCTGGTCGGATACGCGCTCCGCCAGAGCGGCGACACGGGCGGCGCCCGTCGAGCAGTGACGACGGCGCTCGACACGCTACGCGGGGTGGGCGACGCAGCAGGTGAAGCCGCTGCCCTCGGGGCGTTAGGGGACCTGGCCGTGCGCGCCGGGACTGGCCTGACTGCCGAGTCCCTCTATCGCCGTGGACTGGATCGGCTCGGGCCCGCACCGGCGCCGAGTGTGTCCTGGCCGTTGCACGCTGGTCTCGGCGCGGCGTTGCGGAGTCGCGGAGCGCTGCCCGATGCCGTGACGGAGCTAGAAGCGGCTGCCGGTGACGTGGAGCGAGTGGCCGCCCGTCTGCCGCTCGAGCAGCGGCGCGCGTCCTACCTCGCCGACAAGTGGGATGTATACGCAGAGCTCGCGCTCGCGGAGCGGGCGCGCGGACGAATCGAGGCCGCGTTCGCCGCGAGCGAGCGGCTGCGTGCCCGGCAGATGCTCGACCTGCTGGCCCGCGGGCGCATCGTCTGGACGGCTGGCGGTGAGGACTCCCTCCGCTCTCGGGAGCAGGACCTGCGACTACGCATTTCCGACCTCACGCGCCGGCTCGAGGATCCGCCAATGGGCGATGGGCTGCGTGAGCCGACGGTCGGGGCCGCGGCCGTGGTGCGGGAAGCCCTCGCCCGGGCGCAGACCGCTTACGCCGAGCTTCTCGCCGAGGTACAGGAGACGAAGCCCGAGTACGCCCATCTGGTGGAAGGCAAGGGCGCAACGCTGCGGGAGGTGGCAAATCGGCTGGCGCCCGACGAGGCGCTGTTGGAGTACCTCGTCACCGATTCGACAACGCTGGTGTTTGTCGTGACGTCGGACACGGCCGTGGTGGTCGATCTCGGCGTAGGGCGGCACCCGCTGGCGTCACTCGTGGACTTCACGCGAGGAGCGCTGACGCGGCCGGCGCACGGCGCTGCGGCGGACGGCCCGTCGTGGCGGGCGCCGCTGGAGCGGCTCCATCGGTACCTCATCGAGCCGATCGAAGCAGCGGGCTTGCTACAGGGCAAGCGCGCGCTGATCATCGTGCCGCACGCCGAATTGCATTACCTGCCGTTCGGCGCGCTGCGGAGGGCCGGGGCATCAGCCTCGTTTCTCATCGAGCGATACGTCGTGACGACGGTGCCTTCCGCGTCGGTGTGGCTACGGCTGCGCGAGCGGGGCGATCCGGCGCCGGGGGCCGGCGTGCTGGCGTTGGCCCCGCGGGTTGACGTGCTGCCTGGCACGCGGATCGAGGTCGGATCCATCGCCCGCCTCTACGGGTCGCGCACGCGCGTGCTCCTGGGGGGGCGCGCGACGAAGCGCGCCCTCCGAGCCACCGCGTCGCGGCAACGGATAATTCATTTCGCCACGTACGGCGTTCTCAACAAGCACAATCCGCTGTTCTCGTTCGTGGAGCTCGCGCCGCAGCCCGGTGAGGACGGCGTGCCCGCGGGGGACGACTGGGTAGGGCTGGTCGAGGGATTCCTGTACGCGGGCTCCGCCAACGTGATGGCGACGTTGTGGCCGGTCGAAGACCGGGCGACTGCGGGACTAATCGAGCGCTTCTACACCGAGCTCGCCGCGGGACGGCCGGAGGGCGAAGCGTTGGCCATCGCGCAGCGGCTCAGCCTGCGCAATTCTGCGACCGCCGATCCGTTTTATTGGGCGGGGTTCACGCTCAATGGGGGTCGCTAACATGCGAGGTCGTAGGCGCTGGGCGGTCGTCACCGTTGCGATGCTCTTCCTGCTCAGCTGGTTTGGCGGCTGCACCGACTCCACCGGGATCAACTCGATCCCTGCAGTCGTCAAGATCTTTCCGGATACGCTTACGATCCTAACAGGTCAGTCCGCACAGCTCACCGCCAGAGTTTGGGACGCTAACGGGAAGGAGTTGCGCTCTCAGGTCGTCACGTGGGCCACGCGCGACCCGTCGGTCGCCACCGTCTCGGGGACAGGGCTGGTGACGGCAGTCGATTCTGGACGCGACACGATCACAGCGTCCAGCGGCGGCCAGACCGGCATCGCGGTTCTCGATGTCCGACGTCACGCGCAACCGTCTGGTCCTGGCATACTGGTGTCAGATCTCGCGCCGAAGCCGACGCCGCAGGCCCAATTCGCGTCTGGCTCTCTCCAGACGGCGGGCCTAGAGCACTCGAGCGCTGCTCTCGACAGCGTGACATACGTGGCCATTCCCCCAGGCACCGTGCCCGACGGCCTCACCGCCAACGCGTTCAATCCCGCGAGCGGGTCTCTCGTCACTGCGGCCATGAATGACGGCGGTCTCGATCCCGTACCAGTGGGCGCCAAGGTCGGGGACACGGTGACGGTCGTGACGACTACGTCTGGCGGAGTCACGAGGACGGTCAGGGTTCCAGTATCCAGCGCCACGGCACCGATCGTCATCCGTGGCCAGCCACCCAAGAAGAGGACGGACGTGCCTCTGAATAGCGTGCTGGCGTTCGTGTTCAGCGAGCCGGTGGACGCGCGGACGATCTCCAAACAAACGGTTCAGTTGGTGAAGAACGGCCAGCTTGTGCCGGGGCAGCCCGTGCTGCAACCTGGCGGGCTGCGGGTCGACTTCATCCCTGACGTGCAGCTCGATCCCCAGTCGACGTACACGCTAGTTGTCACGACGGCCGTCAAGAGCCTCAAGGGACAGCCGCTGGGGCAGGCTGAGGTGTCCACGTTCTCAACCGGGTCGTTCGTCGGATCGGTGTATTTCGTCCTCGTCACGCCGACTTCCGCGGGGATTGTGCTGGGCGGAGCGATTCAACTCACTGCTACCCCGGTCACGAGATCCGCCACCGATACGACCGCGCCAGGCGACGCCGTCCGCGGAGGTCCGGCTTCGTGGGTCTCCAGCGATCCGAGCGTGGCTGCCGTATCGGCGACCGGGCTCGTGACCGCCGTTGGTCAGGGGCAGGCCACCATCCGCGCAACCGTGAACGGCGTCACGGGGCAGGCGTCGATCGTCGTGGTCCCGCCGACGAGTCTCATCATCGACGGCGTGTGGGACTGGACGGAGCGGATCGTCGGCACTGTGACCTGCAACGACACCGGGTCCTACGCGTTCACTCAGGTCGGCGTGAACTTCACCGGCCAATCTCAGCAGGTCGGCACCTGTCGCACGCCCGGCGACAACGTTCATACCGATCCCGTCACCACCGGGCTCATCAACGGGAACGACATCACTTTCGCGGTAGGCTCTGGAGGGAGCACGTGCAACTACACCGGTCATGCGACCGGAACCCCTGCTTCGAGTCTGAGCGGCCCCGTCTCGTGCCGCGACGGCTCGACGGGGACTTGGAGTGCGGTGCGGCTGGAGGCCATCGGATCCGTAACCGTGACCCCGTCGACGGCCACGCTGTTCCCCGCAGGCACGGTCCAGCTCGCCGCCGCGCTGGCAGACGCGCAGGGGAATCGTGTGTTCTTCCGACAAGTCACGTGGTCGAGCGATAAGCCAGGCGTCGCCACTGTCTCGCCGTCTGGTCTGGTCACTGCGGTGGCGCCGGGGTCCGCCACCGTCACGGCTAGCTCCGGGGGGAAGAGCGGCTCGGCGGCCGTGTCCGTTCTCGTCCCTATAGCGTCCGTGACTGTGACTCCCCCGACCGACACAATCGCACCGGGGGCAACCGTGCAGTTCACGGCAACGCCGAGGGACGCGGCAGGGAACCCACTTACCGGTCGCGCAGTGACCTGGTCCAGCACCAACCCCACAGCTGCCTCCCTCGGGGGAACCGGACTGGCGTTGGGGGGGTCGGCGGGCGGTGTGACGACGATCATGGCCAGCAGCGAGGGGGTGACCGGGCGCGCACGGCTCACTGTCTCTACAGGAGTCGCCGGCAACGTCGCCGGGGAGTGGACGTTCGTCGAGCAGTTCACCGCGTACGACGATTTTGGGAACCTGGTCCCGCTGTGCAACGATGCAGGATCGTTCTTCCTCAACCAGACCGGCTTCACATTCGACGGGAGCGCGGGGCAGACCGGCGATTGCGCCACCGAGGCGCTAAGACCGATCGCGGACGGCGTCGTCTCGGATCAGTCGGTGAGCTTCTTCGCCGGAGTGTGCCAGTATTACCTCACGCTCACGACTGCTCCGGACAGCCTGAATGGTGGAGCGTCGTGCACCGACGGGTCGACCGCCTCGATCCAGGCCGTCCGAGCCGCACCGCCCGCCAGCATCACGGTGACGCCTGACGCCGCGACGATCCTCGGCGGAACTACGCTGCAGTTGACTGCTGTAGTCCGGGATGCAGCGGGCAATACCCTGTACACGCATCCAGTCACCTGGACGAGTGATAACGGAGCCGTCGCCGGGGTGACTTCTTCCGGCGCGGTCTCAGGAGCCTCGGTCGGGACGGCCACAATTACTGCGGCCGCCGACCCGGTGAGCGCTTCGTCGGCGATCACGGTGGCTCCTCCAGCGCAATTCACCTCGGTGCGCGGCGGTTACTGGAGCACCTGCGGCCTCACCGCTGCTGGGACAGCATATTGCTGGGGCTACAACGGGTACGGTGAGCTCGGCAACGCCTGGGTGCCCTCGAGCCGGTGGCCCCTGGGCGTCACTGGTGGGATCAGCTTCGCATCTGTCGCCGCCCACTTCCTGCACAGCTGCGGTCTCACGAGCGCAGGCTCCGCCTATTGCTGGGGTGCGAACGGATCGGGGCAACTCGGGGACGGGGCCTTCGCGAATAGCTCGGTGCCGCAAGCGGTCTCCGGTGGCCTGGTGTTTACCACGCTGACGGGCGGCGAGTACCACACCTGCGGGCTCACCGCGGCGGGCGCAGCCTATTGCTGGGGGGCGAATGATCAGGGCCAGCTCGGTAACGGCACGATGAGCATCAGCCCAGTCCCGGTCGCCGTTGCCGGTGGTCTCACGTTCACGGCGATCGATGCCGGCGCCAATCAGACCTGCGGCCTCACGGCAGGCGGGCAAGCGTATTGCTGGGGGGCCAACGGCCTCGGCTCACTTGGTGACGGGACCTTTGTCGACCGCCTCGTGCCGGTCGCAGTCGTGGGGGGACTCAGCTTCACGACAGTCAATGCTGGGTACGCGACGTGCGCGCTCACTGCCGCGGGCGAGGCCTACTGCTGGGGCTACAACGGCTACGGCCAGCTCGGCAACGGCTCCAGCGTGAACAGCGCCGTGCCGGTTAAGGTCGCGGGTGGTCTGACATTTACGTCGCTGACTGGGGGCGACCACACTTGCGGCCTCACCTCCAGTGGCACCGCCTACTGCTGGGGCGCCAACTCAGTCGGCGAACTCGGTGACGGCTCGACGATTTCGCGCAGCAGTCCAGTACCCGTCATGGGGGGGCTGATATTCGCATCATTGTGGTCCAAGGGGCTCCAGACGTGTGGCATCGCCACAGGTGGTGTCGCCTACTGTTGGGGGGATAACGAGTTTGGCGAACTCGGCGACGGCACAACTATCAATCGCAGCATACCAGTAAAGGTCGGCGGCCAGCCGTAGCCTAGGGATCAGTCTGCGAGTGGCCTCGCGCAAGTAAGACCTGCGCGGGGCCGCATTTTGTTTGCGAACCGGTCACAACCACTCCCTCTCCACTGCGCAAACCACTTCGCCTCGCTCCGTTTCATAGCAAGTCGGCCGTTGAGTGGCTGACGTGTCCACACGGAGGAGACAACATGCGAATCGAGGCCGTCGCGGTTCTGGTACTGTCGTCGCTGGCCGTCGCGTGCAGCGACCCCATGGTCGTGCGGTTCGGCGATGTGCGACTCACGGTCGTCACCGCTGGCGCCGACCTGGATCCCGACGGCTACACAGTCGTCCTCGATGGCGGTGCGGGAATGGCCGTTGCGGTGAACGACAGCCGCACGATTTCCGGCCTGTCGGCCGGACGCCACAGCGCGCTGCTGACCGGCCTGGCCCCGAATTGCATCGTCGCGGGGGCGAATCCCCGCGACATCGAGGTCGGGACACACGAAACGACGCAGGTGAGCTTCGCCGTGAGCTGTGCCGCGATCGCCCGGCTGGACATCGCCGGGAACTGGGACTGGACCGAGCAGTACGTCAATCCGGTCTGCCACGACACGGGGACCTACGTCTTCACGCAAAGCGGAGCGACTTTCGCTGGCCGCTCCGACCAGGTCGGTATCTGCGAGACGTCCGACGGAACTCGGGACAACACGACATCTGGTGATCGCGTCAGCGCGGGCCAAGTCGCGGGCAGCACCATCACCTTCCAGGTCGGCAATAACGCGTTGTGCTTCTATACGGCGACGATCACGGGAGACCCGCCGGATCGATTGAGCGGCACGACGACCTGCGGAGCGTCGACCGGCACCTGGGAAGCCGTGCGCGGCCAGCCCGTCGCTACCGTCACCGTCACGCCGCCCCTGGACACTCTGCTGGAAGGCGCCACGGTGCAGCTCGCGGTCCAGCTGCGCGACGCCGCGGGGCACCGCGTGTTCCGGACCGTGGCGTGGTCGAGCGACAAGCCGGCGGTAGCGGTCGTCTCCGACTCGGGGAAAGTCTCCACCACCTCCGCCGGGACAGCGACGATCACCGCCACCGCCGCCGGCGCGAGTAGTGCCGCACAAATCATCGTGCAGCGGGCTGGTGTCGCGCGCGTCACCGTCGCCACCACGGGGGTCGATGTCGATCTCGATGGCTATCGCGCCTACGTGGACGGCAGCTGGGATGGGTCACAGCCGGTCCCGATCAACGGGACGGTGAAGCTCGCCAGAATCGCGCCCGGGGTCCATACCATCGTGCTTGGCCAAGTGGCCAGCAACTGCACAGTGGGCGGGCCGAACCCCGTGACGATCAACATCGCCGGCGGCGACACGATCACGGTGGCTTTCGACGTCGCCTGTGTCCGCACGCAGCGCATCGCATTCGCGTCGGCGTACTACGCCAGCATCTTCGCGATGAGCGCCAACGGTGCGGACGCCGCGCGGCTGATCTCCAGTACGACATACGCGGTGTACGGTCACCCGGCGTGGTCGCCTGACGGAACGAAGATCGCGTTCCACAGCGACCGCGATGGGAACTACGAGATCTACGTCATGAGCTTCGACGGCTCCGGCGTCACGCGGCTGACCAACAACGCGGTGTTCGATGGGGAGCCGGCGTGGTCGCCGGACGGGGCCAAAATCGCGTTCGCGAGCAACCGCGATGGCCGGACTGAGATCTACGTCATGAACCCCGACGGCTCCGGCGTCACCCGCTTGAGCAGCGAACAAGCGGACGAACAGTCGCCCGCGTGGTCCCCCGACGGCACGCGGATCGCGTTCATCAGCGCCCGCGCTGGCCAGTATGACGTCTACGTGATGAACGCCGATGGCTCCGGCATCACGAGGCTAGCCGACCGAGGCCTCGAGCCTTCGTGGTCTCCCGACGGCACCCGGATCGCGTTCCGCGGCGGCGACGGCAATTCCCAGATCTACGTCATGAACGCCGATGGATCGGGTGTGACCCGACTAACAAACAACTCCGACAATGACTGGCAGCCTGCGTGGTCGCCGGACGGCTCGAGAATCGCCTTTACCAAGGTTGTGGAGCTCTGTGACGATGTCGACGGCTGCTGGAACACCACCAGCATTTACGTCATCAATGCCGATGGCTCCGGCTTGACGCAACTCAACGGCACAAATACGGGGCTGGATAGTGACCCCGCCTGGAGGCCCTGATGAACATCGTGAAACTACGGACGACCGTCCTCACTCTGGGCGCGTTGGCCATCGCGTGCGAGCCCAGCGGCCGCCCCACCGCTGTTGATCCGGTGGCCGGGGGCCTGCTGACGGACGCCGAAGCGGGCGACGCTCCTGCCTGGTCCGCATGGTCCGCGCCGGTCAACCTCGGCCCAGTTGTCAATTCCCCCTACAACGACAACAGTCCGGCGATCTCCAAGGACGGCCTCAGCCTGTACATCACCTCCTCACCTCCTGCCCCTCGCCCGGGAGGTCGGGGCGGGGCCGACATCTGGGTGTCACAGCGGGCGAGCACCGACGCCCCCTGGGGCGAGCCGGTTGACCTCGGGTCGAACATCAACTCGGCTGGGAACGACGGCGTCCCCAGCCTCTCCACCGACGGTCACCGAATGTATTTCCACAGCACCGGCCGAGGCGGCTGCGGCGCCGCGGACATGTTCGTCTCCCGACGCCACGACAAGCGGGACGACTTCGGCTGGGAGCCCGCGGAGAATCGCGGGTGCGTCGTGAACTCGCCAGTCGCCGACAACGGCCCGACCATCTTCGAGGACGACGCCACAGGCGTCACGACGCTGTACTTCAACAGTCTGCGACCCGGCGGGCTCGGTGACGTAGACATCTATGCGAGCACGCTCCAGGCCGACGGCACCTTCGGCGCGGGCGTCAAGGTGTCGGAGCTCAACAGTCCGTTCACGGACGATCGCGTCTCTATCAGCCGCGACGGGCTTGAGATCTTCGTCTCCACCAATCGCCCCGGCGGCGTTGGCAGTCAGGACATCTGGGTAGCGACGCGTGCCACCACGCTCGATCCGTGGTCGGCGCCAGTCCCACTCGGTCCAGTCGTCAACAGCCCGTACTTCGATCGTGGTCCGGCGCTCTCGTTCGACGGCACAGAGCTCTACTTCTTCTCCGAACGGCCAGGCGGCTTCGGAGGGCGCGACCTCTACGTCTCGACGCGGCAGCGCATCAATGCCTCCGCCTCCAATCCGTTGAATCAGGAACGCAGCTCACGCACACTCTCTGGAGGCGGACGATGAACACTCACACCTGGCGATTCGGACTTGCGGGCTTGGTCACCTTTGCGCTCGCGTGCGAGCCCGACGGCCGGCCACTCGGACCGAACACTCCCGCGCTGTCCGCGTCGAGGCAGGGCGTCCCGTTCGACGAAGGCTTGTCGAGCCCGGGCTGGCAGCGGACGGCTCGCAATCTCGTGGTGTTAGCGAGGCTCGGCCCAATCCCCGCGCTTCACGCGTACCCGCTGCTCGGCGTCGCCCAGTATTTGGCGGTGCAACGGGCCGAGGACGCAGACCCTGTGGGTGGCCGCGCACTGCTCGAGACCGATCGCGGCGCCGTCGCTGGCGCGTCGGTCGTCGTGTTGAGCTACCTGTTCCCCAGCCAGGCGCTAGCGCTCGAGGACTCGGTAGCGGCCCAGGCGGCGGCGGGTCCCGGACAGCCGCACCCCGACTTCGCGGCAGCGGAGGTGATCGGTCGCGCCGTCGGTGCCGAGATCGTTGCGCGGGCGAGGGCCGACGGGTTCACCAACCCGAACACCGCCGTACCACCAGTGGGACCAGGGTTCTGGACCAGCAGTGCGACACCTCCGCAGCCCGTCAACGGTGGGCAGCTGCCGGGAGTGCTTCCCTGGTTCCTCACCTCCGCGAGCCAGTTCCGCCCCGCGCCCCCGCCTGCGTTCGGCTCCGCGGACTTCGGGACCGCGCTCGCCGAGATCCGGCAGATCTCGGACACCCGCACGGCCGAGCAGGTGCGCATCGCCACGTTCTGGGCGCTGGGCGCCGGCACGATCACTGGGTCGGGGTTCTGGATGGAGCTCGCGTCGCAGGACGTTCTCCAGCACGGCCTATCCGAGCGCGAGGCGACACACGTGTTCGCGCTGGTCAGCGCGACGATGGCGGACGCCCAGATCGGTTGCTGGGACGCGAAGCTGACCTACTGGTTGATCCGGCCGTGGAAGGCAGATCCGGGGATCACGGTCGTCCCCGCAGTCGGGATGCCCAACCACCCGTCTTATCCCTCGGGTCACAGCTGCGTTTCTGCTTCAGCGGCGGAAGTGCTGAGCGCGTTCTTCCCGGAAGAGCGCACGCAGTTGGATGCGATGGTCATCGAGGCAGGACTGTCGCGCATGTACGCGGGGATTCACTATCGGTTTGACATCGAAGCCGGCCAAGCGTTGGGGCGAAGCGTTGCGCGGTTCGCGATCGCCGCCGATGCCTCGGGCAGCTCGGTACTGACAGCGCACTGAGGCGCCCGTTGGAGAACAACCAGCGCGGCCGAGCCTTGCTCGACCGCCCTGGTCTGCGCTCGGTCCCTGAGGAAGCGGACTCGGCGGCGAAGCAGCGCTTGGCGCCAGCTCGTTGGCACAGAGCGTGATCGTGGCGGAGGACCCCGGGCCCCCCGGAGTCCGAATAATCGGCAGGTTGATTTGACCGCATGTTGAACTGTTAGCTTGACTTAGGCGCGACCGAGCTCTAAAATATGGCGTACTCATCCCCGAAGCAGGCGCGAGCCTGTTAGGGCCCCCCCGGGCTGCGGCCTGGGGGTTTTCGCTTTAGGGGGGCGGAGGGTCAAGTGGCGAATCGCGTCTGCTTTCTCGTGGACGGCTTCAATGTGTACCACTCCGTCTGTGAGGCGCAGGGCAGTATCAAAGGCGCCTCGATGAAGTGGCTGGATATTCAGTCACTTTGCGCATCGTATCTCGCAAGCATTGGGAACGGAGCAACGCTCGAGAGGGTCTTTTATTTCTCGGCGTTCATGGACTGGATCGCCGACAAGGCTGCGAGACATCAGACCTACGTTGACGCGCTTCGAGCTACCGGCATTGAGGTGCAGCTCCATCGCTTCAAAGAAAAAGAAGTCTGGTGCAAGACGTGCAAGCAGCTCAACACGCACCATGAAGAGAAGGAGACAGACGTAGCGATCGCGGTGAAACTGATGGAGCTGTTCTACGTGGATGCGTGCGATACGATTGTCATCGTCAGCGGGGACACTGACCTGGCTCCTGCGGTGAGGACCGCGAAAGTGCTGTGGCCGAAGAAGCGAATCTGGGCGCTGTTCCCCTTCGCGCGTCATAACGCGGAGTTAAAGCTCATATCGCACGGGCATTTGAAGATGAAGGCGAAGAGATACGTCGCGTATCAATTGCCCAATCCGGTGAAGGCACCGTCCGGCGGCATCATTTGGAAACCGGCGACCTGGTAAGACGGGACCCAAGAGATCGACGGCATTCGGGTCCTTCGATGTTGTCACGAGCTCGATCCTCAGGCTTCGGCACCAATCAGGAAACCCTGCGCGTCTTCCTCCTCATGAAGTCCATGAGGATGAACTGGCCGAGCGTCATCGTGTTCGTGAAGTAGGCCTTACCGCGGCAGATTGCCGAGACCTTCTTCACGAACTCGACCAGGCTGCGGTCCCGCGCCAGCATGAACGTGTTGATCAGGATGCCGCTGCGGCGGCACAGCGCGACCTCGCGGTACGTTGCCTGGAGAATGTGCGGGTCCAGGCCCATCGAGTTCACGTAGATCCGGCCGTCCGGCTGCGTCAGCGCCGACGGCTTTCCGTCCGTGATCATGATGATCTGCCGCATGTCCTTGCGCTG
>WNGL01022475.1_pt1 | contig 12505 bp, 10 predicted proteins | sample 5400591 | NCBI WGS metagenome assembly WNGL01 (sample SAMN13153377, study PRJNA577476) | soil metagenome | isolation source: 80 cm soil or saprolite under Garry oak tree replicate 1 | place: USA:California | collected 2016-06-15
GGTCCCTCCGGACGTCGAACCCGCGTTCGGGCTCACATTCGACACAGTCGGCGTTCCACACAGATAGCCGTAGCTGGCGCACGTTAGAACACTGTTCACTCCGGATCGGGGCATCGCGAAGAACGATGCCACCAGGACGACCATCACGATCAGGCCAGGAATAAGACCCTGCCGAGCAGCGCGCATCGTGATCATTGCCACCTCAACTAGAACGGGGCTTTCGCCCGGGCTGACCCCTCCCGACGATTGGGACCAAGATCGCGCCTAATTCGGCGCTAAAAACGCAGGTGGGCACATGTAAACACAGCCCACCCAGCAAGTCAACCGCACCTTACTTAATGATTCCAATTACGAATCGTTTATCAGGGACGCTGGACGACCAGCCCGCGGTGCGGACATCGAGTCAAATTAACCGAGTCTGAGGAGCTTGGTCTGATCGTCGAAGAACTGGAAGGCGGTCGAGTCTCTCTGAGTCAAATAGTGCCTCAGAGGTTTGGTATTTAGGGGCCTCTTGGACCGGGCCAGATGACCCGGTACAACTCGATCGAGCCGAAGTCGCCAATCTTCTCCAAATCCGGCAAGTAGTCGAGGTACCAGAACGAGGCATAGTCAACCACGCGAGCGAGCAACACATATCGGACGTTTAGCTTCTTCAAAGCTGCCCCCCAGTCGCCCTGGGCCCCTTTCCCCACAAGCTTGGAAATAGCAACCTGGTCGGGATCGGTAGGCGCAGCGGTTCCGGGCACGTCTGGGTTGGTGCTGGCGATCACCGGCAGCGAGAAGAAGGTCGGTGCCGGCGAGGCGACCACCTTGTTCTCGTTCCGGATGAACGAGTACCCCATGTACTCATGCCATGGCAAAAACAGCGCGCGGTCTGGATTGCGGTCGGCGGCCAGCACTAGATCTGCCGCGTACCACCCAGCCGGATAAGACGATGGCTTGATCTCCCCGTGAGTCCCAAAAAGCAGGCCATTCCCGTAGTAGAGGGGCAATGCGATCAGCACGCCTGTCGCGCCGCTCACAAGCCAGTCGGTTTGGGCCGCCGCGGCCGTCCGCCGCTTGAGCCAGCCGAGGATCGCACCGGTTCCTAGCGCGGCCAGCTGCGAGTACACGAATGCGAGGAGTGCCGCCCATTTGGCAGCATCCCGCATGCCCCGGTAGACACTGAAATGCGCATCGAGCCAGGTCACGAACCATGAGGTCGATGTGCTGGACACCCCCATCTCGAGTACCAGTCCGATGGCTGTCGCAACAAGGATGCCCGCGACCCACGGGGCGAGCTCATCACGGCGAGACCTGAGGAACACGACAGCCCCGACAGCGCAGACGACCAGCAGCAGCATCAGAGCGGCCGGCCAGAACGGTACGAACTCCTTCATCGACGTAAACCGTCGGGTGTTCTCGGCCCAGAAGCCGTAGAGTCCCAGCAGGTTGGGCAGCAGCCCGAGCTTGTGGTCGGGCACAGCAGCATAAACGCTCAGATTCGCTGCGCCGACTCCGGCGATCACGTTTGCAACCGAACCTCGCCCAAGTACGAAAGGAACTAGCCAGTACGACGTTGCAGCGACGGTCGCGCCGCCTGCCACGAGAAGACCCGGGCCAATTCGTTTCAGATAGTCGATTCGATGACCCGCCGCCAAGACATGTGACGAAAGGACGGCGGCCAACAACAAGCCTGCCACCAGAAGCATATGAGCGGTGGGTATGGCAACCAATCCAAGACTGACTGCGAGTACCAGACCTGCCTCCAGGCTCGGATGCAACAGCAGCTTGCGGATCCGGATGGCGACCCACGGCAGAACCGCATAGCCCGCCAGTAGAAACAGCTGGCCGTAGTGGATCCTGCCAAAGACGAACGGGTTGACCACGTAGACCGTCGACGCGACCGCACGCGGCACGAAGCCACCCATTGGCACCGCCCGGTATGCCATAAGGGCCGCAACAAAGAGCACTCCGAAGACGAACACCTTGCCGGCCCATTCGCCGGAAGCGACTTGAGAAAGCCCGGCCAACATCGCCTCTAGGGGGGCCGCGTTCGACAGGGTGGTCGGAAACGAAAAGTAACGCGGGCCAGGCCAGTCGGTGCCGAAAAGGTAGCCACCGCGAACCCAAGGGCCCGCGATCAAGATCGTAACCAGTCCGGCCCAGATCGCGGGAACGGCTGAAGCAGCCCGCCTCAGATCGAACGCCGCTTCGCGCGCCGGAATCGAATCGCGCACGGCTGAATTTGACGCCATATAGTATTCGCTCTACCGCTACCGGCCGACTGGTCCAACGCACCACCCACACCCATCTCTGGCCAGTCGAAATTTCCGATTCGTACAGGGGCGCGATGGACAAATCACTCGTTACGACCAGGACTGTGCGGTGGCGCGGCTTGATTGCGACGCTCTTGGGCGAGCGCGTCCTCACCCACAACCTTATCGTCGCTGGCGGCACTGTCGTTGCCGGCGGGCTCGGGGTCGCTTTCCAGTCGCTTGTTTCCCACCGCCTGAACCCGACCGATTACGGCGGCGTTTTCGCGGTGGTCACGCTCATCACATTCATAGGTCTACCAGCAAGTGGCTTCACCCTCCTCATGGCACGGCAAACAAGTCGCGATCTGGCGGCTGGCCAAAACGCCGCCAGTACAACTCTTCTGAGGCGTGGGAATCGTGTGTTGCTGGTCATTGGGACTGTGCTCGGCGCCAGCTTGGTTCTGGCAGCCTCTGGATTCGCAGCTCTGCTCAACGTCCCCATTCAGCTCTTATTCGCAGCGGCCGTCGGACTCCCATTTGCACTGGCGCTGCCCCTGACGCTTGGGGCGTTCCAGGGCGAGCAGCGCTTCGTTATGTTCTCGGCACTGTCCATTGGCCAGGCCGGTCTCAAGCTCATTGGTGCGCTGGTGCTGGGTTTCTTTTGGGGGCCCGCAGGCATCATCGCCGGAATATCCCTGGCTTCTGGTGTCGTCTACCTCATCGCGCTCGTGGTTCTGCGCCACAACGTGACTTCCGATCCAGTCAGCGACTGGTGGCGTCCTGCGATCGCTTACCTCACGGTCGTTATCCCGAGTGCGCTTGCTCTCGCCGTTCTGCTAAGCGCTGATGTCCTTGTGGTGAAGCATGTCTTCTCGACGCAAGCGGCAGGACAATACGCCTCTGTTGCGGCCATCGGCCGAGCCATCTTTTGGGGGGCTAGCGGGGTGGCCGCCGTCTTGTTTCCTAAGGTGATCTTTCGAAGCGCTCAGGGGGGCGGCGGGTCGCACCTCGTGAGCGCATCGCTTGTGTTGGTGGCAGTCGGCGGAGCGTGCGGTCTACTACTCCTTTCTATGAGCTCCACTTGGCTTCTCACCGCGTTCTCGGGCTCCGCTTACTCGACCGGTGCGAGTTACCTCCCCTGGTACTCGGTAGGCATGACCCTCTTAGGAGGAGTGGCTGTCCTGATTGCAACTCATCAATCGCGTGATACACGGGGCTTCCTTGCTGTCTTGTTGCCCTTGACTGTGCTCGAGCCGGTGGCGCTCGCTCTTTTGGCGCCTCATCTGAACCTGACCCAGGTGGTACAGGTGGTTGACGCCTGCATGGCCCTAGTGCTCTTCGGGCTTGGCGCTCTCTACGTCATTCAGGAGCGATCGGCGACGATAGCGGGTGAACCCATTCGGGGGACATCGAGCACCCCCGTAGCTGCTCAAATGGGAGCTAACAGATGAGCCTCGACGTTTTGAGACCCGAGCCCGAGCGGCGAGCCATGGAGCCGGCTGCTGAGCCTGCGGCTCCTGTTCAGCTTTCCGTGGTTGTGCCGGCCTTTCGCGAAGGCAAGCGGATCTATCAGAACATCACACGCCTTCTTGGTGAGCTCGACAAACTCAACGCGTCTTACGAAGTAGTAATCGTCTCTGACGGGAATACCGACGACACCGTTCGCGAAGCCAAGCGAGTGAAGTCTCCTCACGTGAGGGTGTTCCACTACCCAATGAACATTGGTAAAGGCTTCGCACTAAGCCTTGGCGTCGACCAGTGCGTGGGTGATCTGGTCACCTTTATTGATGCTGATATGGAACTCGACCCAGCCGACATTGCAGGCTTCATTGACCTCATGCGGGCCTCCACCTGCGACGCAGTGATCGGCTCCAAACGCCACCCGGAATCAAAGGTGGACTATCCGCGCTTCCGGAGGTTTCAGAGTTGGATGTATCAGGTAGTTGTCCGGCTTCTGTTTAACCTCAATGTCCGTGACACTCAGACAGGTTTGAAGCTCTTCCGCCGGCAGGTACTGAAGGAGGCCCTTCCACTCCTGGCGATAAAGAAGTTCGCCTTTGACCTCGAGTTGCTGGTGGTGGCGCGTCAACTTGGGTATCGAAACGTATGCGAAGCGCCGATTAGCCTGGACTACCAATTCGAAAGCACGGTCAACCTTGCTTCAGCATCGCGAGTGTTGTGGGATACCGCGGCAATTTTCTACCGGCTGCGCATCTTGCGCTATTACGCGCGCCGCAGGAGTGAGCTCTCCAATGCCGCTGAAGCAGGCGAGCGCCCCATTGAGGTCCAGGCCGAGGGCTGATCCTGCGAATCCTGATTCTCAATTGGCGTTGCCCGAAGAATCCACGCGCGGGTGGTGCAGAGGCCCTCACATTCGAGATCGCTCGCCGGCTGGTTAAACGGGGCGACACAGTTGAGTGGTTCAGTGCCAGCTATCCCGGTGCTCCCTCTGAGGAAATCATGGAGGGAATTCGTTTCGTGCGAGCTGGCCGCCAATGGACGGTGCATTGGTCAGCGTACAGACACTACCGCAACAAGCTTTCGCCAACCTTCGATGTCATCATTGACGAGGTCAATACCATCCCGTTCTTCACACCGCTATGGTCTGATATTCCAGCCGTAATGTTCATTCACCAGTTGGCTCGCGAAGTTTGGTGGTACGAATCCAGATTCCCGATTAGTGCGCTGGGATTCATGGCTGAGCCGTACTACCTGCGTCTTTACAGAAAGACCCCCGTGGTCACGGTGTCGGCGTCGACCGAGCATGATCTCCGGAAGCTTGGCTTTACAGGACAGATCACCGTGATTCCCGAGGGAGTTGAGGCCATCCAACCAGAGGATTTGTTTCGGCCCGCCGAGGCGAACTTCCTTTACGTAGGGCGAATTGCGCCGTCGAAACGAATTGAGCACCTGATCATGGCCCTTGCAGCATTTCGTGACGCAAGAGGCACAGGTACCCTGTGGCTGGTCGGGGCGGGCTCGGAGCGCTATCGGAGCAAACTCATAACGTTGTCCCGGCGTATGAACGTCGAAGACAACGTCGTGTTCCGAGGCCGAGTTGGCTCGGCTGAGAAACATCGCCTCATGGCAAGGGCTCAAGCTTTGCTCCTAACCTCGGTGCGCGAGGGGTGGGGATTGGTAGTTTCGGAAGCAAATGCCTGCGGTACGCCCGCTCTCGTCTATGACGTCCCCGGGTTACGCGACTCCGTCCGCAACGAGGTAACCGGACTGGTGGTTCCCCCAACTCCGTCCGCGTTGTCAAACGCTATGACGCGCCTAATCGTGGATGCGAGCCTTCGTATGCGCCTCTCAGTCGCGGCCCAGAAATGGAGTGCAACACTTTCATTCGATCTCGCCGCAGGCTCTGTTGCAGAGGTGCTCGAGGCAGCGCTAGCTGCGTGAGCTAGAGACCGCGACCATGCCAGGGCCGCTAGTCTCGATCATCGTCCCGACACGAAATTCGTCCAGATTTCTCTCGGCCTGTCTTGAATCCCTCAGATTGCAGACCTATCCCAATATCGAGACTATCATTGTCGACAACCACAGTACGGACGAGACGGAGGCCATCGCCCGTCAATACACGGACATATTCCTCACGTTCGGCCCTGAAAGATCAGCGCAAGTGAACTTTGGCGCCCAACATGCCCGTGGCGAGTACATCTACAAGGTTGACTCAGATTTTGTCCTCGAGGCAGGTGTGATTGAGAGCTGTGTTCACGAGATGACTAAGGGATACGACGCAATCGTCGTCCACAACTCTCCCGACGTGCGCGTTGGTTGGATTGCTCGCGTCCGCAGGTTTGAGGTCGACATGTACAAATACGACCTGGCGCATTCGTCAGCGCGGTTCTTGAGTAAGAATGCCTTCTATGCCATCGGTGGCTTTGACGAAACCATGACCGCAGGCGAAGACTACGACTTTCAGAATCGTCTGAACGCAGCGGGGTACAAAACCGGTTTCGTCGCGCCCGAAGCTCTTCACTTGGGGGAACCGACGTCATTCATTAACCACATGAAGAAATACTTCGATTACGGTGCGAGCTTCCTTGCGTTTGCTGACAAGAACTCGACAGCTCAATTACGTTTCGTGCGGCCTGTGTACTTCAGGAATTGGCGCCAGTTCGCATATCATCCAGTTCGTGGAAGTCTGTTCATTGTTTATGCGACATGCAAATTTGCTGCGGGGGGCGCAGGGTTTCTTACAGCTCGAGCTGCGCGGTTAATGGGCCGATCGTTTAAGTAGGGTTAATCCGCTCACCTAGCGTTTTAGTCTCGACTGCCATCTTGCGCCAAGGCGGCGCCGTGAATCGGCGAGCACGCCTCGAAGATCTAGCACCGAAAATAGCAGCGCGAGCAGAACTCCGACGGCAACAGTTGTAACCACAAAACTAGCGGCTACAGTCTGCTCGGGTGAATACGAAGCGGAGAATCGTCCCGGCGACAAGATCCATCCATTCAAGAGGCCATCGACCGCTACGTGGGTAGAACCGGCGGGGCCGCGCCAACTGGGCGAATAGCTGCTGTGATGCACCAGCAGCATTTGGTCATTGCTTGATTGGGGCGGACTTGCAATCACATCAAGATGGGGCAAGCGAGGCAACTGGAGGACGGTTATGTCCGAGTAGTCATTTCGGGTCCAGGTACCACGAACGGCAGCAGGCGAATACAGAAATAGCCACATACAAAGGCTGGGACTGCCGCCAGACACGTGACGGAAGGTCAAAGAAACGAGCACGGGACCCCGTTGCCATTTCACGGACCTAGATTCACACGCGTTGTCCATTCGCGCAGACAACTCAAGAAACGGTCCGTCATCCGGTCCTCCGACCGGAACCACAGTTGCGTCCAAGTAGTTTCGAGTAGTAGTCGGGTCCCCTAGGTTGTTGCAGTCACCAACCGGCCCCCAAGGACCATCTCTAAAGTCGCCGTTAGAAAGGATTGGCTGTCCGGTCAACATCATTACGATTTGGCCTTGGCCTGCGGCGCCGATCCGTCTGAATCGCGGCGAATTGGCCGAATTAGGTGTTCGGAGTAAATCGTCGATTGGTTCGGGCTTCATCTCAGAATCGAGCGAAACCACCTCATAACGCCAACCCGGTTGCTCATTGAACGACCACGTCATTTGGTCTCCCTCGCGAGCCCATTCAGCTACCCCCGGCACTTCTTGAACGGACGCAATCCCCGTGTGCGGAGCTCCAGAGACCAGCGCGGAGTTCTCGGGTAAACGCGTCAAGATTCGCAGATCAGGGATCGATGAGCCAATCGTCGCGTAGTATCCTGGCGTTTCAAAGGCATTGATATCCACACCGCGCAAATGGAACAGAAGCAATGGGCCCGAGGCGTGGAGTAAGTCGAAATTGGGCGCGCGCAACAAAGCCTTACCGAGCAACTCAGGGTCGATAAAACTTCGGCCCGGATAGCTTGGGTCGAGATCCCTACGCACCAAGAGCAACGGTGTGCCCAGCACAGCCAGAAGGCGTCCAGTTAGTTCAAAATCGCCGGTCACCATGCTCTGCGCAACCAAATTGACTACCCTCATTAGGTTGTCGCTCGCGGCAAAATAGCCTGTAGTCGGGTTCAGCACTTGTCGATGCATCAGATCGACAATGAATTGATCGTTGCCGTCATATCCCCACCTATATGGCATTTGGTAATAGTCGTCGGGCGGGAGCACCAATACGGCGCCCTTTTGAGGAGTTGCGTCTATGAATGCCGACATCTCAGACCAATAAACGGGCAGTCGCACGTGCATTGGCGGCAGCTCGGGTCTGTTATCAGAAACAATCGATCCGGTCGCAAGTGGCAACCCTGGAAGTACTACTAGCAATGCCACCATCGATAGCCATGCGGACTGTGACGTGAGAACGCGCATCGGCTTCTCCATAGTCTGTGCGAGGAACCCAAGAACGACACTGGTCGTCAGCGCAATAAGGATTCCGTACATGAGGTCCGCGACAATCAGGAACTTTCCTGGCTCTCGAAGGAGCCACCCAAGTGGTAAGGCGTAAAGCGGGTCAAAAAGTATATTGCCCGGCGGATTGGTTCCGGTGCTTAGGAACAGCAGAGATAGCGCAACGGTTGCGCTAATCACCGCTAACGCGAGATGTCCTCCGGGCTGGCGTCCTTTTACTAGGTAGAGCGCGGCGAATGCCAAGACGGGGGGTGCAAACCTAAGTTGGCTGAGGGGGAAAGCATCATATTGATGTGCAAAGGGAAAATACTCCGGGTGCACCCAGCCCCACGCCGTGTTGAGCCAGAATGCATTTAGGATTGTGGCCCGTCCCTCTGTCCAACTCCAACTCGCAGCTCCAGCAAGTTGTGTAGGCGTTCCGACCACTACTAACTGCAACACGGATGGAACAACCCAGTAGCTGGACAAAGCGACCAAAAGAGTCAAACCCAATGCGAGCGCCTTGAGCGAACGGTACGCAGCGGCTCGGCCAAACAGCCATCCCACGCCGGCAGGCGCAAGAATGATGCCTACAATTAGCATCCCCAACAGCGGTGGGTTCAAGTCGACGTAGCCAATGAGCGGTGCCGACGCTCCCATCAGAATCACGCAAGTGCGAGTGCGTAGTTGCTTGGTGCCGCCGGCTACTACGATGGCCAACAGGTAGGGGAGCATGGCCATTGCGCTCATATACACGGGATTAGGAACTGCATTCGCCACGACGAACGGGCTGAAGGCGTAGGCCAAGGCCCCGACACCAGCTGGGAATGGACGTATCCCGAGCACAAGAAGCAGCCCAAATGCACAAATTGCCATGCCCGCAAACAAACCTGTGAACCACGCGCGTTGAGCTAGTTCAGCCGACCCCCCTATCGATTGCGAGATGGCCAATAACGCCGCAAACGGAAGTTGTTGCTCCAAAGCGGATGGGCCGCCGAGGTTTGATCCCGACCAATTCCAGGACGAGAACAGGCGCGATATCCAAGCAGTGCCGTTAGGCGGCCCAACGTCACCAACTGCAATTACAGTGCCCCATCGAAACCAAGACTGACAGGCAATCGCGGCTACTAGGCCCACGGGGATTAGTGCGCGCCACCAGCGGCGCTCGACTCTGGCGGCCCGAATGTTGGAGTGTCCGGCCAGGTTAGTCCAAGTCACCTCGACCCAGGCGAGGCCAATTCCGATGGCCAGAGCTCCAAGAGCCGAGATTGCAAGTCTATTTCCGAATGGTGTGTCGCCAACAAGCCCCATGACACATAGCGCTGACAAGGCGACCATTGCCGCCAGTCGCCGATTCCAAGTGAGCCACGCGGGCGCGCCCTTGCTTGGCGTCGTTGGGCCGCTCACCTCAGTCCGCACTGATGAAGGTTGCAAATTGCCCTGACCCGTACAATGGTGTCGTTGAAAGTCTGATCAGTAAGGTGCGACTCGCTCCTACCATCCATGCGCCCCGGTTCGCTGGTTAGATCGAACTTGCGGTGTAGCAATATCGCGAGCTACAGAGTGTATGGACTTCTTGCAATGCGGCCCCATTTCTTCCTCGATTAGTAATTTGGCGGAGACGCATTGGATGCGCTACACCCTCAACCCAAACGGCGGAACGCATGCCCTTCTCCTTCGCCTGGTGCCAACCGGCAGCCGAGTCCTTGATGTCGGGTGTGCGAGCGGTTACTTGGGCACGCAGCTTTCGATGCGACGGTGCGCAATCGTTGGAATCGAGATTGATGGCAGAGCCGCGGCGGTCGCTCGCGATTCTGGTGCGTATCTTGAGGTTCACGAGATCGACCTGGATGACGACGCAAGCTCTCTGCCCGTCGGACCGTTCGATATTGTCTTGTGCGCGGATGTGCTTGAGCATCTCCGAGACCCTGAGCGTGTCCTCAAACGCCTTCGACCTCTGATTGCTGGCACCGGATCCATCGTCATCTCTTTGCCCAACGTTGCGCATGTAAGTGTGCGCGCCCGGCTAATGGCGGGGCGCTTCGACTACGCGGAGCGCGGCATACTTGATCGAACGCATATCCACCTGTACACGTACAAGTCCGCACGAGCATTGGCGCGCGCCGCTGGCTTCCGACTAACCGCCGAACTCGCTGGGTCCAACCGGTTTGGCAACGCGCTGTCATTTGGACCGTGGCCCATTCGTTGGCTTCGGAGTCTCCTTGCTTACAACATTGTGCTTATCGCGCAGCCGACCCATGCAGGGGAGACCAACTAGGCGGCAACTAAACAGCGCTGTCATCGACGAATTGTGGCAGGCCGTGCCGCAGAAGCACCCGTAGAGCTACCACGTCGTGCAAGACGCGGCTGAGAAGTACGCGGCGTCGCACCGTTGAACTGACTCGCATCGCCCGACGCGTCCTCACAGTGTGTGGCAGGCGACGGATGTTCCAAGCAATGCCTTCAACTAGGTCGCGTGCGAGTGCCAAGCGGCCCGTTAGAAGTGCCCACAAAATGGCAACAAATATGCGTGTCAGACGGACCGGAATGGCTGCAAGCAACCACGCTAGTGGTCCGCACTGGGCCAGCGTTGCGAGGGCGTTACGCTCCCTCAGGGCAAGGCGGAAGGACGTGACCTGGATGCGATTGTGACGAACATAGCCGCCTGGCGTGCTGCCTCCACCTCGGTGCTTTACTGCTGCATCGGGGATTACTCTCACATCACCACCGGACAAGAGAGCGCGCCAGCAGAGATCCAAATCTTCACAGAACATGAAGTACGCGTCATCAAAACCTCCGAGGCGGCTGAATAATTGGCGACTGATAGCAAACGCGCAACCACTCACATACAGTGGGCTTGCTTCAGATTTCAGACTCACCAAGTCGCCAACCCAGTCCACAGTGAATCCGTACTCAACGCGCGTACCGCTCAAGTCCCGGATTACCGGCGCGCAGATTAAAGACGCGGGGGCCGCGGATAGTGCACCTCTCAAGGTGCTGACGCAGCCGGGTTCGACGAATACGTCGGGATTTAGGAAAAACAAAAACTCACCGGATGCGGCGGCCGCACCCCGATTTGCACCTCCAGCGAATCCGTAGTTGGTCCCATCCGAAATAACCCGAAGCCGCTGATGGTCAATCCGGGCTTGCGCAAGGCCCTCGTCGTGGGAACCATTGTCCACAATGACAATCTCTATAGCGGGCTCATCCCTCAGCAGGGCGGCCACGCAGCGGCTCAAATCGTCGCGACCGTTGTAGTTGACGATAACGGCGCTCATGGCCACTGTCGTGGCTCGGAGGTTTTCAGCCGCAGACACGTTCAGGGCTCATCGTTACTGACTACGCTAGCGGTTTGGAGCATGGCTACATGCGCCGGTCGGAGCATGGGCCCTGCGCTAGGAGCTCATCAACGAAATGGCGGCAGCACAGCCCGAAACCGCGGTCTACCGGCTAAAAGGGCGCGAGTCGTCATTTTGTAGACGGTACGCACCCCCCAATACTTCTCGAAGCGCTTTCTAGCGGGCTCTCCCGTGGCCGTGGTCGTTGCCATGCCCGTGACTCTTGCCTGAAGACCCAGTGTCTCCGTTGGTTGCGGATAGCGTGCTGTCGTTGTCTGTCGATGAACTTGTGGCACTGATCACGGAGGCCTGCTTACCGTGGCCCACCAAGGTCTTCTTGTCTCCGGGCCCGACGTTGACAAAGATCCCGAACTTCCCGAGACCTTCGCCCTTGCCTGGGAACGGGCGATTCGGGCAAGGCTTGCCATGATCGTGGTAGCCGTAGCCCTTGACGCCGCAGTTGTAGCCAAACCCACCGTTAGACGCAAACGATGGCAGCGGCGACAGATATGACAATGCCAATACCGCGGCCACAGCGCCCGCAGGAATCAGCCGGCGGATGTTTGCTCCAGTGAACAGATTCACTGTTCGCCACCTCCAGTCGGGGGATTCCCTGTCCTCTCGAGACATGACCCTAAACCATGGTCTGCAATGGGTGTCAAGGGGGGCCTTGGGTTTTCGCGGAGAGCAGTGAAGACATAAGGGCAATTCCCTTGATTTCTGACGCCGGCTCTGTCGCGAGGCGTCACGTCAGCGAGTACGCGGTGCCGGGGAAGTAGGTGTCGTAGCTCGCGCCGCTGCTGGCGTCGCGCACCCACACCGAGTACTTGTAGGTGCCTGGGGGCAGCCCGGTGGTGTTCCAGTTGAAGGTGGCGGTTGCGGAGTAGGCCTGGACGATCGTCCAGCTGCCTCCCGGGGCTTGAATCCAGAACTCGTAACGAGCGCTTGGGCAACCCGAGGCGCTGGCGGTGATGGTGATCGCCGTGCCAGACGTTTGTGGAGATGCGGGGGCGGCGGAGGCGGTGACCGAGGTGCAGGGC
>WNGL01007875.1_pt1 | contig 12503 bp, 8 predicted proteins | sample 5400591 | NCBI WGS metagenome assembly WNGL01 (sample SAMN13153377, study PRJNA577476) | soil metagenome | isolation source: 80 cm soil or saprolite under Garry oak tree replicate 1 | place: USA:California | collected 2016-06-15
ACGCGCACGACCGCTGGGAGAACTGGCTCGCGGTGCGGCTCGATCTTGCCGAGGGCAATCGGCCGGGAGGACGCCGCGCGATCGTCAACGAAGGCATCGGCGGCAACACCATCACGCGCCAGAATCTCCAGCCTCCGCCGGACAGCACGCCCGGGCTGGAGCGCCTCGATCGCGACGTGTTTTCGCATTCAGGGGTTTCGCACGTGGTGCTCTTCGAGGGGACGAACGACATCCGCCGTGAGGCTTCCGCGAGGCAGGTCATGGACGGAATGCAGGAGATCATCGACCGGGTGCACGCGAGGGGGCTGAAGATCTACGGAGTCACGATCATCCCCCGCCATAACGTGCCGCCTTCGGGCACGAACACCGGGTGGAACGATGCGAAGACGGCGATCCGCAATACGGTGAATCAATGGATCCGCACGAGGGCACCGTTCGACGCCGTGATCGATTTCGACAAGGTGGTACGCCAGCCGGCCAATCCGGATCTGCTCGTCCCGGAGTTCAATTGCGGCGACGGAATCCATCCGAGCCCCGCGGGCTATTACCGGATGGGCAAGTCAGTCAAGCTGGAGTTGTTCGAGCACGGCGACGACTGAGCCGCGCAGTTGCCCACCGGAGTATGGGCCCGGGGCTGATTCGCCTGGGCCCGGCCGGTACCGAGCTCAGTCACACGTGGACTGGCCCGCTGCAACCGGCTCCGCTGCCCAGGGCGCGAAGAGCGGCGTCGCCGCCCCCGGCTCGACCACCAGCGCGTCCCCGCTTCCCGGACCAGCGCCGGAGGGCCCGCTCGCCTCGTTCCACCAGTTGCAGGAGGCTTCAACCGCCGGCGTCATGTTCTGCGCGACGCGCAGACCGGCCTGCGCGTTGCCGACGATGTCGTTGAACCGCACTGTGACGCCGACGCGCGGATAGAGGTTGCTGGCGAGGCGACTGCCCAACCAGATACCGGCGGGACGCGCGCGGGACGTGTCGAAGGCGCACGTCTGTACGACGCCTTCAATCCGGTTTCGTTCGATCCGGCCTCCGAAGACGACATAGTTGATGCCGGACGACGTCATGCACGAGTGGGAGCTGATGCACGCGTGCGGACACGACGTCCACATGGCGTCGTGGGTTGGCGCCGCGGCGCTATTGTCAAGCATGAAGGACCGCCGGCGTGGAACGCTGGTGTTCGTCGGTCAGCCTGCGGAAGAGACGGTGACCGGCGCCAATGCGATGGTGAAAGACGGTTTGTTCACCCGGTTCCCGAAGCCCGATTTGGTCCTCGGCCTGCACGACACCAATCTGATTCCCGCCGGGCGCGTCGGCCTCGTCTCCGGGCCCGCCTCGGCGGCATCGAATGCCGTGGACATCACGTTCTACGGCAAGAGCGGCCACGGTGCGGCGCCCCACCGCGCCATCGACCCGATCGTGATGGCTGCGCGCACCGTAACCGCGCTCCAGACGCTCGTGTCCCGCGAGAACAACCCGTTCGACCCGGCGGTCGTGACGGTGGGCACCTTCCGCGCGGGTACCAAGCGCATCCCCGATGACGCGAAGCTCGAGCTCACGGTGCGCTCGTATAAGCCGGAGGTGCAGAAGAGGCTGCTCGCTGGGATCGAGCGCGTCGCGAAAGCCCAGGCGCTGTCCGCGGGTGCGCCACGCGAGCCGAGCGTCGTGGTGCTGTCCGAGGAAGCATCGGAGGTCGTCGTGAACGACCCCACTCTCCAGCGGCTGAGCGCGCCCCTGAAGCGGGCCTTGGGAGACGCGGTAGGTCCCCTCGAGCCCACCTCGGCCTCGGAGGATTTCGGCGTCTATGGCCGCGTCGCCGGCGCCCCGTCGGTACAGTTGCGGATCGGCGCATCCGATCCGGCGGAGTGGGCCAAGGCAAAGGAGGCGGGCACGCTTCCACCAGGGCCGCACAATGCCGCCTTTGCCCTCGTGCGCGAACCTACCATTCGCTCCGGCGTGTCTGCCTTGACGCTCTCCGCGCTGGAGCTGCTCGGGAAGGCGCGCGAGCAGGGCTAGCCGGGTAGCCGTGCTCGTGATCTTTCTCGTCGCTGGGTCGCAGCAGCGCTCGGACTGGCGATCCGCGAAGTCACTTCTGGGGCAGGTACTCGGCAGGGATCGGATGATCCTTCGACTCGCGGTGCCAGTAGACCGTCATCAGCCACCAGCGGCCGTCCTCGTGGAGAAGCTGCATCGAGTTCACGCCGCGCGCGAACGGCTCCCTGCGCGGCTGGTGCGGAGCACAGCCGCGCGCAGGTCTGCTACGTTTGGAGTCACCGCACAGGGGGCTGGAGTGGACAGAATGTCGCTATCGGACCCGAAACCCCCATTTGTTCGCCCTATGGCTCCGTCGTGCAGTTCTTGAGTGTGTCCGAGCAGATGTGCGGGAACAGGCAGGGCAGCGTGGCAGGCAAACACAACGACTGCACCATCGCGTTCCCTGCTCTCGCGGATGACCGCGCGCGGGCGTTATAATCGCGAGGGTCGAAGCGAGATGTCGATTCGTCGGACCATCCTGATCGGCCAGCTCCTGGCCACGCTCGCAGTCTTGGCTGTCGTGCCTGGAAACGCGGTCAAGACCGTGTCGCTGTTGGCCTTGTGGCTGGTCACCTTTTACCCGGTAGGTCGAAGGGAGCTGGTGTTTTACCTTGGCGTGTGCACCCTGTTTTCGGTCATGGACGTCGTCACCCTTCGGCAGGGAATCTTCCGGTTTACGAATGCCGACGTGCTGGGGATGCCGATGTTCGAGTTTTTCATGTGGGGCTTTTACCTGCTTCACGTCACCCGTTTCGTCAGCGGTCCTTCGCCGCCGAATCGCAAGGCCGCGGCTTGGGGTCTCACAGCGGCCTTCTGCATCGCCTTCTCCATCCTTCACGAACCGGTGGCGTTGCTGGCCGTCAGCGGCGGCCTCCTCGTCGTCGGTCTGATCCTGTTTCACGAACCGCTCGACTTTGCTTATGTGGGCTACACGGTCCTGGTGGGAGCGCTGGTGGAGTCTACCGGCGTGTGGAGCGGGCAGTGGGCCTACCCGGGAGCGCCGTGGGGGGGCGTGCCTCCGTGGTTTATCACCCTGTGGGGAGGCGTGGGCCTCATCCTGAGAAGGACCATGCTGCCCATACTGGCGCCGGCGCCGCGGTCGAGCCTACGAGACGCGAGCTCCGGAGCTGCCTGACGCGGCCACCGGAAGACGGACAAAGAACGTGCTCCCCTTCCCGAGCTCGCTTTCCACCCAGACCTCGCCCCCGTGGAGATCGACGAGTTTTTTCGTGATCGCCAGCCCGAGACCGGTGCCGCCGTAACGGCGTGTGTGGCCGGCGTCCACCTGCCGGAAGCTCTCAAAAATCACTTGATGATGCTCCGACCGGATACCGATGCCGGTGTCGGCCACGCTCATGATCCAGTTCGGGCCGCTCTCATGGGCCGAGATGGTTACCGTGCCTCCGGAATCGGTGAACTTGATGGCGTTGTCCGTCAGATTCAGCAGAATCTGCAGCAGCTTGACCCGGTCTGCCCAAATCATGCGTCCAGACTCGAGCTTGGCGAAACGCAGGGACACCCCCTTGGAGGCCGAAATCGGCTGGAGGGTCGCTTCAACCTCCCGAAAGAGATCGTCGATGGGCAGCGACTCCGGATGTAGTTGCATTTTCCCAGCGTCCAGCGTGTTGAACTGCAGAAGATCGGTGACCAGACGGAGCAGATGGCGGCCGTTGTTCCTGATTGTCGTAAGGAAACCGATAGTCTCGTCGGGCTGGCCCCCATAAACCAGCGACCGAGAGGTCCTGAGCGCCCCTTTTATGGAACACGAAGGACAAGCGGTGGAGTCATCGATGGTGTCGCTTTCGTCCATTTCAAAATCGGATTGGCAGGACTCACACCTTGCGATTCTCTGTTCGGTGAAATGAGAAATGAGGCCATCCGGTATGTTCACGATCGAGTTGAGGGGTGTGCGGAGCTCGTGAGAAATGCTCGCCAGGAACTCGCTCTTGAGACGCGTCGATTCCTCCGCGCGGACCAGGGCTCCCGTCAGCTCCGTGTTCGATCGAGTCAGCGACGTGGTGAGCTCCTTGTTCTTGTAACTGATGGAGACGAAGTCGGCAATGATGACCGCCGAGGCCAAAATGACCATGTTGGCCACCGAAAGGTGGAACAGCGGAGGGGTGTGGACGATCCCGAGATCGCCCATGAGGGCGTGCACGCCAGCGGCGGACATGCAAAGCAACGCCGACGCGAGTATCGGCGCGAGAGTCCCGCGCCGGCGCCTGATCGCGCAAATCGCGAGGTAGAGCAGATAGAGAATCACGGCAAACGTGAATTGCGCGAATGTCTTGTAGATCAGGAAGGAGCGCTGCGAACCCACTACAATTCCGGCGATGACGACCGACGGGACCACCACACGGGTGAGCGTGCGAAACCAGGTCCTCCGACCGAGCAGGTAGTGTTCGACGAACTCTATCGCCGCGAGCGGCAGGAGGACGATGGAGCAGTAGATCTGCAGGTTGAATGCGTCGGCCCCGAGCGGTACCAGCAGCAACGTGAGACCTGTCTGCGAGGCGAGGTAGAAGGCGCCCACGGCTACCAGAAAGATCGTCGACACATACCGATAGCGATCGCCCGCTTGCCATTCGGCTTTCAGGAGCGCCGCCATCAGGACAATGACGAATGCGAACAGGAATATGGCACCGTATTCGAACAGGTAGATGACGGAGCGAATGCGCGCCAGATAAGGCCCCAGGTCCTCCGCTTTCCCCAGCAGGATGCGCGCGTCGGCGATACCATCGTAGCCGACCGTCAGCCAGACGAAATGAATCGCGACGGTATTCTGGCCCGCTCGCACGAACGCCCCAGGGACCCTCCAGCCATCGATTGCGTTCAAATCACTCTGGAAGCCGCCTCTCAGGGAAGCGTGCGATCCTACCAGGTGTCCGTTCACGTACACTTCGGCGTAACCGCTTCGGGTATTGCCCAGCACGAAGAACAATTCCCGGCCAATCAGTGACGCGCCAATCTCGATGTTCTTCCTGACCCAACATTCTCGCGCGTGGAAGCCCTGCCGTTCATACCCGCCGGGAAAGATGATCGTACGCCATTGACTGTCGTCCAGAGCCGGGTCTCTCCACGCGCCGGCGCTGCCTTCGTGGATGCGCCATGAGCCTGTCAGCCGGGTGACGCCGTCGCGCGGTGTCATACTGAGAAGTATTCCGATCAGAAGCGGAGCGAAAGGTACGATGCCCGCGCCTGCAACAAAGACTCGAACCGAAAGGCTGCGGGTCGGGACGACGCCGTTCGGCTTCTGGGTTGGGTCACGAGGCTCAGCCGGCATCGGGGGCGTAGCGTCCGGGCGCAATGATCCCGTGGGGATCGACAGCTCGCTTGAGCTCGCCGACCAGGCGCCAGAACGGCGTCCCGGCGGCTACCAGCGGTTCCATGAACGGAGTCCCGATGCGGTAGGGAATGCACCCGAGGGAGCGTCCCCGGTCGAACAGGGCGCGCCAGCAGGCGTGCGCGCGAGCATGCTCCTCCGGGACGTCACGCCGGAACAACAGCGGCACGGTGGCATCGAAGCACCGGTCCGACAGGCTGGTCAGGGTCACCACGGGCTCCATTCCGTGGCCCGCGCACACCTCGCGCACGCACTCGACGAACGCGCGTACGGTGTTCGCCTTCATCGGGACCAGGGGCGCGTACCAGAGCAGGCCGCAGCCGTCACGCGCGGGGTTCAGGCCGGCGGACGGTCTCGCCCCATCGAGCTTCCAATAAGCCAGGCCCATCGAGATCTCGCTGGGCCTGCCAGCAAGAATCTTCAGGACTTCGTCGAGCACCTGCAGGCGGCCGCTCAGGCGCGACGCTGAGCGGGTGGGAATCAGTGACGCCAGCCTGTGGAGCAGCCGCCCGGTGCTGGTGTTCACGAAGCGGAGCCCCACGGACGCCCGCGCGAGGCGCGCCTCCACTTCGCGGCGCGCCGCTCTCACCACCGCGTGTGTGCCGTAAAGCGCCCCCAGCCCGGTCCAGGCAAAGACGCGGTGTTCGCGCGCCAGCGCGGCGACCACCGCCTCCGGCAGCGTGCCGTTGGGCGCGCAGCGTTCGAACGGGTAGGGAACCAGGGAGGCGAGCATCCGGTGCGGGCTCATGAGGTTCACGGACCCCACGATTCCCCCCACCGAGACCAGGATACCGCGCACCGCTTCGATGGCCCTTTCGAGCTCTCCATCGCTTCGGACTCCGAAAAGAAAAGCCTCCATGCGCTCCGGCCGGCGCGCAAGGACGATCGACGCCTGAGTCACGACCCCGAAGTTGCCCTGGGCGAATAGGCCGTCAACGTACGGGCCGAGCCCCCACTTGTGCGCGCGGTCCGCGCAAACACCGCCGAGCTCCGCAAGCGCCGAGCTGTAGATCTCCCCGCTCGGAAGGACGGCCCGGATGGCGGTCACCGCTGCGAAGTGGTCGGCGTGAGGCGTGATCCCGTAGCCGCGTTCCAGGGCGTTCCCGATCAGGCTGCAGCTTGGGCCCGCTCCGGTAACCGGGACCAGAAACTCGAGCCCCCGCTCATCCAGGTGGTCGGCGAGCGCCTGCTGTGTCACTCCGGGCTCGAGGGTCACGATGCCCAGATCAGCGTCGAGCTCCACGACTCGGTCGAGCCGTGCCAGATCCAGCAGCACGCAGTCATCCCTGGCGGGGCTCGACGAGCCGTAGCCCCAGTTGTGCCCGGTGCTGATCGGGTAGAGCGCCACGCGCAGATCGCGGGCGATGCGCACGATGCGCGCGACCTCGGCTTCGTTCCGGGGCAGGAGCGCGCCCGAGATCCGGCGTGCGACGCCTTCGGTCGAGCTTCCGTAACACGCGCGTGCTCGGTCGGCGTCGAGGATCTGCGTCTCCGCCAGCACGTCGCGCCAGGCGGCAAGAGCGCTCGCGGCCGCATTGGCGTCTCGACCCATGACTGAATCTCAGGTCTCGGGACCAACTCGGGGAACGAGCCCCGGGTACAGAGTCGCCAAGATTTCCTGCTTGGTGCGCGAGAGGGTTTGCCACAAGGGGCGCTCCTCGAACAGCATCGCGCGCGCTGATTCGGTCGTCCAGGCAAAATGGTCGTCGCGGACGTCCTCCGGTGTCTCCTCGTAGAGAGGATTCTGGGGAACTCGGCCCTCGCGGTACTCGACCATGTTGTGGCGCATCGGCAGCGCCGGGTTTCCATTCGCGCCTGCGTATGACAGTATGGATCCGATCGCCTCGAAGCCGAAGTAGCGGTAAAGGCGCTGGTGTTTGGGATGGACCATGATGACGATGTCGGTCGTTTCAGTGAACCGCCGCAAATAGTCGTACATCCATTTGAAGAGTCGGAAAACCGAAGTCTGTTTCTGCAAGTTGGTCAGAGCAAATTTATTGGATCCCGGTGTTTCTGCATTGAGCGCGAGCAACCCGATTTCCGCGAGCTTGCAGCCCTGAGCTCTCAGCCCGTCGAGCTCGGCGGCGAAGATCTCGTCCATCGGCAGGTGATAGGGCGAATCCAGGAAGATGGAACCGGTGCCGAACAGTCCCCGGTTCCTCTCGAGCATGAAGGTGCGCGTATCGGGCAGCACGCAGCAAGCGTAGTAGTGCATTCCTGAAGGATTCGGCTTGCAATACCCGCGTGCGCTGTACTCCTCATAAACGCAGCGGTAAGCAGCCCGGAGATCATCCAGCGAAGAGGCGCTCCTGCAGCCCAGCTCGGCAAAGCCCTGCTTGGCGGCATCGCAAACCCGGTCGGCGATGAAGTAGAAGAGATCGGCGGGAGCGGTCTTCGATAACGCGATGCCGCACTCCTGGACGGTCTGCTCGCGGGGAGCCCCCACCCACACGACCGTCCCTTCCGCGCGCACAGTGCGCCCTTTGTCGGGCAGGGTTATCTCGAGATCCAGAGTCGTCCCGACCGAGACAGTCCCGTTGAGCACCAGACGAACTCCGCTCTGGGACACGTCTTGCGTCGTGGCTTCCGCCCAATCACCGGCCGCGCTCCGGCGGTGCAAGACCGGAAGACTCATGCTGAAGCGGAAGTCCTTGCGGCCCTGCTTGTCGGTGACGCGCGCTCCGAACACATCATCTTCCAGGATCCCGATGCCGGCTCTCCATTCGGTGGCGCTCTCGGGAGCCACGGCCACATAGTTTCGACCCGCCTCCTTCGCGGCGTACAAGGCGGCGTCCGCCCGCCGCGCCAATCTGTCCGCATCCCGCGCGCACTCGATGGCGGGAAGCTCCCCCGCGTCCAATTCGCTGGCACTCGATCCCTCCAGAACGACGCGGTTCCGTCCCGACTCCTTGGCCGCATAAAGCGCCCCGTCTGCCCGGTGCACCAGATCCTCCACATCACCGAGAACGTCCTGCGTCGCGCTCAGCCACGCCACGCCAAAGCTGGCGGTGACACGAAGCGTCTTACCGTCCACGACCATCGGGCTCTCGGACAGGGTCCGGCGCAGCCGTTCGGCCAGGGTCTGGAGGGATGCCTCGTCCGCTCCCAGAGAGACGATTCCGAACTCCTCGCCCCCGTAACGGCCGGGAGAATCATTAGCCCGAAGATTGTCGCGTAAAATGTCCCCCAGCCTGCGCAGCACTTCATCGCCGACCGGGTGGCCGTGCAGGTCGTTGATCGCCTTGAAGTTGTCCAGGTCGAGCAGAACCAGGCCGATCGGAAGCTTCAGGCGGTAAGCTTTGCCTATCTCCCTCCGGAACGCCTCCTCGAAGGCGCGTCGATTCGGGAGGTTCGTCAGGCCATCGGTCATGGCCTGATGTGAAAGCTGCTGGCGCGCATCTTCGAGCCGTTTGGCGAGCGCGTCTTTTTCGGTCACGACGGCCGCGAGCCGATGTATGGCCGTCTCGCACACGTCCTGCAGCTCCGAGAGGCTCGGCGAGTGGCGGGAGAGCAGCTCCGGCAGCGGAGCCTGGGGTCCGACGTCCTGTTCGAGGGCCGAGGCCAGCTCCGACACGCGCAGCGGAAGTTTTTCGAGCAGGGAGACCGCGTCGGATTCGGCCCAGCCGAGCTGCGCGGCAGCCGCCAGCGCCACCTGATATTGTCGGCGGTGGTCTCCCGCTTCGAACACGGCCGCGAACCGCTCGGCCAGCCACGCGCATCGCTCGATCTCGCCACGCGGAGCTTCCGCGTCATGATGTTGTAGAATGGCCGATCGAATCGCATCCTGAACCTGTAGCTCGGCCGCGATCTCCGCTCCCCTCGTCGGGTGTCCGCCGTCGCCCGCCGCCTCTTCCCGAAGGGTACGCACCAGGGCAGGGCAGCGGGCCACCTCGAGCGCTCCCTGCGGGTCGTGGACGGCCCGAGCCAACAAGCCGGCGTCCAGCAACAGACCGATCGCAAACGCGCTCTCGCGCGTGGCCGGAGAGAGATTGTGCGCCAGCAGCGCGGCGGCTGCTGCGCGACGAAACACATTCGCGAGCATCAGATCGCGTCCTTCGATGCTGGGGGGGCCGTCAGGCAGGAGATCGAGGACGGACAGGCAGATGCCGACATCGCGCAAAGTGGCCACGCTGTCCGGCGCGTCGAAGGCTTTGCTACGCAGGATGCGCGCCGCGCGCGCCGAGACCTCGGGATCCTCACTCACATGGCCCAGCAGCGAAGCTGGCGTCGCCTCGGGCCCACTCGCTGCCTGAATCACCTTCGCCGATGACGTCTGCTCTTTGAGCTGAGCCTGCGAAAGCGCCAGCGAAAGCTCCGCGAAGTTCACGGGCTTTGTGATGACACGGTCGCCGCCGGCCCGGGTGAGCTCTTCGGTCGAGTAGCGGGCAGTGTAAGCGGTAATGAAGAAAATAGGGGTCTGGACGATCGGGAGGTGCGCCGCATAGGGGGGAAGCGGCCGGCCCGGCGGCACGCCCCGGAGTAACCGGGTCAGCTCGATGCCGTCCAGTCCCGAGCCCTGGAGCTCGATGTCCATGAGGATGGACACGAGCTCCGCGTGATGCTTCTGGATGAGGCTGCAGGCTTCGGCGTCGCTTCGCGCCCACAGCAGCCTGAACAGCCGCGACAGGTGCAGGCGCGTGACCTCGAAATTGTCCGGATTGTCCTCGACATAAAGCACGACCGGCAACTCCGATGACGAAGCTGCCGGCTTTCCGGGACGGCCCAGCCTCCGCCCGCGCTTCGCTCCTGCTGCAGGTCTCAGGGCCATTCGCCGTGTCCATCACATCCTACCTGACCTCGCCGGCCATCGGGAAGTTTCCCACCCGGGCGGGCCCAGGAGGTTCCAGCGCCTGTCATGAACCCCCGGATCCAGCGGCGTTTCGCGACGAGATCCGTCGCTCGACCGAGGATCGGGTGATCGCCTTCAGGTAGGCAACGGACCCACGGAACACATGGGCCTCATCGACCAGCCCCTCTCGCCGGAAGATTTGGTGCGCGGTCGGGAGGCTGCAGAAGGGGATTCCCGGGAAATAGTGGTGATACGGGTGCAGTGAGAAGTTGAGGTTCGGCAACACGATCTTCTCCCACCAGCTCGGGATGATCAGGGGTGAGGATTCCTCGACGGTTGCGTCCGGCAGGTTGTATCGGTGCTCGCAGATGGCACCCCATCGAACGATGGCGGGGGTGACCGTGAACAGCGGCAGCAACCAGTAGAGCAGGAACGGACGCGAATTGTGCGTCGCCGCGACAGCGGCCACCAGCGCGAGCAGATAAAGAGGTCGCAGCCACGCCGGCGCGACGGACGGGCGTTTGATCTGTTCGGGGTCTGGCAACGCGGTCTTCTTGCCTTTGATCATCCTCCAGGTGTTGAGCCCCATCAGATCGCTCACGAACAGCTTCGCAAGGCTCATTCCGGACCTCGGAAAACTCCACTCGGGGCCGCTCTTGCGCAAGAAGTCGGGATCGCGATCGGTGAAGTAATATTCGTGATGAGCAAGGTGGACGCGCGCGTAGCCCTCTACCGTGATTCCGATTAGCGGGTACGCCGCCAGAAGGTTGACGGCGAGGTCACCGCGGCCGGCCTTGAAAGCGAGACAGTGGGTCTGCTCGTGAATCAGGAGACCCAGCACGTTCTGCCGGGTGGCGACGATGATGACGGCGAGCGCGCCGACCCATACACTCTCGGCCCACTCCGCCCAGGCCATCGCGGCGAAGATCACCATCCAGGCGAGCAGCAGTTGCAGGAGAAGGGCTACCGGCTTGCGCGCAACGAGCCGCTGGACCTCGGCGCGTGCTTCGGGCGACAGTGCCGAAGCATCTCCGTGCACAGCCGGGGGAAGGGGTTGCGCGTGCGGTGCCGGCATGTCCATCAGTATGGGGGATAGTTGGAATTCTCGTTCCAGATCTCGTTGTCGTCGAGCCGTCCCGGGGTGTGGCGTTCGCCTACATCGGCCTTCTTGGGCCCTCTTGGCCCTGTTGGGCACCACATCGCCGGAAATATTCCAAGAGGCGACGGCGTCAGCGTGATGGCGTGGGCTTCTGACCCACGCCGGCCGCTTGCCGCTCCTGCAGCCGTGCTGCCAGCTCGTCCCCCTGGGCCGCCACCGCCGCCAGGTGGCGGATGGCCGCATCGCACGCGTCGTGGAGATCGGAGAGGCTCGAGCTGTGGTGAGAGATCAGCTCGCTCAGCACGGTCGGCGCTCTAGTGGCCAGCTTTCGAGCCACGGTTGTGAACGCGGTCTCGCCAGCCGCCGCTCCCGCTCGCGACGTTGGTCGCGCGTCCGTGGCGCCACGGTAGCGCAATTCAGCGAATCGCCCATCAAGACAGCCTTGATCGCCATTCGCCGTGGCCGCGTCTGGCACACGGCGTGCTCGCCGAGGCGTCGCCGCCCTTGAGGCCGTGGCGAGGCGGACGGTGCCTGCGCGCGGAATGATCGTCGTGTTCTTGGCGGCGTTCGTGATCGCGGGATGGAGCAGTGCTCGAAACGCGGCGCGCTGTGCTTCGGGGAGCCTCGCCCCGAAGCACGGTAGGCGATACTGAAGCGATTTCTACCTCGGAAGACTTGCGCGTTTGCGAGTGGTTGTTGGTGCCCAGGGGCGGAATCGAACCACCGACACGGGGATTTTCAGTCCCCGGCTCTACATGGATGATGCTTCAGGCGCGCGCTCGCCAGCGACGGAGAGCATCTTCGCCGCGAAGGATATGGTCGTCAAATCGCACGACCGTCGCCTCGAGTCTGCCTTCACGCCCTCACGGCAGCCAGCAGCCTGCCGTCAAAGGTCGCGGTCCGCAGACTCGTCGAGGTCACGCTGGCTGGGTTGCGCCCTTCGCGCTGACTCGCACCGCGCCAGCGAAGCATCTCTTGGATAGCCGCCGGGGCCCGCGTGCCCAAGACTTTTGTCTGTAATGGTTGAAGCGCCTTTTCGCGCCATACCGCAGTGTGCCGAAGCGGGCTGACGCACCTGGCCTTGAGTTGCGATTCTTGCAGGGAGTACGGCGACACGCGGGGAAACGCGAGCGCGACCTTCGGCTGCGCAGCACTTCGATCCGACAGCCATCAACCTCACTCGAGGTTCGGCCTCGAAGACGAAGCAGCGTTTCCCATGATGCGTACGTGGCTCGCCTGCTCAG
>WNGL01022247.1_pt1 | contig 12503 bp, 10 predicted proteins | sample 5400591 | NCBI WGS metagenome assembly WNGL01 (sample SAMN13153377, study PRJNA577476) | soil metagenome | isolation source: 80 cm soil or saprolite under Garry oak tree replicate 1 | place: USA:California | collected 2016-06-15
AATCAGCTTGTCGATGCGATCGTAATACGGTGCGAGGTCCGAATAGCCGATTGGCCAATCGTCGCCCAGCCCGTCACGGCTCTTCGCCCTGAAATCGTTGGGCCCGAAGCGGAGCGAGATACGTCCCCAATGGTTGGTGCGGCCGCCGACCATTCTCGCGCGCCACCACCTGAACTCGGTGCCCTCCGCTTGGGTGAAGGGCTCGCCCTGGAGCTCCCAGCCGCCGACACATGCATCGAATTCGCCGAACGGCCGATCAGTCGTCGATGCGCCACGACGCGGCGACTCGTACGGCATCTTGAGCATCACCGAATCCCTGGTATTGTCCCAGGGACCACCGGCTTCGAGGAGAAGCACGTTTGCGCCAGCCTGTGTGAGTGTGTAGGCGGCCATGCCGCCTCCGGCGCCCGACCCCACGATACAAACGTCGTACGTCTTCCGCTGCGGCAATGGCGCTGCGGAGGAAAGACCCAAGATCATCGCAGATCCGCGGTTGAGGACACGGGAAAGTACGCTTGGCCAACAAAAGACACTAGGTGCGCCGGGCGTCATTTTTGTGAGCCAATGCGGGGGGTTAACCCGGCCTAAAAGCCGCGCGTTTTGGCACGCAAAAACGTGACTTGGGAGGTCGGAAAACCGTCTTTCTACCGAGCGAAGTACCCACGCCCAACCCGTTTCGCGCGTGCCTATGCCATACACAAGCGACAGCGCGAATCTCTACCGCATCGAGACCACTCGAAAAGCGGTCATTCTCACAATGCTGGGCGGTGAGGAGCTCCGGGGGAGCGTGTTCATTCACTTCTCGTCCTACCGGCCGTTCGAGTTTGAGGACGTGTCCGAACTGTTCAACGCCGATTCTCCATTCTTCCCGCTGGAGCTCGAGACCTCTGAAGTCGTGCTCGTCTCGAAGGAACGTGTTGCCGAAGTAGCAGCCAATCGCGGCGATGGCGCATCCGACCAGGTTCCCAGCGAAGGAACGATTCCGACCGCCCTCCTGCAAATCATGCTCATAGGCGGCGAAGTTCGACTCGGCTCCATCCGCCTGGAGGCACCGCCGGGCCGGGCACGGGTGAGTGATTACCTCAACGCGCTCACTTCGCGGTTTCTCACACTCTACACCTCAAACGAAGCGCGCCTGATCAATCGTTCGCTGATCGACCGCGTTCGTCCACTGGACTGACATGGCCCAGCTAGATCGGTTTCTCAACCTGCTCATGACCAATAACGGCACGGCGCTGCTGATGTCGGAAGGCGAGATCGCCACCGTGACGATCAAGGACTCGCCGCGGCCGGTGATGAAACAGCCGCTGACGAGCGCGCAGATTCTGACGCTGCTGCGCGAGATTGCGCCGGCCAATCAGCCTCATTCACTCGACGCAGCGGGAGGAGTACGCTTCGAGTACTCTTGCGCGGATGGAACGTTCGAGGTCTCTCTCACCCAGAACGGCAAGATTGCCGCACGGATCCAGCCGAAAACTGTTGCGCAGAGTTCCGCGAAACCGAAGACGCCAAACGGACAGGCAGCGACTCCAAAAGTGGCTACGCAACCCGCTGCCGCGGCGACAGCGGCCCAGCAGCCTGCGTCACGCGTCGAAGCCCCGCGCACTGAAACTCCCATCGCGACAGCCGTAGGCGTGAGCAATACCGGAAATCGCACACTCGACAAAATCGAGAACCTGTTGCGGACGCTTGTGGCCAACAGGGCGTCGGACCTGCATCTGCGGGCCGGCTCCCCGCCGATGGTGCGCTCCAACGGCGAGATCGCTCCGATTCCGAACGAGTCGGTGCTCACGTCCGGCGAAATCGACGCGATGCTGCAAGCGCTGATGCTCGAGCACAATCGAAACGAATTCAAGCAAATCAACGACACCGATTTCGCGCACGAGATAGCCGGCGTCGCGCGCTTCCGCGGTAACGCGCTGAGAGATCGCAAAGGAACGGGTGCCGTGTTCCGCGCGATTCCGGCCGCGGTGGTGACAGTCGAGCAGATGGGCATCTCGCAGGAAGTGCAGCGGCTATGTCATCTGACAAAGGGACTCGTCCTCGTCACGGGTCCGACAGGCTCGGGAAAATCGACGACCCTTTGCGCATTGATCGATCTGATCAACCGTACACGCACGGATCACGTCATCACCATCGAAGATCCAATCGAGTTCGTGCACGAAAGCAAGAAGTGCCTGATCACGCAGCGGCACGTCGGGGTCCACACTTCTTCGTTCAAGCACGCATTACGCGCAGCGCTTCGTGAAGATCCGGATATCGTGCTCGTCGGTGAGCTCCGCGACCTCGAGACCGTGTCCATGGCGATCGAGACCGCCGAGACTGGACACCTGGTATTCGGAACGGTCCATACGTCGACGGCGGTCAGCACTGTCGATCGCGTCATCGATCAGTTCCCACCCGACCGTCAGGCTCAGATCCGCGTGATGCTCTCCGAGTCGCTCAAGGGAGTCATCTCGCAGGTCCTCTGCAAGAAAATCGGCGGCGGCCGTGTCGCGGCCCGCGAGATCATGCTCTCGACCCCGTCGGTCTCCAATCTCATTCGCGAAGGAAAGACGTTCCAGCTGCCGTCGGTGCTTCAGACCTCGCGCCGGCTCGGAATGGTGACGATGAACGATGCGCTGATCGAGCTCGTCGACTCAAAGCAGGTCGAGCCGCAGGAAGCGTATCTCAAAGCGACTGACAAGGTCGGAATCCTCAACATGCTGAAACAGCGCGGCAAGGATGTGAGCTTCGCGGACCCCGATGATGCGAGAGCGGTTGGAGCATCGAACGAGGCACCAGCGAAGCCCGCGAGTCGAGCCGGCGCGTCGCGCTAGGGATTCTGCTGGGCCGTATCGATTCGCGCCTGTCTTGCAGCTGCTGAATCGGCTGTGGTCATCGTCTTCTGAACGGCCTTCGCGCCGGGAATCTGTGAGCGGGCGATGATACTGTCCTTCTCGCGCTCCGAAAGGGTTGACTTGGTCTGCTCCGACTGCTTTGTGCAGCCAGCAACCAGCGTGAGTACGGCGGCGGTGACTGCAAATCCGCGCTTCGACATGAGACCCTCGCTCAGATTGGTGTGTTGGAGGACAGCTGCTGCTGCACCCGCGGGGGGGCTGGCCGCGCCTGCTCGCTAAGCAGCTTCGTCGTGAAGCGTTGTCCTTCGGAAATGCGCTCAACTTCCAGCGCGATGGCGTCGACCGCCTGCTCGAGGCGAGCGAGCCGTGTGTCGTCCAGCGGCTCTCGCTTGGCATCGTTGACCTGACGGGCGATCCAAGCCCTCGAGATCGTTCTTATCGAATACGAAACGGAGCCGAATAAGGCTACCGCGACCATTACTTTCCCGGGATCGTCCATAGGCTCCTGCCTATAAAGTCTCGAATCCGTACGGACAAGCGGCGAATTTGGTTCAAGAGCACTCCGCGCCTGGTCGGCAGAATCGTTACTCCGGTCATCCTGGGTCGGTTATGCGGGTGCCCCCGCAGGGACACCTTCACCGACCGGCACCGCACTTGGGCCCCGCGGCTTGAACAGGAATGCGAACAGGATGAAGACCAGTGCCGCGCCGGCGGACGGAACCAGCCAGATCGAATGCCAGTCGTGGGTAACCTTCAGGCATTCGTGCGCAGCGGCGGCCGCATCGCTACAGGCGGGATTCGCCGTCGCATAGCGATTCACTACCGTTCCCGACACGAATGCGCCGATGAAGTATCCGAGACCGTTGGTGACGAAGTTGATGAGTCCCTGCGCCGCGGCGCGAATCTTCTCGCCGGCACGTTGGTCGGTGTAAATCTGACCAGCGACGAAGAAGAAATCGTAACAGACGCCGTGGAACAGGATTCCGATGTAGATGAGCACCATCACTGGCCCGACCGCACCAGTCCCGAAGGCCAAATAGCGAAGCGACCATGCGGCCATTCCAACGAGCATGATGACTTTGATTCCGAACCTCCGCAGAGCAAACGGCAGCATCAGCATGAAGAAGATCTCGGACATCTGGCCGAAGGTCTGAATGAAGGCCGGATCGGGCGCCTTGATCTCATTCAGGAAAGGGTTCGCGAACGTGTAGTAGAACTGCAGCGGAATACAGAGGAGAAACGAGCCAGCGACAAAGATGAAGAAGTCCCGGTTCTTGAGAAGCGCAAGCGAGTCGAGACCCAGCGCATCGTGAACGCTGAACCTTCCGCCCGGTGCCTTAGGGGGCGTGTGCGGAAGCGCCAGCGAGTACAGCGCCATGATGATCGAAGCCCCTGAGGCAAGTCGCATCGGAAGCACCAGCGCGTCGGCGTGGAATACCTTCCCCACCAGAAATCCGGCCACGATCCACCCGATTGTGCCGAGAACACGAATGAACGGGAAGTCGCGACCCGGATCGCGCACGTGGTGGAATGAAATCGAGTTCGTGAGAGACAGCGTCGGCATGTAGCACAACGCGTAGAGAATCAGCAGCGGATAAAAACGTCCGAACGTACTCTGCAGCGAGACCAGATACATCACTACGCCACCGATCAGATGCAGCAGCGCCAGAAGCTTCTCGCTCGAGAAGTATCGGTCGGCAACGACACCCATGAAAAACGGTGACACGAGAGCCGCGATCGCCGTTGCTCCGTACGCCAGTCCGATCTGGCGATCGGTGAAGTGGAGCGTCTGACCGAGGTACGTCCCCATCGTAACGAACCAGACCCCCCAGATGAAATACTGGAGGAACATCATCGCCGAAAGCCGCGCCCTCGCGCTCACGGCAAAACCCTGATGCGGATGTTGCGAAGCGAAAGGGTACCGTCGTGATCACCCTGAATCCCGATGTACCCCCGGGGCGCGGTTCCGTACTTCGGATAAGCGACGAACTTGCTCGCCTTGACCTTCGCCTGCCAATCAGGACTTCCGAGCTCGTACTCGAGTAGCTTCTGTCCGTTCATCCAGTGTTGCACGCTGTTGCCATTGACTACGATCAGTGTGGAGTTCCACTGATCCGCCGGCTTCACGACTCCAGCTGGCGACGGATAGAGCGCGTAGTCAGCACCCGCGGAGGTCAGCCTGCTTTGACCGTCCGGATGACCGGCGTCGTCGAGAAGCTGGTACTCGGGCGCGCTCCAGTAGATGTGGTCATACTCCTCGGTGCCTCGATAAAAAATACCCGCGTTGCCGCCCGCGCTCAGTTTCCAGTCGAGCGCCAACTCGAAGTTCCCGAACTGGTCTCTCGTGATGATGTCGCCGACTGAGCCTGTCTTGGTCAGGACGCCGTCGACGATTTTCCAGCCGTCGGGCATTGTCTGCTGCTTGTACCCCCTCCAGGCCGCGGTGCTCGTTCCGTCGAAGAGCGAGCGCCAGCCCGCCGCGCGTTGTTCAGGCGTCAAGGCCGTAGCGCCAGATGCATTGCTGGCAGACGAGCCCGATGTATTACCCATTGGTGTGCATGCGACGACGAGCAGCGTCAGCTGCGAGACAATCGCCACACGTGCGGCAGCTCCATGCATCATGGCTTCCTCTTGATGAAGTATTCAGACTGCCCAACCTGCGCGATACTCTCGCGTCAGGTATTGATTCGCATCTGCGATATTTGTCACCCGCATGTTGTCACCGTCGTACAGAATCTTGCGTCCCTGCCCTGTGCGCAGGGCGACAATCCCGAGCAGCATTGTTTCCGTGAGCTGTGCGGCATACTCGAGCGGTGAGCTCGCCTTGGCTTCGCCCTTGATCGCCTTCACCCAGTTCATCTCGTGACTCCACGGAATTCGAGCGTAAGTCTTGGGCACGAGCGCGGCCTCTTCAGTAAGAGCGACAGGGAATAAGCGCGGGTTCGAGCCATAGGTGTCGTTCATCAGAATTCCCTTTTCTCCAATGAAGATCACGCCGCCCTCGCTCTTCAGAGTGACGTCGTCGGGCAGGACGTCAGGGCGCGGCGGATAAAGACCACCGTCGTACCAGCTCAATTTTACCGGAGGCTGCGCGCCACGCGCCGGGAACTGGTAGTGGACCGCCGTCGCGACTGGGTATGATACCGGGCGATTGTATCCGCGCGCCTCGCGACTTCCTGCAGGCGCCTTCGGGTCTGGCGGCACTGCCGTTGTTCCCCACTGCGTTGATGTCGCCTCGATGCTCGTAGGATAAGTGAGACCGAGCGCCCAGAATGGGTGATCGATCAGATGCGCTCCCATATCGCCGAGCGCGCCGACGCCGAAGTTGATCCACCCACGCCAGTTGAACGGGTGATAGATCGGGTGATATGGCACGTCCTCGGCGACGGGCCCGACATAAAGATCCCAGTGCAGCCCTGGCGGTATGGGATACGACCCCATGGCCGATGCCAGCACCTGATTCACATAGCGGAAGCTCCACGGATTCCCAAACGGACTAGGCTGTGGTGCTGGAGGGGGCGAGCCCGTCGGACGCGGAACGCCCTGCGGCCAATAAACGACTGGCCGATTCGTCCACACGTGTACGTCTCTCACGGGCCCGATGATTCCCGCCTGAATCCATTCGTTGACGAGGCGGGCCCCGTCCATCGAGTGACCCTGATTCCCCATCTGGGTCACGATCTTCGGGTTGGCCAGGGCCAAATCGCGCAACACGCGCGCTTCGTGAACTGAGTACGTCAGCGGCTTCTGGACATACACGTGCTTCCCGTTCTGCATTGCGGCCTTCGCGACAACGGCATGCAGATGGTCGGGAGTTGCGATCACGATTCCATCGATGTCCTTCTGCTTGTCCAGCATCTCGCGGAAATCCGAATAACGCGCTGCTTTGTCGAATTTCTGCTTGAGAGTGATTCCTTCCGGGCGATCCTTTTTCTGATCGTCCTTCAGTTTCTCCGCTACCTTGGACTCGGAATACGCGAAATCCACATCTGCGAAGGCAACGAGATTCTCCGTCTTCGCCAGCTCGAGCGCGTTCTCAGAGCCCATTCCTCCAAATCCAACGACCGCGAAGTTGATGGTGTCGCTGGGCGCCTGAAATCCGACTCCCCCCAGGATGGATCAGTATCTCAGGGCGTGCAGATAGTTGTAGCTATTACGGATTGTAGCGATTGGGTCAGCAGGTTGATCGTGCTCGACGATGTAATGTTTGATTCCCGCCTTGTCGCTCTGAGCGAAGATAGATCGGAAGTCGATCTTTCCCTGACCGACATCAACCATGCGGTTGTCGGGAGGTCCAGCGGAATCCTTTACGTGCACCATCGGGAAGCGCTTCGGGTATCGGTTGAAGAAGTCGAGGGGATCGCCACCGCCGAATACGACCCAGTAGAGATCCATCTCAAAATCGACAAGCGATGGATCGGTTTCTTTCAGCAACAGATCCAGCGGCCGCTGACCATCGACGCTTCTCAACTCGAAGTCGTGGTTGTGGTAGGCGAAGCGCATGCCCGCCGATTTTGCCTGTGCACCGGCCTTGTTGAACGCCGCTGCGTGTCGCTTCCAGTCGTCAAGCGTTTTGCGCTTGTCTTCAGGAATCCACGGGATGGTGGCCCAGTGATGGCCGATTGCCTTAGCATCGTCGAGCTGTTTCTGCCAACCGCTGTCGAGCGACTCGAATGGCAGATGGGTCGATGGGGAACTGAGTCCATCCCGCCGCAGCAGCTCACGGATCTGGGCTGGAGTTCGACCGAAGTAGCCGGCAAACTCGACTTCTTTGTAACCGATCGCGGCAACTTTGGAGAGTGTGCCAGGAAGGTCGGTTTTCATCAGGTCTCGAACGGTGTAGAGCTGAAGCCCGATTCGTTTCAGCTTTCGGCGCGGCGCCAGAATCTCGCTCGCGGCCATAGCGTCTCGGCTCGCGATTCCGAGGGCAGCGACTCCGAGCGTTGCGATGAAGTTGCGACGGGTCTGCATTGTAAGAGAACCGTGGTGAGGTTGCAGCTAGTATGGAGAAGCTGTGCACGCTCCGCAACAAAGCTGCGCATGTTCAGTCAGCCGTGGGTGATTCCCCCGAAGTGCTTTCCGTTGTCTCGAGATCGTCCCAGCGACGCGCCGGAATAGCGAACGCGAAGGTGCTACCGGTCTCTTCCGGAAATTCCGCCCATGCGCGTCCGCCAATCGATTCGACTGTCTCGCGAACGATGCTGAGGCCGAGGCCGCTGCTGTTGGCGTCGGTCACCGTCTCGCCGTGCGCTCGATAGAACTCCTGAAAGAGCTGTTCCCGCTTGTCCGCCGGAATGCCGATTCCGTTGTCATGGACGCGAATCACGACTTCTCTGTCCTTTTCTGTATCAGGACCTTCGACAGTTGCTTCGATCGCGACCCAGCGTTCGCCTTTCGCGCTGTCTGAATACTTGATGCCATTCGACAGGTAGTTCATGAGGCAGAGCTCCACCGTCGCTGCATCGACCTCGATGGGTGGAAGGTCGCTCGCAACACGCACGTCGACTCCTTTCGCCTTGGCGGCTTCCTTGAGCTCGCGAACGGCTTCGCTCGCGGCCACTGGAAGGAGCACGTTCCGGCAATGCCTCGAGTCGGCCTGCGTCCTCGACAGAGACTCGAGGTTCGCCAATACTCGCCTGAGACCGTCTGCATTCCTCGCGATGATCTCCTCGAATTCCTTACGCTCTGATTCATCGGCCCACGACTCGGCGAGAATCTCTGATGCGTTGGAAATCGCATTGACCTTGTTCTTTAGCTCGTGCGCCACGGTCCGATTGAATTTGCGGAGTCGGTTCTCACGCTCGTTGATCTGGGCGGAGTACAACCGGAGGTAATGACTGACAGTCGCCTGTCGAATCAGCTCGATCGCCTGCGCTGTGCGTTGCCAGCAGGCCAGGAACTCTGTCCTGGGAATGTCTTCCTGGATGTTCTCGGCAGTGTCCGCCAGAAAGTCGAAGATGATCTCTCCGAGCATCTCGTATTCCTTGAGAAGCTCATATGCGTCGAAGCCCTGGGCATGCCTGAGCGCGCCCAGCTCCATTGCCTTGGCAACGACCGGAGCCTGGGCGGCCATGTCCCTTTCCGGGCGCTTGATGTATCCCGCGATGCCCTCGATGAGCAGCGGCACGTGATTGATCAACTCGTGAGTCGGAAAAACTCTCTTCGAGGAAATCGCGACTCGCGCGGTGATTCGATCGAGCCACTGCGTGACGAGCTCCTGCTTGGCGGTGCGGAGCCTGCCTGACAGCGTTGAGGCCAGCTCGACCGGGTAAGTAGACAGATCTGTTGCCACGACGTCCCCCAAGTTTCGTGAAACTGTGACTAGCTCAAGCAAAAAGAGTTCTCATGCAAGGAGCCCGGGCTTGCTGGGCTCTTTGCATGTGTCATGACGCCTTTGGCGATGAGGTGATTATCTGCCGGTCAGCTCCAGGCGAGTGTAGAGGAAACGTCCGTTGTAGCCAAACGGTGAAGCCGGTGGCCAAGGGAAGATGTCGAAACCATTCCCCTCGTTCATCCGGTCGGGATAAACGTCGAAAATATTCCGGGCACCCAGGGACACCTTGAATCCCCGCAAGGGAACGAAGCCAACCTCGGCGTCAACCAGCCCCTTGCCGTTGTAGTTCTGCACGTCGTCGCCGCTGTAGCTATAAAGCGACGAACTGTACTTGCCGTAGTACGAGTAGCGGGCCAGGCCATTCCAGGCCCCTCGCCTGAACTGCCCGGTTACGCTGGTTCGCCACGCTGGACGCTCTTTGGTCATCGCCAGCAATCCCCCCTCGTCGTATTTGCCGATCAAATCTTCCCCCGTTCCCTCGAGCTCGGGCGGCAGAGGAATGTTGTTCTCATTAGGGATTGTTGTACGAGTGAAATTGAAAACCGCATTCACGTTGGCAGTGCCGCCTAGTGTGCCGATGGTGTAGTCGCCGGTCACGTCGAGCCCCCGTGTCCTGGTATCGATCGCGTTGGTGAAATACTGCGCGGCCTCGGCGCGCGACCCGATATTGCGAAGTATCGAAGCGACACTGTCGGTGTCCAGGAAACCAGTGATGGTGATGCGGTCATCGAGAGCGATGTAATAGAAATCACTGGTGAAAGTCAGATTGTCCACAGGCGTGACGGCAAAACCGGCGCTAAAGTTCCGCGACGATTCGGGCCGCAGCGGACGCGCACCGAGCGCACGGGCTTCCCGGGAGTTTACCGGAAAAATTCCGATCTCGAACGGAATTGGATTGCCGGTGACTGGATCAGCCTTGAAGTTGGTGACGACGCTCGAGTAGTAGCTCTGGTTGAGTGAAGGCGCGCGGAATCCGGTGCTGATCGCCGAACGGAGAGTCAGACGCTGTGTCGGCTGCAGCCTCATCGCCAGTTTGCCGGTGAGCTTATTTCCGAAATCGGTGTAGTGCTCGAACCGGGCAGCGACATTGGCAAGAAGCTTTGGAATGAGATCGCCCTCGAGCTCGGCATAGGCGCCCACGTTGTTGCGATGAGCATCCGCTTCGTCGGCTGGTCGAAAGCCGGGGAAGACCTGCGAACCCGAGGGGGCAATGCTTCCATCCTGGGCAGGATGAAAGCCGTTGATGTATGAGGCGGGTTCGCCCGCGCCGATCTGATACCGCTCGTTCCGGAATGCAGTGCCCAACGCGACGTTCACCGGCGAGGCGAGTCCAAGCGCGTATTCGTGGCTTGCATCGAGACTGAGAATCGCCTCAGTGAACTTCAGCTCACCAGCGAAGATGTTCTTCTTGTTGGGAATTCCGGGATCATCGGCAGTGCCGAGCACTCCGTCGGCGCCCGGCGCGCATGGAGTAGCCAGGCACGGTCCGAGTGAAGTATTGAGAGTGTTCTCGAGATTGTACTTGAAGCCGTTGTGTCCGACGGTGCCGCCGAGATCGTATGACCACCCGGACATCAATCCGCGAACGCCGCCGGCGCCAGAAAAATCAACAACGTCGGGCGCAAATTTCGGAAGAAAGCCATTCGGATAGATTGCGGGCCAGTTGCGCTCGCTCGATGGAGGTCTGAAGTACCCGAATCCGGCGCCCTGCCGAAAGCTGTAACCGCCGAAGGCGTACAAACCCGCAGAGGGATTCGCGGGATTGAACGGGAAGCTGGCACTGGCAAAGGTCATCAAATCCTTCGACGCGCCATCGCCCCAGTGGTGGTTGGGCATGCCAATCGAGTTGTTCTTGGCGACGAGCTTACCATCGACCACCGCATCGGCGTCGCCAGCGACGAACATGTCGGTCGGATCGGGCCCGGCGCGGTTTGTCGGCTGCCGGTCGCGATATTCGGCGAACAGGCCGAGGGACCCGCGACCCAGCGGGAGCCCCCAGCCACCGTTGACATCGGCCGTGCGTCCGTCGTGCGGATAAGCAGGGCGCGAGCCGCCGGCATCGGGAAGAGCGGCGGGATTCTCCTTACTCGTCATATACTGGCCGAGATCGGCAGTCAGGAACGGCGAAAACGTTCCCTCTTTCAGCACCACGTTGACGACGCCAGCTATGGCATCGGAGCCGTACTGAGCAGCGGCGCCGTCGCGAAGAACCTCGAGTCGGCTGATCGCGCCAGACGGAATGGCGTTCATGTCGACGCCGCTCGACCCCGCTCCTTCTCCCGCACCATAGTAGTGAATCAGCGCGGTGTGGTGCCGGCGCTTTCCGTTGAGCAGCACCAGCGTGTGATCGGGGCTGAGGCCGCGCATCGTGAACGGTCGTACGATTTCTGTGGCGTCGGAGACACTTTGGCGCGGAAAATTGACGGATGGTGACAGCTGCGAAAGGATCTGAGCCGTCTCCGTCGTTCCCTGAGATTGGATCTGCTCAGGAGTGAAAACATCGACTGGAACCGCCAGCTCGTCGGCTGCGGTGTGTCGGGCGCGGGAGCCGATCACCACTTCAGCAAGTGATATCGCCGCGCGGTTGACGAGGAAATCCTGCTGCACGGTCTGACCTTCTGCAACCGATATTGTGGCAGTCGGCGCGACGTACCCAAGCCTGCGTACACGTATCGTATAGGTACCGCTCGGCACCCGCGCGATCTGGTATTCGCCGTTGTCCCTGCTTGTTGCGCGGAGACCACCGGGATCGAGAACGATAACAGCTGCTGTGATGGGCGTACCCGTTGAATCCGCGATACGCCCGCGGATCGTACCGCCCTGAGCAGTTGTGCTTTTCGGGGTGAACACGAGGGCCGCGAGCGGGAGCGAAGAAAAGAACAACAGCTGCCACAACGAGCGTCGCCGACCTCTTGTCTGTGAGGGGTGTCGCGGACCGCGAAAAAAACCTTACGACGGCGAGCAACGTTCTGCAAGTTATCAGCGTTCTCACTTTTGGGAGGACGACACGATGAAATGGTCAAGTGCTTTGGCAAGCCTTCTCACCCTCGCGATCGTTGCATGCGCCGTTCAGGAAAAGAAGCCACCAGCCGAAGGCGACAAGGCTGTCGTCGACGCGTATGTGCGTGCCTGGAATCAGCATGACACGGTTGCGCTCGACACTCTACTCGCGGCGGACGCAATCCATGAGGATTATGCCCAGAACTTCCGCGGAAAGGGGCCGAAGGAAGTTATCGCCTTCATGCGTGGAGTCGTGAGCGCCGGGCCGGACTACAAATGGACAGTGACGAACGCCATTGAGGACGGAAAATTCCTCGCGCTCGAGTGGA
>WNGL01012346.1_pt1 | contig 12502 bp, 6 predicted proteins | sample 5400591 | NCBI WGS metagenome assembly WNGL01 (sample SAMN13153377, study PRJNA577476) | soil metagenome | isolation source: 80 cm soil or saprolite under Garry oak tree replicate 1 | place: USA:California | collected 2016-06-15
CCGCCAGGATTTGCTTTTCTGCAACAAATGTTGTTCCCACGTCTGTCCAGGTGCGGCCGTCATATGAGAGATAAGCACGCAGCTCATGGTGATTCCGGGAGAGCCGCATCCAGACTGGCCGAACGATGCGTCCATACGCTGTGAATGGAACATCGAGCGGCAATGCATTCAGTGTGCGAACAGTGGGGTCGGTCGCTTCACGGCACAGAAGCGATAAAGTCCACAGCGGCCGCTCGCCAATCGAATCTGCAGAGATCGCCAGAGCGGTCATTGGAGCGCCGTTCGTGCCTTCAGTGCGCAGCATGAGACCAACAGTGGCCCGTTGAGAGGCTAGTAATGGGCTAAGGCGTGCGGTCAACTTTCCGTCTCCAGAAAGCGCGCTAAAGACAAAGTGGAATTCATCGGCGTTGCCAAAGGCTCGCGATCCGTACGCCTGAATCACCAAATCCCCCGACGTTATGTTTGCGCTCCCGGCTGGGAACGCTTCTCCGTAGCTGCGCTCTGACCAGTTGGGTGGAAGCCCGGCAGCAGAACTGACTTGCCGCGATGCCTTTCGATTTCCGGTCGGCGATACGCGATACGAATAAGAATGGCCGGCGATTACGTCGCGATCCTTATACGTTGGCTCAGCGACATTAGCAGCAATGCTTCTGTACACCGTGCTTTCTGAATCCGAGCGCCCGATTGCATAGCTCGTCGCAAGATACGATGGCACCCATTCAAGTCGAATCTCATTTGCAGAAGAACTCAAATAGAGCGCGGCAAGCTTTTCGCGAGTGGATTCAAACACACGGTCATCCGTCTGGCGGGAGTAAAGCAGGGTGCCGAATCCCGTGTGATCGGCGCCTCTTGCTGCCCCTTCGGGGCGCAAAGCCTCTGCTGCATGCTGCGTAAATGGAGCGGTGGCTCCCTTGCGATGAACGTAGTGGTTGTAAATCTGCTCATATACCGGGCGCAACGAGCTGCGAGGCGAGATCACGTCGTGAGAGTATTTTCCCGTCTTGTCGTGATCTGGAACAAACGTCACATCCGATCCGAGGTTATACCTCGCTGCGTATTCAAATCCTTCAAGCAGGCGATTCGCGACCGCACCGTACAAATCGAGCCCCTGGTTCCAGGCCATTTCACATGTATCCCCCATGTGTGCAAGGCCAAGCTGGGTATGTTGCTGATCGCGTCCACTCTCCTGGCATTGACCGCCGGGATAGATGTAGTTCTCAAGTCGTCCATCTCCGCAGCCATGCAAATAGTACCGAAGAGCATTGTCAACAAGAGTGTCATCTTCGCAGAAGATACCAATGGCCATCATGCACTTGATGGCGGCGGTGTCCCAATTGCCGTTCGCAAATGGTGCGAAGTTATGAAGCACAGGAAGAAGCACGAAGCGGAAGAAGTCTTCCGCCTGCTGCACATCTGCTTCGCCCCATCCGGCATGAGTATGTCGAATCAGCTCAGCGGCGTTGATCAGCTTGAATCCGCCGAGCGAAGCACAGAGAACCGCATCCGCGCCAGTGATCTGCTTGAGAGCTGAGGCCCATCCATTCAGAATGCGTATCGCCAATCTCGCGTATGCGTGATTGCCGGTTATGGACCACATCAGCGCGCACTGATACGCCGCATTGGAATCGTTGTCGAAGAGATCAACATGCACTGTTGGATTTCGGCCGATCGTTGCGACGGGACCAAGCGGCATATAGTTTGGTTGCGAATTCGGATGCTGTTGAAAGACTTTGAAGCCAGACATGATGGGGTCGCGATGCGCCCGCACGCCCTGCCTCATTCGCACAATGTCCTCTCTGGCATGGAGCATGCCGGGATGAACAAACTGGTGCGTATCCGGGACGGTAAGGGCGTGCGATTTCAGCGGACTGATCGAGCACGAGAGCGCCGCAGAAAGTGCGAGACTATTGAAGCTGCGGCGAGTGAGGTCGCTCTCCATCGATCGTGTTCGTGTCCCCTCTTGAATGAGAATGGTGTTGCGCTTCGACTGAATCCCCTACCGTCGAATGAAGAACTCTTGCATTACAGGGCCAGCGCTTTGCACGGGATTCTCGCCCACCCGGCCCCACTGAAATGCAGACACAATCACCCGCACTGGATAGCGGCTGCGTGGCGGAATGGTCAGAATGTGTAAGGTGTCGCCCACGAATTCGGCAGGGCCGGATTCAACGTAGAACTGTACGGGAAGCCCTGAACTTGATGGGGCCGTCAGAGGAATCTGCCGCTTCTTTCGATTTACATCGGGGATTGCGCGAAACGTGATCGTTTGCGCAGAGCCCTGCGCATTGCGAATATCAATGAGTATGTGCGCGGGTCTGTCGGCCGACCGATACTTCGTGTCACCCGGTTGGTAGGCGAGAATCCATGGCTCCCAGGGCATGCCCTGACGTGCGAGGCCACCTGAGCGGCCCGCAACTTGGAAGGTGTCAGCACCAGTCTGCAACAATGCTCCGCTCGCTACACGATAAGAGATTGCCCCTGATGCATGACCGAGGGACGCTCCGCCATAGAGATTCGTAGTGGGGGATGCGTCCAAGGTTTCAGCGCAAACCTTGAAGCTGAACCCATCTGCAAGGAATTCTGGCTTGATCTCCGCGAATCCATTGCCGGCAAGCGGCACAGGCTTGCTATCTGCAGCGAAATCGATTGCTTGTGGCTTCTTGTCAAGCTGCCCAAGCATGGAACGTTGGACAGCTTCCGCCATTTCGCGATCGAAATACCAAAACGTATCACTCATGCTTCCGTGCCAATCCTTGTAGAGAACGACCTGGAATCGTGTGGTTCCGAGTGATGCAGCGTCCACCAACACTCCGGACTCTGACGCAATCGACCTAAGCGTGATGGGGCCGCGCAGAGGGCCATTCGCAGGCAATCGGGCCACTGCGGCCTTGCGAATAAACAGCGCAATCACAGCCGAAGATTCGCGATGCCAATCGAAGTGTCCTGCACCGATATCGGCAAAGCCTCCCAACAATCTGCCTCCATCTTTGCTTTGCATTTGCGCATCTGCGTTGAGTTCTTTTCGCGGCAAATACTCGGTTGGGTAGTGCAGACGCCATGCCCCAAACAAACGGAGAGGCGGCGGAATGTCCTGTTACCAGCAATGGCGCAGATTCAATCTCGCTGTACCCGGATTCCAGCGCGAGTGCGGTGAGGGCCCGCTGAACCCCTTCAATTGCATCGCGAGGCGGAGAGAACTTCAAACTCGGCTGCTCAGGTGTCGCGACCTTTCCGGGCCATTCGCCGGGCGAAATCCATACGATTGCCATGTTCGAGTCTGAGACGGCCGTGCGGATCTCTGGATCTTCGAACATCGCTCTCTCAAGCATGTTTTGCAGCCCAATCAGCACTCCTCGAACATGCTTGCAGTGAGACGGAATCCAGAGGTACGCCCGTCGTTCAGCTCCTTTTTCCAAAGGCACAGAATATTGCCAGGTACTGTTCTGTACTGGTGCCGCTTCAGCCATTGCAATGCAGGCAAGTCGGAACACAGGCAGTACTCCGGCGGAAACTACGATGAACGCACACATCATTCTCGAACTGGCCTTGAGGACAAGGGGCATGCCTAATGCGACCTAACCGCGCCGTGAGTGAAATGCCCATCGGCGAAATCAAGATACTGCTCCCAGTCGTATGCCGTTACATCATGCCCACCACGCCTGACGTGGTATGCCACGACATCACCGACTGGATGCTCGACCGACGGCGTGTTCTCTTCTGTTATTCCTTTCATTCCATAGAGCGCATAGACAGACGAGACTGCTCTTGCCGCAAGAAATTCCCCTTCGGGGTCGGAAAAGGGATCGTCAATCGCGCTGCCAATATAGAGCGGCCTCGGCGCAATGAGCGAGAGCAGGAGATGCCCATCGACTGGAAGACTTTGACCGCGGCCCAGGTAGTGCTGGTAGTTTCCGCAGAACCAGTAAGGGAACGCGAGCATCAGGTGATCAATCGGTTCGCCGACCTGGCGATGGGATAAGGTGGCGCCCGCCTGACCAGATTCGTTGGAGATGACCATGGCAAAGCGCTCATCCTGAGCTGCCGCCCAAAGCGCAGTTTTGCCGAAACGCGAAAAGCCAAATGCTATGAATCCCTTTGAATCGACAGTCCGGTCATTGGAAAGCACATCGATCATGCGGCTCATGCCCCATGCCCAAGCACCGATCGCTCCCCACTCGTCGGCGAGCGGCAGGCTCTGCGTTTCCGTGAAGAAAAGTGGTCGGATGCCGTATCCGATTCCTCCAACGAAATCGGGCTCGATGTCCCCAGCATAGACCGTTGCGACACCAAAGCCACGCGCGACAATCTTCTCCAGTTGCCACTGTGATGCGGCGGCTCCGCGCGAATCTGGACCCGGTGTAATTTGCACGTGGCGAGAGAGTTCCTTTGCGAGATGTTCCTTCTTTAGGGCTGGGTCAGGCACCCAGACCGGGTTCAGATTGATACCGGGATCCGCATCGACTGTTTGATTCCCGTCGAAATTAAGCCCAATGAAGACCGGCACCGGACGATGTACGTTCGCAGGCATGTACTCGAGCAGGTGCCAAATGCGCTGGCCGCTTGGTCCAACTGCCAGAGTGAGCTGAGTACGGCGTGCGAGGCCGTGAAGTGCATGCGCATCGACTTCCGTCCTGAGTACATGCATGGGCAGAGAAGCTGACGGTGTCTTGCCGAAGACATTCTCTTCAAACAGTTGGAGGATCTCGGGCCGCCTCAACCGCTCGAAGTCGTTGCGATTGTGAACAGCCTCGCCGCTTTGCGAAACAAGTGGATCTGGCCATGCCACTTGTGTGCTCTGCGACATACACACATTGCTTTGCACGAAAAGAGCTGACCCGCAAAAAAGAACATATGAATTAAGGCGAATTCTTCGATACCGTTCAGATGTGTTCTGCATAGTTCGATGAACACTAAGCATTTCGTCCTCGAAGCACCATCGGAGTCTCGTCCGATTTCGACCACTTGGAGATGGTGTATTTTTCATTGCCAGTCTGACGGATCGTGCCCGTACCGCTCAACGCATTCCAGGAAATCTTTAAGGAGCCGGCAGGCGTTTCCAGAAGAAACGGAAGGCTCCCATCCCCGAAGATTCCAATCTCCAGGTTGAGGCGGGTCGGATCTGCACTGGAGGCAGTCACCGGCGCGATTGGCAGAATCGCTCCAGATTTGACGAACACTGGGATGTTTCGTGTATCGGCAGCAATACTGATTGTCGTGCCACCTGAAACCGCTTTACCACTCCAAAGGTCAAACCATTGACCGGGCGGCAATGTCAGTTTGCGCCCGTCCAGCTCGCCTGCAAAGAGTGGCGCTACCAGCAAGCGGTCGCCGACCATCCATGCATCATCTGTTTTAGCCAATGCAGGTACGTCGGGCCAATCCAACGCAAGTGCCCGGAACGGCGGTGTTCCATCCGATGCATATCGAGCAAACGCCGCACGCAAATATGGGATCAGTTGCATGCGCCAACCTAGAATCTCCCGGCAACGGCCCTCGAGTTCCGCCCACTCTGGGAATAGTTCGTTTGCGTTGTTCTTCTTGCGATCCAACTGCTTCCACGGTGGATTCCGGATGTACCAACCGTTAATCATCGCGAGAGGTGAAAAGACAACGGACTGCAAGCGTCGCAAGAGGTCGTCCTGGCTCTTAGCGTCCCTGACTTCAGGGCACCACAGCAAGCCGCAGAAGCTGGAATTGACAAGCGCACGAACAAACTGCCGATGATCATAGAGATCGCTGTAAAGTACAAACGGATACGGTGCCGCAAGTGCTCCACTGGAGCGCACTAAGGAGTATGTCTCTTGACCGCGCGCAAGAAACTGATCCCAAAGTGCTTTTTGATAGCGGAGACCGAAGAGGCTGTGCATCTGCTCGCCGTCGACTCCGGAAGGAAATCGGCTCGGCTCCGCAAAAGACCATCCGCCGGTAAAATCCGAGTTATCGCATTCGTCGAGTTTGAAGCCAGAGATTCCAAGGTCAATCAAATGCTTTCCATGGAAATCGCCAAAGACTCGACGCGCCTCTGGATCCTGAAAGTCGGGCACCAAACCGCCCCATACCGCTGTGTTTCCAGAAAGGTCCTGCATGGGATTGAAGAGAGGTGAAGAGGGATGAACGAACGAATGTTCCCACAAATTAACTTGGAAGTTCTTCCTCCTTAGATCGTGAACCAGGCCCTCGGGATTCGCAAAGCGTGACTTATCCCATGAAAACGAGCACGAGTATGCATGAGTTTGCCATCCGGCTTCGAGGCCCATCACATCGCACGGAATTTTTCTTTCGCGAAATTCGGAAGCAATCGCCACAATCTCGTCTTCAGTGGCATTGCTTGCCGCTCGATACCAGAAGCCAAGGCCCCATTCAGGTGGCAAGACACCGCCGCCCGAGAAAAGATTGTAACGGCGCACGACATCCAGCATGGTGGGGCCTGCGAACAAATATGCTTCGATTCCTTGTGCGGTCGGAATCTCTACAAGAATCTGCGATGAGTCCTCTTCCCTCAGGGTCTTGGTAAACAGCGGCACATCCCCGCTCGGCATCTCTCCAACCGGAGTTGTTGGTTTTGGCCGCGACTCTCCGCAATAGAAAGTTGAGTATCGCGCCGTATCCACAAGGACGCCATAGCCCCGGCTGCTCACATAGAACGGAATGGGCGCATGCGAGTCGCCTGTGTCCTTGCCGGGATCGGCATTAACGCGGATGGTGCGCTTCTTGCCGCGATGAGAAATGCTAAAGAACTGCAATCCGAATCCATAGATCTCCTCATACGGTGCCAGTGGGAATGCGAGAGACACCCCGCGCCGATTGATACTAGAGACTGGTGCATCGATAATCGGCGTTTGAACTTCGGGTAAATGTTGCATCCTCTCAACGGAGGCCGGCACGAGTCTGGAGGTCACCGGTGTAATCGCTTCAGGTAATCCCGTCGTCATCTTCCACACGCCAGGGCCTACGACATCCCATTGATTGTTCGCCCTTTTTTGCTCCACTACTTCCGCGGCAACGGAAACATCCTGACTTACCAAGGCCAACGCTGTACCAGCGACCAGCCGCTTACCAAACTGCCTCCGATTGAGTGAAATCTTCATTCTTCGAATCCGTTTCCTTATCTTTCACACGACTGGTATTTGAGGTCTGACCTTTCAAGTAAAAGATCGCGCTCACGGTTTTTGACTGGTCTCTCCGGTCTTGACGTCTAGATTCCAATTCTGAGGAGGTGGCAAGCGAAGATCGCCATCGCTTATTTCCAGCGGCATCCACAAGTATCGAGAATCCCATTGTGCGGCGGGGCGCCAGATATCGCCCATATAGATAACGGTCGTCTGTTTGGAGCCAGCGATCTTCAGCATCATTGTCGACTGCGACCCATACGTGTTCGTCTCCGGCGGAGCAATATCCTTGAACTCCGTCCATGGCCCGCTCAGCGAAGGCGCGGTCGCATAGACATTTGGGTTCGGGTGCCATCCCGTGAGGTGAGACCCCATTACATAGTAGAGCCCGTTGAGGTGTACGAGAGCACCGCCCTCGAGAGGCGCCTTTAGAAAGCTAACCTTCTTTTCTATGCTCAGGTAGTCCGTCGAAAGCTGTGCAATAAAGAAACCTTTGGACGGCCTCGACTCAAAAATGATGTAAGCCGTACCGTCATCATCGATGAACTGGCCGATGTCTCGACTCTCTTCGTCAAGCGGGCGAAAGCTCTTCAGATATCGATACTCGCCATCGATACGATTGCTTACTAACACGGCTACGCGAGCAACTTTATATCTTCCATCATCCAGGTGCGCGTACATTACAAATTTGTCTGTTCGTGGATTGTGAAATACCTTGGGTCGCTCCAAAATCCATTTTGGCCCCAGGTGTTCTAGATCCGCGAGCCTCACAACCTGACGGCGAAACCTCCAGTGCACAAGGTCCCTTGATGAATAGCAGGCCACGTAACGCCGTTCTGGATCGTTCCCTTCGGAGCGGTCTTCCCCAAACCAGTAGAACTTACCCTTCCACTGAAGCATCCCACCACCGTGTGCTTGTATCTGTTGGCCCCGATTATCGCGCCACACTTCTCCAGGACGAATCGCAGGAGGTTGCGCGCAAAATAGAGTCGTTGCCACAAAGAATCCGAAAGCTACTGCTCTGCGAGCTTTGATCACTTTCCTCCGCAGTCCTTTTCCGGGCGAAGCGACATATCGCATCACCGGGGTGAGTCATGACTAGTTTGGCCTGAGCGCTCTATTGAGGATGTTGTCTCTTTCTTGAGCTTTTGTTCCTTGATTCTCTTACAGGACTCCAAGGCCTTTGCAGCCTCCTCACCGCGGCCAGTCTGCCGATACCAGCGAGCCAAGCGATAGTGCAACCCACCATCATCGTCTGTCCCGGCGATTCGCTCGACCTCGCGGATGGCATCATCGAACCTTTCGAGCTGGGCATAGGCATCTGCCAGATCCACCCTGGCTCGAACCATGCCGGAATCGGTTTGCAGGGCCCTCTCCAGATACTTCACCGCTGTCTCCGCGTCACCGGATGTTCTTAGCGTCAGCTCTCCGGCCTCAAAATTAAGCCCAGCGTCCAAGGGGAATTCCGTTGCATCACGAGTTGCTTCATCCTGTGCCTGCTTTGCCTCCCTTGCCGTCTCCAACGTACGCACGTACCTCAACATAATGTCCGGGTCGTGCGGGCGGAGCGCCAATGCCGTCTCGAATTCAGATTTCGCTTCCCTGTAATCATCTCGCTGAACCGCAAAGTCGGCGAGCAGTAGGTGCGACGGAACCGAGTCGGGATGCGCATTGACGGTCTTTTCTAAAACTTCTCGTCCTCGTGCCTTGCAAGCTCGAAAGATCCAATACAGGTTCTGGTCATCGATGCGATGTCGACTTACTAACTCCGACAGAGCCTCGTCATACCGGTGCAGATGCCAGGCGGCGGATGCGTATTCCGCATCCTCTGTCGCAGTCAAGAGATGTTTGGCCTTAATACGCTCAAATGCCGCAAACTTCGACGAATAGCCATTGGGGCTCCCGTTTGAGCTAGCCGCCATGCTGGCGGCTTGTTGCTTGATCTTAAGAACGGACTCGACAGGTAAACCCGATGCCAAGGCATCGAGGTTCGCGAGCGCGAACTCGGGATCTTCCTGCGCCAAGTTCTGCAACAAGTCGAATGCCTTTGAGAGATCGTCTCGCGCAACCGCAAGCCGAACGTCGTCCGTGGATACCTCAAGATCCTCAGGCGATATCTTTCTTGCCGCTTCAATCTGTTCGCCACTCTCCCGCAACTTCTCAGGCGTAGGCTGAGTTTCCATTAGAAACCGGGCCAAGGCAAGACGCGCTTCAACTGAACCAGGAGTGACGGCAACGATCGCACGAAGGTCTTCTTCCGTAGACACAGCGCCTGTTGCGGCATGAATCGTTGCCGTCAGCAATCGGCCATATACGCTTGGAGAGCGCCGAAGAGCGCTACCCACATCCTTGGCCCAATCGAGATAAGTAACGGCTAGATTGCTGCCTAGACTCTCGGAGTCTGGATCGCGCTCAAGGGCTTTCCGGAGGAGCTGAACGGCGGACTCGAACTGCCGCGTCTTTGCATACGCCTCGCCCAATGCCAGCGTCGCTTCCGGTTGATTCGGCTCAATAGCAAGAGCCGATTTCAATGGTCCAAGCGCCTTCTCGGCTTCTCCTAATTTCAGATGAGCTATTCCTCCAAAGACGTGCGGCGCCAGCAGAGCGGGTTTGAGGGTCGCCGCTCGGTCAAAGGCAACCACTGATTCCTTGAATTGATCCTCACGGTAGAGCGCCATTCCCAGATTCGACCAGACCTCGGCGATGTTTGGATTGAGAGAGACAATCTTTCTGTAGAAGGTTGCCGCACTGGATATGTTCTCCGCCTGCTCTGCTTGCTGAGCCTGCTGGAACAATGCGACAATTCGCGACTGCATCTCCTCGGGCTGCGCTGCCGCGAGAAGAGGAATGGCAATCAGGATCGATATGAACAGAACGATAAACCGGCTACTGATTGACTTCCACATATTCTCGGGCGCCTCGACACTATTGGACAATGTTTCTCAGTTTTTCCAGCTCTCTGCTCAGTCTGGCAACCACGCGCCTCACCTGCAAGCGTTCTTCTGTGAACGACCTTGATCGTCTTTTCCTCGGGCACGTTTCTCGCGGTTCTTCCGCCAAATTATGCATCGACTTCGTTTGTGCGTCTGTCGAAGAGGATACTTGAACACTGCGCAGGATAGGTCTACTGCCCGCTCCCCGTTTTAATTCAGTCGCGTGCACATTGGGGCGATATTGCAAGCGTGAGATTGCCCTCAAGACTCTGGTCCTAGTCTCGCCGGACACTTTTATGCTGCCATTCACGACACGCGATACGGTCGTGGTCGAGACTCCTGCCAATCTGGCAACATCCCTTACGGTACTTGATACGAGTTTCCGTTCAGTCGATGCGTTCACCACGTTGTCGCTGTTTTCTGTGGTTGTGCGCATTCCCGATCCCCTGTCGGCTTCAATTTCGGATACATCCGCGGAATCCGCTGATTTCCGCTGCTGTCGCGCGAAGAGTGCGAATAGATCCATGCTGATTTAGCGTGTCCCCAACTCTCGCTAGGGACACGCTGGCGGATACCGCGTTTCGCTAGAAGATCAGCTTTAACGCCAAGGTCATGGATCGCGGACCGTTGACGTCGCCGTTGATCTGGCCGAAGTTCGAGCATGTGGTTGGGTCGCTTTTCGTCAGGCAATCCACCGAGGGTGGCGTTGCGGCCGGCAAACCAAAGTTTGTCCGGTTCATGGCATTGAAGGCTTCCGCGCGGAACTGCAAGACCGTGTTCTCATTCACCGGTGTACGGAAAGAGAAGTTCTTCAACGCAGAGAGGTCCACTTCCTGGTATCCGGGAACCGAGGACAGATTGCGTCCGCAATTTCCAAATGTGTTCTCTGCAGGATTTGAGAACGCACTCCAATTCCACCAGTTTTGAAGTGTCGGATGTGAGTTCTTGATGCTCGCTCCGGCGACGCAGTTCGGACGCTGGAATGAATTGTTCGTGTGTGAAATCCAGTTTGCCGCACTGAACTCGATCGGCTGACCCGTATGGGCCTGGAAGACAGAATTCACCTGCCAACCACCGACCACCCTGCCGGCAATGCCATTGTTCAGGAATCTCTGGTTTCGCCCAAACGGCAGTTGGTAGATGAAGCTCGCTCCAACCTTTTGTCTTTGGTCGAACGCAGACCGAGCCCAGTTGGCGCGCAAGTTGTAGATGTCCTGCACGCCGCTTCCGTTCCATTGGGCGCCGCCCCACGAAATAGTTGGATCGAGGCTAGAGTTATCGAGGGACTTGGCAAGCGTGTAGGCAAAAGTCCAATTCAGATTCCTGTTGATCTTCTGTTCCAGCTTGAGTTGGAGCGAGTTGTATGTTGAATTGCCGTCATGGAACCTTCCGTTTACGTTCCCGTACTGAGGATAGGGAAGATTCGACCAAACGGTGCTGCTTGTCCCAGCCGCCGTTGCCAACGGCATCTGATTGAGGCTCCGTTCAACAGGCAGATGGTTGGCGCGCGTTCCCACGTAGGATGCTTCCACCACCGCATGGTAAGGCAGCTCCCTGGCCACCGTAAGGCTCCACGAATAGACCATCGGCGTTTTCTCTCCAGTGTTGACAAAAAGCGGAGTGAAGCCCACGTTATTCGGGTTAGTCAGATTCGTTGGATCGTTGCTGAGCGCGTCGGCACTATGGAGGGGCCGGACTGCGGGTGGACCGCCGTTTTGGAGAATGAACGCAGGCGTTACATTGCTGCTTGAGGCTGCATTTGCGCTTGCCGCATACCCAGTTTCTTCTCCCTGTCCAGTGTCGCCGTAGTCTTCGATGGTGCTCCCCGGCGAGATGAACGCGCCAAAACCGCCGCGGACCACGGTCTTCTGATTGTCGAAGGGGGTCCATCCGAAGCCAAGGCGAGGAGCGAAGTTCCACAGTTTCGTGCCGTTGGTATGTGCAACATCATAAACCAGCGCTCCCGGAAGACCGTTCGAGGGATTTAAGGTTGTGGGAGAGAATGCGGTGTAACGATTGTTTACTTCTTTCCAGGTGAACTGTGCGTCCTGGCGCACGCCAAGGTTCAGCGTAAGGCGTGACGACAGTTTCCAATCGTCCTGCACAAACCAGGAGGCTTCCTTCTTGCGCGCCCCCCAGATGAAATCGGCCGGTTGAATCTTATAGGCGCTCACGTAGCCAAGAAGCATGTCGGCCATGGACACTGTGTCGTTGGTCCCTGGATAGACATCGCTGGTGTACGCACCGCTGAATGAGAACGCACCGGATGGTGCTTCGCGGCCGGACTGCTTGTTCACTTGATTGAAGCGCACGTCGCCGCCGAACTTGAAGGCATGTCTCCCCTTCAGCAAGGAAACGGCATCCGAATACATAATGGTCTGTTCCCACTGATTGAGCGCATTGCCAGGCCCCATGCCATATCCGGCACTGGGTACACCGAATCCAAACTCGGGAAAGTTT
>WNGL01018046.1_pt1 | contig 12502 bp, 14 predicted proteins | sample 5400591 | NCBI WGS metagenome assembly WNGL01 (sample SAMN13153377, study PRJNA577476) | soil metagenome | isolation source: 80 cm soil or saprolite under Garry oak tree replicate 1 | place: USA:California | collected 2016-06-15
ATCCGGGCTACGCTCCCTGCCTTCCATTCCGCAAGATCGAGCTAAATTCGCAAGAGCGCGCAAGTCCTTTGCTCAAGGCTCGAATAGAGTCCACCACGACGGTGTTGGGGCCCACTGCGAGAGGCTCTTCGACCAGAAGCGTTCGGCATAGGCCGCGAGCCGAAGCGAGGAAGACAAAGACGATGACCAGTCTAACGCTCGTGCAGCCATGTGGTCCGCTGGAGCGAAGCCTTAGACGAACTTCAGCCTACGCCACGAAAATCGCAAAGGAGCACTCATGATCAGGATCTCCGCTTTCAAATGGGTTCCAGAGTTTGCCCAGGGCCAAGTGCGCGATCTGCGCGCGCGCTGGGCGCTAGAGGAAGCTGGTCTGTCTTACACGACGCGCCTCCTCGAACTGGGCGATCAGGACAAACCGGACTATCGCGCGCTGCAGCCCTTCGGGCAGGTGCCGATCTTTGAGGAAGACGGCCTCGTGCTCTTCGAATCCGGGGCCATCGTGCTGCACATCGGCGAACGGAGCGAGATGCTCCTGCCGAAGGACGCGGGCGGTCGCGCACGCGCGACGCAATGGCTAATCGCGGCGCTCAATTCCATCGAGCCGTTCGTTATGAACGTCGCCTTGATCGATCTCTTTTACGCGAATGAGGAATGGGCGAAGCTGCGCCGCGCAGGGGCGGTGGAGTTTGTGCAGAAGCGCCTGTCGGCGCTCTCCAAGTCGCTCGGCGACAAACCCTACCTCGATGGTGACCGTTTCACTGCGGGTGATTTGATGATGACGACCGTGCTGCGAATCCTGAATCACACCGACATTGTCACAAGCGAGAAGCGTCTCGCCGCCTATGTCGGACGCTGCACCGCGCGGCCTGCCTTCAAGCGAGCGTTCGATGCGCAGATTGGTGATTTCCGGGAGGCTGCATAAGCCCGAGATCGCGCCACCGTCGTAAGCCAGCGGTCTTGGCCGGCGTGCTATTCCGAACTTGCGAGCGACGAAGTTCGGGCACGGGGCAGTAAATTACCGCCTGGGGTCAGAAATGCGGGGCACGTCCGCTCCATGTCCGCTTTTCCTTTGAAAGCAGACGTTCGCGAAGGCGGGCGCGATGTCCGCTTAGTGCCACAAGCGGTCATCGCCTGACGTTAGTCGACCACCTTGTCCGCGCGCGCGATGACCGTTGGTGGCACAGTGATGCCGAGTTCCTTGGCCCGCTTGACGTTGACGGTCAGTTCGAATGCGGTCGGCTGTTGCATCGGCAGGTCGGCTGGTCTGGCGCCCCTGAGAATCTTGTCCACGTAGGTTGCAGACCGCCGGGTCAACTCGGGCACATTGGGCCCATAGTTCAAAAGCCCGCCGTTTTCCGTCAACCAGCTCGGCACACCGACCATGATGAGCCGATTCCTTTCCACAAAGTCGCCAATTCTCCGCCGGTTTAGAGCCATGAGCCGGGCACTCAAAACGATAAGGGCCTCGGCCCGCTCGCGCTCCGCGGCCTGGAATGCACCCTCATAATCGCCGGGCTCGCGCACCTCGAGCGATTGCAGCTGCACATTCAACGCGCGCGAGGCACGTTGCGTCTCTCGAAATTCGGGATCGGTGTGATCCGGATTCCACAGAATGGCGACACGGGACACTGAAGGCACCGTATCTTTGAGCAGTTCAATCGACTTTCCCGCCAGCTGGTCATGGACCCAAGTGACGCCGGTGATGTTCCCTCCAGGTCGCCCGAGGCTCGCCACGAGGCCGCTTTCGACAGGATCATTGCTCACGACCACGACGGTCGGAATGGTCGCGGTCGCTTTCTTGACGATCGGGGCCAGCTCGCCGCCGAACGAGAAGATCAGGTCTGGATTGAGGCGTACCAGTTCATCGGCTGCCAAGGGAAGCCGCTCGAACTTTCCCTCCGCGTCGCGGTACTCGACGGCGATGGTCTTGCCGTCAACGTAGCCAAGCGCTTCCAGCTCCCGAAGCATGGGGCTGACGTTCGCCTGATCCTGCTTCGCATAGAGCAGTATGCCGATCCGCCGCATGCGCACGGCCTGCTGTGCGCGCGCGGTGAGCGGCCAAGCGAGTGCGGCGCCGCCGGTAAGCGTGATGAACTCGCGCCGTCTCAGCCGATCGAATTGCATTTTGGTCCTCGCCAGCCGGTGCCAGATCGCAGGATATCGAATTCGCGAGGATCAGTCAGCGGGTATCCGAGCCCTTTCACAACCCGCAACCCGCTGACCGACGCCGCTAGAGTCCGGTTGGGGTCAAACTCGGCCATTCGGCGATGTCGGCTCAATGTCCGGTTTGCCCGAAAGCGCACAAGGCCGGGCGATTTATGAGTACGCGAAATTGATTTGCCGAATTGGCGCACATTCAGGGGCCCCCGCACTGTGGAAATTTAGTCCGGCCAATGTCTCAAGTGGGTCATTCACGTTGGTGTCAGGCTGGTCCGCTCGTCCACTCATGTCCGCAGCCCCCCCAATAGCGACCGGAAATTCAAGGCGCTGCCGCTTTTGCGCAGCAGCAACCTGAGCCCCTGTTGGGAGAACCATAGCCGTTGTATTGTGTCGGTCGCGTTAAACGCAACCGCAATGGGAGGAACGTATGATTAGATTGGTTACGCGTGGGCGGCTCACCCAGAATTATGCCAAGGGCTTGCTTGCTGCACCGGAGGACCGAGAACCAGCTGTGCGGAAACTGATTGAAGCCGCCGGGGGAAAATTTATAAACTTTTACTTTACGACTGGTGACTCCGACTTCCTGCTCATCTCGGAAGCTAACGATGCCGAAAGCATCATCGCTGCGTTAATGGCAGCGGCCGCGGCGGGCACGATTTCAGATGTGACGACTGCGAGGGCTTGGACCGGTGCGGAATTCAAGGCAATTGCTGACAAGGCTTCTAAAGCAGCGAGCGCGTACCGACTCCCTGGTAAGAGCTGATTGTTCGTAAGGCATCACAATTCCGATTCGCCCGCACGCGACGCGCGCGACCTTGGGATGGGGGGCTGGCGGCGGTCCACCTCAGCGGGGGCTAATCACGGTCCTGCGGGCCTTTGGGAGCCGAGAGGGAGGTCGAATGGGCAATCTTCTCTTCTGGCTCGGCATCGGAGCGGCGCAAAAAGGCGCTGGGTCGAAGCCCATTGAGCGTCGGCATTGGGTAGCTTCGCTGGTCGTCGGTATTCTGATTGCGGTGTTGATAGCTGCCGGAATGTTTTTCCTATTGGTCAGCCAACAATGAAGCGGCGCTAAAGGCCCGTCGTTGGCCTCATCGAACAAATCCTTGGCGTGAACGAACAAGACCCGGGGCCGGGTCAATGCGACGAAGCGATATCGGCCTTACGATGTGGGAGAGAGAAGAATGTCTCTCCTCCAACGCTTCTCCCCACATGCAGAGCGAAGAGGGCCGAATTTGATCCGCTCTGCTACTTCGGCTCCATCCTCACTCGCCCCCCAGCCTGAGGATGGGGCCTCTTCCTCCGCCATGACCTCCGCCGACAGCCTCTCCCTGAACGACGGAGCGCCAGCCTCGCCCTCGGGAGCCACGCGAGACTAGGGGCACTCAAGCTACCGACACAACCATGATGAAGTTCTGGGTCTATTTCACCAATCACGGTTACTACTGCGAGCAGAAATTCGAGAGGCTCAGCGACGCAATCGCTTACGGCCAAGGCCTCCATTCCGAGTTCGCAGTCCACTACCGCAAACCCGATGGCACGTTCGAACTTGTCGCGGTCGGTGAACGCAAGAAGGAGAAGCGGTCATAAGAGATTGGTGGAACGAGGAGATGACCGTCGACCCGATGCGCCGAAGCAATCTTCCAAAGAAGGATTGAAGATAAGGAATTAGCCCCGGGGGTACGCCGCTGCGCTGGTTGGGCTTGGCTCAAAAGGAGCAAATCTTTGGCGCAGATGAACCCAGGACGAGGGGCAAAGCGACCAAGAAGCATTCGGCTCTACGCGATGCAGAGCGGAAAGGGCCGAATTCTACTTCGAGCCGTTCTGCCAACTTGCCCCGGCCGTCAATGGCTGGGGCTTTTTCGTCCCCAACGTGGCCCGGACCCAAATAATCGCCAGTTCCATGGGGTCCAGTATGGGAAGGCAAACTCAAGACTAGATGCTTCTTTGCTCCAATGAACTCTTCGTAGTTCTAGTTAAATTCAAGGGCTTTGTCCGCCGCCGATTTAATTAATTGCACAGCACCATCTTCTTACCGATTGTCTTCGACGAACAAATGTTTGGCCGAAAGTAACAAGTCCCCGGACGGTAACGTGGGATAAAAAATCACTCGTTTCAAAAGCTGGCTGATCGCCATCAATACCGTGCTGCTAATTGTCGTTCCTGGCGTCGCGTTAGCATGGGCCGAGCCGCAGAATTTCTATGGGCCTAACGGCCAATATCAGGGCAGCGCGAGCGCCGCAAAGCCATCCGCGGCCTCGTAGATGCGATTTCAGGGTCGGGGAGCGGGCAGCCGGCGGCAAATAACGCACCAGCGAGTCAGGGGCGGCGCGGAGAGCCGGTCTTTATTACGCTAGGGCCGAACCGGGGTATGCTTAGGTATTATGATGATCACGTTTCTCTGTCCGAACATGGGCGTTTCGGTGGAAAGCTCGTTCGCGGACACCGAGGATAGCGACGAAATCTATGAGAGGGTGACCTGCTTAGCATGCAGGCAGCTTCACATGCTCAATCTTCGGACTGGCAAGATTGGGTTAGGGGCGACAGCCAGGGGATCGGAGATGGCAGTCGAAGACGAACCCGTCATTTGTGAAATCTGCAAACAAGGGCGCGTGACAAAGCGCATGGAAGAAATGGCATTTCGGCAATGGAGCGACAAAGGATACATCCACTGCCGGGCCACGATCTTGATTGGCACCTGCAATAATTGCCATGCGAAACACCTTGATCCGGGATCGGACAAGATCTTGGACGAAGCTTTTCAACGAGAATACGACAAATTGCGCCTCACTCGGCCGACGCATAGGCGAGGATCGACTTGACAGAGTCCGGGGGCCAAATAACGCGCCAGCGGACTCGCCTGAGTCACAGCAGGTGGTCTAGGATCGTTTCGGCCATGACGCGCGGGTGAACCTGCGTCGTGGCAAGTCCTGGCCCGTCGTGAGAGAGCCGCGGCGGGTCGGAGCGCTTACGCGACCCGCGCTTTGCGCGATCTGTGCCCTGGGATAGTATCGGGCGTCTAGAGACTCGGGTCCCTCTAGACTTCCGACCCGTCGGTGTGGGCTCGGCGTGTGAGACGAGGGCGTTCTGAATATGCATATCGCAGCATTTGTAACGGTTGCAATTGTGGTTGGTTTCGCGGCGCCGACCTGCGCGAATGATCGCCCGATCCTTTAAGAATGGCGGTAGGGTCTGAGACTGCGCGAGCTACGATCTCGCGTGCATTCTTGTGCGATTTGTCGGCCGCTAACGCGGCACGGCAATCGGCGATGAACTGGTCCAGATCAAACATAGCCACATCCCTTCTGCTGATGCCGTTGTCCCCTCCGACCAGACCTGCTCAAGGATAAGTGGAGGAACGCTCGCATTCTAGGTGTCAGCTCCCGCCGGCGGACCACCTGCTGCTGAGAAAGCCGATCACTGGCATCGCCGGCAGTCGCGCAAGCGCCGCGAGCGGCCACGCGGCCGCCGCGCCGCCGAGCAACGATATGAACTCGCGGCGTTTGATGGCCGCGCTCACTCGATCACCTCGTCGGCGCGGGTAAGCAGCGTGGGCGGTACGGTGATGCCGAGCAATTGTGAACAGCAGGCGTATCATTGGCGCTCGCCATCTTGGGCCAAGTACACAATCGTCAATATTCGCTGGAAGAGGACGCAGCGTGACTTCTCTGGCAATTTATTGAAAACCGCCAAGATAAAAGGCTCTATCAATTCTACTCCGTTAACCTTCCACAAGTAATGGCAGCATTCCATAAACTTCATTTCGGCAGCGTCGCCGCCAGCTCTCAAGAACGACTCGATTTCTTTTATCGTCAGCCCGAAGCCTCGTTTAAGCTCTTCGTCCACAACGTTCGTCCCGAGCATTGTCAACTCCTGACCCGGTCACATTTGCCTGCTACCTCGAAAATCGGTTCCAATGGACGATACAGCAAAGCCCATTCGCTGACGATTACGGCTTCATGAGTTATTGGTCGAGCAGCCGCGCGCGGGCAAGCCACTCTTTTTTCTATCAATCACTGCATCTTCGTCTGTGCTCAGACGCAGCGAGTGGACCGCGTAGGGATATGAAACGCTCCTTCGCAGTCATCGGGATCACCACCACCGCGTGAAGCGCAGACGACGGCGCGGGATGCGCGTCGAATGCGTCCCTTTTTCGGGCTTCGATTTCAAGAAAAGGTGGGCCCACCCGAATTTCAAAAATCAACCTGAAAGGGCGCGTTGTTGTTTGACTTTTGCGAGCAGAGAAGGGGCCGCTTGGCACCGTAGCGGCGCGGCCGGCTTCTTAGGTTCAATACACCAGCACGGGCGTCTCGCGGACATAGGCACGATCTTCAATCTGCCGCACGAGAAAGTCGGCGACGTCTGCCCGTGAGATGTTACCATTTCGCCACTGCGACGGCGCTTTGAGAACCTTGTAGCGTCCCGTCCGGCTGCCGTTGGTCAACAATCCGGGCCGCGCAATCGTCCAGTCGAGCGCGCTATCCTTGATCAAGCGTTCCTGCACATCCTTGTCGTCGTAGGCGCGGCCGAAAAAGAACCGGAATGGCAATAACTGGAGGCAGTTGATGCTGGCGCGACTGTCGCCTGCTCCGAACCCGGTCACGCTTATCAGTCGCTTCACGCCCTGAGCTTGCATGGCCGCAACCAGAATCCGTGTGGCGTCTGAAAAGAGATGCACTGGCCCAAACAGGTCACCGAGACCGACGCCCAACGCCTGGATCACGGCGTTCGTCCCATTGACCGCCGCCGCGACGTCGTTGCTTCTCAGCGCGTTGCCCCGCACTTTCTCCAGCTTGGGGTCCGAGATGCTGATGTCGGCTGCCGACCGCGCAAAGGCGCGCACCATGTGCCCCGCCTCAAGCGCCTGGCGAGTGGTTTCAAGTCCGATGCCCTTGCTGGCTCCGATGATCACCACCCGTGCCATGCCCATGCTCCGCGACAGAGCGCCAGAGGTCGTTCAGGGCGCCTGTGGTCAACACCTATCCAGCTTACACGGCTCAGCAAACTTCTTAGATCTCTCAGGTGTCAGCAAAGAATAGAAATATCAATAGGCCGCTGCGCGACGTTCAGTCATCTCCTCCGGAGCGCCAGATCGTCCCGCTGTTGAGGAAGCCAATCACCGGCATCGCCGGCTGCTGCGCCCGCGCCGCGAGAGACCAAGCGAACGGCCGCGCCGCCGGGAAGCGATATGAACTCGCGGCGCTTTATTCGCACCATGATCCTTCCCCCACCGGCAACGATTTTCCGCAGACTTACCTGCTGCAGATCGGACACCCAGGGGCAGCCTGAATTGCTGTTAAGGATGGCACGTTCACGGTCCGACGACCACGCCGATAAGACCACAGCAATTCCCGTTCCTTCTCTCTCAATTCACTGCGACATCGGCTTCCGTGCGCCAAGAAATAATCGATCTTTTTCCTTCCTTTTGTCGCAGTGTGCGCTGAGGTTTACCGCAGCAACAAAAAGAGAGGTGCAACAAATCCTCGAGCTTGGGGGAAGGGGTGATGCGCCAATTCAGCATTGGTGAAGTGGTGACCTGCATTCCAGATATGTTTCTTCGCTACGCGGCTCCCGGGGATTACAAGATCATCGCCGCGATGCCGGACAGAGACGGCGATCACATTTACCGCATTAAAAGTCCGCTTGAGGAACATGAACGCGTCGTGCAGGAAAGCCTTCTCGTCAAATCCGAGGGCTTTTTGCCGGAAAAGGCTCTAAATAAGAGTTCGCGCCGGAGATCAATCACACTGCCTACGCTGCGCGGAAGCGGAGCGTCGAGTGATTGATCTCGAACCAGTCCCCGCCAAGACGCGGTTAGCCCGTTCTGCCATAATGATCCAAGGAGAGTGCGCTCATGTCAGCGCCGGACACTCTCGATTTAAATAAAGACGGTCAGCCATTCGCGTTGTTGCCGCAGGCAGCGACACTGAAACCGACCAAGCTCGGCAAGGCTCGTTTGGGCAGGGGCATTGTCACCGCCGCGATATTGCTCCTGGCCGTTCCCCTGATCACCGAGGCAGCGGATGCCGGTGGAAGCGGCGGTGGCGGCAGAGGCGGCGGCTTTGGCGGGCATAGCGCAGTCGGTGGAATGGGCTTTGGGGGCCGCGGCGGGGGTTTGGGATTTGCCCCCCGTCCTATCGGCGGCGCGCGGGGCGGCGGCATCGGAATCGGAGGTCGCTCACTGCGGGCGGGCCAGTTCACCGGGCCTTCCTCTACGGCGTCCCGAGCCGGCGTCAGTCGCGGTGTATTTGGCAATCGCACCATCGCCAACGCGGCATTGCAACCGCGCTTTGGGTTCGCCCGATTCCACGGCCGATTCTTTGGATCGCCCTGGCCGTGGTGGTGGGGCGGCCTGGCCATCGGCTGGATCGGGCCGGTGTTCTGGCCTTACGTCTATTACGATTTCTTTGATTACGTGTTCTGGCCGTATGCTTACGATGACTTCTGGCCTTATGCCTACGACGACATCTACTACGGCATCTACGGTCCCTACGCCTATGGCGGGCCCGTCGTGGAGATTGCTGCCGCTCCCGGCGTAAGCATTCCCGCTCGCAGCGCCAGCACGGCCGGGCAGCGCGTAGCGAGAGCAGGCGGCTCGGAGGGGCGTGCCGCCGAAGTTTGCAACAACACCCCCTCGGAACTTGCCGACTTGCCGATTGAGCGCATTGCCCGAGTCGTGCAGCCTACCGAGGCTCAGCGCCCGGCGCTCGACGAATTGCGGGCAGCGAGCGCCAAGGCCATCGACATTCTCAAGGCTGGTTGCCCGAACGACCTGCCGAGCACGCCGACGGGGCGCCTCGCCGCAATGGAGAGCCGGGTGCAAATTATGCTGCAAGCGGTGCAGACCGTGCGGCCGCCGCTTGAGCGCTTCTACCTGCAGCTCAGTGACGAACAGAAAGCCCGCTTAAACGCCGTATCGCCAGGTGGCGAGTCCGCCGCCAGAACAGATCAGCGCGATCTCACCAAGTTCTGCCACGAGCGGGCGCCGGGGGTGACGGACCTGCCATTCGAGCGCATTGCCCAAGCGACGCAGCCGACGCCACCACAGCGGCCTGCGCTCGACGAGTTGAAGGATGCGTCCGTCAAGGCGGCAGGAGGGCTAAAGGCCAATTGCCCAACCTATCAGGCACTCACGGCTACGGGTCGGATGGAGGTCATGGAGAGGCGGCTCGAAGCGACGCACGAGGCGGTGATAACCGTGCAGCCTGCGCTCATGAAATTTTACGACGGGCTCAGCGACGAGCAGAAGGCGCGCTTCAACTCGCTGCGTTCGGCCGCCGTTGAGACCCGCCCTCCGCTCGCGGGCGGCGTGCCTTCCCGCGCCCAAGAGCGCAGCAAAACTACTGATGCTCAGGTAGGCGTCGCGCCACCCCAGCACTTCGATGAGGAGTGATGCGAGGGCGGGCGCTGCGCGTCGCCTGCAGCAATGGTCCCACCACACTGGTGCCATTGGCCAGGATGACGTCCTGCGCGAGCGCAACCATTTTCGCAATGTGCCGGCGCACGCGTTCCGCATTGTCCGCGCGTAGCCGGTATTCGATCCGCACGTTACGGCCGACGGTCCAGCCCAGTTCCGCCAGCCCGTGTGCGAACGCCGTGATGTTTTCTAGTGCTCTCGGCTCATTCTCGACCGCGCTCATGAGCAGGCCGATCCGCCGCACCCGCTCACCCTGCTAGCCGCGCGCCGCCAGCGGCCACGTAGCAGCCGCGCCGCCGAGCAGCGTGATGAACTCGCGCCGCTTTATGCCGAACATGGGGAGTCCCTCCCCTGTCATCTGGCGTCGCCACCGGAGCCCCAATCGGCAGGCGACGACTGGCGCTCAGTTGCCGCAGGCTAAGCCTGCCGTCGAGAGGCCTGAATCGTTCTGAATCGAGACGTGAGCCGGCACTTCAGGTGCCTCCAACTAGACCACATAGCACATCGCAAGCGACTGCACGGCCATGTTGAGGGAATGCTGCACAAACCCCGCCCTTTCAGGGCGGGCCAGAACGGAGCAACTTCAGCAATGCGCTGAATTTCCGCTGCTCTGCAATCGCGGCCTTGGTCCGCTCGCCGTGACGGTATCGCCTATTCCGCTTGCCTGCCAACGGGCAGATTGCCAGGAAGAGAAGCATGGTAGGGCCGCGATCTGCGGCTCAGGATGCCTCACGGCACGAAAATCTCATTAGCTGCGGACGCCGAGGCGCCAGGCGTCGGCCCGCCCGAGATGACGTAAATCCTTCCCGCGACCGCCGCTGCGCCAAGACCGTGGCGCGCCGTCGGCATGCGCGCATGGCTGCTCCAGCCGTTACTCCTCGCATCGTAGGCTTCCGCCTGGTTAAAGGTGCCGGCGGGTGCCTCGCCGCCGAACACGAACATCCGCCCCTCAAGCACCGCGGCCGCGATGCCGCTGCGTGCCGTGGGCAACGGCGCGCGCTGCTCCCAGCGACCGGTTGCGGGATCGTATGCCTCGTTCGACGCCAAATTGCGCGAATAATTGCCGTCGATGCGGCCTCCCACGGCGTAGAGGCGTCCGTCCATCGCGGCAGCCGCCAAGTGATCGCGCGCCGTCGGGACATAGGCGAGCGCCGTCCACGAGTTGGCGGCAGGATCATAGACCTCGTGCGCTTGAGTGTTGCGGCCGCGCCAGCCAATGCCGCCGACTGCATGAATCTTGCCACCGAGCACGGCGGCCGCGAGCGCGCCGCGCGGCGTGGGCAGGGCCGCGAGCCGCTGCCAGCGGTCGCTCGCCGGGTCGTATTCGTGCACCTCGTCGGTCGGCGTCCAGCCCTCGACGAAGCCGCCGACCACGTAAAGCTTGTCCTTTAAGCCCACTGCCGCCGCGTGATGCAGCGCACGCGGAATGGAGGCGCCACGGCTCCAGCGGTCGGCCGCCGAATCGTAGATTTCGAGTTCGCGCTCGCCGCCGAAGCCGCCGACAACGTAGATTTTCCCGCCCACCTCGGCCACCGCCACCTCGGTGCGGGAGGAGGGCATTGGGGTGCCAATGATCCATCGGCCGATGCTTTGGGCGAAGGACATGGTAGCGAGCAGGGCACCGCAGGCCAGCAGCACGCCGCCGAGAAGCGCGATGAATTTGCATCGCCTCATCACTCGATCCCTCGTCGGCCGCCATTCGCGGAACGCCAGTTATGGAACATTGGATCGGGTTAGCGCATCAGTCCGCCTTGATGTTGAGGGCCCGGATGACGTTGCCCCACTTCTCCGTTTCGTCGGCGATGAGCTTGCCGAAATCGGCGGGCGAGCCCGCAAGCACCGTGCCGCCCAGGTCGGCGAGCCGCGCTTTCATACTGGGGTCGGCGAGGGCCGCGTTGATCTCGTTGTTGAGCTTGTCGACGATCTCAGTCGGCGTGTTCCTGGGCGCGCCGATGCCGGTCCAGAAGCTCGCCTCGAAGCCCGGCACGAACTCGCTGACCGTTGGGAGGTCAGGCAGCGCGTCCGAGCGCGTCGCGGCGGTTACTGCGAGCGCGCGCAGCCTACCAGACCTGATATACCCAATCGACGAGACAGCGGTGGGGAACATGACCTGCACCTGACCGCCGATGAGATCGGTGAGCGCCGGCCCGCCGCCGCGATAAGACACGAGGAGCATGTCGGTTCCCGTCATCATCTTGAATAGCTCGGCCGCCACATGGGCCGGGCCTCCAATGGGGCCCGACGCAATGTTGATTTTGCCTGGATGAGCCTTGGCATAAGCGATGAGCTCGAGAACCGACTTGGCGGGAACCGATGGATTCACCACCATGACGTTGGGCACGACAATAATGCCGGCGACCGGCGCGATGTCGCGGATGAAATTGAAGTTGAGCTTGTCATAGAGTGTCGCGTTGACCGCGTTCGCGGCGGTGGCCAGGAGGAGAGTGTAGCCGTCGGGCGGCGCGCGCACGACCGCCTCGGTGCCGATATTGGTGCCGCCACCCGGCCTGTTGTCGATAACAAATTGCTGGCCGAGCCGCTCGGACAGCCATTGACCGATGAGACGCGCGGTGATGTCGGCCGAACCGGCCGGAGCGAACGGCACGATGATGCGCACCGGCCGCGTCGGATACGTCTGCGCCCTCACTACGCGCGAGACGGCCGGCAGCGCGGCACCGCCAGCGGCCAGATACAGAAAATTTCGGCGGGGAAGTTTCATTTTGAACCCTCCCTCTACTTCACATCATTCGATCACCTCGTCGGCGCGGGCGAGCAGCGTTGGCGGCACGTCGAGGCCGAGCGCCTTGGCGGTCTTGAGGTTGATCACCAGCTCGAACTTGACTGGCGCCTGGACTGGAAGCTCGCTCGGCTTCGCGCCGTTGAGGATGCGATCGGCATACGACGCCGCGCGCCGAAACTCACTGAGCG
>WNGL01008946.1_pt1 | contig 12501 bp, 10 predicted proteins | sample 5400591 | NCBI WGS metagenome assembly WNGL01 (sample SAMN13153377, study PRJNA577476) | soil metagenome | isolation source: 80 cm soil or saprolite under Garry oak tree replicate 1 | place: USA:California | collected 2016-06-15
CGGGCCAGGTGCTCGCGCACCTCCTCGGCGATAAGGAAGAGGTAGTTGACGACATGCTCAGGCCGGCCCTCGAACTTCGCGCGCAGGTCATCGCGCTGGGTGGCGATGCCCGTGGGGCACGTGTTGAGGTGGCACTGCCGAGCCATGTCGCAGCCGAGCGCGACCAGCACCCCAGTGCCGAAGCCGAACTCCTCGGCGCCGAGCAGCGCCGCGATCACGATGTCGCGTCCGTTGCGCAACCCGCCGTCGGTGCGCAGGCTGACGCGCTCGCGCAGACGGTTGGAGACCAGGACCTGCTGCGCCTCCGCGAGGCCGAGCTCCCACGGAGCGCCGGCGTTCTTGATCGACGAGAGCGGCGATGCGCCGGTGCCCCCGTCGTGACCCGAGATGAGGATGTAGTCCGCGTGCGCTTTCGCCACGCCGGCCGCGATGGTGCCGACCCCCGCCTCGGATACGAGCTTCACTCCGATGCGTGCCCGCGGATTGACGGTCTTGAGGTCGTGAATCAGCTGCGCGAGGTCTTCGATCGAGTAGATGTCGTGGTGGGGCGGTGGCGAGATGAGCTGCATGCCGGGCTGCGCATGACGGAGTCGCGCGATCAGGCTCGTGACCTTCAGTCCCGGCAGCTGTCCGCCCTCGCCCGGCTTTGAACCCTGCGCGATCTTGATCTCGAGCTCGTCTGCGCGCTTCAAGTAGCGAGGGGTGACGCCGAATCGTGCGGACGCGACCTGCTTGACCCGATTGTCCCGCCGCACGCCGTCCGTGTCGTCGTAGGTGTCGGGGTCCTCGCCGCCTTCGCCTGAGTTGGAGCGCGCCCCGACCTGGTTCATGGCGATCGCGAGCGCCTGGTGCGCCTCGGGTGACAGCGCACCCAGTGACATCGCGGTGCTGACGAATCGCCTGACGATGCCGGCCGCGGGCTCCACATCGTCGATGCGGATCGGCTCGATAAGCCTCGACGTCTCCGGTCTCGGCGGCTTTCTTGGCGGCGCGAACCGCGAGCGGGTTGTAGGCGTGGTGCTCTCCGGCCTTGCGGAAGCGCACGCGGCCGTGGTCCGGCATCGCCTGGGGTCGCTCGCGAGCGGCGTGCTCGATGTCGTCCAGGTCGGCGCCGCCGATCCGCGAGGGGACCGCGGGGAAGCACAGCTCCATCACCTCGGCACCGAGGCCGAGCGCCTCGATGACCTCGGCGCCGCGATAGCTCGAGACGCAGGAGATTCCCATCTTGGCCATGACCTTCAGCAGTCCCGCCTCGAGCGCCTTTCGGTAGCGCGGCGCGGCTTCATCGCCCACGGTCGCGAACGCCAGGTAGGGATGGACCGCCGACGCGCCGACGGTGATCAGGCAGGCGAGGTCGTGCACATCGACGCAGTCGCCGGCGATGGCCACGACGTCGGTTGCCATTCGCCGACCGGTCGCAAGCAGATGCGAGTGCACGGCGCCGACCGCGAGCGCCATCGGCACGGGCAGACGGTGCAGCGCCGACCGGCGGTCGCTCAGGGCGATGATCCCTTCAGCCGCTTCCGCCTCACGACACAGTCGTCGCAATGCGTCACGCAGGGATTCGCCCGGCGCGTACGTCGCATCGAGGACCACCGTGTCTTCCAGCACGCGGGCCAGCTCCGCAGCCCCGAGCACCGGCGATTCGAGCTCGAGCAATTTGCCGTCGATCGGGACCGCCGGGTGGTGGCGTCTCAACAGCTCCCGGTCCGCTCCGCCTTCCGGCTCGAGGCTGAGCCGCCGCGCTCCAACAAGCACGCGAAGCGACATGACAGCTTTCTCGCGCAGAGGATCGATCGCGGGGTTGGTGACCTGCGCGAAACGCTGGCGGAGGTATCCGTAGACGCGTCGTGGGCTGCGTCCGAGTGGAGCGATCGGGATGTCATCGCCCATCGAGTAGACCGGTTCGGCGCCGGATTGCGCCATCACGTCGACGACGAACTTCACATCCTCGAATCCCCAGCCATGGAGCGCGTGCTGCGCGGCGAGGTCATCGAGCGGTTCGAGGTCGACGTGGTGCCTTTCCACCGGGACGAGGACTCGGTCGGCGAGCAGCGCGTAGTCATGGCGCGCGGCCGCGCGCTCCTTCGCTTCCGAATCGCGCATTAGCGAGCCGTCGCGGGTGTCGACCAGCAGCATCTGGCCTGGCCCGAGCCTGCCGCGCTCGACAACGTCTTCGGGCGCCATGGTCACCACGCCGGCCTCCGAGGCGGCGGCGACGAGGCCTTGCCTTGTGCGCTGCCAGCGAAGTGGTCGCAACCCGTTGCGATCCAGCGCGGCGCCGACAACCACCCCGTCGCTGAACGCGAGCGCCGCGGGACCGTCCCAGGGCTCGAACCGAATCGACTGGTAACGATAGAAATCGCGCACGGGTGCAGCCAGGTCGCCGCGACCCTCCCACGCGTCGGGCACAAGGCTCATCAGCGCCTCGCTCACCTCCCAGCCGCGATGGACGAGCAGCTCGAGGGCGTTGTCCAGGGAAGCCGAGTCCGACCCGTGGGGCCAGATCGCCCCGCGAAGCTCCACATCGAGTTCCGCCTCGCGGGCTCGCATCCACGCGCGGTTGCCGGTGATCGTGTTGATCTCGCCGTTGTGCGCGAGCATCCGGAACGGTTGCGCGAGCCGCCAGTCGGGCATGGTGTTGGTGGAGTACCGCTGGTGGAACACCGCCAGGCGGCTCTCACACGCGGGATCCTGGAGGTCGAGGTAGAAGTCGGCGAGACGGGTGCCCGCCATCAGGCCTTTGTAGACCAGCGTGCGGCTGGAGCACGACGGGATGTACATCCGCACGGCTTCAGCTCCGGCGTTCATCTCGATGCGGCGCCGCGTGAGGTACAGCTCGCGCTCCCATGATTCGCCGTCGAGTCCCGGATTCTCGATGATGCCGTGCCAGATCGCAGGCATCGTTTCCCGTGCACGAGCGCCGAGCGAATCGACGTCAAGCGGCACGGCGCGCCACACGGCGACTCGCAGGTGACGCTCGACCAGCTCGCGAGCCCGCTCGTCCCAATCGAACACGACGCAGACCGCGTATCGGCCGCCCAGCAGCTTCTCCGGGACCTGGATCAGCAGGCCGGCGCCGTCGCCGCTCTTACCGTCCGCGTCGAGACCGCCTCGGTGGGCCAGCCTGGCGAGCGCCTGGACGCCGAGCGCGACGGCGTCGTGGCCGAGGTCGGGCGTGGCAACGAAGCCCATGCCGCAGGCAGCTCTTTCCGCCGGGAGGTCCCCCGGCCAGGCAAGGCGCGATGATTTCAAAGCGGGGGGCACGCGAACTTGAAGGCTACCGGGCGCGCCCGCGGGGTTCTAGTGCGCCGGTACCAAAAACCGGGCCGAATTTGTTATGTGAACGCTACATTCCCAAAAGCGCCTGGACGCGCAGCGCGACCGCGAGGTTGAGGCGCGTCTCAGGATCTTCCAGGTCGAGACCGGTGATCTCGCGGATCCGGTCGAGCCGGTAGCGAAGCGTGTTGGGGTGGACGCGCAACCGCTGGGCCGCCTGCTGCTGCTCGCCGGTCTCCAGGTAGGCGCGGAGCGTTGCGACCAGGGCTCCCTTGCGGGCCGCGTCGTGCTCGAGGAGCGGGCCCAGATGGCGCCGGCTGTAGTCGACGAGCCGGTCGTCGCTCACCGCCGCGAGCAATCCGGTCAGCCCGAGCTCTGGCACGGCCACCACCTGGCCCCACCGCTTGAAGCGCGCGAGTGACTCCATCACCGACGTCACCTCCCGCAAAGCGCTCTCGACGCCGGTCGGCGCCTCGATCGGGGCGCTGAAGCCGACCGATACAGTGAATCCAGGCTTCCACTCGGTGATCGCATGCTGGACTTGCGTTCCGACCGCGTGGCTCCGGGCCTGGTGGTCGCCGGTCTCGGTGCCGAGCGGCAGCAGGGCGACCACCTGGTCGGAGCGGCCCTGGACGAGAGCGCGCTGGTAGCTCGTGCGCACCACTGCGGTTACCCGCCTCAGGAACTCACGCTTGAGCGCCTGGATCGCGTCTTCTGAGATCTGGCGCGCCCGGACGAAGCCGCGGAAGTCGTCGATGTCGACCAGCACGACTATGTGGCTGCCGTTCAGCGGGTAGCCGACGTGGCGCGCCCGCCGCTGCGCCGCGGCCTCGTCGCCGTAGGTGCCGTGGAGGAGGTCCTCGAGGAACTCGCCCCGGACTCGGCCCTCGACCTCGGAAAGCTCGCGCTCCTTGGCGATCGACAGCGCGAGCACGAGGGCCGCCTGCTCGATGGCCATGAAGGCGAGCTCCTCGTTGTGCGGCGGGTGATCGAGTACGGAGATGTATCCGAGGACCTGGTTGGCGGCGAAGATCGGGGCGATCAGGCGCTCACGCGACATGCCGAGGTGCGGAAACGCCGGCACCTTGACCGGGCCGCGCTTGGCCTCGACCTCGCGGAGCATGCGCTGGATCTGCGGGTCGAAAAGAACCCGGTGCGGCGTGCCCTGGCGGAGGATGGTCTCCTTGCGGTGCGGGTCGGCGCTGCCGCCTGCGTGCGCGAGCAGGTGGAAGCTCGCGTCCTCGACCACGACGGCGCTCTCGAGCAGGTCGGCGAGCGTGCGGCAGATCTCGTTGACGCCCTTGCCGTCGAGGACGAGCTCTGAAAAGCGTTTGTGGATCTCGATCGACCTCTTGAGCCGCCAGTGCTCGGCGTTGATGATCCGCTCGAGCAGGGGCGAGATCAGGTCGACGAACTGGACGTCGGAGGAGACGGTGAAGAGCGGCACCTTCAGCCGGTCGGCCTCCGAAACCATCTCGGGCGGCAGCTTGCGCAGGTACGGAAGGGGGCGGACGACAAGCCCCGCACCGCCGCCTTCGGCGATGCGCCCGACCAGGCGGATCTGCGCGTCGGGATCGTCCTTGATCGGGAAGCCGCTCGTGAACATGAGATCCCCGGCGCGCGGTTGGATCTCCGGGGTCTCCATCAGGCGGACCCACTCGACCTGGCGGTCGAGCCCGCCCGCGCCGGCCACGAGCTTGGCCGAAGCCAGCACCGAGCGCATCACCTCGCGCACGGTGGGACGAGGTTCCTCCGCCCCTGTTTCGACCTTCTTCGCAGCCAAGCGATCCAAGCTTAGAGTGTGGATGGAGGACAATCAACCCGGGCAAACGATTGTGCGGCGAACACTATGATGAGTTCGACGCAGCGCGTTAACTTCGCTGCATGACGATCCAGGACGCCCCGGCCTGCGACCGGCACGACACCGCGGTGCCGATGCAGCTGCGAACGATGCACTCTGACGTTTCACGGCCTGAGGTCCTGGTCGGATTGTTCGACTGCCCCGAGTGCGGGCACGAGCGCTGGCTGCCCATCAAGACCAGTTACGCGGAAAGCGAGGCGGCAGTCCCCGCGGCCTAGTTCTCAGATCGGGCGTTCAGGCCCGAGCGGAGTCGGACTCAACGCTTAGTGAAGCCGTGCGCCTGCGCCTCTGCGGCGGTGCAGTAGTACTCGGTCCCGCCCCAGATGTTGATCTCGACTCCGTAGCCCGGCGCTCCCGGTTCGACGTAGTAGCCCTCTTCCAGGATGTGCCTCGCGATCACAGGCTCACCGCCGCACCGCAGAGATGCGGCCTCGAAGGCGACATAGGGACCGTCAAAGATGAGCAGAGGTACTAAGAAGACTCCAAGCCAAACGACGAGCCCGAGCGATGTCAAGACCGTCCGCACCCATGAGCTTTGCCGCAGCGCGCTCCGGGCGATCACGACCGCGCCGGCCATGCAGACCATCGTCACCACGAAGGCCAAGAACCCCGTCACCTGCGCTAGTTTTGGGTGATCAGCTGCCTCAACACCAGCGGCAGGATGCCTCCGTGGTGCAGGTACCCAACCTCGGTTTCGTTGTCGACCCGAGCGCGCGCGGCAAAGCTGATGACCTTGCCGTCGTCAGCCACGGCCTCAACGTTGACCCGCTGACCGGGCTTGATGGTCTCGAGGCCGCGGATCGTGAAGCGCTCGCGGCCGCTCAAGCCGAGCAGCGCCGCGTTCTCACCGGGCACGTACTGCATCGGCAGAATGCCCATACCGACCAGGTTGGAGCGGTGGATGCGCTCGAAGCTCTCGGCGATCACGGCGCGTACGCCCAAAAGCAGCGGTCCCTTGGCGGCCCAGTCGCGCGACGAGCCGGTGCCGTACTCCTTGCCCGCGAGCACGATGAGCGGCACGCCCTCCGACCGGTATTGCTGAGCCGCGTCGAAGATCGTGACCTCGGCGCCATCGCGGAAGTGCCGCGTCCAGTAACCCTCGCGAGAGGCAAGCGCGTTGCGAAGGCGGATGTTGCCGAACGTCCCCCGCTCCATCACCTCGTGGTTGCCCCGCCGCGCGCCGAAGCTGTTGAAGTCGAACCGGTCGACGCCGTGCTCGATGAGGTAGCGCCCGGCAGGGCTGTCCGCCGGGATCGCGCCAGCCGGTGAGATGTGGTCGGTGGTGACCGAGTCTCCGACCATGGCGAGCACGCGCGCGCCTTCCACGTCCGTCAGCGCCTTTGGATGCGGGGTGAATCCCTCGAAGTAAGGCGGCTCCTTGACGTAGGTCGAGCTCGGGTCCCAGTCGAAGATCGGTCCGGTAGGCGCGGACATCGACTTCCAGTGCTCATCGCCCTCGAAGATTCGTGAGTACTCGCGCTTGAACATCTCCTGCTTCACGCACCGCTGGATCACCGCGTTGACCTCTTCCTGCGTGGGCCAGAGCTCGGAGAGCATTACCGGCCGTCCGTCGGGCGTCTCGGCCACAGGCTCTGTCGCGAGGTCCTTGTGCACCGAGCCTGCAAGCGCGAACGCGACCACGAGAGGTGGCGAGGCGAGGTAGCTCGCCTTGACCAGCGGATGGATGCGGGCCTCGAAGTTGCGGTTGCCGGACAGCACGGCGACGACGGCGAGGTCTTCTTTGGTGACCGCCGCCTCGACCTCGGGACTCGCGAGCGGGCCGGAATTGCCGATGCAGGTCGTGCAGCCGTAGCCGACGAGGTAGAAGCCGAGCTTCTCCAGCGGTTCGAGCAGGTTTGCGGTCTGGAGGTAGTCGGTGACGACGCGCGAGCCCGGTGCGAGGCTCGTCTTCACATACGGATTCACGGTCAGGCCGAGCTCGACCGCCTTCTTCGCGAGCAAGCCGGCGGCGACCATCACAGACGGGTTCGAGGTGTTGGTGCAGCTCGTGATCGCCGCGATCACGACGCAACCGTTCTCGAGCTGCGCCTCGTGCTTGGCGTGCACCGCGACCGTGGCGCGGCCGTCGACCGGCCCGCCTTCTTCGGTCAGCCGCGAGATGGCCTCAGGGTCCGGCTTCGGTCCCGGCGCGAACACCGTCGAGAAGCTGTTCCACACGTTGGGCAGCGGGACGCGGTCCTGCGGTCGCTTGGGTCCGGCCACGCTCGACTCCACCCTGGTGAGGTCCAGCTCGAGCATCTCGCTGAACTTCGGCGCGGCCATCCCGTCGACGCGGAAGAGTCCCTGCTCCTTGGTGTAGCGCTCGACCAGTTCGATCTGCGCGCGGTCGCGGCCGGTCACCTCCATGTAACGCAGCGTCTGAGCGTCGACAGGAAACAGCGCCGACGTGGCGCCGTACTCGGGGCACATGTTGCTGAGCGTGGCGCGGTCGGGAACCGACAGGCTCGAAAGCCCATCGCCGCAGAACTCGACGAACTTGTCCACTACGCCGTGCTTGCGCAGCATCTCGGTGAGCGTCAGCACCAGGTCGGTCGCGGTGGAGCCGGCCGGCAGCGCCCCGATGAACCGCACACCGACGACGACCGGTAGAGGCAGGTACGCGGGCTGACCGAGGATGGCCGCCTCCGCCTCGATACCGCCGGTCCCCCAGCCCAGCACGCCAAGGCCGTTGACCATCGTGGTATGCGAGTCCGTGCCCATCAGCGTGTCGGGGATCGCGACCTTGTGGCCGCCCAGCTCGCGCACCTGAACGACCTTCGCCAGGTGCTCGAGGTTGACCTGGTGGCAGATGCCCATGCCGGGCGGCACCAGCGAGAAGTTGTGGAACGCCTGCTGCGCCCAGCGCAGGAGCGAGTAGCGCTCGCGGTTGCGCTCGATCTCCTTCTGGATGTTGCGGGTGTACGAATCGCGGAAACCGAAAGAGTCGACCTGCACCGAGTGGTCGATGATCAGGTCGACCGGCACCAGAGGATCGACCTTGCCCGCGTCCTTGCCAGCCCGCTTCATCGCCGAGCGCATCGCGGCCAGGTCGACGACGGCCGGTACGCCCGTGAAGTCTTGCATCAGCACCCGCGCGGGAAGGAAGGGCAGCTCCGCTTCGGCCGGCGGCGGCGCGGGCCATTGCGTCAGCACGCCGACGTTCGACTCGTCGGTGACGCCGGCTTCGGCGAGCCGGATCAGGCCTTCGAGCAGGACCTTAATCGTCATCGGCAGACCGTCCGCGATGCCGTTCAGTGGATAGAAGTCGAGGTCGGTACCTCCGAGCCGCGACCTCTGAGTCACGGAGCCAAAGATACGCCGACCCGAAATCAGCTCAGAAACGCCGGCTGGGGTCGGCTGAGATTTCGTCCTTGACACGAATAGCCCCGCGGAATAGATTCGCGCAAACCGATTTACTCCCTCTCTTGACCACGTCCTATCGAGTTCTGGGAGTGCAGCTCGTTTGACGCAAGGAGGAAGGAGAAATTGTTGCCCTTGAACCGATGGGGTAGGTCGGTGGGGGTCGCGCTGCTCGCGATGACGACGATACTCATCGCGGCGTGTGGTGGCGGCGGCGGAGGCGAGTCGAACACCCTCAACCGCAGCGGCACGATCACCATCTGGCACAACTGGGAAGGCAGCTACCTCGACGCTAAGAAGGCAATCTTCGACGCGTACACCAAGCAGTACCCGAACGTGACGATCAACCTCGTTCACAAGCCGAATCTCAGCGACGCCGTGACCACCGCGGTGCCCGCGGGCCAGGGCCCGGACATCATCGCCTGGGTCGATGACGTCATCGGCAAGTTCGTCAAGCTCGAGATCATCAAGCCGCTTGATGGGCTCGGTGTCGATATGAGCTACATGAAGGCCAACTTCAGCCAGGCGGCGGTGGACGCCGACACCTTCGAGGGCAAGATCTACGGCATGCCCGAGACGGTCGAGGCGATCACGATGATCTACAACAAGGACCTCATCTCGGCCGACCAGGTGCCAAAGACGACCGACGACCTGCTCACCTTCGCCAAGTCGTACAAGACCGCCCACCCGAACCAGTGGGGCGTGGTCTGGAACACGAAGGACGCCTACTTCAACGCGCCGTGGGTCTACGGTTTCGGGGGCTACTACGTCAAGCCGGACGGTACCGTCGGTCTTACGACTGACGGAACAAAGACCGGCTTCAACTACGTCGCCAGCTTCCGCGGGCAGATCCCGGCCGGGGTCGACTACGGCGTCGCCGACACCCTCTTCAAAGAGAAGAAGGCGGCGATCATCATCAACGGGCCGTGGTCGGTCGCCGACTACGGCAAGGCGGGCGTCAACTACGGGCTGGCGACGCTTCCGTCGACCCGCGACGGCAAGCCGGTGTCGCCCTTCGTCGGGGTGAAGACGTTGATGGTCTCGGCCAACGCACAGAACCCGAGGCTTGCGGTTGACGTGATCAAGTGGTTCGACAACAAGGACAACGAGATCTCCCAGTCCGTCGCGAACAAGGAGATCCCGGCGAACAAGCTGGCCCTCGCCGACCCGTCGGTCCAGGCGATCGACCAGGTGAAAGGGTTCGGCGCCCAGGTCAACAACGGCGTGCCTCTCCCTAACACCCCGTTCATGTCGGCGCTGTGGGACCCGGTCGCGAAGGCCCTCGAGGCCGTGTGGACCGGCAAGCAGACAGTCAACGACGCGCTCAACGCAGCACAGACCGCGGCACAGGCAAACATCGCCCAGCTCAAGTGATCGTTTGAGGCAACCAGAGGACGGCGACCACGGGTCGCCGTCCTCTGTTCTTTGGGGTTAGGGATGTATCGAAGCGGCTGGCGGATGACCCTTACGTACTTGTCCCCGATGATCATCGGGGTCGGGCTCATCAGCTTTTTCCCGATCCTCTACAACGTTTACATCTCGTTCACGAACCAGAACCTCTATCACTTCCGTCACTACTCGATCGTCGGCTTCGTCAACTACGGCAGGCTCTTCCAGGGCCTCGACGCCGACTTCTTCATCGTCCTGGGCCGGACCTTCCTCTTCGTCGCCATCTGCATCCCGCTGTTCCTCGCGGTCGGCATGCTGTCGGCGCTCGCGCTCAACCATCCTTCTGTGCGCTTCAAGGCGCTGTGGCGAGTCGCGCTGATCGTGCCCTGGGCGGTGCCGAGCTACATCACGGCGCTGGTCTGGAAGTTCTTCTTCAACGGCGACTTCGGCACCTTCAACCAGATCTACCGCCTCTTCGCCGGGCCGCAGGCGGGCTTGCCCTGGCTGACCGATCCGACATGGGCCTTCGGTTCGATCATCCTCGCCAACATCTGGATGTCGTACCCCTTCTTCATGGTCGTCATCCTCGGCGCGCTGCAGTCGATACCGAGCGAGTTGTATGAGGCAGCGGCCGTGGACGGCGCCAACGGGTGGCGTCAGTTCTGGCGGATCACGGTTCCCCTGCTGCGCCCGGCGATCCTGCCAGCGACGATCCTCAGCGCGATCGTGACCTTCAACGTGCTGAACACCGCCTACCTGCTCACGAGAGGCGGGCCCTTCATCAGCGCCGCGAAACCAGGCGCGACCGACTTCGTGATGGTTTACGCATTCCGCGTCGCGTTCCAGCTGTTCAACTACAGCTACATCGCAGCGTTCGCCGTGGTGATCTTCTTCCTCCTCTTCATGGTCACGCTGGGCAGCCTTCGCTTCACCGGGCTGGTGAGGGAGGAAGGGCGATGAGAGCCAGTCTTTTCTCGCGTTTCGGCGTGCCAGTTCTCGTCCACGCCTTCTTGATCGCGATGGTGGTCTTCGCGCTGTTCCCCGTCTTCTTCGTGATCCAGGCAGCGTTTCGCCCCGGTCAATCGCTCTACTCGCTGACGCTGAGCCTATGGCCAGACCAGCCGACGTGGGACAACTTCGTCTACATCTGGACGAAGGTTCCGTTTCCTCTGTGGCTGCGCAACAGCCTAGGCATCGGCATCGGGACGATGATCTGCGGCCTCGTCGGCTCGGCCACGGGCGCTTATGCGCTGGCGCGGTTCCGCTTTGCCGGCAAGAGGGTCACGCTGATCACGTTGCTGGCGATCCAGGCTTTTCCGACCGTGCTGGCCCTGGTGCCGATCTACATCATCCTCAAGACCATCGGCCTGGTCGGCTCCCCCTTCGGCCTGATGCTCGCGTACGTCGCCGGAGCGTTGGTGTTCAGCACGTGGAACCTCAAGGGCTACTTCGACACGATCCCGCGCGAGCTGGACGAGGCGGCGCTCATCGACGGCTGCACCGTGACCCAGGCCTTCATCAGGATCGTGCTGCCGCTGTCACTGCCGGCGCTTGCGGTCACGGCGCTCCTCATGTTCCTCACCGCGTGGAACGAGTGGGTGATGGCGCAGACGCTGCTGCTGAGTGAGGACGCGTACACGGTGCCTGTCGGTCTATGGGGCTTGCAGGACAACTACCGGATCCCGTGGGGCTACTTCGCCGCGGGCTCGCTGCTCGTGTCGATCCCGGTGATGGTCCTGTTTCTCGGCCTGCAGCAGTACTTCCGCTCCGGGCTCACCGTGGGCGGCGTAAAGGGCTGAGAAAACCCCTCCACCGGGGACACCGACTCGTTGTTGTCGCCGGCACGGTCGTGGCGGCGCTGGCGATCGTCGCCATCCTCCTGTTCCGACCGGTCTCCGGTTGGACGGCCGACGCTGCCCCGGTCGCGAGCGTTGCGGCGGACCACTGGACCACGGGGAACAAGGACGCGATCGGGACGGCCTACAGCCGCCAGTCCAACGTCTGGTTCACCGCGGCGCACGGCACGCTTGCCGACGTCCTCTATCCCACCGTTGACGCCGACAACCTCAGGCAGCTCGGTTTTCTGGTCACCGACGGCTCGAGCTTCCTGTTCGATTCGGCCACCCAAGGAGTGGCCAGCTCGAAGGTGACCGACGTCCGCGCGCTGATCTACGAGCTGCGCGTGACTGATACCGTCCACAACTTCACGCTCGTCACCGAGATCGCGACGGATCCAGATCGTCCGGTGGTCCTCATCCGGAGCCAGGTGCTGTCCAATGACGCGGACCGGCTATCGGTCTACGCGTACCTGGTGCCGCACCTCGGGGGCAGCGGCGCGGGCCAGACGGCATTCTTCGACGGCTCTCGCGGATATGTCAGCAAGCGCGGAATCTGGCTGGCGGTGGGCGGCGACATGGCCGATCCGCGCACCGCCGGCTACCTCAAGCATGGCGACGGCCTCGACCAGCTGCACCCAGGACCGCCTGACCAACCTTTACCGGGAGGCAGGGCCGGGGCGCATCTCGCTCACGTGGAGGCTGGCGGAGCACAGGCCGTCCTGGACCACCGCGCTCGCCTTCGGCAGCAGCCGGTCGGCCGCTGACACGGCACTC
>WNGL01013988.1_pt1 | contig 12501 bp, 12 predicted proteins | sample 5400591 | NCBI WGS metagenome assembly WNGL01 (sample SAMN13153377, study PRJNA577476) | soil metagenome | isolation source: 80 cm soil or saprolite under Garry oak tree replicate 1 | place: USA:California | collected 2016-06-15
TTTGTTGCCCGTGATGCCGATGGCGGTTCGAAGGGAGCCGGGGATGGGGTGGGCCTTCAGGCCCAGACTCTCAATGCGCTTGCAAACGGCGCGTACCTGCTCCTCGGTTGCATGGGACTGCATGACGACAAGCATGGAATGCCCTCGATTCGAGAGGTTAAGTCTACGGCAACCCGGCAGAACCCGGCAAATCTTCGAGGAGCTTCAGCCTACGCCGGAACAGGATCCTTGTGCTTCAACGTTTGGGGGAAAGGCCGCACTTTGGGTTGCCTGCCTCGTTGGGCCTGCCACAAATCGTGTTGAACTTGCATGCGGAGCCAGAACTCCGGCGAAGTGCCGAGAGCCGCCGACAGCCTCAAGGACATGGTCGCCGAGATGCCGGCGTGACCATTGAGAATGCGAGACAAATGGGCCCGCGTTACGCCAAGCCGGGAAGCGGCTTCCTTCACGCTCAAATCTCCCAGATAATCTTTCAAAACCTCTCCGGGGTGCGCAGGATTGAAAATCATATTGCCCTCTTAGTGATAATCCCGATAGTCAACGAGAACCACGTCTTCGCCCTCAAAAACAAAAGTCAGCCTCCAATTGCCGCTTACGTTGACTGCCCAATGGCCGGCAAGCTCACCCTTTAGCGGATGCAGGTTGTTGCCTGGGGCGTTTATATCGCCGGGCGTGCTGGCCACGTCCAGAGCCTTAAGCAGCCTTGGGCATGGGCAGGCTGGATGCCGGCTTTGGAGCCCGTCTCCGCGAAGAGCTTGAGGCCCTTGTGCCGGTAGCTCCTAATCACCCGTATAGTGTATACGAACGCTATACGACCTGCAAGGAGGCTATCCTTTTTAGTTAAAGATTCTTGTTTTCAGGCGCCTAACCAGTCACAATGGTTTCCTACAATTTCGAACTGCCCAGCCGGGAGGATGAAGTGCTCTCGGATTATCCGTTTCATTTTTTCGGCAGAACCATAAACATCACAGGACAAGAGCAGTTTTTGGCGCTGGTATTCATTCTGGTTGCCGGGGCGACTTGGGCCGTCCTGCAATTCCGGCGCAGGCGGGCGGTTGTTTTGCAGCGTTCCGCCGTCACCGACCAAATGGTGTATGAGTTGTCCCGAATCGCGGACGCGCTGGATCGCCTGGCCGCCCGTCCGATGGACCAAACGTTTCATCAAGCGATCCCTACCGTAGCCAGCGCGTTCAAGGAAGATGAACCGCGTACCATGCCGTTTTCGATGTTCGGCAGGGAGCGTTAACAAGCGGGGCACGAGTTTTCGCAGATTTCCGCTGACCTGCATTAGTTGATTCTTTCAAGAGCGCGGAGCAGCTCTGGCACAGCCTTGGCGTGTGCGTGTCCGTGTCCGTTGTGCCCTTGCGAAGCGGTCGCGGCCCGGTCATTTGCGGGCGTGTGCTAGAATAAGGAATTTATAACGGAGCCGAAATTCCGACAGGCATGCCCGAAGAACAACGCATCGCTGTACCTACTGAGTTCGATCCCGAAGACGAATACCGCCCCGAACCTGAGCCCGAACCGCTGCCGCCTTCCTGGATGGACGGGCGGGTTCGCATCGGCATCCATACCTCGATTGCCGGGAGCTATCTCAACGCCCTGGAGTCCGCGCGGAAGCTGGGGTGCAATGCCCTGCAGATTTTTTCCGTCAGTCCCCGGATGTGGCAAGGCGGCCCGGCACGAATCCCGGAGTTGGACGCTGCCGGATTTCGTGCCAGAAGGGAAGAGCTGCGTCTGGGGCCGCTGGTGATTCACGCGAATTACCTTATAAATTTGGCCGCGGCGCAGCCCATGCTGCGTACACGTTCAATCCAGGCCTTCCATGACGAAATTGTACGGGCTGTGGCGCTGGGAGCGGAGTTTCTGGTCGTGCATCCCGGAGCACGGGGTGAAGGCGGCGCCGCGCAAGTAATCTCGACTATCATCGAATCGGTGAAGCAAGCCACCAAGCGCGTACCCATGGGCCGGCTAAAGATCCTGATCGAGAATACTGCCGGCATGGGAACATCCGTCGGTTCCCGGCTGGAAGAAGTGGGAGAGATCGTCGGCGGCCTGCTGCGGGACTTGCCGGTGGGGGCGTGCCTGGACACCGCGCATCTCTTCGCGGCTGGCTACGACATCAAGAGCGAAGAGGGCCTGGCCTCCACCATCGGGCAAATTGAAAACACGGTGGCTTTGGAAAACGTTCCTGTTTTTCACGTGAACGACTCGAAAATTCCGCTCGGCGGACGCGTGGACCGTCACGAACACATCGGGAAAGGGAAGATCGGGAAAGAAGGGTTCGCGCGGATTCTGCAGCACCCGCAGTTTACCGCGCCAGCAGAAGGGCTGGCCGGCCGTGCGTTCTTGGCGGAGACGCCGATTGATAATCCGGGCGATGACCGCCGGAACGTCGCCATGCTATGGGAGTTGGCCGGTTTGAAGGAAGACGCGCCGGAAGCAGACAAAGGATTCTCGATGCTCACTCCAGCACTGAAAAGAAAACTTTCAACACACAAAGCTCGGACGACGCGAATTTCACAAAGGAAGAAGCGAGCTTCAGCAAAGAGGAAGCGGAGATAGGCACAGTGGCGGAGCAAACCACAACGGGAGCGGGAGGCGCCGGAGCTTCCGGTTACGACCCGCAAAAAGTAGAGGCCAAGTGGCAGAAGCGCTGGGCCGAAGCGCATGTCTTTGAGACGGAAGCCGATCCGTCGAAACCAAAATACTATGTGCTGGAAATGTTGCCGTACCCCAGCGGCACGATGCACATGGGGCACATGCGCAACTACGCGATCGGAGACGTCGTGGCGCGCGTGAAGCGCATGCGTGGATTCAACGTGCTGCACCCGATGGGCTGGGACGCGTTTGGGCTGCCTGCGGAAAACGCGGCGATCAAGAACAATACCCACCCGCGGGAGTGGACTAACAAGAACATCGCGGAGTTTCAGCGCGTGCTGCGGCGCTTTGGTTTCAGCTACGACTGGCGGCGGGAGATTTCGACGTGTGAGCCCGAATATTACCGCTGGAACCAATGGTTTTTCCTACGCATGCTGGAGAAGGGCCTGGCGTATCGGAAGAAAAGCCGCGTCAACTGGTGCCCGAAGTGCCAAACCGTGTTGGCCAACGAGCAAGTGATCAACGGTGGCTTCTGCTGGCGTCACGAAGACACGCGCGTGGAGGCGCGCGAAATTGAGCAGTGGTTCCTAAAAACCACCGCTTATTCCGATCAATTGCTGGACGATTTAAAACAGCTCGAAGGCGGATGGCCCGAGCGCGTCATCCTGATGCAGCAAAACTGGATTGGCAAGTCGAAAGGCGCGAAAGTGAAGTTTGCCGTCGCTGGCGCGGCCGACGCCGGTCCCATTGAAATCTTCAGCACACGCATTGACACGATTTACGGGGCGACGGCGATCATTCTGGCGCCCGCGCATCCGCTGGTGACCAAGCTTCTCGAGGGTTCGCCCGTGCGCGCCGAAGCGGAGCCCAAGCTGGCCAAAATGCGCCAGACTTCCGTTAAGACCGAAGATCTGGCGACCATGGAGAAGGAAGGCTTCTTCACGGGCCGCTATGCGGTTAATCCCTTCAGCGACGAAAAGATTCCCATCTGGGTCGGGAATTTCGTGCTGATGGAGTACGGCACAGGCGCGATCATGGCGGTTCCGGCGCACGATCAGCGCGACCTAGAGTTTTGCCAGAAATATAAATTGCAGGTACGTGTTGTGGTGCAGCCTCTCGAAGGCGATGAACTCGCCGCGGACAAGATGGACACCGCTTTCGACGAGCACATGCAGGGGAAGCTCGTGAACTCCGGCCCGTTCAACGGACTTTCGCCGGTAGAGGCCATCGCGAAGATGGCGGCATTTGCGGAGCAAAAGGGATTCGGTAAAGCGGAGACGATTTACCGGTTGCGCGATTGGGGAATCTCCCGCCAGCGCTACTGGGGAACGCCCATCCCGGTCATCTATTGCCCCAAGGACGGCATGGTTCCCGTCCCGGACAAGGATTTGCCGGTGCTGCTTCCGCCAAACCCCAAGCTCACTGGCGAAGGCGAGTCGCCTCTCGCAGCGACGCCCGAGTTTGTAAACACGACTTGCCCGAAGTGCGGCGGGCCTGCGCGGCGCGAAACGGACACGATGGACACATTCGTGGACTCGTCCTGGTATTTCTATCGTTATTGCGATCCGCGCAACGAAAAAGCGCCTTACGATTCCGCAAAGGTCGCGTACTGGTTTCCCATTGATCAGTACATCGGCGGCATCACGCACGCGATTCTGCACCTCCTGTACTCGCGCTTTTGGTGCAAGGTGATGCGTGATCTGGGATTGGTCAAGCACGATGAACCCATTGCGCGCCTGTTTACGCAAGGAATGGTGCAAAAAGGCGGCGTGGCTATGTCCAAGTCGCGCGGCAACGTCGTCGGCGCGGAAGAAATGGCGCAGAAGTACGGCGCGGACACGGGCCGCCTCTATACGCTCTTCGCTGCGCCGCCGGAAAAAGATTTGGAGTGGAGCGAGGAGAGCATTGAAGGCTCCTGGCGCTTTCTGAATCGTGTGTACCGCCTCATCGAACGCCACGCTGAAGCAATAGCGAGGGCAGGCAGCTTTGATTTTGAGCGCGGCGCTATGTCAGAGAAAGAGAGAGAGTTAATTCGCAGAACCTATGAAACATTGCGCAGGGTCACGAGCGACTTCGAGACACGCTGGCACTTTAATTCGGCGATTGCCCTCATCATGGAGCTTACGAATGACATCTACGGGCGAGAGCCGCTCGAACAAGGCGTGCGCCCGGAAGTGCGCAAAGAAGTGCTCGAGATGTTGACGCTGATGCTCGCGCCCATGACTCCGCATCTTGCTGAAGAGTTGTGGGAGATGCTGGGCCATTCTAACGGGCTATGGAACGCTCAATGGCCAATGCTAACCAACGGCCAGGCCGAACTCGCCCGCGAAGACGAAGTCGAGATTCCCGTCCAAGTGAACGGGCGCGTAAGAGGCAAGCTAAAAGTGGCGGTTGGGGCAGCCGAAGCAGACGTTGTAAAACAAGCGCTGGCGCTTCCGGCGATTGCCCTGCATGTCAACGGAAAGCGCGTCGTCAAACAGATTTACGTGCCCAACAAAATGCTGAATCTCGTGGTGGCGTGAAAGGAGATCGCATGACGGAGAGCGCAGCCAGGCAGATGGCGGAACCTACCCGCGCGCAAGAGCAGGGAGGCAGGATGAGGGGGGAACTCGGCGGAGTGGTGGTGCTGGACTTCGGCGGGCAATATACGCAATTGATTGCGCGCCGCATCCGCGAGCAGCAGGTTTTCTCTGCGATTCTGCCGTGTACCGCGCCCGTCGAGGAAATTCAAAAGTTCGAGCCCGCGGGAATCGTCTTGTCCGGCGGGCCCAGCTCTGTTTATGACCCCGATGCGCCGAAGTGCGACGCGAAGGTGCTGGCACTGGGAATCCCCGTGCTTGGAATCTGTTACGGCATGCAGTGGATCACGCACACGCTGGGTGGAAAAGTCGAAAAGGCCGAGCGTCGAGAGTATGGGCGCGCTCATCTGCGCGTGGATTGCGCGGGTGGACCGGAGAGTTCTGCGTTGTTTGCTGGCGCGCCAAAAGAGCTGCGGATCTGGAACAGCCACGGCGACAACGTACGCGCTTTGCCCACGGGGTTTCGAGCCACGGCGCATACAGAAAATGCCATTGCCTCGCTGGAGGATCCGCAACGGAAGATTTACGCAACACAGTTTCACGTTGAAGTGAAGCATACGGAGCGGGGAACCGAGCTGTTGAGGAATTTCCTCTTCCGTGTTTGCAAAGCAGAGCCGAAATGGAGTGGCGCGACATTTATTGAGGAAACCGTCGAAGCGATTCGCGCGAAAGTAGGGAACAAACGGGCCATCTGCGCGCTCAGCGGTGGCGTGGACTCGACGGTCGCCGCCGTCCTGGTGCACCGCGCCATGGGCGATCGGCTCACCAACATTTTTGTGAATACCGGGCTGCTGCGAAAGAATGAATTTGAAAGCACTTTGGAGATGCTGCGCGACCGGCTGAAGCTGCACGTCATCGGAGTGGATGCTTCCGACCGCTTTCTCGCTCAACTCAAAGGAATTACGGATCCGGAAGAGAAGCGCAAGCGCATCGGCAGGGAATTCATCGCCGTTTTCGCCGAAGAAGCGCAGAAACTGCAAGCCGGCGAGGCTCACGGCGAAATCGACTACTTGGTACAAGGAACCTTGTATCCCGATGTTATTGAGTCCGTCTCCGTGAAAGGCCCGTCGGCCACCATCAAGACCCATCACAATGTCGGCGGCTTGCCGGAAAAGATGCCTTTTGCGCTGATTGAGCCGTTGCGGGACCTGTTCAAGGACGAAGTGCGCCGGATTGGGAAAGAACTGGGCCTGCCTGCGGAGGTCCTGGTGAAACATCCGTTTCCCGGGCCCGGACTCGCGGTGCGGCTACTTGGTGAGGTCAGTCGTACCCATCTAGTTACCCTCCAAGAGGCCGACGCGATTGTCGTTGAGGAGATACGCAGGGCCGGACTTTATGAAAATGTGTGGCAGGCTTTTGCCGTGCTGCTGCCAATCCGGAGTGTGGGAGTAATGGGCGACTTCCGGACTTATGGGTTGACCGTGGCCGTGCGCGTCGTGGAGTCGGACGACGCCATGACCGCCGACTGGGTGAAGCTGCCCGCGGATGTCCTGGAGCGGATCTCAACAAGGATCGTAAATGAAGTCCCGGGCGTCACTCGCGTCGTTTATGACGTGAGCTCCAAGCCCCCTGGCACGATCGAGTGGGAATAGAGACGAATATGCCCTGGAAATGGGCTATTCGTTCCGAAGAAGTTCGTTCTGAAGAGAAGAAGAGCAGCTGGCGAAAGGAGAAACCGTGCAAAAAAACTCCTCTTCTCCTGCGTCATCCATACGTCCAAGTCAAATGGGGCAACCGAGATTGTGGAACTACCGGTTCGCCATCTTCTGGGCCATGTACAGAATCAGCTTGCGGTCGCCTTCTTCCGCCTTGCTCAGCAAGCGGCGAAGCTTGTTGAGGAAGCGTGCTTCTTTGCCGACGCTGCCCCAGGCGATGTCGTCGGACGACTTGCGCTTGGGAAGATTCGGCAGTTGCGGCGGTTCTTCACCGTCGTAAAAGAGTTGATAGAGAGGCACTTCAAGAGCACGAGCCAGCTTCTCAAGTGTTTCGATCGCAGGGACGGTATGGCCGTTTTCCACGCGCGAAATGTAGCACCGAAGCAGGCCGGTTCGCTTCTCGATGTCGCCTTGGGAGAGTTTCTTTTCTTCGCGGAGCGCGCGAAGACGATCACCAATAATCATGAAGGTATTATTCCATAACGGTTAGAAGAGAAGCAAGAGGAAACTTTGTATAGAACCAAACCGAAACAGATGATGCAGGACACGTCAATCCGGGGATAATAAACGTAACCAAAAATCTATGCCACACGTCCCAAAAACAGAGCCCCTGGATGTCTCCTCCCCGGTGAGGGCCGGGAGGGGCCGTGCTGCTCCTCCAGTGGCAGCTGCGGACGACCGCGAATTGGTGCGCCGGGCGCAGCGCGAAGACAAAGAGGCGTTCGAGGAGCTCATCCGGCGGCATCAGCATCGGGTCTTTGCTGTAGCCGGAGGAATCGTAAGGCGGCGCGAGGATGTGGAAGACATCGCGCAGCAGGTTTTCGTGAAAGCGTACTTCTCGCTGAAGCGGTTCGACCAGCGGGCGGCATTCAGCACCTGGCTCTACAAGATTACGGTGAATGAATGCTGGGACATGCTGAGAAAGAAGAAGGTACGCCCCTTGGTGTACGAAGCGGATCTGAGCGAGGAGCAGGCCCGACAGGTTCTCAGTTCGGCGGAGAAGGGCAAGGAAGAACCGGACATCAGCGACAGGCTGGAAGCGAGGCAGCGCGTCGAGCGCCTGATGGAAGGATTGGACGAGCGGGACCGGCTCATGCTGATCTTGAAAGAAGTGGAAGGATTCTCGATCGAGGAGATTGCTGAAGTCTTGAACTTGAATGCGAACACTGTGAAGGTCAGGCTTTTCCGGGCACGCCGCCGCGTGGTAAGCCAGGCCAAGGCGCACGGAAGTTGAAATACGGAAACCCGGCAGTTAGGAGGCTGGGATGTGGGACAAGCTGAAAGAAAACGAAGAATGTAAGAGATTCCGCGACGCTCTCGAAGAAGCCGCGGCAAAACATGAAGGCGCGATTTCTGTCGAACGGTTGATTACAGATTTGTCCGACGCGCAGCGAGGGCACGTCACGGCTTGCGTGCGCTGCCGGGAAGCCGGCAACGATCTTGTCCGAGTAAAGACGCTCTTCAAGGGGGCCCCCAGTTTCGCTGCCGAAGAACGGCCCTGGTTCGCGGCCCGTGTTATGGCTGCCATCGCATCTCGCGAAAGAGAACTTGCGGAGCGCGTGAGCGCGTGGACGGAGTTCCCGCGTTTTGCTTGGCGGCTTACCTGGGTAGCGGCAATCTTGCTGTTGGCGGGCACGACGTGGTTTTACGAAGCCGTTGTCCGCGCCCCGAGCTACGCTCCAGCGGGGCAAGAATCCATCTTCGAGGCGCCGCAGCAGACCACTCCGGATGATGTCTTGGTCAGCATGGCGGGTGACCATCCATGACTGAAGCCATGAACGAGACGCCGGCAACCCGAAAAGCGGCCATCTGGGTGGTGATCGTATTTCTGCTGGGGGCAGTTGCCGGCGGAATGCTCGGCTATGTATACGCCGCCCATCATTCCGTCTCCGCCGCCAGCGCGCCATTGCCGGAACCCGAGCGCCGCGCGAGGCGCGTTGCAGATCTGACGGAAAAGTTAGGACTCACAAGCGACCAGGCCAAACAGCTCGACGCCATCCTCCTCGAACGGCACACCGAAGTGAAAAGCATTCATGACCAATCCGATGCGCAACTCGAACAAGTGCGACAGAAAGGCCGCGACCAGATTCGCGGGATTCTTACTCCGGAACAAAAACCAAAGTTCGAAGAGTTTCTCCAGAAGCTCGACGCCGAGAGAAAACACAACGCTCCAAGGTAGCCTTCCTGCAAGCTGGCTCCGCAGTTTGCTGCTTTAGTCTAGTCCAATCAGACTTTGACGATGAGCTTGCCGCGTAGTCGAGAATAATGAAGCCCTCGACGCGGAGACGCTTTACCAACACTGTACCGAAGCTTGCCAGGCTAGGATCTTCCTTGGTGTAGCCGGAGATAAGCCCGCACAGGATCACGCGGCCGTGGAGATTCATGAGCCCGAGCACTGTGTTCATGATTTCGCCGCCAACATTTTCAAAATCAATGTCCATGCCATTCGGAACAGCAGCAGCCAGCTTCGCCTTCCAGTCCGCGTGCTTGTAATTGATGGCCGCGTCAAAGCCGAGATCCTTCGTGAGCCAATTGCATTTTTCATCGGTCCCAGCAATACCCACAACGCGGCAGCCACGAATTTTCCCGATTTGGCCCACGATGCTGCCTGTGGCGCCCGCCGCAGCGGAAACAACGAGCGTTTCGTCTTTCTTGGGCTGGGCGATTTCCATACCGAAGTATGCGGTGAGCCCGTTGATGCCAAGGATGCCGAGGAACACCGTGTCCGAGACGAAGGGAATTTTCGGCACCTTCTGGAAGGACTGTTTCGCTGAGGCATCAACGACGACATAGTCTTGCAAACCAGTGAGGCCCGTGACGCGATCTCCCTTTTTGTAATCGGGATGGCGCGATTCGACAATTTCCGCAAAGCCGAATGCGCGCATGACCTCGCCGATGGCCACAGCAGGAAGGTAGCTGTCTCCTGCCATCCAGACGCGCATGGTCGGATCAATCGAAAGATATTTGACTCGCGCCAGCGCCTGCCCGTCTTTTAATTCCGGCAGCGGCGCTTCCCTCAGTTGCAAATCACCCGGTGCGATGAGCCCCTTGGGTCGCGATTGCAAGCGAAGCTGGCGGTTTAAGGTAAGCATAAGTCAAGGCGCGATGAGCAGGGGGCGCGAAAGTAGTTTCAGTTCCAATATGCCTAGGCCCAGTCCGAATACGAAACCTATTGGTAAAAGACCTATAACTGAGATCATCCCGTAGGTTTCAATTTCCAATAAGGCCATAAGAAAAGTAAGGGGTAGGAGAGAGACACCTCCCTCCTGATGTGCGATGGTGATGACGAGGTAAAGCGCAGTTGTCGCGAAAAACGCTTGAAAGGTCAAAAATGGCGTGAGTAATCCATACAGTCCGCACCTGAGAAGTAATTGAGTGCGGCTTGGCTTCGTGTCAGCTCCTGCTAGTTTCCGCGTCGCACGAAACCTGACGAGGGCTGTGAACACACCTCCAAAAAGACAAACTCCCAGGTTAACGAGGTGCGAGTCAATGAAGGATCGGCCCGGGTCCGTGCTTGGATAGCCGTAAAGAACAGCAAGCCTGAGGAGCGCAAGCTGTGACAAGCTGCCATATGCGAAAAAGAAGAAAGTAGAGAGTTGCGCTCTCAGTCTCATCATTTCACTACATCCACTGCCACGTTAGAAGGGAATATCTTCGTCGGAGATTTCGGGGCCCGGGGCCGTGCCTCCGCCGCCGTAGCTTTCTTCGGCGGGAGCGGATTGATCGAGGTCATCGCCGCCGCGCGGAGAGGCGCCGCCCGCTGCGCTTGCTCCGGCTGCAGCGCCTTCGGCGCGGCCGCCGAGCATGCGGAAATTATTCGCGACAATTTCAAAGCTGGTGCGCTTCTGGCCTTCCTTGTCCTGCCATTCGCGGGATTGAATCCGCCCTTCGATGAAAACAAGCGAGCCTTTTTTCAAATACTGCTGGGCGATTTCCGCTTGCTTGCCCCAGACGACAATCTTGTGCCACTCGGTGCGCTTCTGGCGCTCGCCGTTGCGGTCTTTGTAGGATTCGTCGGTGGCCACAGAGAAATTCGCCACCGCCTGGCCGCTTCCGGTGTAGCGCGTTTCGGGATCGCGGCCCAATCTCCCGACGAGAATTACTTTGTTAACGGACATGATGGCCCCCTTGCGATGGCGAAGATACCATGCAGCGAACGAAAAGGGAAATTGTGGCGCGTGAGGGACTAAGGACTGGGGAATCGGGATTACAAACGCGGCTTTGGTACAGCTTGGAGGCTGTACCAGGGCCAAGACCGCGGCCAAATTGACAAGCCGCCTGTAAGCATCCTAAGGTCACTCTTTCCCTGTGGAACATGGAGGAGTGCCCTGTGAAACAAGAAAGATTTGTCCAATCGTTGCATTGGAAAAAGCCTCATTGGAAAAAGCTTGCCCAATGTACTGCGGCGCTCGCCGAGATTCTCGCGGTCGCCGGCATTCTTGCGATGGCGTTTACGGCAGGGAACTACATCGCCGCGCAAAGAGCGGCGCTGCAAGCCGCCAATTCCGCGAACGCGGTCGGAGATTTTGAAGCGCATGGGGACGTCGGCACAGTTCTCCACGCGGGTGCCGTGGACTACGACGCCGCGAAGCAAACCTATACGATTGCCGGCAGCGGCGAGAACATGTGGTCCACTAAGGACGCGTTCCATTTCGCGTGGAAGCAGGCGTCCGGCGACGTCACGATGACCGCAGACATTTCGTTCCTCGGCAAAGGTGCGCAAGAGCACCGCAAAGCCGTGCTGATAGTGCGCCAAAGCCTCGACGCGGACTCCGCCTACGCCGACGTGGCGCTGCACGGCAACGGGCTCACTTCGCTGCAATACCGCGAGGTAAAAGGGGCGGCGACGCACGAGATTCAAGCCAACGTGTCCGCTCCCAAGCGACTGCGCCTGGTGAAGCGCGGCGCGTATTTCTCGATGTGGCTGGCGGATGAAAATGGAAAATTCCAGTTGGCCAGCGGCTCGACGCGCATCGCGCTGCAAGAACCCTTCTACGTGGGCATCGGCGTGTGCAGCCACGACGCGAACGTCGTCGAGAAAGCGGCGTTCTCGAACGTGAGCGTCGACGCAAGACCTGAAGCGCCGCGCGACAGCACTGTGACGAACACGCCTTCGGCAACCGCGGCTTCGAGCACGCTCTACAGCACGCTGGAAGTGATCTCGGTCGATTCGACAGACCGCCGCGTCGTGTACATCGGTAGGCCGCAGGCGCTCGATACCGGTTTGGCCACACGCTGCAACAACGATCACCTGATTTCGCCCGATGGCACACAGCTCGGCATCAGCGACAATTCGCAGGAGAACCATGAATCGATCGTCTACATTGTGCCGATTGGCGGCGGAACGCCGCGGCGCATCACGCAGAAGTCGCCCTCGTACTTGCATGGCTGGTCGCCGGACGGAAAGACATTGGCGTTTGTTGGTGAGCGCAACGGCGACTTCGACATCTATGCCATTCCCGCGGCGGGCGGGGAAGAAACGCGCCTGACGACTGCCAAAGGCCTGGACGATGGCCCGGAATACACGCGCGATGGCCAGTACATCTACTTCAACTCCGAGCGCACCGGCCACATGCAAATCTGGCGCATGAAGGCCGACGGCAGCGACCAGGAGCAAGTCACCTTTGGCGAAGACAACGACTGGTTCCCGCACGTTTCGCCCGACGGTC